>ERZ724527.571-NODE-571-length-18339-cov-3.289051_pt1 | contig 18339 bp, 24 predicted proteins | sample MGYA00376060_ERZ724527 | MGnify/ENA primary metagenome ERZ724527 (study PRJEB28724, sample SAMN07190886) | activated sludge metagenome | isolation source: activated sludge of sewage treatment plant in Hong Hong | place: USA: Christiansburg, Virginia | collected...
TACTGTACTTCTTTGTAGGTAGTTTGGAGCATCCTATGGATGCTTTCGTAGCTATGTAACTTTGGCTCCTCCTCCTGCTATCGGTCGACTTCTGCGATAGCTTCAGGTCCTTTTGAGAACGAAACTTCTTGAGCCATACTGTTATTATAGTGCAGTCATCACAGCAGATCGATGATGTCGGGGGCCGGTTGCTTACTGTCCTTGGAAGTGGTGTTGGCCGTAGATGGTTGTTTCTCGTCGTAGTCGGCATCGAAGAAGACACTTGCCTCATTCTTCTTGGACTCCACTGTCGAGTTCAGTAGAATCTGCACTGCCTCGTTGGATAATAGTTCTTGCAGCTTATCGAGGTACAGTTTGTAACTGGTTGCATTCGTGGAAGAACAGTATTCGATGGCCTATCTTCATTAACGTAAGTACCTTTTTATAGAGCATGATGAGGTTATTAACGACCTTGTCTGAAAACTCTCGTTCCATAAGCGACTCGTAGATCATGATCTCTTCGTTGATCTGCTCCAGGTTGACTTTAGCGGAAGCCATTTTATCCTCTTTTGCATCACCAAAGAAGTCCTGCTGAGCTGTCGGCTCATCTTCGGTCGGTTACTCAAGAACTGGAGCTGTCTTCTTCTTGAGGATGAGGGATTATACGATATTTTCGTGATCCTCTGCAAGAAACTCCAGCACGTATTACTCCTTGGCGACTACCATCACCACCACAATCTTTTTGTCAGTGCGTTTTGATCGGTATATGCTCTTCACTGAGCCAATGGAATAGGCGTCCACCAGTCTCAAATAATTCTGAGTTTGTGATGCTTCCAGCAGAATAAAGTCGAACCGATTGATAATGAGAAAAGAGGGCTCTGGACGTTGACCCACTACGATTTGTATTGGGTAGAACTCACAGGATTTTAGGGTGTACAGTGGCTCCATCTCTATAAACTCCGCGCGATGGTACAAGCCCAAAGCGTATTGATTTTCGGCTTTCATCAATCGCTCGAGAAACGCGGCGATGAGTGGAAGGAAGTCCGACAGTTGTGTTCTCGCGCTCCAATGAGGGCAAATCTCCCGGAAGTAGTCGCGTCCCACCACCGTATACAACTGGTTGATGTTCTACCTTAGCACTATGTCTTACCTCTGAAACAAAGTACAACCGTGGACTTTGATAGGGGTAGCTGCTTAGGTATACGATCTTCAGGTTCAGCGGACAGATGCTATGATCGATCTTGAACCTATGCAGAAAAGCATTTTTGAGTGAGAGATGTAGGATCAGCTGCTCCTTCCGAATGTAGGTCATCCGATGGTCCAGCAGCGATTTCAGTTATTCGTGGCTGGTGAAGGCCGAAATTTCTACAGTTGGGTCATGCTGTACATTTTGAGATGCGTTTGCGCTGCAACTCCTCCTCGAAAATGTTTTGAAGCTGTGCCTACATTCAAAGCTTAAATGATAATAGGAAAAGCAGTCATTGGTATGTTGAGCGGTGATGGGAACGCGAAGAACGATTGGTCTGCCGAGAGGATTATAGATGTGGATGAGCCAATCTCGTGAGTGATTTTGCTAGGTCCTGTGATAAAGGCTCCTCGCACTGGCTTCCGAACGCCCCGACAAACTGCTCAACAGTCTGTTTGAGTTGGTTGTCTTGCTTTTCGCCGCTACCTGCTGATTGGTTGATAAGTTGGATGATCTGGGGAAGGTTTCGAATGCTTTGTCTGTGAAGTACGTATCTTAGCACAGCTATGGTGTAGACGGATGATAGTTTTCCAGAAGGTGTGCCGTAGCGTCCTTCCAACTGTTTACCCACAGTCTCGTAGACGGTTGAGTCAATTCTGAAGAGAGTGTCAGTATCGAATTTCCCAAGCCCTGCCGCCAACCTTTCAATGAGAAATGTAACGCGCTCTATACTATTGGATTCCTTGAGCTGGAAGAGTGTGCTCTTCAGAATTCCTGGCTCCTCAAACTTGACGGCCTCAGGGGCTTCTTCGTTTCTGTCGATGCCTGTAAACTCCCTTGCTTTCGATAATTTGGCCAAGACAAGAGCTGCGAGCCTTCCGTGTTATTCGGAGTGCGATAACTTGGATAGCAACTCTATATCCAACTGTTTGATCGTTGCGTAGAGTCTTGCAGGTACTTTTGCCAGTTGACCCAAACAGAGCAACTTAAGCTTCGCCGACTGTTCCGTTCTGAGTAGATATAGCATATCGTCCAGATCGTCCCTGTCGGGCTACTGGTCCCGTTACTCCATCAGTTTGAGGGCCGATACGTATCTCCTGGATAGTTCTAGTCGATTTGTCCCAATGATTTGTTCCAAACGGTTTCTCAGCTGTTCATGATCGGTCTCCAACTGAATCTCGACCTTGCCGGGAAGATGCTGCTTGATAATCATAAGACACTCCAGCCCTACCTGCAGAAACTTTAATTCTTCTTCGTGCGGCGGCCAGCTGAAGGTAAGTCTGTACAGGCAACTCTGCAAGTAGTTACAATCCTTGACTATCGTAAACTGGTCGTGGTTGTGCCGAGGTTTGACGGCAAGCAGCCATTCGCTATCTCTGCATAGCATTTGATTCGTACGTTAGTTCAAGGTCTGCTACGTTCGCAGTGAGGTAATGCTGTATCTCCCTCACCGCCGCACGGTACTTCTTCTTGTTCTCCACTCGGTCAAGTAGCAGAAGTCCCAAATAAGCATGCATATTCAAACAACGAACTTATTATATCACCGTCAGTAGGAATCCTCTGACAGGGTTAGCTACAGTTCGTCGGGGCCGTGCAATTCCTCGTAAGCCTGCTTCCAACGCCATGCATGCTGCTTGGTGGTTTAGTGTTCAGCAACCACTGTCTTAATCCACTTCCATGCTTCTTTCAGATCGCCGTCCTGGTTGGTTACCTTCCTGCGCATATCGATGAGAGCACTGGCAAATCCTTTGATCTTTTTGTATTCGCACACCAGCGATTGCTCACTCGGAACGCTATTCGCATTTCTCAATTGCCGGAGCTATTCCTCTTGCTGCTTCTTCTCCTGGCGAATCCTGTCGTACTTCTCCTCGAATCCGGTGAGCTGGTTCAGCATATCGGTCTGTCCCTGGATAGTTCGTTCTTCCAGCTGTTTGTACTTGGATTGTTGGGTCTCCAACTAGTACTATAGTTCTCGCACTCGTTTAAGGAGGTCTGCTTCAGAAAGCGCTACTACCATAGGCAATGGTGATCTCTGCTACTCAAGGTAAGCAAATTTCTTGCTATCGACATACCGATAGTCTTTCTTCAGGTGTAATGGCGAGTAGGCTAGCTATTCGTATTCGTAGTGTCGCGAAGTTTTGCCCCGATTGATATCACTTGCTCGTTCGTTCTCTTTGTTGCCTTCGGGTCTGTCGCTTACATATCTTCGAGGTGTCAGGCGATTCTTATCGCCTTTGGGTGTCGACGGTTGGTAGCTTGATGATGGGGGATGGCTATTACCCTGCATGGTACCTTCTAACAGCTAGCTAGCGTATAATTATAAAAGGTCGCTGTGTGGGCAACTATGAGAAGCAATTTGAACAGGCTGTCTGGTCGAGGGATTGACCGGAACGATCCTGCCAACAAGTTTCTGAGCTTTTAGCGGTCCATCAAACCCCTTCCGAAGCACGAACAGGAATAAGTGTCGGATATCGAGTCGACATCGAGCATTAGCTGCCGACCTGAGAAGCGGTTATCAAAGGATAAGCCTTGGAGTCTGTACAGTTAAATACGCAGGAAGAAAGAAGACAATGGATTGGTAATGGTTGACCTTGGACACTACATCGTCGCGGGACAGTCTACTAATGGACACGTCCAACTCAATTCTAATGTTTGGGGAAAGTGTATTTGCCTCAATTTCAAACCTCAGCACGGTCAGCAACAGTTCTTCGCCAGCAGCTAGGCAATATGGGCAAGCAAATAACTCAGACTACCACTTCTGCTCAACAAGGGAAACGACCAGCTATGATCATAAGTATTTTGGGTACTTGTAGTTCTTGCGGCGGACTGACTACCGTTTGGGGGATGAGCGCTGCCTCAGGATATCGTTGTAAGACATGTTCATCGCCTTGGATTGATCAATGGTGCCTGACTGATTCTGTGGATGTCGTTTAAGCGGCTTCAGTGTGCCGTTGCGGTCTTCCAGCATCTTCTCGTAGGCCGAAATATTCCGTCGGTCCTCAACTGTGACTAATCGCTAGTGGGCCTGCTCAGCGTTGATCATTGGAGCTACAAGGTCCCAGCGGTCCCTGAGCAGCTGGTTCTACTTCATCACCTGGTACAGTTCAGAGTCTTTCTTGTCAATAGTCTTCCCGAGTTTTTCCACGTTTTCCCTGAGGATGATGTTGGACTGAAGAAGGTCTTTGATCATGTTGATAGACTCTATGAACTCTTTGGGTTTGAGACTGTTGGAGCCACGAGGCCGTGGCTGATGGTTATCTGTGGTACGTGGTTTACTGGGCGGTCTTTCCTGAGGTGTTTGCATATGCTGTTCGTTTAGTCCCTGTGAAGATCGGAAGTCTTCAATTTCTGAAGCCTTGATAGCGTTAATGTTTGGCCTGTTTGATTAAGCTTGCTCATACTTGGCCGTTGACCCATTTGCTTAGATGCGTTTGTTGGCGAGCTCGCTAAGCAATTTAATGTGTTCATTAGCCCTGTGTAACTGTTCGGTAACTTCGGCCAGTTGTTCCCTGAGCATCTTAATCTACTGAATCTTTGGATCCTCATTTCTCACTGGAACGTTGGATATATAGCTGGCCATGCTGGCATACGTGAGGGTCTGCACAGTTTCCTCTAAGTAGGCGTCGCCAGGGTTCAAACATGCTACCTAAGTTACGTTGGCTCGATACCATAACGCAATAGTTATTCCCACCGATGGACTGCTTCAGGATACTGGTAAGCTTACTATCTCTGTAGGGTATATGAAATTCAGCCTACTTTTCGACCTTATTGATGTTCTTGTTGTACTCGAACAAACTGCTGATGACTTGCCTGAGTGTGAATAGACTCTTGTTTATTTCTATGCCCTCTCTAAACTGTTTGCCGCTGGTTCCGGTCACCGACTGTCTCTCCGAACCAGCCAAGTCAACTAACTCAAATTTACTTGATAAGACGTTCTTTGGATCCTCATTATCGAAGCTCTGAACTCGAATTGTCAGGATAGTGTGGCTGCGACTTGAGTTCATGTTCATACGGTGTCTGGCCATCGCTTTATTTCGAGCACCTCGCATATACACCGATAGGGCCTCTTGTGCCGTCCTGCAAGGCAGCGCTTCAAGGTTCTCCACAACAAACTGATCGTACTTATTCCAGCGAAGCTTCAAGCCGTTGGTTGCCTTCTAACGGTTATCGGTGTCCAGTAGATCGTAGATCTTTTCGTTGTAGATCTGTAGGTAGGACAGTGAAATTTGGTAGGTTCGCTGCTCGTCAGCAGCTACCCTTGCAAACATGTAGCGGATGGCACGAGGGATGATCCCGAGGTTTCGGTTGCTCTAATCTAACGTGCTTGCGATACGTGGGTTATCTCCCACGAGCTAATAGTTGAGTCCTTCCATGGAATAGGTCTTGCCTGAGCCTGTCTGTCCGTAGGCGACTGCTATAACCCTTGGACGATACATATGGTAGAGTGGTAGCCTTCCAGCACCTTTTCCACAAGCTTGTTGCCCTCCGCCTAGCAGAACAGTTACTACTGTGAGTAATTCTCTGTAAAGACCTTGTTGAACTTGAATACCTTGGCTCGCTCATTGTTCTCGCTGAATACTCTGAGTGGTCTGACATATTACCTCACCTCCCGCAGCTCGGAATCGGCCTATGTTCGCATGGATGACATCCCGCTGCGCTTTTCGGCTTAGCTCTGCGGACGCAGCCTAACGAACACGCTGATACGCGACATCTCTCAAAAGGTGTTATATGAAACTCAGAATAGTACAACAGTGAAGCCTCTCGGCACTGTCGACAGAAGTAAATAACCTCCCAGCACTTAATATTACAATAAGTGGATGTTCCAGTGCTTGCTGTTTGCCGTACTGACGGCATTCATCAGTGCGCTGACCTGCGAGCAGTATCTACAGAACATCGCTCTCAGCTACGTCCTTAACCCCAACCAAAGTACCTGAAATTGTCATTCAGCACAGGTCCAACTCGCCCCCTACGTATTACTGTCGGGCAAGGCCATTGATGACCTGGGCTTTCCAGACAAATGCGTGCAGCTACAACAATCGGACTACATAACTGTGCAGTTCATGCAGCCCCAACCCACCTTCAACTTGACCGTGTATATGGGACTATGCTTCAACAGTAGCTGCAATGCTGCCGACCTTAACCAGCAAAAGGGTACGCAGCATACTAGATAGGCATGGCCGTCGAATTCATCAACAACTTCACAAACGTTAAGATCCCACCAAATGTGGAAATCGAGTTTGTACAGTCTAGCCTCGACATTCGGGTGAGCACCCTAGCCATAGTTATGCTCGTGGTGTTCTCATTAGTGATGTTGGTGAACCTCGGATACTCCCTCAAACGTTACTATGGTATGTGTGTCAACGACTATCAGTCAGCCCCCGAGACCAACGAAAGCAATGGATTCACTTTCGAATAGAACGAACCACACTTGGATGAGTAGACCACAGCACTACGTAAGATCTCCTTCGAGTACAAGTTCCAGAGTTACCTTTGCGACAAGCCTTAAAGCAGCGACCGGATTGTTTCCTTTTCCGTGTTCAAACTGTTCTGTGTCCCAATGATCATCTACGGTCAAGAATTCTACTTCCGGAACTTTGCAGCCAACAACTACTATGCCTTCGACCAGGAGATCTACTCCACGTTTTACTCGAAAGTAGCCATGTTTTCTGTGTACCTACCCGACGTGCTGTTCTTCATCAGTGGGTTCTTGCTAGCTAAGAAGTGCTTGCAACTGGAGCTGCTGGAAGGCAAGCAGTTTGCACAGTTTATCGGCAGGAAGCTGTACAGACTGTATCCTTTCTACATTGTGACCATCCTGATATATGCAACGATCAGTCCGAGTATGCATGCTGGACCTGTATGGTATGTGTATGAGAATCAAGTCGACTACTGCGGCAAGTATTGGTGGCGATCCATGCTGCTCATCGGGAACTGGTGGGAGCATCAATGCTATGCTGGTGGCTGGTTTGTCTAGGCGGAGATACAACTCGTCATTGTATGTCTGATCTTCTTCGCGATATTCCTGAGGTGGAAGAGGTTGGGTATACTTCTTTATGCTGTGATGCTCGTCGCGATGATAGTTGTGACATTCGTATTGGCACCTAAAATGCCGGTATCGCTGGAGAACACCCTCGACACGAAATTCTTCAGATCCTTCACAGCAACATACAACTATCTCCTGTTCTACCTGCTTGGAATTGGAATGGCGCTGCTCAAGAGCAACCGAACACTTAACGAAAAGTTTGTGGAATTCTTCGATCAGACCAAAAAATCAGAGATTGTGCTGATTGTCGTCGCAATCGGTCTAGGAGTTCTTGTGCTCATGCGACCAAGCATCTGGAGTTCAGCTTCTGGAGTGGAATTCACTCTCTGCCGCATAGGCGTATTCATCTGCTTCCTGTTGCTCTTCCTTACTGGTATTTTCCGTCCTGATGATCACGAAAATAGCTCACGAGTGCACCAAGTAGCCTACTACAGCTTCCAGGTTATGCTATTCACACCCGTCATAACCCTCAGCAGCGTGTGGGGAGTCAGTTCCTTCTCGTACGTCTCAGCTATGAACCAGCTCAACCTGCTGGTGACGGAGTTCATTCTGGCGGTGCTTGTTGGGGTGGGAATGGGAATCCTCGTGGAATATCGCTTTGGCAAGCGTTGATTGACGTATACACTGTTAATTATTGTGTATGGACAAAAGGGGAAGGTACCTTATGGTAACCGTCGGCACCACCGAGTTCGAAGAACTTATCAAGGAGCTCGATAACCAAGCATTCTACCAGGTATGCAAGGAGATGGGTTACGATACGGTGCTTTTCCAAACTGGCAGAGGTAAGCACATCCCAGCCGCCAACGCAATCATGAATGTGGAGACCATAGACTTCTCACCGAGCATATCCGATCTCTTTGCAGGAGCAGATACCATCATAAGCCATTGCGGGGCTGGCACCTTACTCGATTGCTTAAAGCTCAACAAGCGAGTGATTGCAATCGTCAACGATACGCTCCTCGACAACCATCAAGCCGAACTCTTCGACAAGTTGGTAAGCTAGCACTATATTGTTGGCTACCGATCTCCCAAGCACATTATGCAGGATACCAATCTCCTCCGAAACTACCTCACAACAGAATGGAAGCGCTACACGACGCCAAGCAAGTGCATTCTGAACGATCTGATCCAAACCTGACGAGTTCTGTGAGTTTGCTAATAATAAATGTATCGGGCAATTCCCTCCCTGAACCGGCACGTCCGTCAGAAGGAAGAATAGCGCAACCGCACAATACACTTAGAGCACCTGCGTAACATGCGACCAACGGTACCAACGGAGGAAGGTGCGTGGCCGGTGATCCTCAATCGCGGTAAGAAGGAAGCAGTGCAGGAAACTAAGTTCACGTAAATCTAGCGGTAGAACCGTATACTTCTTGAAAAGATTACGGGGATATTTACAGGTGGCAGCCGCCGTACCCTCGCAAGTACTGTTCCGTTAGATATAGCAAGCCGGTCTCCCAGGAGTCTGAATGTAACAACCAGGAGGAGGCGTCTGCAGGATATTGAGGTATCTAATGCACGACTGCTGAAGAAGCTGCAGGAACGCAAGTCAGATTATGAAGTGTAGAAGATGAGAAAGTAGTGGAAGAAGCAGAAGTAAGTCATCAAAAACATTTCAAGCTATCCAGTCTCCATATTAGGCACAGAAAGGAAGCCTGGAACGGCCACGCCTGTCCTCCGTCAACCCCGCGTGGATCTTGAAAAGATATTCGATGTAAACCGTACCTATGAGCTCTCAAGGGTCAAGGTTATTGATTGGTCGACGTTCCATGTAGTGGTGAGGTTGGATCGTGACGGATTGAACATCACAGCTAATAATGCCGGCAGCAAGGATCTAAAAGTCATTGAAATTGAACGTGGGGAAGCGCTGGATTTCATTCGTTCGGAATGCAACAACCGCCTCGAAGGCATCTTCGAAAGGCTGAGATACGACGGAATCAATATGCTGCTGATATGCACCACCGACGAGGAAGAAGCGCCCTCGGCAACAGACCGACCACTTCACAATTACTAATCAGAGGCACCGAAGCGCGAGACAGTACGTACTCCTGACCTCCCCCGATAATGGGTCGAGCAGGAAGTTCAAGGATACTAATTTGGACCATAGTGAATTTTGTCCAAAGATGATAGTGCAGTGTCAGAAGATGTTGCGCTTCAAAAGTTGCTGCTTAAAGTAGTCTGTTAGTACCAACGATATGGTTGTGTTTGGAGCTGTGAAGCACACTCGCATGAGCGAACCGCGGAAGAGAGCCAATACTCCTTCTTTCCTTGCTATGGTATAGATTCCATGGAACATGTTACGGTAACCGAATACAGTATCGGCAAAAGCGACGTTGCCTCCACGAGAGGCTCGATCTGCCCGTTGAATTTGCATTCTTAACTTCGCGAGGTCGAGAGGATTGGTGAGGAATCCAGCGATGCTACTTGCCAAAGTACTCGCGGCAATGTCTTAGAGAAGCCTCGGCTTTGAAACGTCCCGACAGAAAAGTTTCTTAAATTCCTCAAAAAACACGAACAGGAGTGCGCTGTACGGACCAAAGAACATGAGTGTCGCTCCGAAGGCCTACCGTTACCAACTGCTTTACCCTATACAATCCTCGAATTCCCTCATGCTTGCTGATCTGCCTCATCGCGTCCAGCGAGTTTCGGTAGCGGTACAAATTGAGCTCAGATTGAACTTGCTGCCGCTCCTTGATGACATCGATTGGAAGCCAGAATGCGCATGAAACAATCTCGGCAATAAAGCCTGACAAAAAGTAGCTTTGCGATGGGTGTCGACTGAAGTACTGAAGTTGAATAGTTGGGTACCTCCATCGTTGCAAGATGACTCTTGCTGTATTCGTAAGTGGTCATGTAGGCGCTGAAGGCAACGGTACTGCCGAAAGCGGAGAGTCCAACACCAGGAAAGAAGCCCTTCATACCCTCGGCACTATATGTCTTTTGAATGATCTCTGCTATTAATCCTTTATTGAAGTCCTTGAGGTTGTCAATCCTCGTACGGTTAACCTGCACTTTTGCCTTGACAGTGTCAATGGGATGCACCACCACCTTGGCTATAAATCCAGCTAGGGTGCTAGCAAGTGAAGTTGCGGCGATGTCGTTGTTCTTGGACATTTCGGATCGGTATTTTTTAACTAAGCACTTGGAAAGTTATTTAATGCACGAATAGCCAGCTAGTTACGAAGCCATCGAACAGGCTATTGCATCGCTCATGCAAGCTACACTGCAGGAGAAGTTCTGTCCCGAGTTGCTTCCCTTCCGCAACACAGAGTACGATCATCTGGTCAAGGAACTAGCCGCCCATTAGGAAAATTTGCGAGTGTACGTGTAGGGCTACCAGGAAGCTAAACAAGGTGATAAAAACTTCAATCGGTCGATCTACCAGCTGGAGATAGACAGGCTGCACTACTTAGTTAAAGGTTATTTGCGAGTGAGGCTAGCGAAGGTACTCGTTCCAATAAAGTAGATTCAAAGGTATGCGCTGCACATCGTTAAACGGCCGGACCAGTTGAAGTTACTCACACAGGCCGAAGACGAGTTTGTGCGAGGCTATGCAAAACTGCGCTACGACGAATATGACCAACACGTGCTGAGAGACCTACATAAGTAATTTCGCGGGCTAGACGGTGTGGAGAACGTGTTGGGAAAGCCTGCCTAAGGCAAGAAAGACTATGCATCCAAACGTACAGTAATGAGAGATGGTAGAGACCAAGGTGGAATTGGTAGGTCCAAACACTCAACAATACCGATTTTTGCTGGTAACAGCCAACCCGAAAGGCCTACGATACAACCAGGACGTGCCAGTAATAAACATCCGAAAGGAAGACCGACCCACCATTGAAAGCGGAGATGTCATCTTCGCACCATACGTCTAGCTGGAGCAGTTCTACAACCAAAATAATGGTGAGCTTTTGTGACTGTACATCATTCGGTGTAAATAATTACAGAGAATAGGATAAGTCGGTATGAAGGAAATGAACGATGATGACGTTGAGGAGCTTGGAGTGGAGTGTGAGTGTGAGTAAGTTGATCCCAGCTACGTTGCCAAGAAGCTCTAGTCTGTGCAGCTGAAGCTAAAAGAGCATGTGTACAGGGAGCAGGAAGGGAAGGTGTTCTGGACGATAGAGGTTCATGAGAAAGGCAATAAACCGTACACCATCGAAAGGGCATTCAGCGAATTTAAGTGGCTTGTTCAGGTACAACTATCCACGACGTAGAGTCTACGCAACCGAGACATTTCAGTATTCGTTCCCAGCGTTGGCGAAGATGGTGCAGGGTCCTACGTTCAAAACAAGCTAATGAGGGACGAAAAGCACTTGAGGATACGCCGTGATGGGCTTGAACGGTTTCTGCGAAAGCTCGAAGACAAACCAAAGGTGCTCAGCACAGAGGAGCTGCAGATTTTCCTGAATCCTGATCGAAAGAAGTTTGAGTACTACCAGAACATTTACAACCAAAAATACGGAGCGGAGGCACAGGGTATCACCAGACTGATCAAGGGCGTGGCTCACACAATCACGAGTATTGCTAACAAGGGAGTTGTGCAGACATTTACCAACAAATAGAAAGAGTAGCTCGAAAAGATCTACAAGAATAAGTTTACTGACGTATAAGGAGCCCTTGATAAAGTAGTGGCTAATTTCACTGCCATCTTATAGTCCCACACAAGCTATTTGGATGCTATGAAGTAGTTCCAACCTGACTTGGTTGCTGAAGACGAGAAGTACAACGAATAGCTAGATCGTCTGAAGAGAGGGTTATAACTACTCAAGAAAGAAATCCTTGAGATACGAGTGGACGCTGCAAGGTTCCGCAGTCGCGAGCAACTGGAACATTTCAAACAATAGTTTGACAAGGGACTGAAACCGTACCAATTGGACATTCGCAACGATATCAAGTATATCTGCTCCCTTCTCAACGAGCTCAACTAACGCACTTCCGAGGCACTGCAGAAAGGCCTCCAATCGAAACTCGTGATCGAACTATGAGTCAATATAACTTATTGCATGAACCAACGCGGTGGTGGCCTCCATAACAGATTCTACGTAAGGACGCCAGAGCTGTCGGTGTACGGTGATTCAGCGCAACTTATGAAGATGCAGAAGCCGCATACTGCAGACCGCGAGTTTCGAGTGCCAAGGCATGCAGAACCATTGAAGTATCGCGAAGAGTTTACACAACCACTGACCTAGGATTAGCGCATCCTGTACGATCTTCGTGCTCCTCCAAAACCAGGACGCATGCCAACCGAGGAGTTCTACCGTGGGTTCAGTTGTACTGGCACTAAGACCAACACAATTATCGGCAGCTTCATCGAAAACTACCTTGAACGGAAGATTCATAAGGAGGGCTTGAACATGTATTCTGGCAAAAACCTCGGTATATTAAGAGGTAAGTCTCTCAAGTCCCGAAAATTTAGGGATAAGTATCGCTCACTCCCGCCAGTGGACAAACCGGAGGAAGACAAGTCTGTTAATATCGAAACACTTCGGCAGACTTTGCGCTGGAAGCAGCGTTTTCTGGCGTCAACTGCAGCAAAGTATAGTGGATGCACAGCAACCTGATATTGAGTTTTCCTGAAATCCTTCAAATCAGAAACCGTACAAACCTCTTTGATTTCTTGAACGGTAATATAGACTTCCGAGCCAAACTTTGTTGACCGATCCATCGATGCTGTGTCTCTTCGCATTACTTTCATTGCAAACAAATTGACACTTGATAGATGGCCTCAAACCAACCCTTGTGGCACTGTTGGGTGTTTCGGGTCAGCTGATTTCTAGCCTAACCACACCTTTCTTTACAATTTAATATTATGAGTGAACGACGGGTATGGACTGAAGAGGTATTCCGACAATTTGACTGTAGGAGGACAATGCGATGCGCGACATCATCATCGGGATGAAGATTACCAAGTGGAGTGAAGTGGCCAAGCTTATGCTCAGCAAGTACGCAATTCAAGGCAGAACGGGCAAACAATGCCGTGAAAGGTATTCGTGAGGCGATGCAGGTGGCATAATCAGCTCGATCCCAACATCAACCTCTCGGCTTGGTCAGCGTAATAAGAACGGAGACTGTTTGAACTCCACCAACAACATGGCAATAAGTGGGCTCGCATTGCCGAACAATTGCCAGGACGCAGCGACAACTCTATCAAGAACTACTTCTACTCAACCCTCCGACGAGGGCTGAGGAGGCTGAACAAGTTTATTGCTGACTAGCGAGAGCAACTGAAATCTCGACAGATTAAGTCAGCACTGCTGCACAAAATCATCGAACTATCGGGGTTCGTTGGTGCCAAGAAGCAGCCTCCGAACTATCAGCTCATCGGAAGATGCTTCCCGTTAATTGACAAACTGGTGCAATGCTCAAAGGAAGAAAGTTTCACTCGCAGCAATTATCCCAGGCTCAAATCTCTGATTACAGACCTCACATAGTTCGACCGCAGCTTGGTCAGGAGGAAATACACGAAGCGCAACAAATCAACCAACCTTGTGGATGAGGAGTAGGAATAGTCCGAATCATAGCCACAAGACAATTAAGATCCAGAAATACTCGCAGAACCTTAAGCTGAACGGCCCCCTTTCGCTTCCCAGTAAGTATAGGCACCGATCAAACGAACCGCAACAAACAACTCTAGCAGTAGCATTGTTCGACGTGGAAGCTTACTGCTTGGTACAGAGAGATCCCGCTCAGGGCGGTTTGAAGAGGATCCAGTAAACTTTGAGAGTCCTCCCAATAATCGACAGTTCCTGACCAGCAGCTTTGAATCACTGTCAGTTTACGGTATGGCAGGCTTCCAGAAAATAGCATCAGATCCAGATATGGGATGGACTTTGTTCAACCCAACCAACCCAACAGTCTGTAAGATTCGTTGTTAACTCAGCTGTGGATCAATCGCAAGCAAACAACATCCTCAGCGGTGGCAAACAGCCTCCGGAACAGGAGGGAGGGTCCCCTCCAATGAGAACAACTACTGCGAGTGACGTTCTTGTACTGAGCAAGTACCGTCGCAGACCTACCTTGGACTGCTCGAAGTGACTATTCGGGCTGTATATATAGACAAAGCAAGGTCAGTACTCGAGCACCGACTCGATGACTGTCATTTGAACGAGGTTGATGAAGAGGTCTGTGCTGAGTTTGCTGTCAAGCATCTCAATATCTGAGTAATGCACTTCTGGCTCGACTGGTGGTTCTGAAACCGTTACCGTTGTGGCAGTGGTGGTTGTTGTGGTTGTGTTTTCATTCATGCTCCCATTGATGCTGCCGTTCTTGCTCAAGGGCTGCTGTGAATTTGAGGTGTTCAACAGGCAGAATATACTTGGCACAGCATTCATGTGCTTAAGATCGGCTCGATTGACCAACTCCTCGTAGATCTTATAGAGTTTGCTGTTACCCCTCGCTCGTGTCTTTGACTCCAAACTGAATAGTTCCTCCCAGCTAATACGGCTGCCTGGGTCGGGCTTCAGCATCTTCGTCAGTAGTGCAAGAGTCTCTTCCGAGACCAGCTGCTTATCAAATTTTCTGTAGCGGCGGAAGTTTATTTACTCAATCAGTTCTGGCACAGTGCTGGCCTTGAATGGCGGGCTGTATTAAGCTATTTGAGTACCATCCGAAGAGCATTTCGTAAAGTACAGTTCCTATTCCGTAGATGTCAGCTCTGTTGTCGTACTTCTGGCGGCCAAGCACCTCTGGAGCCATGTTATAAGGTGACCCTGCAAACGTGCTTGTCATGTCTCTCTCGCTGAGGATCTTAGCGAGGCCGAAGTCGCCGATTTTGATGTGTCCATTGGTGATGAATATATTTGCTGGTTTGAGATCTCGGTGAATGCGCTTGGACTTCACGATAGTGCGGAATCCCCTGACGATATCCCAAAAGAACCGCATGGCCTACTACTCGCTTAAGCGTCCCTTCTTTCTGATGTACTTCTGAAGGTCACCCTCCTCACAATACTCCAGGAAAACGTAGAAGTGGTTCTCAGTCTTCTTGATGTCATACAGCTTGACTATCTGATCGCTGATACAGCTCTTCATGGCTAGGATTTCCTCGTAGAAGTAGTCGAGCGCATCGCCTACCTTAGTAGCAAGCAGTACCCTACAATCGGCTGTGTTCTATGACCTTGACGGCGACCTACCGGTTGTGATTGGCGGTGTCAATACCCACGTAGACAGTGCCGAAAGCACCCTCACCGATCTTTCTTTCGGTAATGCGGAACTGGCCGATAGTCTTGGTCTTCATTTGGCTTGTTGTGGCAAGCAGCTATTATAATTAATCTGATTCGACGGGATTTCGTTGTGCAAACTCAAATACACTTCAAAGCTGCAGCAGAATTAATTTCGAGGGGAGCCTTGATGATAGAATTGATGGTTGATCTTGGTCATCAACGAATTACGGACAAATTTTGGCTGTGACGATTGGTCAACAGGTACAATCTCCCCGACTAACCAAATTTGTAAGCACACGATTCTGAGGACTTCCGGGAGTATTAATTATCGATGAATCTGACCCCGATACAAGGAAGTGAGCTTGAAGCTGTCAATCTAATCGTCTACCACACTCCGCACATCATCGAGACGGTAGGGTATGTGCATCCACTGGCTTCACTGTTCTAAAAGAACCCGAATTTCCTGAAGAGTCGAGCAGCATATGATTGCCTCGTGACGGTATTCAAGCGTTACAACATTCACTATGCCGAGGTTACCGATGTGCTGCGTCGTGACAAGAAGGTAAGTCATGCTCACTATCACAGAAACTTGTGGAACTTGCTAAGCAGAGTACGGCCTATACCGCTAGCGAGGAACTGAAAACTTTGAAGAGCTATGGTGTCTCCGAAGCATACAGAATCAAGGTGCTGGAGAGCTTAGATGTCGAGACTTTGTTGGGACTGGTGTATTCCCGTCCAAATGTCTTCCTAAAGAAGGATAATTCGGCAGCAGAAATGGTCATCGACAAAATCTAAATTGAACCACTCGCGAACTTGATCTTTTGCAGGGATCAACAGATCGTGACGGCCAAGGGTCTAGTGTTGGGCAACACAAGTACCTTCGTCAGGAAATTCGAAAAGGTGGTCATGAAGATAGCCTTTGAAATTCTGAAACTGAAGTTGGTTGGGGAGGCCACAGGAGGTACTTACCTGCTGAATTCAGACCAGTACGTTGAGGGAGGAGATTTCATGGCTATTAGCAAAGATCTTAGCTTGATGCAGATTGGAATTCGATCGAATATTCAAGGAGCGAAGTTTCTTATGGACAACGATCTACTGGGTACCAGGAGGTTCGGAGTGGTGCGAGATGAGAAGGATCGAGATCAGCAGCGTATGCATCTCGACACGATCTTCAATCTTATTGACGAGAAGAATGTAATTATGCTAGATTTTGACGATCCCTCCCTACCGAAAGATATTCGCAGAGACATCGACATTTATGTTCAAGACAACACGACTAAGGCGTACCAGCTGACATAGACCCTCGACTTCTAGACTTTCCTCCTGAGAGAAGGCTATCGAATCATCAAGGTTTCCAACAAGGATCAAGAGGAGTTCATGATCAACTTCCTAAACATCGGCAAGTTCGACGGGAAGTATGTGCTAATAACCTCCAACGGGGACTTTGTGAAGCTCATGGTCGACAGCGGCATAGATGTGACAGTGGAGTACATCTAGGAATTCAAGGAGGTTAACAAAATGCACGGCAGTTTCCATTGCGTCACACAGGTCTTCAGATGATAATGTGCGGCAGCAGTATTACAAAAACTATCACATGTCCATATCGCCGAAGAAGTCGCGTTGTTTGGGCTTGATCGGTTTAGTGGTAGTAGACTTTGGGAGCAAGATATCATCGAATTCTTTGGACTTATCCACTCGATCGTTGCCCAGCAACTCCTGCAATGTTAGTTACTTATTGTGCTAGAGGTGGTCGGTGAAGCGAGGCTGCTGCTTGTCAACTGCCTTTAGAGTTTATTCGACAAGAGGTTACTCGGCTGCAAAGATGTCGTATTTCTGCTTCGGTACGACTGGCATCTACTTCTCTATTTTAAATTTTGATGGGCGTTCTGAACGAAGCTTGGGGCGAGTCGCTTCGACTTTGTCTGCTGGAGGTTGTTCTGCCTTTACCACTGGATTAGCAATCGGCTCCATTGATGGCTTTGTATCAAACGATGCATTATCGCCTTGTGCCTGAGATTTCCTCTGAATTCGCATCATTATTGGTTTGGAGTTGGTTTATTCCTTCTTTTCGGGGACAATTGAAGGGAATATTTCTTTGACTTGGGACTGTATTTGAGAATTCTGACCAGACTATCCTCCAACTTCCTTTACTGTTGTTGGTAGGTAACCTCCAGCCGTTTCGTTGTTCGATTCCCTAGCTCGTGGCCTGAAAAATTTCGGTCGATGTTGTATAGTGTTTGGCTCCTAAGGCTTTCCTTCAAGCTTATCATCGAGCCTCTTCAGGTCCGAGATCACTGGCATAGAGGTATTATGGATGTTGTGGGTATCCGCAGTCTCTTCGACCTTCTTCTTGTTAAACTTGAATGTCATCTTCTCTGGTTTAACAACAGATGAGGCGACGGCTGCCTCTGTCTTGTCGTTGAGAGCGAAGTCTACATCCTTCACAAATGTGGGAGTCTGCTTCGGCTTGTCTTTTTCGTCAAGTTTCCACTGCCTTTCCTGAGGTGCCTCCTCAACTGAAAGGTCATTGCTGGATCTGTCGCGGCGTTTGTTGATTGGCGGCCTGAAGATATCCGGAGTATGCTATTTATCCTTGGTCTTCAGTTTTGGAGAACTCACCGGCTTACGTTCTTCATTACGCTTTGCTTCAAGTTTTTTCTGAAGATCCTGAACAGTCCGGTCGGCTTCGAGGTTCTTTAATGTGCTTGAGGTATCAATATAGTTTTTCTTTGAAGGTGGGGCTGCTGCTCGAATGTTATTCAGCAGATTTTCTTCATCGTCTGTTCGAGCAAATCTAGGTCAGTTATATTCGTACTTCGTCAGAATAACCTTGAGTCCCTTTTCGTGAGCGCTGGTAGCCTTCCCAATCTCCAGTTTGATTTATCTCAGCACTACTGCTACCTCTGACTGCTTGATTGCCAGCGCTTCATCCAACCTTCCAGATTCCTTATGAGCTTCAGTCGCCTCCT
>ERZ724527.573-NODE-573-length-18231-cov-9.835827_pt1 | contig 18231 bp, 18 predicted proteins | sample MGYA00376060_ERZ724527 | MGnify/ENA primary metagenome ERZ724527 (study PRJEB28724, sample SAMN07190886) | activated sludge metagenome | isolation source: activated sludge of sewage treatment plant in Hong Hong | place: USA: Christiansburg, Virginia | collected...
GTATCGTAACCAGATGCTGCTACTTTCTTTTCAATATTTGCAACAGATGTTTTTGTAGCGGAAAACTTTACTGTTAATATTTTAGCATCTTCATTCCAAATTGCAGATGAAGCACCTGCACCTTTTGCTGCTTTTTCAATGGTTGTTTTGCACATGCCACAATTGCCCCATACTTTAATTTTTTCTGTTGTTAAAGCTGTTTTAGGCTGGGCAAATGAGCAAATTGATATAAATAAAAAAGATAGAATTAATGTTAATTGCGTTTTCATTTTAATGAAATTTATGGTGCAATTACAAGTGTTACCAATAGCATTAAAAAACTATTGCCACATGCAATGCATGATTAAAAATATTTGTGTAAATAAATGCTGAAAATAAAGTGTAGTGTGAATGAAGCTATTGAATGCTTCTAAATAAAATTAATTGTATCAATTAAATCACACGTAGAGGAGTGGTATTAAATTCTAAAAACGCAATTCTTAATATAAATTTCTTCTTGAGGAATTAAAGGTGGCGAATTACTGCTGTAACTTAATAAATTTTTTGTACTGTAAACAGGAACAGACTCTACAAAATAATCAGTAAAAATTGTTGCTACAGGTGCTTCAACTTGAAATGAAGTGTAACTAGCTTTGTGATTGTCTTCTAACTTAACAAGTTTATGTTCGGTTTTGCAACAAGATTTGCTTGGTTTCTTTTTACACTCACAAAGTTGCTTTGCTAATAAATCTACTTTAACCGAGCTAATTTTACCTCTACAATAATGTATATTCAATACAATGCCACTCGTCATAGCAAAGTATAAAATAGATAATATTGCGATGGTAAATTTTTTCATTGCAATGCAAAAGTAGTTAAAAAGAAGCTGTAACAACAATTAGTTGTTTAAAATAAAGCTAAAGTTAGTTTATAAAATTCCACCAAATGCCCAATCTAAACCACATTGCATTTTGTGCATATTGCTGTGCAGAGAAATTGTATTTGCCGTTTCCTGGAATTAACGTATTGATATTTTCGAGTCGTACAAAGGCTTTGAAGCTTTTAATTCTTAAATGTAAAAATGCATTTATCTCTGGTCTATTGGCAACTGTATAAGAATTTTGATAAAAAAATTGCCCTGTAAATGGAGAATAGTTGGCAGCTTTATAATTGGTATAATACTTCAATTCTATACCAGTTGATACAAATAAGTTGGTATAAAAATTTCCTTCAAATGCCAAACGTTGTCTCGTTAAAAACAATGGTAAATTAATAGGTGTGTTGGCTGTAGTTTGTTGTACATGAGCTTCAATATACCAGTTCCAATATTTACTTAATTTAATTTTCTTCTCTGCACTTATGTGCAACACATTCATCACACTACTTTCTTGTTTGGCTGCAAAAAAACTATCGAAATACGTATAGTTATTTACTAAAAAATATTCGCCAGATAATTTAAAATGCTTTAAAGGATTTTCATATTCTGCAAATACTCTAGCCGTATTTTCTTTTTTGTTAATGCCAACCGCTGTAACAAAAAAATTGTTTTGGGCATTGAAAATGGTTGACGGAGTTCTGTTTACATTTTGAAAACCCAATTCTAAAAATCCAATTCGTTTACCCAACAATCTTTTTAAACTTATAAATGCTTGATAATCGCCAGCATTCAATCCATTCAAATACAAATTGCCAGTTGCTTCTAAATCCCAAACTTTATTTTTTGTTTTATTTCTATACTCACCATTCAAATAAATATTGTAATCGCTTGTGGTAATTGTACCCAATTGCCCTTTAATATTTTGTATAGCAGCACCAAATTTTAAAAATTGGGCTTGATTGTTTTTATCAGGAAAAGTAACTGCATTCAGTTCATTGGTTACAATATTCCACTTATTTTGAAACTGTAAATTGTTGTTGTTAAATAAATTTAATCCAAAGTAATTTGCATACTTTGTAGTGCTAACATTGTTGTCAATAAACTCATAATTAAATGAACTAATGTTTAAATTGTGTTGCAACCTAACTCTTGAATAAAAGATTTTATTGTACACAGAATCTTCGCTGTTATAGATTGAATCAACTTTTCCTAAATCATAATATTGCCTTAAAAAAATTGTTGAATTTTTATACCGATTGCCCGTTGAAATATTTGTATTAAAAGGATTTTGGGAGAATGCACCTGATGCTCCAATTCTTGTATCTAATTGAAATGGATCGCTAAAAGATAAACTATCCAACATTTTGGCATCAATCAATCCTCCATTTTCAGAAGAAATATGTTTATTAGACAATATAATTAACTGTGCTCCATACTTACGATTGTTGGATTGATATTGAGCATTTAAACGAATGTTGTTGTGGTTGTTGTTTTGATTTTTAAAACTTCCTGGTGAATTGATAAAACGATATTCGAGACCAAAATTAAAATTGCTTTTTTTGTTTTGTGTATGGGTTATATGAATAGTTTGTTCAGCCTTAGAACCCAACACATACGCCAACTCTGTAAAAGGACGAGTAGTTTGATAAAATTTAGAATTTTCAACTGTAAATTCATATACATCAAACTGATGAAAACCTGCATCCCAACCTGCTTTTAACAATGGAGAAAACAATAAAGACCTTGACGCCGAGCCATAATTACCTATATTAATATTGGTATAGGGTTGTTGAAATTGTTTGGCAAAATCGTTGAGAGATGAATCTAAAGTTCTAGTATTTGACGAATCGAAATAGCGATAATAAATGGTAATTGAATCTGCATATTGATCTCGTTTTTGTAACGAATCGTTGCCTTTATTTCTATTGGGAACTCTTCTACCCTGCCTATCATACACAACATCTGGACTTTTTCCATCATCGGTTGCACTAACTGTTGTTTGAGTATTGTTTCGTGTTCGACCTTGCCCCAATGAACTTAATTGCAGCACTAGCATACCAAAACATACCAATACAATGTGTTTTACTGCAATAACCTTCATGAATGCAAAATAACTGTAAAGCGGTGAATGAAGTGTAAAAGAAAAGTGAATGAACTTCATCAATGGAATAAAAATTATTCCATTGATGAAGTTTTATTAATTATAGTGTAGCTACCAATTCTTTAAAAATAAGTGTAAGTTTTGGTTCGGCTTCTTTTGCTGCTTGTAAAACTTCTTCGTGTGTGATAACATTGTTGTCTTCTCTAATACCCAAATCTGTTACAACACTTACTGCAAAAACTTTCATTCCACAATGTGCTGCAGCAATGGTTTCTTGTACTGTACTCATTCCAACAACATCGCTTCCTACAACTTTAATTAATCTGTACTCTGCATGTGTTTCAAAGGTTGGACCAGTAACAGCTGTATAAACACCTTCGTGTATATGTATATTGTTTGCAGCAGCAATGGCTTTTGCTTTAGCAATAATGTTTTTGCTATATGGTTCACTCATATCAGGGAAACGAGTACCCAAAGCTTCTTCATTTTTACCCATTAATGGGTTCATGGTAAAAAAGCTAATATGATCGTTAATAATCATTAAATCGCCTACTTTATAATCAGGATTTACAGCACCTGCAGCATTAGACAATAGCAAGGTTTCTACTCCCAACATTTTCATTACACGAACAGGAAAAATAACTTGCTGAGCAGAGTAACCTTCATAAAAATGAAAGCGTCCACTCATTACAATTACTTTTTTACCACCCAATTCTCCAAAAATTAATTTTCCACCATGCCCTTTTACAGTACTTACTGGAAAGTGTGGAATATCGCCATAAGGCAATGCCACATCTGTTTTAATAACTTCTGCTAAATTACCTAAGCCACTACCTAAAATAATTCCTGTAGTTGCTTCAGATGTAATTTTACTTTTAATGTAGGCAACAGTTTCGTTTAATTGATTCATTAAATCGCTCATAAAAAATAGATTAAGAGGGCAAATATAAAGTGAACCCTAAACAAATACACAAATGTGAACATGTTTAGTAATCGATTCTATTGGTTTTTTGTTTCCAAGCATCAAAAACTTGTATGGCTTCTTCTCTGCCTAAAGAAAGCATTTGAATTTTTCTTTCTTCAAAAGGAAGCGTTAATTCTGTATAAATCAACGAATCATCAAAGCCAATATTCGCAGCATCAACCCTTGTATTGGCATAATATACTTTTGCTGGCCTTGCCCAATAAATTGCACCCATACACATTGGACAAGGTTCACAAGAAGTATAAACCTCACATCCTTCTAATTGAAAACTCCCAATTTTTTTACAAGCGTCTCTAATTGCAGTAACTTCTGCATGTGCAGTTGGGTCGTTTGTGCTGGTAACTTTGTTCCAACCTTCTCCAATAATTTTTCCCTCTTTTACAACAACACAACCAAAAGGACCACCATCATTGTGTTGCATTCCTTTTTTAGAAAGTTCAATGGCTGCCAACATAAATTGTAACTTATCATTTTGCATAAATACAAAAATACAAGTTTGTTTTTCAGTGAAGTTTTTTTGGTTTAAAAACCTGTTGGTCAAAAGACACAACAGTGGCAACGTTCGTTATAAATAATTTCGTTGTAATGCTAACCTCAATAAAAAACTAAACTTCTCTATTCCAACTTAAATCCTAAGCCTCCCACTTTATACGATGCACCTTTCAACTTAAAACTCAAAACTTCTAACTTTAAACTCCCTCCCTAAATCCTTATCTTCAAATTAAAAAAATGATTACTTGGAACGATTTTGAAAAAATAGAAATACGAACAGGAACTATTTTAGAAGCAACCGATTTTGTGAAAGCCAAAAAGCCTGCTTATCAATTAAAAATTGATTTTGGTGAATTGGGTATTAAACAATCATCGGCACAAATAACTTTTCATTATAACAAATCAGAATTAATTGGCAAGCAAATTATTGCTGTTGTAAATTTTCCTCCCAAACAAATTGCCAACTTTATAAGTGAATGTTTGGTTTTGGGTGTTTATGATGAACAGAAAGAAGTAATTTTATTGCAGACAGATAAAAAAACATTGAATGGAATGTTAATTGGATAATTTTACCAAGCCCTAATTTATTTACATGCAAGAATTGTATTTTACTTATTACGAAAGCCCGGTTGGATTATTGAAAATTGGTGGAACCGAAACTTATATTACAGAAGTTAGTTTTATTGACAATAGAGAGCAAATTGCACATGGAGAACCTGGCCTAAGCGATATGATACATTATTGTACAGAACAATTAATTGAATATTTTACAGGCAGACGCAAAACCTTTGATTTGCCTGTACACCAAGAAGGCACAGAATTTCAACAAAGAGTGTGGAACCAATTATTGGCAGTTCCATTTGGTAAAACTGCCAGTTATTTAGACATGGCAAAAAAATTGGGCGATCCAAAATGTGTTAGAGCTGCTGCTGCTGCCAACGGAAAAAATCAAATTGTAATTATTGTTCCTTGCCACAGAATTATTGGTAGCGATAAAAGTTTAGTGGGCTATTCGGGTGGAATGTGGCGAAAAAAATGGCTACTTCAACATGAATTTAGAATTAACAATGGCGTACAAACATTGTTTTAAACGTTGTAAACTTCATTTACAAAGTTGCATCTCATCACTTTTTTTAAAACATAGTTGACACCTTACACACTAAAGTTTTATAGTTTGCGTTTACAATTACATAAAACCAATAAACTATGAAATGGCAACTTAATGTACCTCAAGGTACAAACAAACTACAGCTAGATGCTGAGCTTATTTGTAGAACTCACCAAATGGAACAAATTAGAATTACAGGCAAAAACATTTCTTGTATTTTAATTAGTAACCGACCGTTAATTGAAGCAATTGAACGTCCACACCCAATTAGTATTTCTTGGAGACTATTTGGTGGCGAATTAAAAGATGAACAATTGGTAAGTTCAATTGGCAAGGAATTAGAGAAAAACTTGTCGGTAAAAAATCAAAAAAATGTAGAGCTGTTTATACAAATGCTTAAAACAGCATAACAAAATAGCATTTAGGTTTAATAAGTAGGGATTAATAAAAAAACTGTTCAGTTAACACCGAACAGTTTTTTTATTGCTTTGTATTCAGCAGATTTACTTTATTTTACCATCGTGTATGTTTAAACAATATAAATATTTATTAGTACCCATTGTTGTTGTATTTGTTGCTACAATTGGTGTAAACTTTTTTAAGCCATTTGGCTTTTTTAGAGAAAGTAACGCTGCATTGGTTTGCATAAATGCTGATGTTTGGAACAAGCATACAGCTATTGAACAAGCTGGTATTCCTGTAAATAGTTATTATTTTTTAGCTTATCAAAATACCCATGATCAATTGTATACAAGTACCATAACTTTTGGTAGTGCTTGGATAAGTTTGCCTTATTATTTTTTTTCAATTACACATATTAAACCCAATGAAATTGGCATTAGATTGTTTTCTTTAGTTTGGTTATTGTTTACATTGTGTAGCCTTATTTTACTTACTAAAGCAATTTCACAACTATACAATTTGCCCAAAAAAGTAACCCCAATTGTTGCATTACTTTATTTGTTAGCACCCGCAACTTTGTGGTACAATGTACAAGGTTATGTACACGAAGTCGCAGTACTTCCATTCTATTTTTTAGCTTGGTATTGTTTAGTACAATATATACAACAACAAAAAGTTAAGTGGTTGTATGCTTTATTAATTGTTTTAATTGTTGCTCTTCAGTTTGATTGGCTATGCTGTGTACAAGCAGGAATTATTTGCCTCTACTTATTTTTTTCAAGAAAAAAACATACACACAATTGGGGTTTTGTTGTCCCAGTAATTGCTGTACTAATTGGTGTAGGTTATATCATTCTTCATTTCGGAAATTGGGCTGGTTTCAATAATTATTTTTCTTACATGGAAAGCAAATTTGCAGGTAGAACTGTTGGTGCAAAAGGGTTACAGCTAAGCAGCTACATTAACCACAATTTAAATATTCTTGTTTTCTATGCATTAGGTGCAGGAAGTATTTTGTTGTTATTTTTTGTTGGGTTGTTCAATAAAACAAAAATTCCATTCTTGGTATTGCTCATGTTTTTAACAGCAATTTTACACCATGCTTTATTTTGGGGATTTTCAAATGAACATGATCATGCAGCAATAAAAGGTTTGTATCCAATGGTGGTTATTACAGCAATATTTTTAACACAATTGAATAAAAGAAAATTGGTCATTGCATTAAGTTTAATGGTTGTATTTAATATTGCCCAATATTTCTTTTTGCACAATTATCCCATAAGAAAAGGCATTTATAGCAATGCCAATTATTGCAATGAAATTGGAGAAATCATTAGAAAAAATACCACAACAAAAGATGATGTTGTTTTTGTAAATACCGATAATAAACACTATTTGCAAATTGAGTTTTATGCTAAAAAATATTATTTATTGGCTAGTACTGTTGAAGAAGCCAAACAAAAATTTGCCGAACTTAGTATTGGCAAACAAGCATGCTTTATTGAACTAAACAACAATCAATTAAAATCAATTATACGTTTTAGCAAATAAGCTTACATCAATTCACTCAATTCTAACCAACGCATTTCTTTAGTTTCAAGTTCGGCCGTAATTTGTATCAATCTTTTACTAATGCGTTCAATAGAATCATAATTCAAATCTGGACTACTCATTTCTAAAGTAAGTTGTTCTTTCTCTGCTTCTAAGCCAGCAATTTCTTTTTCTAATTCTTCAAACTCTCTTTTTTCTTTAAAGCTTGGCTTACGTTTTGGGGCAGTTGGGTTTGTTGAATTTGTGGACACTTGCTTTGCGTCTTCCTCTAAAGATTTTCCAGTGCTTTTATGTTGCTCCAATGCTTGCCATTTGTTGTCTTTCTTCTCATTTTCTTTGAGCCAAATTCTATACTGTGTGTACGTTCCAGGAAAATCTCTCACTTCGCCATCGCCTTCAAAAACAAATAAATGATCTACCAAACGATCCATAAAATATCGATCATGACTAACAATCATTACACAACCTTGGTACACTTCTAAAAATCTTTCTAGTACTGCCAAGGTGGGCAAATCCAAATCGTTGGTTGGCTCATCGAGTATTAAAAAATTAGGATTTTTAAATAGTACTGCTAATAATTGTAAACGCTTTTTTTCGCCACCACTTAAAGAGTTTAAGTAGGTATATTGTTTTTCGGGTGTAAATAAAAATAACTCTAAAAACTGTGCTGCACTTAAACTTCCACCATTTGCCAATGGAAAATTTTCAGCAATATCTTTTACATATTCTATTACCCGAACATTTTCTTTAATTACCAATCCTTGCTGAGAAAAATTACCAAACACAACCGTATCGCCAATATTAATTTTACCATTATCTACTGGTTCAATTAATTGCAGCATGTTTAAAAATGTACTTTTTCCAACGCCATTTTTACCAATAATGCCAATGCGTTCTCCTTTGCTAAAACTGTAATCGAATCCTTTTAAAATGGGTAAATCGCCGTACGATTTATACACTTTTTTCATTTCTACAATCTTGCCTCCTAGCCTACTCATTTTAACTTGTAACTGCACTTGTGCATCTTCAATTTTTTGTTTGGCACGGGCTTCTACTTCATAAAAATTATCTTGTCGGCTTTTACTTTTGGTGGTTCTTGCTTTGGGTTGCTTACGCATCCATTCCAATTCTTTTCGATACTCATTTTTGGCTTTATCAATGCTGGCCATTTCACTTTCAATACGTGCAGCTTTTTTCTCCATGTAGTTTTCATAATCGCCACGATATACATACATATTTTCACGTTCCAATTCCCAAATTTCATCGCTTACAGCATCTAAAAAATAACGATCATGCGTTACCAATAACAACGTAACATTTTCTTGATTCAAATAATTTTCTAACCACTCAATCATTTCTACATCGAGGTGATTGGTAGGTTCATCCATCATTAACAAAGTGTGTTGATGATCGAAGCCAATATCAATTAATGTTTTAGCTAGTGCCACACGTTTACGTTGTCCACCACTTAAATCACTCACTGCTTGTTCTAAATGATGCACATTGAGCTTGGTTAAAATTTGTTTTACTTTCACTTCAAATTCCCAAGCATTTAAATCATCCATTTTCTCAAATAGTTCTGCCATTTTCATTCCATCATCACTATCGGCTGCCATTTCGTATTCACGAATAACATTCATAACAGGGTGATTGGTATGAAAAATATTTTCCAAAACCGTTTTACTTTCATCAAACTTGGGGTCTTGTTCAAACAAAGCAACTGTAACATCTTTATGTACAAATAATTTGCCTGCTTCCAGGGTTTCTTCTCCACCCAAAATGCGTAATAAGGTACTTTTACCTACGCCATTTCTTGCAATCAACGCAATTTTATCACCTTCATTAATGTGAAAAGAAATATTCTTGAACAATGGATTGATACCATAACTTTTTGTGAGGCCTTCAGCCGAAACATAATGCATAGCAGCGAAGATAAGGGTTGACAATTTCTGCTTATAAATTTCAAGCAATCCCGAAAGCAAGAAATTTTATTTTAGATAATCTTATATGTTTGAGTTTATTAATAATCCAATAACTTTAAATACTTTTAGATTCGTTATTTACTACACTAAACATGAAATTACCTGTTAAAATATTACTGCTATTTGCACTGTTTTTTTTCAATACCCATAACTATGCACAGCCCACAAAAATTAATCTTCAATTAAAATGGTGGCATCAATTTCAATTTGCAGGTTATTATGCAGCTGTTAACAAAGGCTTTTATGCAGAGCAGGGTTTAAATGTAAATATAGTTGCTGGCGACAAAGACCACCCACCGTTAGAACAGGTATTATCGAAAAAAGCCGATTTTGGAGTAACTGGATCCGATTTAATTGCCAATTATGCCAATGGCGATCCTGTAAAAGTAATTGGGGCAATTTTTCAGCATTCACCCTATGTTTTTATTTCATTGAAAAATAAAAATATCACTGTTGCCACCGATTTAGTGGGCAAAACCATTATGGGCTCTAAAGACCAAGGTTGGCTGCAATTACAAGAAATATTGATTAAGGAAGGCATTAGTAACAAGAAAGTGAATTTGATTGAACATTCGTGGAAGAATGAAGATTTAATTAGTGGTAAAACTGATGTAATTACTGGTTATATTTCGGTTGAACCTTTTCAAATTATGCAAAAAGGTTATGCCGTAAATTATATAGAGCCCATTAGTTATGGTATTGATTTTTATGGCGATGTATTGTTTTGTACCCAACAAATGGCAGCCAATAATCCTGAATTGGTGAAGAAATTTAGAGAAGCAAGTTTCAAAGGTTGGGGATATGCCATGAGCCATATCGATGAAATGGTGCAATATATTCTCACCTTACCTGGTGTACAAGAAAGGGGTATCACCAAAGAGATTTTAACGTATGAGGCAAACGCAATGAAAAAATTGATTATGCCCGACTTAGTTGAAATTGGACACATGAATGAAGGCAGGTGGCAGCATATTTTAGACATACATAAAAACTTTGGATTGGTGTCTAAAAAGGCAACCATCAAAGATTTTATTTTTAATCCAGAAAAGGAAAAAAATAATATTATATTAAAATGGATATATTATGTAATTGCTCCAATCTTATTAATAATAATCATTGGTATTCTTTACACCGTCAGTTTAAAAAAAGCCGTTAAAAGAAGAACGATTGAGTTGGAAAAAGAAATAGCCATTAGAAAAAACACAGAAGAAAATTTAAAAATTAGCGAAGAGCGACTTGAATTAGCTGCTACTGCTGCTGGTATAGGCAATTGGGATTGGAATTTAACAACCAATATAATTTATTATAGCGATATTTTGAAATCTATGTTGGGTTATGAACCGCATGAAATAGACAACACCATTACCGCATTTATGCTATTGTTACACCCTGAGCATAATGAAGAAATAAATACCAAACTACACGACCATATTTTTAATAAAAATGATCGCTACGAAGCGATTGTTCGATTAAAAATGAAAAATGGCAATTGGAAATGGGTACTTATTATTAGTAAAGCATTATCAAGAAATGAACAAGGTATTGCATTAAGGTTAACAGGCATACATTTAGACATTGATGCACTTAAGAAAAAAGAAATAGAACTACAAGCACTTACCGATGAATTAATGCATAGCAATAAAGGATTGCAACAATTTGCCTATATCACTTCCCATAATCTAAGAGCCCCTGTTGCCAATTTAATGAGCTTACTGATGTTGTTTGAAACTGAGCAACTTTCAGAAAACAACACCTTATATTTAGATAAAATTCAATTTTGTGTGGATAAGCTCAATCAAACGATGAACGATTTGAATGAAATACTTTCATCGAGTGCTACAAAAGGAGATTACTTCGAAAATATTGATATTGCAACAGCTGTAAACAACACATTGGCTTCTATTTCGGAAGAGGTAAAAAATACGAAAACGCAAATTGAAACCAACTATGCTGTTCAAACAGTTTTTTGTAGCAAAAAAGTAATCGACAGTATTTTAATTAACCTCATTACCAATGCCATTAAATACAGGAGACCCAATACCAACCCAAAACTTAAGATTGAAACGTATTTGCAACAGGAATACACCGTTTTGAAAATTTCCGACAATGGTATTGGCATTGATTTGGATCGCCATAAAAATAAAATTTTTGGCCTTTACCAAAGATTCGATACCAATTTTCCGGGTAAAGGAATTGGACTTTTCATAATAAAAAATCAAATAGAAGCAATTCAAGGTACAATAGATGTTCATAGTACAATGAATGAAGGAACCAGCTTTATTATAAAATTTAAAAACAGTTAAGTCAACAGCATGAAAGATATAAATGTATTATTGGTTGATGACGACTCAGTCACCAATTTCCTGAGCACCAAGGCAATAAAAGCAGTCATTAACAATGTTCAAATAAGTACCGCCGAAAACGGCAAAATTGCAATTGAACTTTTGCAAAACCATGTGAAAAAAAATGAGCCATTACCACATGTTATTTTTTTAGATATTAATATGCCCGTTATGGATGGTTGGGAATTTTTAGATACACTTATGGAATTAAATAATCCGTTGTTATTAACACCAATTATTTATCTGTATACCTCATCGGTGTATAAAGAAGATATCAATAAAGCCGAACAATATGCTATTGTTAAAACAATTATTTCTAAACCATTTACATTCGAAAAAATTAAAGAAATTTTTCAAGAAAATAACCTTGTATAAATTTCAATCATCTGCTAAATAAATAAAAATAATAGCAGTTTTTATGAAGCATTTTTAAACTACTTGAATAGAAATTAAACTTTTTTTCTGTTCATTCCTTTTTTTATTTATGAAGCATATTAATTTATCTGAAATACAAAGTTGGGAACGATTTTATCGTGGAAATTTTATCAATAGTTTAAGTGGTTTTAAAAGTGCTAGTTTAATTGGAACAATCAACAAAAATGAACAAACCAACTTGGCAGTATTTAGTAACATCATTCACTTAGGAGCCGACCCAGCATTAATTGCTTTTCAAAATCGTCCAAAAGCTGCTTCACCACATACCATTGCCAATATTGAAGCAACTGGAGTGTACACCATCAACCATATTCAAACAAATTTTATAGAACAAGCACATCAAACAAGTGCAAAATATTTAGATGCTGTAAGTGAGTTTGATGCTGTTGGTTTAACGCCTCAGTTTATCCCCAATATTAAAGCTCCTTTTGTAAAAGAAAGTCACATAAAATATGCCTTGAAACTAAAAGAAATTGTTGAAATAAAACTAAATGGAACTTTTTTAGTAATTGGTTCCATTACAGACGTTTTACTAAACGATCAATTGATTGAAACCGATGGTTTTATTGCTGCAGAAAAAAATAACAGCATTTGTAGTTTGGGTGTTGATGCGTATTATACAACACAACTTATACAACGTTTGCCTTATGCTAAACCATAATTAATTGATCATTGAACACAACAAAAAAACTCAACAATTTTACTACAGTTACTGTCAAAAAATTTGAAATTGAATACTAACAATTTTTTTACACCAACAAATAGCAATTGTTGTTTGTTTTTAGCATCTTTGAAGCTATGAAAAAATGGATGTACACAGTTTGTTTTGCTACAATAATTGTGAGTTGCAATAACCAACAAAATGGAAATAACCCTACACCAACCAACACTAATGAACCCAAACAATTAAGCTATACACTAATTGCAACACACCCACACGACGTAAATTCTTTTACCGAAGGTTTAGAATTTAGAAATGGCTTTTTGTATGAAGGTACTGGCGATACTGATTATAAAGGTGTAAGTAAATTGGCTAAAATAGATTTAGCTACAGGAAAAGATATTCAAAAAATTAATTTATCGAAGGAATATTTTGGCGAAGGAATTACCATGTTGAATAATAAAATTTATCAACTTACTTATAGAGAAAATAAATGTTTTGTATACGATGCCAACAGTTTTTCTAAATTAAAAGAATTTACTTATGAAGGTGAAGGTTGGGGCATGACTAATGATGGCAAACAATTGATTAACAGCAATGGAACCAACAATATTTATTTTAGAGATCCAGAAACTTTTGCTGTAACTAAAACAATTGCAGTTAGTAACAATTATGGCCTACTGTCTAGCATCAATGAATTGGAATATGTAGATGGTTTTTTATATGCCAATATTTGGACTACTTTTAAAATAGTTAAAATTGATTTGAATACAGGCAACGTTGTTGCTGAAATTAATTTAGACGATTTATTGCCAAAATATGCTCCTGAAATATTGAATCAACCAGTTGATAAAGGCTTAAATGGTATTGCGTATGATAGTGTTGGCAAACGCTTTTTTATAACAGGAAAATATTATCCTAAAATATTTGAAGTAAAGTTTAATTAATTAGCTAGATATAAAAATGTGGTAATTATTTTTTACTCAACACATAAATTACAGAGCTACATTTTTTTACATTGAACAATGCTTGAAGATTGGATAATAGTCCATTTAAAAAAGCCATCACCAAATTTCCGCTACCATTTTTGCATTGTTCACTTAGCATGCTTACATAAAAACTATCAAACCACATAGGTTTATAAGCTTTTACAGTAAACCCTTTTGATGCAGCCAATATATCAATACTTTTGGGTGAGAAATGATATAAATGTCGTGGTACATCATAAGCAGCCCAATGCTTTTTATAAGAACTAGCATCGCCACTAGTATAATTGGGTACTGCAATAAATATTTTTCCTTGGGGTTTTAAAACAACATTAAACTGTTCTAAATAACTGTGTAAATCATGCACATGTTCTAACACATGCCACATGGTTATTGCATCAAATTGTGCTTGGGGTAAAGTGTACAATTTGTTGGGCATTTGCAATAGCAATCCAAATTTTTGTTTTGCTATTGTTCTTGCACTTGCGTCAGGTTCTAAACCTGTAATTTGCCAGCCAGCTTCTTTCATAGTTTGTGCAAATGCACCAGTACCAGCACCAATATCTAATAAATGGCCTTGCTGTAATCCCGTTTGTTGTTGTAATAAATCTCTTTTTGTTTTAAGTGTAAAATTTCTAACAATGTGATAAAGTTGATTCACCAACCCTTCTTTTGTATCTGTATGAGAAACATACGCAGAAGATTGATAATAAGGACCAATTGAAGCTGCGTCAGGAATGTTTTGTGTAAACCTTACAGTACAGTTTACACATTCCCAAATACTAAAATCTTCTTTAGATACAGTATAATCTTTGGCAACTAAAACCTCGTTTATTTTTTCGCTATTGCAACATGGACAAGAAGTGTGATGTATTATAACAGACATAACGCAAATAAAGGAATTAATTACGAATTTAAAATTTCTGATTTATAATTTGAGCTTACAAAAATGTAATGCTCTACAAAAAACACAATCACCCAAGCCAATAAAGTTCCAATAGCATAACATATTAAATCGCTCCATACAAAACCAACGCCCAACATCAATTTACCCAATTTAGTTTGCCTTATTGCAACAAACCAAGGTGCTGTAATTAATTGAGAACATTCATCGGCAACGCCCAATAAATAATTAAACAGTACCAACTTCCACAATGTTGTTTTAGTAAAAAATATTCTTAGCAAAAACAAAAACATACCAGCCCAAATAATATCACCTCCATACGTTACAATTAATGGATGAAAATATTCCTTATGGAGTCTTGTTGCCAATGCCAACCAAGTACAAAAAACAAACAATAAAAAATAAATAATTCTACGTTTCCACATATTCTATTTTAGAGAAGTTCTTTATTGATATTTACGCAAAAAAACATTGCAATTTTATTGAGAAAAATAAGCCAATTCTTTCGAAAAATCTAAATAACTATACTGCTCTTGCAACTGTTTTACTTTGGTATAATTGTTGGCTAAAAATTTTTGATGCATGGTAGATGAAGCATTGAAAGGCTTATGGTTAAAGGCTAAATTAATACTTGCAATTTCTTCCATCAACTTTTTTGTATCATCATTCATACAAGCTTGTACAAACTTTTCCCATACATATTGTGTTGCATAATAATTGGGATGAACCAAGTCTTCTGCATAAAATCTGTAATCTCTTAAATCATCAATTACCAATTCATACGCAGGAAAATAATAGAGTTTTTTTAACTGCTCAATCATATAATGTACAGCAGTAATTAAAACAGCTTTACTCCTATTGTTATCAATTACACCTTCTCTTAAATGCCTCACAGGGCTTATGGTAAATATTACTTGTATGTGTGGGTTCAATGCTCCCAACCTATCCAACATAGTTCCTAAAACTGTAATCACTTGTCCAACATCCATTAACTTTCTTTCAAACCAATCTGCAGGAGCTTTGTGGTTATTGGCAGCAACAGTACCCACATTTGCATTCAATGCTTTCTCTGTTAAAGTATAAATCCAAGCACTGCCCAACGTAATTAAAATACAATCTGCAGTTTTTATATAATCATGTGCTGCTTGTGTTGCAGTGTTAATTTTTTGCAATGCATCTTCGGCTGTAACACCACTAAATCTGCTATGATGTTGCCAACTATGCCAACCTTCGTTGTAGTTAAATAAATCATCAATTGTGTATTGTTTATTTTCCACAACATTAATTACAGCCTCTGCAACACTCACAGGATTAAACAAAATTCCATTCGGATTTTCAAGTACTTTAAACTTGTGCTTCTTTAATTTATCGCCAATATTTTCAGTAAAACAACTTCCTACCAAAAACAATTTATGCACATGAGCAATGGATTCAGGAAGTGCTTTTATATCAAACTCATAATGAAATTTAACCATACTTTTTTGTATTGAGAGATTGCAAAGATGTAGAAAAACAACATGTAGAAATAATTATGTAACTAGCTGTATGTACTTCAATCAACACTGTATGTGTCACACCCTGCAACCCTATAACTTTAATCAACAAAAATGCGTTTGTAAAATTGAAGTTTTCTATACAAATATTTCGCTAGCAATTTGTAAGCTTTCTGCTAAGGCTTCTTTATTCAATCCATTTAATAACCCCTTTTCTTCTAAATAAGGAATCATTAATTCTGTATTCATATTACCAACCAAATCGTCTTGAGCCATTGGGCAACCACCAATACCTTTTAATGCACCATCAAAACGTGTACAACCTGCAGCTACAGCTGTGGCCAATTTTTCTTTAAAATTGTTTACTGTAGAATGTAAATGAACACCAATTTCTGTTGTTGGATATTTTGGAATTAATGTTTCTAATGCTACTGAAATTTGCTGTGGTGTTGCAACACCAACAGTATCAGACAATGAAATAATTTGGATACCTCTTTTTACCATTTCTGCTGCCCAATGCAATAAAATATTTTCATTGTATTCATCGCCATAAGGATTTCCAAAACCCATACTTAAATACACCACCATTTGTTTGTTGTGTTTTATACACAGTTCTTGTATTTCATCAACCCTAACTAAACTTTCTTCAATGGTACTGTTTGTATTGCGTTGCTGAAATGTTGGGGAAATAGAAAAAGGAAAACCCAAATAAGTAATTTCATTAAACAATACCGCCTCTGATGCACCACGTTGGTTAGCTACAATAGCAAGTAACTTTGAACCTTCAACATTCAACCTTAAACCATTCAATACTTCCTTCGTATCAGCCATTTGAGGAATTGCTTTCGGCGAAACAAAACTTCCAAAATCTATGGTATGAAAACCAACTTTCAATAATGAATTGATGTATCGAATTTTATCTTCCGTCTTAATGAAATGCTTCCAACCTTGCATAGCATCACGAGGACATTCAACTAAATGAGTAGTAAGTGGTGAATAGTGATTGGTGATTGATGATTGAATAAAAGACATACTTATTAATTATAATGATCAGCTCAAAACTTACAACTCCTAACCCACTCTCTGCTTCATGGTTTCATATAAAATCATTCCTGCAGCAACGCTTACATTCAAACTTTCAAAATTGTTTACCATTGGAATTGTAAATTTTTCATCACAAATTTTCATCAATCCAGGAAAAACGCCTTTGTCTTCACTTCCCATTATTATTGCAGAGGGTTCTTTCAATTCTAGTTCAAATAACTTTTTAGTAGCTGTCATTTCACTTGCATACACTTTAATGCCATTCAAATGCAATTCATCCACAGTTTTCATTAAACTGTTTACTCTGCAAATATTAATTTGCTCTAAAGCACCAGCACTTGTTTTTACAGCATCTTCATTTAAAGCACCAACACCTTTATCGGGAATAATAATTGCTTGTGCACCACAACAAACAGCTGTACGTGCAATTGCACCAATATTTCTAACATCTGTTACACCATCTAAAATAATAAACAATGGCACTTCGCCATTGCCAATTACAAAATCTATTACTTGTTGTAAATCTTGGTAACGTACTGCACTTTTAAAAGCAATTATACCTTGATGTTGCACATTGGTTAAGCTATTAATTTTTTGTACAGGTACATATTGAATAGGCACATTTTGTTCTTTAGCCAATGTTCTAATTTCATGCACAACATCACCACTTGCATTTTTCGATAACAGAATTTTATCGATTGTTTGTTTGTTTTTTAAAGCTTCAACAACTGGGTTGCGTCCGGCAATAATATTTTTTTTAGGAATAAACATTACACTTTTTTCTTTGAAATTAAGTACACCAATATCGATGCAACTAGGATGTAAACTACTACCAATGCAAGAAGGCTAAACTTAAGTATAGCAGCCCATTTGCTAACACTTACACTTA
>ERZ724527.574-NODE-574-length-18217-cov-8.676743_pt1 | contig 18217 bp, 16 predicted proteins | sample MGYA00376060_ERZ724527 | MGnify/ENA primary metagenome ERZ724527 (study PRJEB28724, sample SAMN07190886) | activated sludge metagenome | isolation source: activated sludge of sewage treatment plant in Hong Hong | place: USA: Christiansburg, Virginia | collected...
GCGCTTTTGTCCAGTGCTACGCCCATCACATGTTCGTACGTCTCATGAACCTGGGCGAAGGTGAACTGCTCGGGTAACAGGTAACAGGGCAGGGTGGAGTACGAACTCTTGTCGCGCAGGCGTTTGAGCGCCACCTCGAAAATGCGGTTGTGGTCGAACGACAGGCGCGGCACGGCGTTGACATCCACCAGATCAAATCCGAAGCCTGGCGCGGCCGCCTGGGCGCTGGCCAGCACCGCCTGGTCTACCAGCGCAAAGTAGCTCAAGCTCACCGACCAACCACGCGGGTCGCGCGCGCCATCGGCAAAACTGTAGAGCTGCTCCAGGTAGGGCGGGGTGATGCCGGTTTTGCTGCGCAACACGCGCAGCGCGGCGACCAGGCTGTCGGCATCCTCCAGCTTGTGCACATAACCCCCAGGCAGCGCCCACTGGCCTGCAAAGGGCTCATTCGGGCGGCGGCTCAGCACCACGTGCAGTTGCTTGTCCAGCAGTGCGAACAGCACCACGTCTACGGTGACGATGATGGTCCGGTCGGGGTCGGTGTTTGGCATGGTTTTTTCATTTTAGCCATTAACCACACCGGTCCACACCCCACTAGTGGTGCTTTATGCCGTGATTACGTTAATAACACCCGGTAAGGTGTCATTTCCACGTCATTAGAATAGTTAGTTGCAAAATACAAATAACAACCTATACTAAAGTCATCATCACACCGAAAGGGGCATTCACCATGAAGACATCCACCAAAGTTCACCTGCTCATCATCGACCCGCAAAACGACTTTTGCGACATCCCGGTGGCCGAGCAGCCCGCCGACCCGTTGGCCGCTGGCCGCAAGCTGGCACCCGCCTTGCCGGTTACCGGTGCGGATCAGGACATGAAGCGCCTGGCTGCCTTCATAGACCGCGCGGGCAACAAGTTGTTTGACATCCACGTCACGTTGGACTCGCACAACCCCATCGACATCGCCCACCCCACTTGGTGGACCAATGACAAAGGCCAGGCACCTGCGCCCTTTACCGTCATCACTGCCAAAGACATTGCGGCGGGTCTGTGGCGCTCGCGCAATCCGTTGCTGCAAGAGCGCAGCCGCCAGTATGTGGAGCAGTTGGATGCGGCGCAGCGTTACGCCCTGGTGGTGTGGCCCGAGCACTGTCTGATCGGCCACTGGGGCCACAATGTACACGCCGCTGTGACGCAATCGCTGGACGCATGGGCGCGCAAAAAGCTCGACGTGGTGGACTACGTGACCAAGGGCTCCAACCCCTTTACCGAGCACTACTCCGCCGTGCAGGCCGAAGTGCCGGACCCGTCCGACCCCGGCACGCTGCTCAACAGCCGCTTGATCCGCACGCTGTCGGATGCAGACGTGGTCATCGTCGCCGGAGAGGCGCTGTCGCACTGCGTGGCCAACACCGTGCGCGACATTGCCAGCAACTTTGGTGAAGACAACATCAAGAAGCTGGTTCTCCTGACCGACTGCTGCAACAGCGTGGGCGGCTTTGAGCAACTGGGTAAAGACTTCGTGGCGGAGATGAGTGCGCGGGGCATGAAGACCGCGCGGTCCACCGACTACATGCTCTAAGTCCGAGCCCCGACCACCCCGCTAAGGCGCCCTGTAGATAGCCGCGCAATCGCTCGGCCGGGGGGAACACGCCCCTTGTCTGCGCCGCAGCGGCCACCAGCCTCCTAGTTTTCATCAACCCAACGGAGAAGCACCATGAAACTGATAGACACCAAAACCATGCAAACCACGCAGATCGCGAACTTCGCTTTCTCAGGCGTGCGCCCCGACAAACTGGGCTCTACCGAATACACGCTGGTGACCCTGGCCATCGACATAACCGGCAGCGTGAGTGGCTTTGAGAAGCAACTGCTGTCCATGAAACAAGCCGTGGTGGAAGCATGCCACCGCAGCCCGCGTGCCGATTACCTGATGCTGCGCAGCACCGAATTTAATGAAACGGTGCGCGAGGAGCATGGCTTCACCGAACTCACCCGCGTGGACCCCGCGGTCTACAAGGCCCCACGCTGCAGCGGCTCGACCGCGCTGTTTGATGCCACGCGCAACGCAGTCGTGGCCACCAACGAATACGCCCGCATGCTCAGCGACCAAGACTTCAGCGTCAACGGCCTGGTGGTAGTGGTGACCGACGGCGACGACAACTGCTCGCACTTCACCACCAGTGACGTGGCCGCCGAGGTGGTGCGCGGCGTGCAACACGAATGGCTGGAATCGCTGAACGTGATTTTGGTCGGCGTCAACGCCAGCCTATACAGTGGGCAACTGCAAGCCTTCAAGGGTGACGCTGGCCTGACCCAGTACGTCGACGTGGGCGACGCCACGCCGGCCAAGCTGGCGCAACTGGCCCAGTTCGTATCCCGCAGCATCTCCGCCCAATCCCAGAGCCTGGGCACCGGCGGCGCCAGCCAGACGCTGGTGTTCTGAATCACCACCATGCCCACCCTAGCCGCCGACCACTACTTCACCATAGGCTCCTCCCATGCCCGCGCTGGCGAACCCTGCCAGGACTACGCCCTCTCCGGCACGCTAAAAGACGGTCGCGTCTACGGCATCGCCACCGACTGCTGCTCCGGTGCCAATGCCCGCACCGATTTGGGCGCCCGCGTACTCGCACTGGCCATGGAAGCCGAGCTGCAAAACACAACATCATTGCAAGACTGCTTCACTCCAGCATCCATCCAGCGCATCCGCACCAGCCTGCAATCCATGCCCTTGGGCGGCACCCCACAAGACTACCTAGCCAGCATCGTCGCCTTCTGCGCCAGCGGCACCATCGCCAAACTCTTCATGGCCGGCGACGGCGCATATGCCACACGCCGCGCAGATGGCACCGTGCAAATCACCGAAGCCTCCTGGCCCGACAACGCCCCCTACTACCTGGGCTACTGCCTGCAGCCCCCGGTCGCGGCTCAGTTTGGCGCAACCGCAGTCAACAGCAGCCTCAGCGTGCAGCTCAGCACCCACGCCACCTACGCGGACACCAGCATTGAAGAAGTCCCTGCCCAAGCCTTCCTCCAAGGCTGGACCACGGAGATAGACCTCACCAACATCACCGCCCTAGCCATCTACACCGACGGCATAGGACAGATCAGCAAGCTTGAATCGCTGGAAGCCGCCACCACCTGCCTGGCCTTCAAAAACTACGAGGGCAGTTTCGTCAAACGCCGCGCCATGAAAGCCCTGGCGCAGTGGGAGAAGCATGGCCACATCCCGCAAGACGACTTCTCCATCGCCGCACTGGCCCGCGTGCAAGGGGAGGGCGTATCATGAGCACGACTACAAGCCTCAACCTCTGCGCCCAATCCCCCCTGCGCGTGCATCTGCCCGGCAAAGGCGAAGTAGCCCTCACACAAACCGACTACCTGGCCACCGGCGGCGAAGGCGTGGTCTATGCCAAGGGCGGTTATGTCTACAAGCTCTACCTGGACCCGGCCCGCGCCCGCGCCCGTGGCATTGAAGACAAGCTCAAGCTGCTGCAAGCCATCCAACACCCGCACATCGTTGCGCCCACCGACGTGCTGCACAACGCACGGCACGAAGTGGTGGGCTTCTACATGCCGCAAGCCAGCGGCGTGCCCCTGGTCAAAACATTCACCAACGCCTGGCGCGACCCCAATAACTTTGGCCTCAAAGAATCCTTAGCGTTGGTTGAGAACATGCGCCTGGCCGTGGATGCCGCGCACCAGGCCGGCGCCGTGCTGGTGGACGCCAACGAGATGAACTACCTGGCCGACGGCACCGCCCCGCGCCTGCTGGACGTGGACAGTTGGCAGATTGGCCCACACAAGGCCAGCGCCATCATGCCGTCCATACGCGACCTGCACAGTGGTGCCGACTTCACACCGCTCACCGACTGGTTCTCGTGGGCCGTGGTCAGCTTCCAGGTGCTGGCCGGCATACACCCCTACAAGGGCGTGCACCCCGACTTCAAGCGCGGCGACCTGCAGGCGCGCATGCTGGCCAACGCATCGGTGTTCGACCCCCGCGTGTCGGTCAACGCCGGCGTGCGCGACTACGCCACACTGCCCGGCGCGCTGCTGGACTGGTACCGCGACGTCTTCCAACACGGCCTGCGCAGCGCACCACCAGGCGTGCACGCCGCCCGCGTAGTAGCCGCGCCCAAACGCGCCACGCGCACCCCCACCAGCCAAACCGTCAGCCACGATGTGCTTGTGCACCTGGATGGCGATGTGGTCGAAGTGCTGAGCAGCGGCGTGGCCCTGTGGCGCGAGCGCAGCGGAGCCAGCAACCTGCACGCATACGACCTGCAACGCAAACAAAACCTGCCCAGCCTGACACCACCGCAGTTGGAAGCTCTGCACCACGGCCTGGCTGCGCTGGTGCGCTGCGCGGGCGGCCTGTTCTATGCGTCTCTGAACAACACCACCAACCCGCAGAGCAGCGGCATCACAGGCCACTTGGCATCCGCCGCGCGCGACCCCGTGCCGTTGGCTGCCGCAAAAGACGCCAAACTCCTGCCCAGCCTGGCCCAACGCCTGGTCACCTTCGGCAACCGCCTCTTTGCGGTCAACGCCAATAGCGACCGCGGCCTGACAGAAATTGCGGTGGACCAAATGGGTGGTCAGAACACCGTGCTGTCCGTGCGCGCCAGTTGGCCCTTCCTGGCCCAGGCCGCAACGGTGTTCGCCACCATGGCCGTATTCGACGCACTGGGCACACCATTCCTGGTGCTGCCCACCGGTGACAGCGTGCGCGTAGACAAGGCCAGCGGCCTGGCTGCCTACAGGCTGGTGGACGCCTTCATGGTCTCACCCGACCACGTGCTGGCGCTGGCCTATGGCCGCAAAGACGGCCAGACCTATCGCTTGACCTTGAGCCGAGGTGGTGCGCAGCAAGGCTTTGAGATCACCGCCACCGAGCCCACCGACGAACTGGCGCTGAACGTGGCCGTCAACGAGCAGGGCATTGGCGTGGAGGTGTTGGCCAATGGCGAGCTGGCGGTGTTTAGCGCCAAGCAGGCCGGCAGTGGCAATAGCAAGCTGGTGTGCAACACCGGGCTGACGCAGGAGCATCGCGTGCTTGCGTTGCCTGCGGGGTTGCATTACAGCTATGGGCAGGAGGTGGTGCGGATTTCGATGAAGTCAGGGGTAGACCCATAGCGATATGCTCAAGTCAGCAGCGAAAGTCGAGTAAAGGGCGATTCTCGAATTGGAATGACGCACAGTCAAAATCAAATTTCTGCTTTTTAATAAGGAGCTACTCATGCGAATTTCCTGGAATGATTACAAGGTGCAAGCTGGCGTCGATCTGGAGTCGGACGGTGCCTTCATCTATCGTGGGCAGCGGTCGACGTCTTGGGGGCTGACGTCAACATTGCATCGTACTGCGATAGTCCAGTCGATTCCTGAATTAAAAACTTATGCCGATTTCATGCTCCCAACGGTCCATGACGCGATTGAAGCCTGGGTTGGTCGAAGTTGGAAGTTGGATGACCGTTTGGGTCTCGCGGAGTTTCTTGCCTATTTGCAGCACAACGGTTTTCCTACTCCGCTGTTGGACTGGTCCGCTTCTCCATACATTGCCGCTTATTTTGCATTCGAGGGAGTAAACCACTTTTCGCCACAAACCGAGGACGTTGCCATCTTTTCCTTTAACCAGAGACTCTGGAAAAATAAGTACAAGCAAGTCTACGATTTTGCCGACTTCACTCCGCACGTCTCAGTGCTTCGGCCGCGACTAGCTGGGAATCACAAACTCGCGATACAGCAAGGTTGTTTCACAGTAACCAATGTTAAGGACGTGGAACAGCACATCAGGATGCACGAAACTGCGAACAACGAGTTTCTTACGAAGTACGAACTAGATGTTCGTGAAAGGCCAAAGGTCATGCGCGAGCTAAGCCTCATGGGTATTTCAGCGATCCAGTTGATGCCGTCTGTGGAGGCAGTTTGCAAGAAGGCGTTGGAGGATCAGATTGGCCTCATTCCAATGGAGCCGGCGAAGTGAAGAGGGCGCAGGTGGGCCATGGTGTCGAACGCCTTCCAAGAGGCTTGAAGCGCCCCCATATCGAATTGCGATTGATCTACTCTCATAGATCCACCTTGCCTTTGCGATAAAGCTTGGCCCAGTCGTCGTACTTGCCGCGATGCGACATGATCGCGCAATTTCTAGTCCAGTATGGAAAAAGTCAGCTTTCTATGCATCGTATCTAGCAGCGCCCAATTCCGCCAGCCTTTGCAGCGTGGCGCTCTGTTCGGCATCGTCCAAAAACGTTGTGCTGCGTGCCCGCAAACGCAGCATGGGCAGGCTGATGAGTTGGGCTTGCAAGCCCGCCCGCACCCAGCGCAAGTCGCGCGGCTCTCCGCGTGCCAGTTTGGAGATGGCGGCATCAACGGGTTCCAGACAATGGGCGGTGATGGGTGGGTGCTCGATGCGGATCAGACGTGTCTCCCAGCCCGGCGGCAGGGTTGGCAGTTGGGGCGACACCGGGTCCAGGTAGACGCCGTGGGCGTGGTGGTAGGGGCTGCCTTCACCCAGTTGGGCGCTCAGGTCAAACACGCGGGGTGGGTCGGCCAGGGTGTAGCAGTCGGCATCGATGGACAGCGTCATGTCCAGCGGAATGGCCTCCACCTGCGCCATGCCCAGCACCGACACGCTGCCAACCACCACATAGTCACGGTGGCCGCAGAGCTGGTGCGCCGCCATCAGCAATTGCATGAGGGTGTCTACGTTCACAGCAGGTTCGCTTGCGCTACTGGCGCGATGAAGGGCGAGTTCTGCCGCATGGCGGGGCCCCAACCTTCTGCATCACCACACATGAGCGGCGCGAGCTGCTGCAGTGGCAAGGCCAGCCAGGCTTGCCAGCGGTCGATGTAGTCGGCACTGCACAGACCTTCGCTGGCCCAGCGCGCCACCACGGCCTGGGCGGCTTGCAACTGCTGGGCTTGTTCTGCGGGTGGGGCACACAGCAAGTTGATTGCCAACTGCTGATGGCGTATCAGGCGCTGTTGTTCGCGTTGTTGTTGCTCTGCCCGGGCTTGTAGTCGCGGGTTGGGCAATGCCTGTGCTTGCGCGGGCAGCATGACGACGGCCACAGTTTTGCTGTGCCGGGCGATGGCCACCGGGCTGTGTTCTAGCTGACTCAGCAGCGCGCCGAAGTTTTGTTTAGCTTGCGAGGCAGTGAAGGTTTGCATGCACTTATTTTAGACAATATGTTAATTTTGGATAAAAAGTCACAAAATAGGCCAATCTTCAGCTTTCAGTGTGCACATGAAAGCTGCACGGCTCTCAGACGCAGAGTTATGGAGGTTGCCGAGCAAATCCTCAAGCCAAATCGGCCTTCTGCCCTCGTGGAATATGCGCAAGCAGCTCTCATAAACGTAGCAAGCTAAACCCCCGTCACCTTCTCAAACCGCGTGTGGTAATCCCCCCGCTCCGTCCCCATCCACCGGTCCCACCACGTAAACCACAGCCCATAGTTGCCCTGTGCCGTCTCATGGTGCAGGTGGTGGTGCGTCGTCGTAGTGAAGCGCCCACCCAGCCAATGTCGGGCAAAGCCACGCGGCATGGTCTCTATAGACAAGTGCCCATGGGCGTTGCGCACGATCTGGTGGATGGCGAAGGCAAACAGCACCAGCCCGTGCAGCGGAACAACCAGCAGCGCCAGCGGCGTGACCAGGCTGTTGACCAATGCCTCGATGGGGTGGAAGGCGTATGCCGCCCAGGGTGATGGGTTGCGCGAGCGGTGGTGCACGCCATGCACGCGGCGAAACAGCCAGCGGCTGTGTAGCAGGCGGTGCGTCCAGTAGAAGTAGAAGTCGTGCCACAGCAGCATCGCCGGCAAGCTGAGCGCCAGCCACAGGTATCCGTATTGGCTGGGCTTGAAGTAGATGACCATGTCGCCCCGCAGAATGCTGGCAAACACCACCAGGCCTTGGGCCGAAAAGATCAGCAGGGTTGAGAACGAATACGCCATCTCGCGCCGCACATCGGCACTGGTGGGCCAGCCGGCAATCACCCTGTGGGCCAGGCGTTTGTGCAGCCATTTGTGCACCACCAGCCAGAGCAGCAGGGCGGCGAACAGGTAGTACAAACCTTCGCGGACAAAGTTTGTGGTGAATGCCCTGCCAAGCCAGTGCCATGCGTGGGGATCGGTCCAGATGTTCATGGGTGGATTATGCGTAGGCCAAGGCGGGCGTAGGGATGAGGCGTCAGGATGGCTTACGCGTGAACTGCATGACCCAGTTCACTTCCCATGTCGTTCTGCCATCGGGCGAAAAAGCTTGCTCCCAGCGTGCGTTGTTGGCCGTGATGTGGGACCAGGTGTAGCGCACGCGGATGGCTTGGCCTTTGTAGTCGTCGTTGGCCTCGAACACCCCCACGCCGTTCTGGAACTTGCCGACCACAGGGGCAGTGAGTGCGCCGGTGTTCTTGTCAATGCCACCGTCCTGGTTGTTTAGCCAGTAGATGGCCCACAGCCCGGTCGTCGGGTTAAAGACCCGAAACGACAGCCCGACGAAACCGGGGCGCCAGCCTTGGGGCACAAAGTCGTCGTAGTTGCCAATGTCGGCAGGCAGCTTCTGTGCGTGTTGTGTGGCGGCAAAGGTCTCCCATTCGTCGCTACCGCTCAAGGCCTTTGGCAGCCTGCGGTTTTCCACATGCCAGTGGCCCATCAAAAAATCGAAGTCTCGCGCGCCGCTGTGCGTGGCGGTGGGCAGTGCTGGGCTGGGTGCTGCTGCGTTGCTGGCAATGGCAGACTGGCCGGCTAGCAGGAGAGATGACAGCGCTACGGTGCGCGCCAGAGTTTCGGGTTTCATCGCAGGTCCATTTCAAAAGGAAGTTAGTGCAGCGGCCGATGCCGCGCTGGTGCAATGTAGAAGCGATGTAGGGCGGTATCCGTCCTATATCGATACTGGCCTTGTACGATGTGCCCATGCAAGCCATCCTTCAAAGCGCTTACGGCGAACCTGCTGAGGTCTTGTCGTTGGGCGAAACAACAAAACCCGTGCCTGCCAAAGGCGAAGTGCTGGTGCGCGTGCACGCCGCATCGATGCATGCCGACGTCTGGCACGTGGTGAAAGGCTGGCCGTATGTGCTGCGCCTGATGGGCGGCGGGTTCGCCCGGCCCAAGAACCCCATCCCCGGCACCGATATGGCGGGTATTGTCGAATCTGTGGGTGAGGGGGCGACACGTTTTCAGGTGGGCGATGCCGTGTTTGGCGAGTGTGCCAAGGGCTTTCAGTGGGCCAACGGCGGGGCCTTTGCACAGTATGTGGCGGTGTCGCAGGAGGCCCTGGCCCTGAAACCTGGCAATGTCTCGTTTGAGCAGGCCGCCAGCGTGCCAACGTCCGGTCTGATTGCCTGGCACAACCTCATGGGGCACCGCCCCTGGCGTTCCGGTCAGCATGTGCTCATCAACGGCGCGGCCGGCGGTGTGGGTGCAGTAGCCTTGCAACTTGCCAAGGCCCATGGCGCCATGGTCACTGCGGTGGAGCACACTAGCAAACTCGCCATGGTGCGCGCGCTGGGTGCAGACCATGTGCTGGACTACTCCCGGGACGACCCCACGCAAGGCAGCGCCCGCTACGACCTCATTCTGGATGTGGCGTCCAACCTCACACTCGGTGACTGCGCCCGCGTCCTCAAGCCAGACGGCGTCTACATTTTGATTGGCCATGACCACTACGGCGCGTCTGGCTCCCAATGGTTGGGTAGTGGCATACCGGCCTTTTTGAAGCTGGCACTGCGCACCGCCTTTAACCCGCACCTGATCAAGCCCAACATGGCTGCGCCAAACAAACAGATCGGCACTGCCTTGTTTTCCGACCTCATGGCCAAAGGACAGCTAACGCCCGTTGTGGACCGGGCGTTTCCGCTGGCCAAAGTGGTTGACGCGATGGCTTACCTGCAGTCCGGTCGGGCCCTGGGACGCATCGTTTTGATCCCATGAGTCAAGATTTGCCAGTGTTTGCGCAACTGCTGAAGGCTGCGCAAACAAAGAAACTTGCAGGCGCGCGGCATGGTTTCAAGCCAGCGTGATCAGACGATTCAGTTCCTGAAGGTTTGCACCGCATATCTCGCGAAACCGCGTACTGATGCGTTGGTCAGCCCTTGCCGTGTCCCAAAACAACTGCGCGGCCTGGCTTGCCAGCAGCCATGCGGCTCTGTCCTTGGGCGTTGGCAGGCCGGGTGTGTACTCGGTCCTTGGAATTTCCCCACCGGCCAGGGGGGCGTAGGCCATGGGCAGCATGTCGTACACCGGCGCGACCTGCATGTTGGGTCCCGGAGCAAAGCTCATATTGCCTTTGTGCATGTCGGCATTGGCGATGAGCTTGCCAAAGGCCCAAATGGTGCGCAGTTGCGCAGCGGCCTCCAAACTTAACCAGCCCAGTGCGTGCATGGTGTCGCCCGCGTCACCCCAGTCTGTGCTGGTGGTTGGCATCAGAGCGGCTTCCAGCGTGTCCAGGCAACACAACGGGCTGCGGCCAAACAGGCCGTGCCGGTCAAAACGTTCTACCTCCAGAAAGGTGCGCCCGCCGTGTTGCAGCACCCGGCTGTTGGCACTTTGAAGCCCTGGAATGGTCCGAATCGTCTGGTGGGCCAGGTGCTCGCACACCAGCAGGTCAGACCACCGTTGGACGGTGTCAGAGCGGTCATCGGCCGAGAATTTCACAATGACGTGCGGCGTTTGTGCACCCGGCAGCTCGCGCAGGGCAGGGAATTTAGGGAACTCGCCCCCGGCGCTGGAGCCCGCGACGCCGCGCGAGCTGGTCTGCTCTGCGAACGCCAGGTAGCCGGCAGGGGTGTCGTGTTCATTCAACACGGATTGCGGAGCGGCTTTGTTGTGCAGCCAGAGGTCCAACGCGGCTTCACCCAGTATCAGGTTGCCGCTGGTGTCTGCCCCCCGGTTCAGCAGGATGACCAGCACATCGTCATCGCTCCATTCCTTGGGGTTGCTGGAGACGCCCAGCGCCTTGGATTCCAGCCGGGCAAACATGCGGCCCATAAACCCTTGCGGTTTCATGTCCTGCAAAGGGTAGGGCAGACCATCAGGCCACACACCTTGGGCGAACTCCTGCTCTATCGGCCAACCCATGCCCGCCACGTCCAAGACTGTCCCTCGGGGGGCTATCAAGTCCAGCTGGCCAACCAGGGTCGGCACGCCATCACGATCGATGGCGTAAACCGGCGCACCAGTTGTTGTTCCGCGCAGGGTGCGGCGCAGAAAGTAGCGTGTGCCACGGGCCTTGCCTAGGCGCAGCACAGTGTTCCCAGCCTCCTTGAGCATGCGAACCATGGTGGGCGTGCTGACTTGGGCCCTGGTGGCGAGTTCCGTGCTTTTGGCGCCAGGATTGCGCTGCAAAAGGCGCGGCAACTGGTTGCGAGGGATTTGCAACGGATTTGGTGGCATTGTGATTCGATTGGTGAAGCGATATTTTCACACGTGAACCGACGCGTACCAATGGAAAAACTCTAACAAACTATCGTCTTGTAGTTTTTGTGATTCGATATTTATGCTATTAGCACGTATCGAACGACGTGTAGCATGACCCTAATGTCGCTGTCACCGGCTCCAAGCTTCACAGTCGCTTCAATGTCCGGCACTCGGGCGCCGCCCGAAAGTCCTTGATGGACTGCAGGCCAGGCACTACCAGTTCTTTCCAGCTTTTGCGCAGGCGGCGCAGGGCACCCGGCACAGCTTGCAATCCATCCTGTGGTGCGGTTTGCGCCATAAAGAGTTGGTAAACCCCCTCCTTTGCGCCCGCCAGGGTTTTGTTGGCGAGCACGGTCTTGCCCGCGACCAGGTAGGTTTGCAGGTCACCAAAAGTCACCAGCAGGGGTTTGGATGGCGGGCTGAAGTCCTTCAGGTCTTCATCGGCCAGCCAGCGCAGCACGTTTTGTGCTGCCAGGGCACCCATGTCGATAGCGTTGAATGCCTGCTTGCTGACGGGCTTGGGCAAGGCTGCGGCATCGCCCACCACAAAGATACTGGTCGAATAGCGGCTTTGCAGGGTTTGGTGCACGGCCGCCCAGGTGTGGGGTGGGCGGATGAGCTTGGCTTCTCGCAGCAAGGGCGGCGCAGCCTGCCCGGCGGCCCAGATGGTCAGGGCTGAGGGCAAGCGTTTGCCAGACGCCAGCCAAACCATCTTGGGCGTAACGCGGGCCACGGACTCACCCGTATGAAATGACACCCGGTGTTCAACGCACAGCCGTCGCAAGTCGGCGTCTATCATTTTTGGAAAACCGGGCATCAATTGGTTGCCGGACTCGACCATGGCGAACGAAATCTCGGGCCGGTGGCGGTAGCGGCGCAGCAATTCTCCCAGCGCCTCGACGCCCGAGATGCCACCACCCACAACAACCACTTGCATGGGCGAGTGGGTGTGCTGCAAGGCCTCCATCCGCTTCTCGATCGCAAGGCTCTCCGCAACCGACCGAAACGGCCAGGTGTGGCTGTCTACGCCGGCGATGTGGTAGTTGTTGCTGATGCCGCCCACGGCGACGATTGCCGCGTCGAAGGGCAGGATGTCGCCACCCGCGGTGGTGACGCGACGACGGCGCACATCCAGGTGGGTCACGTTGTCTTGCACAAAGCGGTGCCCGGCGTGGGTAATGATCTCGGAGCGGTTGAGGCGCAGGCCTTGGGGGGTTTTGACGCCGGACAGAATTTCATGAATCCCGGGTGTCCACTCAAAATGCGGTGACGGGTCGATTACCGTCACGTCGCAGGTTTTTGGCAATTTGATGGCGGCGGTCAGCCCGGCAAAATTGGCGCCAATGATCAGCACTTTTTTGGGTTTGTCGGTCATCGAAAGATTCTCCAATTGGTGTTGGGTAGGAAGTGGATAGCGCGGGTCGTAGGGGAAACGGAGCGATCAACCAGCCTGAGCAGCCGCTGCCGCATAGGATGCAGGGGCCTGGTAGACCAGCACCTTGAGTGCGCGCTCAGGTGAAGCATCGGCAAAGACTGCTGGATTGTCCACGCGCTGGACAAAGGTGAACTCCGGGGCCAGTTCGGCCATCAGCGTCTGCAAAAAAGCAGAGTCCAGTTCGGGCGCGTTCAGGCACAACACGACGTGCCCGCCAGGAGCCCACAGTTCAGGCAGACGCCGCAGCACCCGGGCGTAGTCTTTGGTGGCCACAAAGCTGCCCTTTTGAAAGCTGGGCGGGTCGACGATGATGAGGTCGTATGGGCCACCCCTGGTGATCTTGCCCCAGGTTGAAAAGATGTCATGGGCCCAGAAGCTGGCCCCGGTCAAGAGGCCATTGAGTTGGTGGTTTTGTTGCCCCAGGGCCATGGCGCCGTGGCTCATGTCCACGTTGACCACCTGCTTGGCACCGGCTTGCAAGGCCACGACCGAAAACGCGCAGGTGTAGGCAAACAGGTTGAGCACCTTGATGCCAGGGCGTTGCGCCACATGCTCGCGCACCCAGCGTCGGCCCTGCGCCATGTCGGGGAAAAAACCGTGGTTCTGCCCCTTGAGCAAATGCACCAGGTAACGCGCCCCGTCTTCCGTCACCGTATGCGGGCTGGGCACGGCGCCCGCCATCAAACGGGTCTCGGGTTGGCCCTTGTGGCGGCATTGGTAGACCCAGTTCAGCGGCTGCCCTGGGGCCAACTGGTGCAGTCGTTCGCTTAAAGCAGCATGCACACGGGCCAGCTCGTCGTCGGTGGCGGGCAAAAAGCTGGTCAGCAACCACACCGGCGGGAATGCGTCCAGCGCCCAGTGCTCGCAGCCTGGATGCAGGCCGCCACGGCCATGAAAAATCCGCTGGGCATCTAAAGGCAGGGCCATCTGTGCGATGGCGTTTAACAAGGCTTGCATGGGTGGCAATGTACCTTGCCAACCCAAAGCGGTGGAACGAGTCGCCCGCTGGTTGTGTCGGTTTGCCGCAGAGTTTTTTTTTGCGGTGTTTTAACCCCATAGCCGCTGCCCATTCGTTTAAGCGTACGACCAACCCAGAAAGGCCACGTATGCACACCCACCGACCCAACACCACCGTCCCGCACCGCGCGAAAAGCGCGTTGTGCGCCCTCGTCCTTGCCGCCAGCTTGCCCCTGCCAGCGCAAGCCTTTTGCGGCTTCTACGCCGGCAAGGCCGATGCCAATTTGTTCAACGAGGCCAGCCAGGTGGTGATGGTGCGCGACGGCAAACGCACCGTCATCTCCATGCTCAACGACTACAAAGGCCCCTTGAGCGAATTTGCGCTGGTGGTGCCCACACCAACCACGCTGCAAAAGGGCCAGGTGCGGGTAGCCGACAAGCTGACGTTTGAGCGGCTGGATGCCTACAGCAGCCCGCGTCTGGCGGAATACCACGACAGCGATCCCTGCCAGGTGCGATTTGACTGGGGGTACGACACTATGGCCAAGCAAAGGTGGCTCGGCCAGGCTGTGCCAGCACCGGCCGCAATGGCCGCACGTGCAGAGAAATCGGCGCGCGACAAAGCGTTGGGCGTGACCGTCGAGGCGCACTACACGCTGGAGGAATACGACATCGTCAGCCTGTCGGCCACACAGTCCGATGGCTTGGAAACCTGGCTGGGTGAAAACGGCTACAAAATTCCCAAGGGTGCCAGCGCCGCCTTGAAGCCCTATATCAACCAGGGCATGAAGTTTTTTGTCGCCAAGGTCAATTTAAAAGAGCAGCTCAAGACCGGCTACACCACACTGCGCCCGCTGCAGTTCGCGTTTGAGAGCGAAAAGTTCATGCTGCCCATGCGCCTGGGCATGCTCAACGCCGCGCCCGATAAGCCGCAGGATTTGATCATCTACCTGCTCACCAAGGATGGCCGTGTGGAAAGCAGCAACTACCGAACCGTCAAGTTGTCCGCCAACGTCAATTTGCCGTTCTTCATCAAACCAAAATTTCAGGACTTCTACAAGGCGCTGTTTGCCAGCCAGGCCACCAAGGAAGACCACCGCGTGGTGTTTACCGAGTACTTTTGGGACATGGCCTGGTGCGACCCCTGCGCCGCCAATCCACTGAGCAAAGAAGAGCTGCGCGGCGCCGGGGTGTTCTGGACCGAAGGCAATGCGCAAGACAACTTCAAGGCGATGACCTCGCCGCCCGGCCCCGCCATCAAGAGTGTGGTGCCCCCCATGTTTGGTGGAGCACAGCCCGTGGTGCTGACCCGCCTGCACGTGCGCTACACCGCCAACACCTTTCCTGAAGACCTGATGTTCACGCAGACCAAGGATCGCCAGAACTGGCAAACGCGTTACGTGGTGCAGAACCCCTATGAGGGCAGCGTTGCACAGTGCAGTGCCAAGGTGGGCCAGATGGATTGCGAGGCGATGTGCAAACCCCGTGTGGCCCAGGTTTTGACCACACCTCCGTTCGAAGGCCAAATCCCGTTGTACCGCGACAAAGACCCCCTGGTCTTGCAGCGTGATTGCGTGAGCAGTTGCGTAGCCTCCAAACAAACGGGCATCAACAGTGCGGCACGTTACTACCAGACCGACCTGCCCAAACGCCTGGACAGCGAGAAGCTGACCTTGGCCCAACTGACCGGCTGGAAGCTGAGTGATATCGATGCACTGCCAGGCGCAGACCGGTACGCTGGAAGCATGGCCACCAGACCCCAAAGCACGGGGCCGACCAAGACTTGGTGGGAAGTGCTGTTTGGCAGCAGCAAGACCCAATAGGCGGGGGTGCTATGAATACACTAGCGGTTAGTGCACATTCCACGAGGGCTAGCGGCTCATTTGTCTTGCAGTTTCTGGGAGCGGCGCGCCTTCTGGATGCACGCTGGTTTCAGATTCTGTTTCTGGCCAGCTTCCTGTCCCTGGGTGCACTGGCACGTGACTTTGCGTTGACCGGGTCGCAGATGTTGTTGACCTTCGCCAGCGCCATATCCACCCAAGCGGCCTGGCAGTGGGGTCTGAATCTGCCCGGCAAACGCCAATGGGGTGGCTACCTGAGTGCGCTGATTTCCAGCTTTGGCATTTGTATTCTGGTTCGTGCCGAGAACGCTTGGGTACATCCCCTGTTGGCCTGTGTTGCCATGAGCAGCAAGTACCTCATCCGCGGTGGCCCTGCTGCTTGCAGGAGCCACTTGCTGAACCCCGCCAACCTGGCTGCATTTGCGGCATGGGCCTGGTTGCCGGGTGCCTGGTTAAGCCCGGGCCAGTGGGGGTTTGAGAGCCTGGCCGCCCTGTGGTTCATTGCACTCGGCGGGCTGGTAACGCAGCGCATCAATCGCTGGGATGTGTCGCTGGCTTTCCTGGCAAGCTGGAGTCTTCTGTTGGGTGTGCGGCTCTGGTGGCTCGATTACGCCTGGAACCCCGGAGCGGCCATGTGGTTGCAGCAAGCCAGCAATGGCGCCGTTTTGCTGTTCGCCTTCTTCATGATCTCGGACCCTATGACGACACCCCAGCGCGCCAGCGTGCGCATCACCTACGCGGTGCTGGTGGCCGTGGGGGCGTTTGTCTGGCAGTACCTGCTGTTCAAACCCCATGGCCTGATCGTGGTGCTGTTCCTGGCTAGCTGGACCGTGCCACTGTGGAATTGGCTCTGGCCGCAACAGCGGTTTCAGTGGCGTGACCCGGGCTGACCTACCGCATCACAGTTGGATGGCGGATTGCACCACGCGCCGCGCTGAGGCCACCGCACTCTCCAGCAAAGGAATACCTGGCGCAGCATAGGAGCCGCAGAAGAACACTCGCCGTTGTGGTTCTGCGTGCAGGGCCTCCAGCCGTTGCAGGTTGGCCTGCGTGGCCAGGTCGACGACGGGGCGCTGCAGGCTGCAGTCTTGCAACACCAGCTCAGACGCAGGCTCTACCAAGGGGTTGATGGTTTGAAACAAAGGGCGCGTATCTTGGTACGCTGGCAACAGGTGGTTGACCCAGATGCTGACCATGGGCCTGTCAAACTGCGGCGCCAGCAGGTAGTTGACCGGGCACCAGTCGGCGCGCTTGGCGGGCATTAAGCGCACGTCGTGGTGCATCACCACGCGCACCGTGCCGTAGCGCACGGCCCCCAAGACCGAGCGCTCGGCGGGGCTCACATCCGCCAGCATGGTCAAAACCTGGTTGGCTTGCGTGGCAAACACCAAGAAGTCGAAGGTCTCGGCATTACCGTCTTCCATGGTGATGAGCACGGTGTTGGCCTGGCGCCGCACGCTGCGAATGTGCGCACCCAGCTGCAGGTGCGCCACGCGTGTTGTCAGCGTCTGTGCAATGGCCTGCGCACCCCCCGCGGCGCGGTAGACGCTGGACACGATGAAGTCGCGATTGAAATACTGCGCAATCACCTCGGCCGGGTAGTCGCGCACTTCCTGGCAGCTCACGGTGTTGATGCCGGCAAAGGCGGGGATCAGGAAGCGGTCCGTAAACGTGCTGGAGTACTTTTGCAGGTCCAGGTAGTCGCCAATGGTGCGGTCCGCCAAATCGCCTGCGGCCAGAGCGCGCGGTGCCTGCCACAGGAAACGTCCCAGGTCGAACAAGATGTCGCGGGATGTGCTGCGCAGCCAGGTGCCGGGTGTGACCCAGGGAAGGGTCTTGCCCAGCGCTTGCAGGTTGCGGTAGCGAAAATAACAAGCGCCACCCAGATCGCTAAAACCCAGCGAGGCATCCAACGGCTCGACCGCCACACCGGTCTGTGCCAGCAGCGCAAACAACTCGGGGTAGTAGCCCGGGTAGATGACACGCAAGGGCACATCCACCACGCCGCCGCTCGCCTGCACGCTGTGCGCGCCAATCCCTAAACTTGGCTGGCGTTCAAACAGCGTGACCTTGTGTTGTTCTCCCAGGAACCACGACGCCGCCAGGCCGGCCATGCCACTGCCGATGATTGCGATGTGTTGCGCCATTGGGGCATGCTAACAGCCACTGGCAGCGTCTTGCACCGACGTGTGTTCGCCATAATGTGCTGACAATGGATGCTTCGCTGCACTGCGCAGCCGACGGCAAGATAAGCGTAACGTGGTACACATGGCCCGACCGTTCATGCCCTGGGTGACCGCCTTGGCAATGGTGTTAATGCTGTTGTGCGGCCATGGGTTGGAAATATAGCTAAATGCGCATATTCCACGGGGGTTAGCTGCCAAAAACATGGTGAACAATTAGCTCTGTTCAAAAGCCTGATTGTGTGAGTGTAGGTGCGCAACGGACAGACCCCACATCCTGAGCGAAATCCACCGCGGCCACTGTATCAACCCAAAAATGCTCTGTACCGCCAACTTGCTCTTGCCACTCATGCGCATGGCGCGCAAGGCCGCGTGTGTGTT
>ERZ724527.577-NODE-577-length-18162-cov-5.972221_pt1 | contig 18162 bp, 18 predicted proteins | sample MGYA00376060_ERZ724527 | MGnify/ENA primary metagenome ERZ724527 (study PRJEB28724, sample SAMN07190886) | activated sludge metagenome | isolation source: activated sludge of sewage treatment plant in Hong Hong | place: USA: Christiansburg, Virginia | collected...
AGAGGGACTCAGCAAGGTCGATCATGAGTACTACGTCATGCAGGGCGATTTCTACACCACAGGCAAGTACCGTGAAAAAGGCGATCAACCCTTTGACATGGAAAAGGCGATTGATGAAAAGCCCACCTATGTGCTGTTCAATGGTGCAGAGGGCGCTTTGACGGGTGACAAGGCCCTGAAAGCCAAAACGAACGAAAAAATTCGTCTGTTTGTCGGCAATGGAGGCCCCAACCTGGTCTCCAGTTTCCACGTGATCGGCGCTATCTTTGACAAGGTGCGCTACGAAGGCGGCTCCAATGTACAGAAGAATGTTCAGACTACCTTGATTCCGTCTGGGGGCGCAGCGGTGGTCGAATACCAGACCAAGGTGCCTGGCAGCTATGTGATGGTCGATCACTCGATCTTTCGCGCATTCAACAAAGGTGCGTTGGCCATCATGAAAGTGGAAGGACCCGAGAACAAGGCCATCTATTCCGGCAAAGAGGTTGACTCTGTGTACCTGGGTGACCGTGCGGCCCCCAACATGGCGTCCGTCACCACGGCCACGGCCAATGCCGCCAGCGGAACACTTACCGTTCAGGACCAGATCAACGCGGGTAAATCCCTGTTCAATGGCACCTGCTCGGTCTGCCACCAAGCCAATGGTGCGGGGCTCCCAGGGGTATTTCCGCCATTGGCCAAATCGGATTACCTTGCTGCGGATGCCAAGCGGGCCGTAGGCGTTGTCCTGCGCGGTTTGAGCGGAAAAGTAACCGTCAATGGCAAAGAATACGATTCGGTGATGCCGTCCATGAACCAGTTGAATGACGATGAGGTCGCCAACATTTTGACCTACGTACTCAATTCGTGGGACAACGCGGGCGGACGCGTTACCGCCGGTGATGTGAAGGCCGAACGCGCCAAAGCCGTCCCCAAAGTGGCAGCCGAACATTAGTCGCGGGTGTCAAGCAACCATGATTGGAATGCGTCAGTGAGAGCAACTTCGTTTGCTATCCGATCGACTGTGGTTGGCCTGCTGGGCGCATGCGCCCAGCTTGGTTTTGCCGGGACAGTGGAGCCCCTTTACGTAGCAATACCGTCCGGCAGCATCGCCAGTGTTCTATCCGGAGGCAGTGCCGACAATGCGCCTACCATGGTGGCAGGTTTTGAAATGCGCGTGAAACCGGTCACCGTTGCCGAGTTCCTGAAATTCACCGAGCAAAAGCCGGAATGGAAAAAAACCAAAGTACCTTCGGTATTTGCAGACAGCAATTACCTCCACCAGTTGGATACCGCGGCGATGTCACCGGCGCATGCCGAGCAGCCCATCACGAATGTGAGCTGGTTTGCAGCGCAGGCCTATTGCGAAAGCGAAGGGGCCCGTTTGCCAACCTGGTACGAGTGGGAGTACGTGGCTGCAGCCGACGCTGCGCATGCGGACGCCAGAAAGGACCCCGCCTGGCGGGCGCAAATTCTAGGGTGGTATTCCAAGCCGTCCAGCAGTCGCCCCCAGCGTGTTGGCGGCGATGTGAACTTCTATGGCGTGCACAACATGCACGGACTGATCTGGGAGTGGGTTGACGACTTCAACGCATTGCTTGTCAGCGCCGATAGCCGCAACCAGGGAGATCCAGACCAGCTCCAGTACTGCGGAGCCGGAGCGATCAGCCTTCAGGACCGCGATAACTTTGCTATTTTGATGCGCGTCGCGCTGTTGTCTTCTCTCAGTGGTTCTGCCTCCACCAATGACCTCGGCTTTCGCTGCGCCCGGAGCCCAACACCATGAAATGCATGCCATCAGGGTTCGGGAAGTCAACTTTCCGGCACTTCCTGCGAGGTGCCATCGTTTGTTGCTTCGCAGCACTGTCGATGCATGCAGGTGCCCAGCCCACGTCCGTCAACCCGGTGCAGGCGCCCGTTTTTCCGGGGGACTCGGTCTATCAGGTCGTTGCGACCCTGACTGACCAGGATGGCCGTGCGTTCAAGATGGGCGACCACCGTGGGAAGCCCGTATTGGTCAGCATGTTCTATACATCCTGCAAATTTGTGTGTCCCATGCTGATCGATACCATGGCACTCACCCAGCAAAGCCTCAGCACCGAGGAGCGGGCACGGTTGGATCTTTTGCTCATCAGCTTTGATCCGGCCCGCGATGACACACAAAAGTTGAAATCCGTTGCTGGCGCACGGGACCTTAGCCCCGCACAATGGACTTTGGCCCGCACCGACGCTACCAGCGCCCGAAAGATTGCTGCCACGCTGGGAATTCAGTACCGCCTGCTTTCGGATGGCGAGTACAACCACACGACGGTCCTCGTGCTACTGGATGCAGAAGGCCGGATGGTGGGCCGAACCAAAAAAATTGGAACGGCGGACGCGGAGTTCATCAAGTTGGTGAAAAAAGTGTTGAGCGCATCCAGCCATACAGGGCAATAGTTATTCCTCCAGGGCACTTGCGCTGCATGCCAGAATCGACCACGGCAACCTGAGCAGGGCTGCGCGCTTTTTCACCATCGAAGCCTCACTTGGCGTGTTTCAGTGCGTTAATTTTGGCGTAGTCGCCGTCCAACCGGACCGTGAATTTGACACGGTCACCCACCTTGTACGTCTTGAGTGACACCTTGTCATCGACCAGGAACGGCATCGTCATGGCGCCCATTCGAAGGCTCTTGATGGCTTCATGTTTCAACGTGATTTGCCTGTCCATGGGGGGTTCGACGACTTCACCGCGCACCCATTCAGGTCCTGCCCAGGACGAACCCGCGAAGACCAGCGCGAAAAGCAACATGGTGCGTTTCATGGTATTTCCAATCTGAGAAGTCCAGCAGATGAACCGGGTTTTTCCACTTGAGAATTCGTTCCGTGGGAGCGGACGGTCATGGTTATGGTTCGAAGCAAGTCAGGACGACGGTCCGCAGTCTATTGGGTGCATTCTCATACGAATCGATATGGAACTCCAGAATCACGTACGGAAGGTGGCCTCTATCACTGATAGCCTGTATGCCGGCAATTGACATTTCAGCTTGCCCACGGCCCCGGTCAAGGGCGGCTCTGGGCCCGCTGCCGATATTCACGAATGTCCGGTAACTGGACGCTGAATCATGCTGATAGCGCCGAACGGGCAAACGTCTGAGCACTTGCTGCAACCAGTGCAATGGGCAACGTTGTCAAGCCGAGCAGTCTTGATCCAATTCGCAACCTCCAAGCTGAGGAGGTGTGGACCGCATGCGCCGACGCATCTGCCGCAGCCAGTGCACTTTGCTGCAGCTATGTGGGGAAGTGGACGGCGGAGATTCATTTGCAAATGAATTGATCGGTGCGAGATCTATGAAGTAAAAATTCTTGCCATCAAGGCGCAAGTCCTGGAATTCCTGCCTTCACCAGGATGTCGTGCACCAGCTCCAGTCGTACTAGCGGGTTCTCCAATGCCATCAGCCTTTGTTTGAGATCCAGCGGTAATTGCAAAAGCTCACACCAGCGGTTGGCTACCCAACCACTTTCGTCCAGCCGGTAGGGCTTGCTAAAGGGCAGCTGCTCTTGCTGCATTCCTTTGGCCTGCAGGCTGTGGATGATTTGTCCGAGTGCGTCGGCAGTCACCTGAAGATCTGGCGGTATATCCACTGGGGCGTCTGGCGCAAGCAGATCTACATCACCAACCCAAAGCCCGTATTTGAGCTTTTCGCGCCTGGTGATGCGGATTCGTTGGGTGCCCAGGCAATGAACCATGATCAGTCCCGCCTGGGGTCGCGACAGCGACGTGATGGTGGCCAGCGTCCCCACATCGTTGAATGCCTCATGCGCGAAGGCATCTCCGGCGGGGGGCGAAACAGCATCCGCAGTTGCAATCCGTTGCCTGACTTCCGAGCCTTCAGTCAGTGCTACCACGCCAAACGGTGCGCCGCTCTTGTGGCACTTGCCAATCATGTCCAGGTAGCGTACTTCAAATATTCGCAAAGGCATCAGGCCGTCAGGATAAAGTACCGTTCCCAGCGGAAACAGCGGTAGCGATTGAAGTTGGAGCGACTCGGACATAGGGTCCATGGTAGCCAAGTCAGCACATCATCGCGCCACAGTTCCAACATTGTTGAAACCCGCCTTCCACCAGTTCACCGCAGGAACAGACCCAACGCCGCTGTGGCGCATGGCGAAGAATCCGCAAGAGCTCAAGCGCCTGCGCTTCGTAATCGGCATCATCAATCCATACTTCAGGCAGACACTGATCGGGAGGCAATTCGCCAGACGCACTCCTGAGAAACTCGCGCTGGACGGTGGCACCAATGCCCCCTGCTCTTAGCCAATCCACCCACAGCGTTGCCATGACCAGATTTGGGGCTTGTACGAGACGTGGCATGTTGGATATTCAGTTCCACTTTCCAAAGGCAAGACGGGAGCGGAAGTGGTCATTTTGGCAACCAAGCTGCCTGGGCTGAGTCCCGCTCAATCCTTGAGGCTCACCCCCAGGGCATCCAGTTTTTTTGCATACGAATCCCTGCGTTTAGCTGCCTTTGCAGCGGTTTCGACGGCCGTTTGTATGGCCTTGGGCCCCTTTTGCGCAACAGCTTTGATCAATCCGAACTTGTGAGCAGCATCTGCCTCCGCCCGCTTGAAAGAGGCGATGAGCTCGGCATGGGAAACGGATTGATTCACACTGGTTGGCGCAGGCCTGCCTGCGTTCACTTTCCGAACAACTTGGCCACATGTTGCCAGGTGCGCAGCAACAGGCCAGCGCGTTCCACATCGGCCTGCGCGACGAGCGGTGCTTCGCCCACCGGCTTGCCCTTCGAAGTCGCGACCACCTTGCCGATCACAGCGCCCTTGGTCACCGGCGCCTCCAGGCCTGGCGTGAGCTCCACCGAGGTCTCCACCTGCTGACCCCGCGGCACGGTCAGCAGCCACGGTGCAGCCAGAGCCGCGTTGACCGTATCCACCTTGCCGAAGCTAACCTTGGCCGTCGTGACGACTGTGTTCGGCTGAATGGGCGTGACCTTCTCGAAGTTGCTGAAGCCCCAGCCCAGCAGCGCTCGCGTATGGTCAGCACGCGCCTGGGCGCTGTTGGTATTGAGGATGACCGTGATCAGGCGCATGTCGTTGCGCCTGGATGAGGTGACCAGGCAGTAGCCGGCCGCTTCGGTGTGGCCCGTCTTCAGTCCGTCAACGCTGGGGTCGGTGTACAGCAGGGCATTGCGGTTGCCTTGCTTGATACCGTTGTACTTGAACTCGCGTTCGGCGTAGATCGGGTAATAGTCAACGCTGTCGCGGATGATGGCACGCGCCAGGATGGCGAGGTCACGCGCAGACGACTTGTGCTCAGGATCTGGCAGGCCCGTGGCGTTGACGAAATGCGTGTGCGTCATACCGAGGCGCTGGGCTTCGGCATTCATCAGCTTGGCGAAGTTCTCTTCGGTGCCGCCCAGGTGCTCGGCAATCGCCTTGGACGCGTCGTTGCCCGACTGGATGATGATGCCTCGCAGGATGTCAATCACCGTGGCCTGGCTGTTCAGCGGCAGATACATGCACGACTCGGTGCTCGACCCTCGGCACCAGGCGTTCTGACTGACCGAGACCAGGTCAGTTGGCTTGAGTTTGCCGGAGCGCAGCGCCTGCTCGACCAGGTAGCTGGTCATCATCTTGGTGAGCGAAGCCGGCGGCAGGGGTTCGTCCGCGTTGGCCGAGGCGAGCACCTCGCCGGAGTCGGAATCCATCAGCAGCCACGCCTTGGCGGGCAGCGCCGGTGGGTTACTTGCCAAGGTGGTCTGCGCAGCAAGTGGCTGCGGGGCGTTTACGTCGGCTGTCGACTTCTTGTGCGCAGCGGGCTTGGCTGCGTGGCGTGCAGCCGCGAAGGAAGCCGAACTAGGAACCAGGGTGCTTGCAGCAATTGCGAGGGTGAGGATAGGAATGATGGTGAAAGTCTTGTTTTGCATGGCGTTTTCGGTCTGAGCATCGATTGTCGCGCATCGGCGTCGATCCTCTATCCAGCGATGTATTTGGCCCGTTCGCGCGCGTACTCACCATCTGGCGTCATTTGATTGGCATTTCGTCGCACGGGTCACGACTCCGCGCGAATGCGCGTGAATACTTCGCCTGTTCATCCCCGAAGCACAACCCAACCCTAAAGGTATCGATCCATGTTCACACGTTCCATCTTTGGTTTTCGTGCCCTCCCGCTTGTCATGGCAGTGGCCAGCGCCACGCTGTTTCAGCCTGCCGCCTACGCCTCCGAAGCGGGCTTTCGCCAAATGACGGTGGCTGCCAACGGGGCGGATGGTATGCCGGCCCACTTCGCGCTGTATTACCCGACACCTGATGCGACCCGGGTGATTCCAATGGGGCCCTTCCCGCAGACCGTAGCCATAAACGGGGCACCGGAGTCGACATTCAAGGGCCTCATTGTGTTCAGTCATGGCACGGCCTCCACCGAGACAGGCTTTGCCACGCTGGCGCAAGCACTGGCGCGCAACGGCTACCTGGTTGCCAGTGTCGAGCACGTGGGCGATACCTGGCAGGACCAGTCGATGCGTGCCACGCCAGTGCGCTACTTTGCCGAGCGCCCGCGCCAGGCCTCGCGCGTGATCGATACCTTGCTTGCCGACCCGAAATGGCGCGCAGGCATTGCCAATGGTGCCGACGGGCGCCCGCTGATTGGTGCATTGGGCCACTCGGCGGGCGGTTACACGGTCCTGGCACTGGCTGGCGGCAAGCCGGTGCTCTCCCGGATACGCACGCATTGCGAGACCGAAGCGGAGCAGGATCCCGTCCTGTGCAAGTTGTCGCGCGCCACGGGCGGCGCTTCGGTGCAGGCCGGCGCCGAAGCGCAGGGACAGGAAGAGCCGGTACTGGCCGATACGCGCGTGCGCGCAGTGATGGCATTGGCGCCGATGGGCGTGGCGTTCAGCGCGTCCTCGCTGGCATCTATCACGGTGCCGGTGGCCATTTACGCGGGCGAGAAAGACACCTTTCTCGTGCCACGCTTTCACGCGCAATGGGTCATGCAGAACATGCCCGGCGCAAACGCAACGCTGAAACTCGTGCCCAACGCAGGACACTACGCGTTCATGAACACGCCAACGATGGACCTGCCATCACCGGACGGCAGCGTGGCCCGCGATCCGCAAGGCTTCGACCGGGTGGCATTCCTGGACCGCTTGGCGCAAGAGTCGGTTGCTTTTTTTGACAAGAATTTGCGATAACCGAAGGCACGCCAGAGCGGATGCTGGATGACAGTGCAAAAGGAATGCTGATGAACAAGAGTGCAAAGACTGACAGTCTCGTTGTTGGCGGCTTGTTACTGCTGAGTGCCGTTCCACTTGTGGCGGGGGCATTGCGTATTGTTGAACTCTTGGGAGGTGCAGAGATCACTTCAGAGAATGCACGATTCTTTGCTGCGCCGATTCCCGTGACCATACACATGGTGAGCGCTTTGCTATTTTGCATTCTGGGAGCGTTCCAGTTTTCAGCGCATTTGCGACGTACACGGCCAGGCTGGCACCGCGCGGGCGGCCGAATCGCTTTGCCAATGGGTTTTTCGACAGCCTTGTCTGGACTGTGGATGACGCAGTTCTACCCATGGGTCGGCTACGACGGCCTTGCGCTCTATGTCATCCGTTTATTGGTCGGCACCGCGATGGCCTTGTCTTTAGTGTTGGCACTATCGGCAATCGGCAAGCGGAATATTCCAAGCCACTTGACCTGGATGACAAGAGCTTATGCACTGGGCATAGGAGCAGGAACACAGGTGTTCACACATATTCCCTGGTTCGTGTTCCCTGATATGCAGGGGGAACTGGCGAGGACCTTAAGCATGGCGGCGGGGTGGGCGATCAACATTGGTGTAGCCCAATGGGCCATTGTTCGCATGACGTACTATCCACCGAAGGCAACTTGCGGGCGTTTCTGATTGGTGCCCAGACACGACACCCGAGGTAAGCAGGAGTTGTCAGGCTTCACGATCCACGTTACTGTACCCGGTATGCAGATCGAATACTTGGGGGACAAATGACACAGGAGGGCATCGGGGTTCTTGATGAGCCCCTTGCGAGGGCGATTTTTGATTCATTCCCCAGCGGCATTGTGGTGCAGGGCATGGAAGGCAAAATTGTGGCTGCCAACCCGGCCGCTGAAAAAATACTGGGCCTTGCGCTCGCTCAGATGCTGGGCGTGACCTCTATTGACCCGGGGTGGCGTGCGCTGCACCCTGATGGCAGCGCCTTCCCGGGAGAGGGGCATCCCGCCATGGTGGCGCTTCGCAGCGGTCAAGCCGTTCGCGATGTCGTCATGGGGGTATTCAATCCCACGACGAGTGCCTACACCTGGATCAACGTCAACGCCATACCGATCCGGCATTCAGCAACAGGCTGCGTGCAGGGCGTTTACTCCACTTTTCAGGACATAACCCGTCAGGAGCAGGCAGAGCGGGCACTGCGCGACAAGGATGCCGAGTTCAGAATGGCCGTGCAAACGTCCAGCGATGGTTTCTGGATCGCCGATGCCACAGGCAAAATACTGGAGGTCAACGAGGCCTATTGCAAACAATCGGGTTACAGCCGCGACGAACTACTCACGCTCAGCATCCCTGACCTCGACTACCTGGAAAAGTCTGAGGAGGTCGCTTCCCGCATGCAGCGTATTGCGCAAAACGGGGCTGAACGCTTTGTCTCGGTCCATCGCGCCAAAGATCAGCGGCGCTGGCCGGTCGAAGTCGTTGCGTCTTACTCGCCGACCGGGGGTGGCCGTTTCTACTGTTTCATCAAGGACCAGACAGAACAGCAAAATTCAGCTGAATTGATCTGGCACCAGGCCAACTTCGACCGCCTGACGGATTTGCCTGGCCGTGCCCTGTTCTTTGACCGGTTGTCGCAGGAATGCTCTGCTGCGCGTCGAAATGGCAAGCAAGTGGCACTGCTGTTTGCCGACCTGGATGTTTTCAAGCCCGTCAATGACCTGTACGGCCACGATGCCGGAGACCTGGTCCTGCAGACCGTTGCATCGCGCTGGTTGTCCTGTGTGCGAGGCAAAGACACCGTAGCGCGCCTGGGGGGCGACGAATTCGCCATCATTGTGGGCAACCTCGACGGTCCCAATGAGGCCACCGCCATTGCCGCCAAGGTCATAGAGTCGCTGCAAGCCGAGATTGCCCTGCCCAACAATCTCGCCTGTAGCGTGGGTGTGAGTCTGGGCATTGCGATGTACCCAACCAATGCCGTTGAGATGGACTCGCTGCTGTCAGCAGCGGACAAAGCCATGTATGTCTGCAAGGCCCGAGGAAAAAACAGTTTTTTCCTTTCCGACGCCGTGGCGGGACATCTGTCCAACAGCGCCGATTGGATGGCGTTCAACGACTCGCACCTTGTCGGCGTCGCCGAGATTGATGCGCAGCACCGTCAACTGGTGCGCCTGGTCAATGACCTCAACCGTGATATTTCGGCGAATGCAGAGCAGCCTCACATTGATAGGCTGTTTGATGGGCTGATGAATTTCACCATCCACCACTTTCAAACCGAGCATCGCTTCATGCTGGAACATCACTATCCCGACACCTCTGCGCATGACCTGGAACACGGAAAGCTGACCGCCGAACTACGCCAGATTATTCAGAACTTGGGCATCGAAGGCGATCTGCTGGTGCTGCAGAAAATCAAGGATTGGCTGATTGCACATATCCGCAATTCAGACAAGGCGCTGGGGCAATTCCTGAACGAACAAGGTGTGCACTAGGGCTTTCATTGAAATGGTGTCAACTAAACGGCACTTTTGAACCTCCAGGCAATGCGTTTTTCACAATTCGATTTGACAAAACTCTCTGCGCCGATATCCTCGACAACAAACTAAGCCACCAAGTGGCAATTTGGGAGGATGGTGCAGCATGTTTGAATTTCTGGGTCTGAGAAAAACCAAACCAAACGCTCAGAAGAGCCAAAATTCGCAGTCCTCCAACATCAAAGTCGCGGGCGGTCAGGCGTTGACGGCTATGGCCCATGAACTGTTTCGGACCATGTTTCGCGACGCGTTGAACAAGAACGGTATTCCGTTGAACTGGATCGCCGTGAAAGAGATCACGACTTCACAGGAAGGCGTCGACACCCTGCATCTTGTTCTTTTGATAGTTAAAGAGTCAAACGAGGACCTGTTTCGACTATTGCCGGCCCTGCAGAAGGTATTGACTTTGCAGCTAAACGGCTCAGCTGCGAGCGGACATCGGTCCAAGTATGTTTTCTATTGGAATTTTTCATTTGACGCACGTTACTCGGATAGCACCATGCCAGAGCCGGGATTCTGGGCGACGAAATCCAGTGCCCCAATAGCCAGATTGCCCACGCCTCCAAAAAAATTCGACCTACCTGAATCCGAATACGACCATCGAAGCAGTGGGTTTGCGCCCACCCAGCCAAGTGAGCTGAGCTGACTCTTTGGCCTCCGGGCAGCCGGGTTGAAGGGGCAAGGGCAACTGTTGGCCATCACGCGAAGTCCTCTATGTCTGCTGTGGGGCAGGCCCTGCCACACCGAACAGATGAAGCGGTGGCATTCCTTGGCAAGCGCAGAAAAGCGCCAAAAGTACCCCGTCCAGCGGCCCTCAACGCCCGCGTTCTCTGGCCTTGAGGATTTTGGGAATATTGAGCTCAATCCAGTCCGCCAGCTCGGCAACATGCCCGCTGATTTCCAGGCCCATCGGCGTCAGGCTGTACTCCACATGTGGGGGCACCACCGGCTTGGCAACCCGCAGCACAAAGCCGTCGCTCTCCAGGTCGCGCAGGGTTTTTGCCAGCATCTTTTCGCTGATGCCTGTGATCTTGCGCCGCAGGTCACTGAAGCGGTGCATTCCCTCCACCAGGGCCACCAGAACCAGCACACCCCAGCGGCTGGTGGCGTGCAGCAACACGCCCCGGGACGGACAGTCCTCAGAGAACACATCCCCGCGCCGGATGCGGCTGGACAGCCGGTGGGAGCCGACGCCCATGCTTTCGCTGTTGGATTTCATTGACACTAACCTCCGGGTACGTACTTGCTAAAAGTTAGCACTGACCCAATGATACCGGTCTGTGTTTGCTTTCTGTGGTTCTCTTTTATCTGGAGTGTTCTCATGATCGCCATTACCGGTGCGTCTGGCCAGCTCGGCCGCCTTATCATTCAGTCCCTGCTCAAACAGGTTCCCGCATCCCGGCTCATTGCGCTGGTGCGCAAGCCCGATAGCGTCGCGGACCTGGCCGCCCAGGGGGTTCAGGTGCGGCAGGCAGACTACACGCAGCCCGACTCGCTGGAGCGCGCGCTGGCGGGGGTGGAGCGGTTGCTGCTGGTCTCCTCCAGTGAACTGGGTCAGCGGCTGGTGCAACACCAGAACGTGGTCGATGCGGCCAAAAAGACCGGCGTGAAGCTGCTGGTCTACACCAGTCTGTTGCATGTGGACACCTCGCCCCTGGGTCTGGCCCAGGAGCATCTGGCCACGGAAGCCTATATCCGCAACTCGGGCCTGCCTTTCGTGTTCCTGCGCAACGGCTGGTACACCGAAAACTACTTGGCCAGCGTCAAACCGGCGTTGCAGCACGGTGCCTTTATCGGCAGCGCAGGACAGGGGCGCATTGCCTCGGCGGCACGTGCCGATTACGCCGAAGCGGCGGCAGCGGTGCTGGCGAAAGGCGCACCGGCGGACACGGTGTATGAGCTGGCAGGCGATACCGCCTATACCTTGGCCGAATTGGCTGCCGAGCTGAGCCGCCAGTCGGGCAAGACAGTTCCGTACGTGAACCTGGGCGAGGCGGACTTCAAGGGCGCGCTGCTGGGTGCGGGTTTGCCGGAGGGCGTGGCGGCCCTGCTTGCGGACTCGGATGTGGGTGCATCCAGGGGCGGTCTATTTGACGATAGCCACCAGCTCAGCCAGCTGATTGGCCGTCCTACAACACCGCTGACCGTGCTGATGAAGGCTGCGCTGCTGTAACACGGCACGGTCCTGGTCGGACCGTTCAGCGCCCCAGCGCTGGAAACAGTTTCACCAGCCCGTCCGACATCACTTCGACGGCCAGGGCCGCCAGGATCAGACCCATCAGGCGGGTCATGACGTTGATGCCGGTCTTGCCCAGCACCCGGGCAATGGGCTGGGCCAGTGCAAAGCACAGCGCCGTGGCCAGCCCAATGACCACGCCATAGCCCACCAGTGTGGAGAGCTGCAGAAAGGTCTTGGCCTTCTCCGCATAGATCACGACGGTGGACATCGTGGCCGGGCCGGTCAGCAGCGGAATGGTCAGCGGCACCACCGCAATGCTGGCGCCCATGGCGGCCTTGGCGGCACCATCTTCCAGTTCGTGCGAGGCCGGCTTGGCCTCGGCGGGTTGGGCGTTGAGCATATTGAGTGCCGAGGTCAGCAGCAGCATGCCGCCACCGACCTGGAAGCTGGCCAGCGAGATGCCGAAAAAATCCAGGATGTGCAAACCCGCCAGTGCGCTGATGGCAATCACGACAAAGGCACTGAACGACGAAATGGCGATGGTGCGCCGGCGCTGCTCGCGCGAGAAGCCCTGCGTGTAGTGGATGAAGAAGGGCACGATGGCCAGCGGGTTGACGATGGCCAGCAGGGTGATGAGGGGTTTGAAGTCCATGAATGGGTCGGGTTGTCGTTTGTAGTGTCAGCGCCCGCCGCTGACGTCGAGCATGGAGCCGGTGGTGTAGCTGGAGTCGCTGCCCATCAGCCAGACGATGGCCTGCGCCACTTCCAGCGCGGTGCCAGGGCGCTGCATGGGCACCTGCGGCGCTAGCTGCCACGCGCGGTCCGGTTGGCCGCCGCTGGCATGGATCTCGGTTTCGATGATGCCGGGGCGCACCGCGTTGACGCGAATACCCTCCAACGCCACTTCCTTGGCCAGGCCGATGGTGAAGGTCTCGATGGCGCCCTTGGTGGCCGCATAGTCCACGTATTGACCCGGGGCCCCCATGCGCGCCGCTGCGCTGGAGACATTGACGATGCTGCCGCCGGCACCACCGTGGCGCGTGCTCATGCGTTTGACCGCCTCGCGGGCACACACAAAGGAGCCCAGCACATTGGTGGCAAACATGCGCTGCAGGCGGGCCATGTCCATGGCGTCGACGCGGCAGGCCACGTCCACCACACCGGCGTTGTTGACCAGGCTGGCCAGCGGCCCGAGCTTGGCGTCCACGCGCTCGAACATGGCCAGCACCTGTGATTCGACGGCCACGTCGGCTTGCACCGCCATTGCCGTGCCGCCGCCCGCGCGGATCTGGCGCACCACGTCATCGGCGGCCAGCGAGTTGGACTGGTAGTTGACGGCGACCGCATAGCCCTGCTGTGCGGCCAGCAGCGCCGTGGCTGCGCCTATGCCGCGCGAACCGCCGGTAATCAGGGCGACCGGCATCATGGCGGGTTGCTGTCCAGCGGGCGGATACTGCCCTTCAGAATGGCGGGCGCGTAGTGGCGTTGAAAGCCTTTCCACACCGCGCCCGATTTGGCGGCGCGTTCCAGCGCTTCTTGCAAGGCGGCCTTGTCCTGCGTGCTCAGCGTGGTGTTGGATAAATAGACGCCGCTGTCACCCCAGGGCAGTTCCGCCAGGGCCTCTATGCGCAACCGGTCCAGCACGTCGCGCACCCGTTCGTCGTCCTGGACGGCACCGGCCAGGATGGTGGTCGCCATGATGGTGGCATCGGCCGCGCCCGATTTGAGCAGCCGGGCCACGGACAGGGCGTCGACTTCCAGCACCAGGCGACCTTGCTGGCCCAGGGTGGTGATGAGTTCCTGGTAGGCAGAGCCATAGTCGAAGCCGCGCACCAGCGCCACCTTGAGTGTGGTCTGGTCCAGCAGCTCCTGCAGGGAGGTGATGGCCGGCCGGTTTGGCTGGAGCGAGATCAGCATGGGGCGGTTGTGGATCAGCGCGACAAAGCTGCCATGCCGGTCCCGCCTCGGTGTCCGGCTGGCCGGTATCAGCAGGTCGGCCCGCCCACTCTCAAACAGCACCTCCAGCCGGGCCCGCGGAACGGCGGTGAAGGTAAAACTGCAGCCCTCCTTGTCGGACAGGCCGCGCAACAGTTCGGGATAGATGCCGCCGACGGTCTCGCCATCAACGCGCACGCTCTTGCCCGTTGCCGCAACAGGGACCTTGATCACCCGTGAACACGCCGCGTGCGACACCACCGGAGCGCCCATGGCAAAGGCCAGGGTCAGCGCCAGGGCGTGAACGGAGGGAAGGGGCCAACGCATATGGCAGGCAGTTTATCCCCGATCACCAGATAATGCATTTTTTGAAGGCGCGCCATGACCACACCCTTGCAACTCACTGCTGCCGACGGTTTCAGCTTCCCCGCCTACGTGGCCCGGCCGCAGGGGGCAGCCCATGGCGCCATCGTGGTGTTGCAGGAGATTTTTGGCGTCAACGCGCACATCCGGGCCGTGGTCAACAGCTATGCCGCGCAGGGTTATGTGGCCATCGCACCGGCTACCTTCCACCGCGTACAGGCCGACGTCGATCTGGGCTACACGCCGGATGACATCGCGGCTGGCGTGGCGCTGAAGGCGGCGGTGGAAGCCTTGCCTGCACCCGGCGTGCTGCAGGACATTGCAGCAAGCGTAGCCTACGCCGCGCAGTTTGGTGCCGTGGGCGTGGTGGGTTACTGCTGGGGTGGGCTGCTGACCTGGCGCGCCGCCTGCATGCTGGACGGCATTGCGGCGGCCGTGCCCTACTACGGTGGCGGCATGACCACGGCCGCCGAGGCGGCCCGCCAGCCGCGCTGCCCGGTACTGGCCCACTTTGGCGACCAGGACCACGCCATTGCGCTGGACAGCGTGCTGGCGTTTCAGAAGGCGCAGACCGCGGTGCAGGTGCAGATCTACCCGGCCCAGCACGGCTTCAACTGCGACCACCGTGGCGCCTACAACCCGGCTGCCGCCCAGCTGGCGCGCGAGCGCACTTTGAGCTTTTTTGCGCAGCATCTGCGCTGACAATCAACAGGAGCCGAAGGCATGCTGTACCGCCAAAAGCTTGAGAAAAACGGGGCGCTAGCCCTCGTGAAATATGCATGTGCCGCTATTTTTTATATAGCAATTGCAAACCCGTTGCACGCTGCGGACTACACTGGCCCCTTGCTAGACGCCCACCTGCACTACAACCAGGAGGCCTGGGACGGCCAGGCCGGCCCGCACCCGGTGGCCGATGTGCTGGCGCGCATGCAGCGCAACAGCGTGCGCGCCATCGTCTCCAACTCCCGGCCCAACGACGGCACCCAGTTGCTGGCCAGCAGCCCGCTGACGCGCCAGGCCGGCGTCACGGTCGTGCCCTTCATCCGCCTGTACCGCAACCGCGCCGACTACGACAGCTGGTTCAGGGACGAGAGCATCTTCGCGATGGTGCAGGCGGAATACGCCAAAGGCACGACCGCGGGCGCGTTCAAGGGCATTGGCGAGTTCCATCTGTACGACAGCGCCAACGCCAATGGAGCCGTGGCGCAAAAGCTGATGGCCTTTGCCGAAGAGAAGAACCTCGCCGTGCTGGCCCATGTGGACGATGTGGCCATCGATTTGCTGATGGCGAGCACCCCGTCCAAGGGCCAGAAGCTGCGGCTGATCTGGGCGCACACCGGCATTGCCGGTGCTCCGGTGGCGCGGGTGGATACCCTGCTGGCGCAGTACCCACTGCTGATGGGTGAGCTGTCATACCGCCCCGGCCTGACCTGTGCCGACGCGCCGGGTCAGTCTCGCCTGTGCCCAGAATGGCGCGCGCTGCTGCTGAAGTACCCCACGCGTTTTCTGATCGGCTCGGACACCTGGGTCAACCAACGTTGGCAGTACTACGACGAACTGATGCAGGGCTACCGCGCTTGGCTGGGTGAGCTGCCCGCCGACGTGGCCCGCGCGATTGGCTGGGCCAATGGCGCGCGGCTGTTTGACCTGCCCCTTAACCCATCTGCCACCGGGAGCACACCATGATCCAACTGCATTACTACCCCGCCACCGCCAGCATGATCCCGCACCTGCTGCTGGAAGAAATGGGCCTGCCTTTTGAACTGGTGGTGGTGGACCGCGCCGTGGACGCCCACCGCGCACCCGCCTACCTGGCCCTCAACCCCAACGGCCTGATCCCGGCGCTGACCGACGGCGACGGCCTGGTGCTGTACGAAACCGCCGCCATTTGCCTGCACCTGTGCGATACCCACCCGCAGGCCGGCCTGGCGCCGGCGCTGGGTACGGTGCAGCGTGCCCATTTCTACAAGTGGCTGGTGTGGCTGACCAACACGCTGCAAAGCGCGCTGATCGTCTACTTTTACCCGCAGCGCTGGGTGGATGACGGCAACGACGACGGTGTGGCGCAAGTGAAGGCCCACGCCCAGAGCAAGATCGACGGCATGCTGGACCAGCTGGACGCCGAGCTGGCGCGCCACGGCGGTCCGTGGTTCATGGGCGAGGCGTTCACGGCGCTGGACCCCTATGTGTTTACGCTGTGCCGCTGGACGCGCAACTTCAGTGCCCGCCCGGCCCGGTCGCTGCCCAAGCTGGGGCCGTACCTGCAGCGCGTGTTGGCGCGGCCGGCGACCCAGCGGGTGATGGCAACCGAGCAGTTGAGCGCGCCGTTTGTGTGAGCGCTGCAGGTGGTGCGCGCGGGTGGACGGCCGGCGGGACAGTACCTGAACCCGGAACGCTGGTCCTGATTGAAATCGCTTTTGCGGGGTCTTTTGTTTGCGCCTAGCGTCCTGAGCGCGCCAGGTAGCGCTTGCGCCAAAACACAACGACCAGAGCCAGCGCAACCACCAGCATCAGCGCCATGGCCGTCCAGATGCCGCTTTCCTTGTGGATCAGCGGCAAGGCGTCGAAGTTCATGCCAAAGAAACCGGTGATCAGGTTCAGCGGCAGGAAGATGGCGGTCAGCACGGTCAGCGTGCGCATGATGTCGTTGGTGCGGCTGCCCTGCACACTGAAGTGCATTTGCACGGCGGTCTCCACGCTTTGCTCTATGCGGCGCACGTGGTGCACCACGCGCTCGATGTGCTCCAGCACGTCGCGGCTGCGCACCTGCAGCAGGTCGCGCTCGCGGTGGGCAGCAGGGGTGTCGGCCTCGGGCCAGGTCTTGACCGCTTCAATCCAGTCCTGCAGAGCCGCGCGCTGGTCTTCGCACACTTCATCCAGGTAGTGCAGCGAGAGCCGCGCATCCAGCAGGGCGTTCCAGTTGTTGAAACGGGTGCGGGGGTTGAGCAATTCGGACTGCCAGTGGTCCAGCTGGTGGGTCAGTTCACGGCGCAGTTCCAGAAAACCATCGACCATCTGGTTGATGATGCGCAGCATCAGGTCGGCCGGGCTGGTGGGCAGGCGGGCGCCAGCGGCGCGCGATTCGACACTGGCGGCCAACAGCAGTTTGGCGGCATAGACGTCGCGCACGGTGCAGTCGGTGGGGTGCACGGTCAGCAGCACGCGGTCAAACACCGCGAAACCCACCGGGCTGGTATCGATGCGGCGCAGGATGGGCGGACCGCCCTTGGCGGGCTCGTGGTTCAGGGGCTCGCCGGGGTGTTCCAGGTCGGTGGCGCGGTGGCCGGCGGCCAGGCGGCGAAACACCAGCACGTCGTACTGCGAGGTGTAGTCGTAGTGCGAGGGCAACTGGTTGTTGATCAGGTCCGAGATGTGCAGGTCCACCAGCTGCTGGCCGCACAGGGTTTGCAGCATGGCCTGCACCTGGCCTTGTTGCACCTCAAACTCGCGCCGCGCGCAGGCCACCCAGACCAGGCCGTGGGCCGGCAGGCCTGCCGCCGTCAGCGCCTGCAGATCCTGGGTTTCGGTGATGCTGGTGCTCTGGATGTGGAAGATGCGCATGGGGCGGGTCCTGGCGGTAAGGGCTATACGCAAAACAGGGCTCTAGCCCTCGAATAGATTGCCTGATGCGCTATTGTTTCAATAGCAATTTGGCGGCGTCCCGGGCAAAGTAGGTGAGCACGCCGTCGGCCCCGGCGCGCTTGAAGGCGAGCAGGCTTTCCAGCATCACGGCGTCGTGGTCCAGCCAGCCGTTTTGCGCAGCGGCCTTCAGCATGGCGTATTCGCCGCTCACTTGGTAGGCGAAAGTCGGAATCTTGAATTCGTCCTTGACGCGGCGCACGACGTCCAGATAGGGCATGCCGGGCTTGACCATGACCATGTCGGCGCCCTCGGCGATGTCCATCGCCACTTCGCGCAGGGCCTCGTCGCTGTTGGCCGGGTCCATCTGGTAG
>ERZ724527.578-NODE-578-length-18154-cov-4.386762_pt1 | contig 18154 bp, 13 predicted proteins | sample MGYA00376060_ERZ724527 | MGnify/ENA primary metagenome ERZ724527 (study PRJEB28724, sample SAMN07190886) | activated sludge metagenome | isolation source: activated sludge of sewage treatment plant in Hong Hong | place: USA: Christiansburg, Virginia | collected...
CCGTGCGCGTGCCCATGACCGGCATGCCGCAGCTGGTGGCCATGCTCAACGGCTTCGGTGGCCTGGCCGCCGTGGTGATCGCGCTGATCGAAGGCATCGCACACCCCATTGGCGATGACATGCGCATGACCGGCGGCCTGCTGCTGCTGAGCGCCGTGTTCGGGGGCGTGGCCTTCACCGGAAGTCTGGTGGCGCACTCCAAACTGGAAGGCAGAAAGCTGCCGAAAGCGAGACCGGTGCACATCCTGGCCGCGCGGGTCCTGCTGTGGTCCATGGCGGCGCTGTTCGCCGTGTACATGCTGGCGCCCACGCCCATCATGCCCTTCACCACCCTGCTGGTGATCATCGCGGTGCTCGCGCTCCTCTACGGCGCCCTCTTCACCCTGCCGATCGGTGGCGCGGACATGCCGGTGCTCATCTGCTTCCTGGTGGCCCTGCACGGCCTGGTGGCCCTGCTGGCCGGCATGTTCTTCCACGACACGGTGATGCTCATCGGCGGCGTGCTGGTGGGCGCCACGGGCTCCCTGCTCACAGTGGCCATGAGCAGGGCCATGAACCGCACCCTGCGCAGCGTGCTGGCCGGCGTGATCAAGCGCGACACGGGCACCAGCGACCGCGAGCAGGACATCCGCCCGATCAGCGCGCCGGAGACCGCCTCCCTGCTGGCCTTCAGCAAGCAGGTGGCCATCTTGCCCGGCTATGGCATGGCCGTGAGCCAGGCCCAGGGCCTGTGCCAGGAGATGCAGGTGATGCTGGAGCGCATGGGCGCCACCGTGCACTACATCATCCATCCCGTGGCGGGCCGCATGCCCGGGCACATGAACGTGTTGCTGGCCGAGGCCAACGTGGACTATGACAAGATCATCGCCATGGAGGACGTGAACGACGTGATGGACCGCTACGATGCGGTGCTGGTGATCGGCGCCAACGACGTGGTGAACCCCGCTGCGGAAACGGACCCTAACTCCTCCATCCACGGCATGCCCATCATCCGGGCCTACGCCGCCAAGCAGGTCATCGTGCTCAAGCGCGGCATGGCCACGGGTTACTCCGGGGAGATGAACCTGCTCTTCGACCGCGCCAACTGCCGGCTGCTCTTCGGCGACGCACGCTCCAGCCTGCGCGCCATCATCGACGAACTCAAACGCATCTGACCATGGAGAACCCCCGCCTGATCGTTTCCGAGAAGGAGCGCGACCTGATGCGCTCCTGGATCATCGGCCACACCGCACCCGACATCCAGGTACGCAACAGCCTGGACCGGCTATACATGGAACTGGACACCGCCGACGTGCGCAAGGAGGAGGAGATGCCCCATGATGTGGTGCGTCTATGCAGCATCGTGGACGTGGGCATGTCCGCCGGTCGCAAGAACGGTCTGCAACTGGTCATGCACGCCGATGCCGACCTCAAGCAGAACAAGCTCTCGATACTCTCCGTGCTCGGCTCCGCGCTGATCGGCTACCGCCAGGGCGCCAGCATCGTGTGGAAGCTGCCCCAGGGCGACCAGACCATCACACTGGAGAAGGTGGACAACTCCCGATGCGATGTGCAGGCCATGAAGGTGTAAGCACCCCGCTGCGTACGACATCACTGAACGAACAGCTTGGAGGGAGCGATGCTGCCATGTCCGCGCGAGGCCAACATTCACCGCCAGGGTTATTTCATCCTGGAGGCGGAGAACTGCGACTGAGCGGCCGTCATTACGCCCCCAGCGGCTCGAACCGTGCCTGAAAGAAGCGCAGGTACTTCGGCTCGTAGGTCATCTTCAGGCCGGTGATGCGGTCGCGGCGCTCGTACACGCGTTGCACGCTCTCGGCCACCACGTCCATGTGGGCCTGGGTGTACACGCGGCGCGGGATGGTGAGACGCACCAGCTCCAGCTCGGGGTAGCAGTGGTCGCCGGTGGTCTTGTCGCGACCGGCGCTCACGATGCCGCGCTCCATGGCGCGCACCCCGCTGTCGATGTACAACTCGGCGGCGAGGGCCTGCGCGGGGAAGGCGAGCTGCGGCAGGTGCGGCAGGAAGGCCTTTGCATCCAGGAAGATGCCGTGCGTGCCCACGGGACGCACGATGGGGATGCCCATGTCGATGAGCTTTTGCCCGAGGTAGAACACCTGCCCCACACGCGCACGGATGTGGTCGTCCTGAACGCTCTCCTCAATGCCGATGGCCATCGCTTCCATGTCGCGTCCGGCGAGGCCGCCATAGGTGTGCAGCCCTTCGTAGATCACCACCCTGTTCCGCGCCTCCTCGAACACGTCCCACTCGTTGGTGGCCATGAAGCCGCCGATATTCACCAGCGCGTCCTTCTTGGCGCTCATGGTGGCGCCGTCGGTGAGCGAGCAGATCTCCCGCACGATCTCCGCCACGCTGCGATCGGTCTGTCCCGGCTCCAGCAGCTTGATCATGTAGGCGTTCTCGGCCACGCGCGTCATGTCGTGGATGATGCGGATGCCGTGCTTCGCGGTGAGCTCCCGCAGGGCCTTCAGGTTGGCCAGGGAGATGGGCTGCCCGCCGGCCATGTTCACCGTGGTGGCGATGGAGACGTAGGGGATCTTCTTCGCGCCGTGCTCGTCGATGACGCGCTGCAGCTTGGCGAGGTCCACGTTGCCCTTGAAGGGGAAGGTGCTCCGCGGATCGTGCGCCTCGTCCACGATGATGTCCACGAAGGTGCCTCCCGCCAGCTCCTGGTGGAGCTTGGTGGTGGTGAAGTACATGTTGCCGGGCACGATGTCGCCGGGCTTGATCAGGATCTGCGAGAGGATGTTCTCCGCGCCGCGTCCCTGGTGGGTGGGCACGAGGTACGTATAGCCGTAGAACTTCTTCACCGCATCCTCCAGGTGGTAGTAGTTGCGGCTGCCCGCATAGGCCTCATCGCCGAGCATGAGCCCTGCCCACTGCCGGTCGCTCATGGCACTGGTGCCGCTGTCCGTGAGCAGGTCGATGTAGACCAGCTCGGAGGGCAGCAGGAAGGTGTTATAGCCCGCTTCCTCAATGGCCTTCACGCGCTGTTCACGCGTGGTCATGAAGAGGGGTTCGACCATCTTGATCTTGAAGGGCTCGGCCCAGGATGTCTTGTGCATGGGTAGGCAGGTGTTCGGTCGTTGTCAGGCCACGGGCTGGGCATCGGGAACGAGCAGTGCGCGCACCTCATCGGCCTGCTGCTCCAAGGCCCTGCGGAAGCGTTCCGCATCCTGGGCCGCATCGGCGAAGGCGCTCTGTACCAGCGCGCCATAGTGCCGCATGCCCTCCAGCAGGTTGTCCCGGAAGGTGGTGAGGCGGCGGCGTTGCTTCGCGTTCATTTCACTGGCGCAGCGCTCCAGTTCGCGCTTGTAGTGGTCCACGTAGAGCCCCAGCTCCTTGATGAACATGTGGGGCCGTTCCACCCCGGCCAGCAGGTCGGTGCGTCCATAGATGTGGTCCACCATGGTGCGCAGGGAAACAACCTTGTTGAAGTAGGCGGTATTCGGTCCGGGACAGATGGCCACGGCTTCCAGCTTGTGCGCCGGGGAAAGTCCCGACTTCAGCAACGCAGCGGCCCCCAGTCCTTCGCACAGGCAGTCCTTGTCCATGACGGCCGCCTCTTCGCGGGCCAGCGCAATGGGATCGGTGAGGGTGGCGCGCAGCTGCTGCAGCTTCAGATGCTGGTACTGGCGCGAGGCGGTGCAGATGGGCCGCTCGCTGAACTCGGTGTTGCTGCTGAGGAACTCCTTGTAGCACGGGCTACCCGGCCGTCCCTTGGCGATGCGGGCCAGCCGTTGCTGCTCCGAGCTGCTCGGCCTGAAGTTGTGGAAGGGGACGCCCAGCGGCGAGGCGTTGCTGAGGAAGAAGTCCTCGGGGCGTGCGTGGGTGAGCTGGTGCAGGGTGGCCTCGTCCACGTTGGTGGCCTCGGGGACCAAGAGGAAGGGGCTGCCCCATCCGGTGCCGTCCATGCCGTAGTAGGTGCGCAAGAAAGAATCCTCTTCCACCGTGCCGATCCCACCTTGTACCGTGATGCGGATGGAAGGAGGACCAACGAGCGGGTGCTTTCCTTCCTCGGCCAACGTCTTATTGCACAGTTCGAACAGTTCGCCCGCCATCGCTTCGCGCTTGTCATGGAACTCCTGCAGGATGGGGCCCAGCAGGATGCCATCGGTGGCGAAGGCATGCCCCCCGCAGTTCAACCCGGATTCGATCCGGAACTCCGATACCCACACCCCTTTCTTGGCGAGGATCTTCCCTTGGATCAGGGCCGAGCGCAGGTCGCTCACCTTCAGGATCACCTTCTTCCGCAACGCCCCATGGGCATCCGGCAGGAAGTCATCGAACTGGGCGATGTAGGCGTACACCCGGGGGTTGTAGCCAGCGCTCAGCACGATCGAAGAGGATAAGGTGCTCTTGGCGAAGCCGCGGAAGGCCGCCATGGCATCGGCGAACTCGGGTGGCAGGGCCTCTCCCTCATTCGTGTAATTCGTCCTATCGATCTTCGACATGATGTTCACATCGATCGCCCCCGCCCGGATGGTCCGGCGGAGCTCAATCTGGTAGGCCTGCTTGGCACCTCCATCCGGCATGGCCACCATCTCCATGTACATCGCGCGGAGCAATGAGGCCTCCGGCAGCAGCTCGAAATACTTCACGATGTCCGACCCCGGCACGAAAGGCTCCTGCCGAAGCACCTCGACCTGCCGCTTCACCAAGCGGTCCATCAGGTCCAGGTACGCGGTCACACGCCGGGCGCGATGATCGGGATCACCTGCGGGAATGGGCACGTAGGCTTCACCGCTCTGCCCACAGTGGAACTCGCGCATGCGTTCGACGAGTTCATCCTCGATGATGGAGACCACGGATGAGATCCCGAAACGGGCCACTTTCAGCGGTGTATCGATGGTATAGCCCAATCCCATCACCGGGATGTGGAAGCTGTGCGGGCTGGAATTCGGTATGCTCATGGGTGCCCAAAGGTCCAATGAGCGATCCTTCCCATTCATGACCCTGGTCATATTCGAAAGTGCCCGCACATGTGAACTTGCACATCCATTGCCCGACCCACATGAACACTGGCTCCGTCTCCCTGTACATCGCCATCCTCCTCCTCATGAGCTGCGACCCAAGCGCTGTGGAGTCCAGCCCATCCGATGCGGCGCACGGCACCCATGGAACCGTCCAGGACCCGGAACCCACGGCCGCAGAGGGCGTGGCCGGAGTGGCGTTGGACCACGGGAACCGATGGCAGGCCAATGCCGAGACCAATTCAGGCATAGCGACCATGACCGGTCTTCTGGAAGGCTACCCCGGTAACGGTATCGCCGCCGCTGACCTGAAGGATACGCTGGAGGCCGAGTTCGCGCTGATCTTTGAACGTTGCACCATGACCGGTGAAGCACATGAGCAACTGCACAACTACCTGAAGCCCCTCCCCGGCATGCTCCGCGACCTTCCAACGGACGCTCCACAGGACGGACACGAAGCGATCCTGGGCCACCTGCGGAAATACGGCACCTACTTCGAGTAAGGGCGCGATCCGGCACCGGGGCACTTTCGGATCCATCCATCGCTGGCCGGACCCTGCACAAGGCAACACGGCACCTGCATCGCGGTCGCTCATTTCAATGATGCGTATCATGATCTTGTGGTCTGGGCGATGACCTGCCCTTGGCCATTCCATGTGGAAGGCTGATCAGTGCGCCCGCTCCAGATCCATCACGATCATGTCCGCTCCTGAACAACACCCGCACGACGAGCGCACGGTGCTGCGCTACCTGATGACACCCAGGAATTGGTGGCTTCCGCTCCTGGTGATCTTCCTCATCAGCGCTGGCGGCGTCATGTTCATCGGCCACCAGACCTACCAGGACGCCCCTCCGATCGCGGACATGGTGGATGAGGGAGGAACGCTGATCATCAGTGGCGAAGCCATCCGTGATGGCCAGGAGGTCTTCCTCAGATACGGGCTCATGGAGTATGGCAGCATGTTCGGCGATGGCGGCGGACGAGGCCCTGACTTCACGGCGGAAGCCCTACACCGCGCCGCAAAGTCCATGCAGGCGCACCATGCACGGGCATGGGAGCAGCAGCACGGCCAGCCTCCGGGCGAACGGGAACAACGGATGATCGTGGCGGATGTTCAGCAGGAGCTGAAGAAGGACCGCTACGACCCCGGCAACCAGCGGATCACGCTCACCCCTGCACAGGTCCATGCGGTGAACGACCTGCGTGAACACAACCTGCGCCGGTTCACCACCGAAGCCCGTGCCGGTAGCTTTCCGCCACCCGGGTTCATCAGCGATCCGAACGAACTGAAGGCCCTATCCGACTTCTTCTTCTGGGGTGGCTGGGTGTGCGTTACCGAGCGACCGGGCGCGACCTATAGCTACACGCACAATTGGCCCTACGACCCGGAGGCAGGCAATGTTCCCAGTGCGCCAGTGATGTGGTGGAGCGTGATCGGCATCCTCGGCTTCATCCTGGGACTCGGCATCACCATGTACTATCATGGGCAGTTGGACAAGCTGTCCACCGCCTACTACGCCGAGGACGCCGCCCCCCTGATGACCAAGGCCCATGTGGACGCGTACCAGCCCACGCCCACGCAACGGGCCACGTACAAGTTCTTCCTCGCCGCATTCCTCGTGTTCCTCGTACAGGTCCTGAGCGGCGCGCTCACCATCGCGGAATTCACGGATTTCCTCCAGTTCGCGGGGATCGACCTGTCCAGCCTCATCCCCCTGGTCGTTTCACGGAGCTGGCACCTGATGCTCGCCTTGTACTGGATCTCGGCATGCTGGATCGGCTGCTCCATCTTCCTGCTCCCGTTGCTCGCGGGGACGGAGGTCCGTGGACAGCTGCGGCTCGTGAACACGTTGTTCGGCCTGCTCCTCGTTCTGGTCGCCGGCACCATCCTAGGGACCTATGCGGGCCCGATGGGCCTGCTGCATGACGCCTGGGCCCTGCTCGGCCATCAAGGGTGGGAATTCGTAGAGCTCGGACGTGTGATGCAAGTGCTGCTCCTCATCGTGCTCGTGCTCTGGGCGGTGATCGTCCATCGCGGCTGCAAGCCGGCCTTCCGCAAGGGACGGCCTTGGGCCCTGCCGAACTGGCTGGTCTATTCAACGGTCAGCATCAGCGTCCTCCTGCTGTCCGGTTTCGTGGCCGGCCCGCGGACCAATTTCGTGATCGCCGACTTCTGGCGCTGGGCCGTGATCCACATGTGGGTGGAGGCCTTCTTCGAGGTCTTCACCACCATCGTGGCCGGCTACCTTCTGGTAAGGATGGGCCTGGTGGGGCAGCGTTCCGTGGTGCGTGTCATCTACCTGGCGACGCTGCTGTTCCTGGGATCCGGTCTGCTGGGCATCTCGCACAACTTCTATTGGAACGCCAAACCTGTTGCCACCATGGCCTTGGGCAGCGTGTTCTCCACCCTGCAGGTGGTACCCTTGGTGCTGCTCACCCTCGAGGCCTGGCGTTTCTCCCGCATGGGACGGTCAGGCGCGACAAGGCTCCGCAACGGGGCGGATGAGGCCGATAGCTTCGGTCAAGCGGAGGTGTTCCTCTTCCTTCTTGCGGTGAACTTCTGGAACTTCATGGGAGCCGGGGTCTTGGGCCTCATCATCAACCTGCCGGCCATCAACTACTACGAGCACGGCACCTACCTCACCGTCAACCACGCACATGCCGCCTTGTTCGGTGTCTATGGCAACCTCTCGATCGCCGGGGCACTGTTCTGCTGCCGGTTGCTGCTGAGCGGTTCCGCATGGAACGGGAAACTGCTGCGGACCTCCTTCTGGTCGCTGAACATCGGCCTGTCGATGATGGTGGTCATGGACCTCCTACCGGCCGGTCTCGTGCAGCTGAAGAGCGTTCTGGAACACGGACTGTGGTATGCCCGGTCGGAAGTGTTCATCACCGGCGGGCTTTTCGCTTCGCTCACCTGGCTGCGCGGGCTCGGTGCCACCCTGTTCATCCTGGGAGGGGTCGCACCGCTGTGCTATTTCATCCTCCGCAGCACCAGCGGGCGTCGATCGCCGCAGGTCCCTGATGCGACGGGATAAGGGAGCAGTTCCCTTGTGTAAGGCTCATTCGCCACGGGCCATGCCCTTGTGCATCCAGCCCGAACGTTCAGGCAGCCGTGCTACCATCACGGTCGAACGCATCGCGCCTGAAATGTCCACCGAGGCTCAAGGGTTCGGCCAAGGCCGACTCCGAAATGCTCCTGGCCACGGCAAGTAGGTCCCTCAGGTCGAGCAGTTCCCTGGACCACCGCTTGCGTGACCAAAGCTGGGCCACCAACCGTTCCTCCCGTGCGATGAGGTGGAGCGCGAACTGCATGCTTTCGGCATCACGCACGATCCCAACGTGCTTGGACATGACATGCTTCAGCGCCGCGATACCACGAGGCAACGCTTCATTCACACGGGTCGAGAGCTTGTCGCACGTGATGATCACATCGTCCGCGTGTGGGTGGTCGGATGACCCCTGCAGCGTATCGTGGGCTGCACGCTTGGGAAGCACCAAGGCCTCCAGCAGCGAGTTGGAGGCCAGTCTATCGGCTCCATGCAGTCCGCTGCTGGCGCATTCCCCCAGCGCATAGAGCCCCGCCAGCGCGGTCCGGCCACGATCATCGATCACCACGCCTCCGCACATGTAATGGGCGGCCGGCATCACTGGAAGAAGGTCACGACCGGGCGTGAGGCCGTGCTTTCTGCAATGTGCATCGATCGCAGGGAACTCGTGCATGAACCGGGCGACGCCGATCGGCGAAGCGTCCAGCCACACGTGGGGTGATCCGCTCCGTCCCATCTCCTGATGAATGGCACGCGCAACGACATTGCGTGGTGCCAGGTCGCCCATGGGATGAACGCCCTTCATGAGCGATCCACCATCAGCACGCAAGAGCTTCGCCCCGGCACCCCGCACCGCTTCGCTGATCAGGAAGGAAGGTCCAAGATCACCGGTATGGAGCGCTGTTGGATGGAACTGCACGAAGGCCATATCGCGCACTGGGACACCCGCCCGGACCGCCATGGCGATCCCATCACCGGTAGCGCCGACCGGGTTGGTGGTATGCTGGTACACCTGGCCCGCGCCGCCTGTTGCAAGTACGACCACCGGGGCATATCGATCCATCAGGGCACCGGTCCGCAGGTCAAGCATGCGCACACCGATGCAGCGCCGTTCCTCCGCCGGTCCGTCCAGAAGCAGGTCGATGACGCGTTGATCCTCGACCACCTCGATCGATGAGGAGGCTTTGACCCGCTGTTGCAGCACCCGGACGATCTCCGCCCCGGTCGTGTCCCGGTGATGGACCACGCGCGCCTGCGAATGGCCACCTTCACGTGCCAGGTCCAACCGCCCATCCGCACCGGCATCGAAACGGGCACCAAGGCCGATCAAACCGCGGATCATCGCCGGTCCCTCGCGCACCACCAGGCGCACCACCTCCGGATCGTTGCGCCCTGCCCCTACCGTAAGGGTGTCCTTGACATGCTGTTCAAAGCTGTCGCCCGACCGGAGCACTGCGGCCACCCCACCCTGCGCGGCGAACGAATTGCTCACCTGGACGATGGCCTTGGAGAGTATCCGCACCTGTACGCGTCTTTCCCCGGCCAGATCGACCAGTTGGGTGGCATAGGTCATGCCCGCGATCCCTCCACCCACCACCAGGACCTCCAAGGGAGCGCTCATCCCAAGGCAAGCATTCGCCGCAAGGCACGCTCCGCATCCTTGCGCACCGGCTCATCGATCACGATCTCCGGTCGCTCATCACGCAGGGCCAGGTACACCTTCTCAAGCGTGTTCAGTTTCATGTACGGACACTCGCTGCACGCGCAGGCGTTGTCCACATGGGCCGGTGCGGGGATCAACTTCTTCAGGGGCACCGCCTGCTGCATCTTGTGCAGGATACCAGCCTCGGTCGCCACAATGAACATATCCGCGGGATCGCGTTGAACGAAGTCGAGCAATGAAGTGGTGGAACCCACATGATCGGCCTCCGCCAGGATGTGCTCGGGACATTCGGGGTGGGCGATGAGCTTGGCCTCGGGATACTTCCCCATCAATAGCTTGAGCTTGTCGACAGAGATGTCCACATGCACCTCGCACACCCCGTCCCAGAGCAGCATCGTACGCCCCGTGGCACGTTGCACGTAGGCTCCCAGATGCTTGTCCGGCGCGAAGAGGATGGGACGGTCCGCTGGGACACTGTTCACCACACGCACCGCGTTGCTGCTGGTGCAGATGATGTCGCTCATGGCCTTCACCGCAGCACTGCAGTTGATGTAGCTCACGACCACATGATCCGGATGGGCCTTGATGAACGCGCGGAACTGCTCCTCCGGTGCACTGTCGGCCAACGAACATCCCGCATCAAGATCCGGCAGCAGGACCTTGCGTCCCGGGTTCAGGATCTTGGCCGTCTCGGCCATGAAATGGACGCCACAGAAGAGGATCACGCTGGCCTTGCTCCGATCCGCTGCCTGTGCAAGGGCAAGGCTGTCCCCCACGAAGTCCGCCAGTTCCTGGATCTCGGGGCTCTGGTAGTAATGTGCCAGGATCACCGCGTTCTTGCGCTGCTTCAGCTCCCGGACGGCATCGATCAGTTCACTGTTCGTCATCACCTTCGTTGAAGGGACATGCTCCGTTCGATCACGGATGATCGCAGTTCTCATGGCTTGTGCTCGTCCAGAGGCTCCTTCACCGGCATCATTGCCCGGTGTTGATCCGTTCCCGTCGCTCGATCGCGTTCACCAACCGCGCCCCAACCATCGGCTCGCACCGCAAGCAATGAGCTGACGGCATGCCACACCAGTAGCGTCAACCCTGCGAACAAGCCGAGCCCTGCTACCGCGAAGCCCGCGATGAAGGGCCACGCACGCTCCATGATCGGCTGAAAGGGAAGGTCCGTGGTCACCGTGAGGTATCCCTTGACCAGCCCCGCGCCGATCAGGCAGAACCAGAACAGCACCAGGGAGCCGTTCATCAACCAGAAGCCCCAGCGCGCGCGTGCATTGAGCGCCCCACCGGAGATGAAGAAGACCGACGCGAAGAGGATGGTGGTGTTGATGCCGATCGTGCTGCCCATGGCATGGGCCACAGTGATGTGCGTGCCGTGGGTGAAGAGGTTGATGGCCGGAATGGAGATCAACAGCGCAAGGCCCAGGTTGAGGAAGACCCAGACCTCGCTGGCGAACAGGAAGCGGTGGGTGAGCGAATGGCGGTGGTCCATACCTTCCTTCAGCGTGGCCCGCCATTGGCGGATCATCCGCGCGAGGATGAGCCACTCGGTCATGCTGATGGCATAGGCCAATAGGCGCAGCCAAGGTGCGGAAGGCACGGGATAGATGTGGTGCGCCCATCCGAAGAGCAGGTTGGTGAAGCCCAGCGCGAACAGGAGGAAGGCCGTGCGCGAGAGCGCTGGAGCCATATTCCCCGTGCTGCGCTCCATCACCACCAGGGCCGTGCCGTAGACCAGCATGTTCCATGATCCGGTCAATGCGCCGTATGCCTTCCATTGTACCGTCAGCTCCCGCACCATGTTGCCGTTGAAGCCAGGGAACAGGTAGAGGTTCGCCTCGGCATAGGTGATGAGGAAGAAAGCGACACCCGTGGACCACATCCAGAGGTGCACCGGCCATGGACCCTTGCGGTGGGCTACGGTGCGGAAGAAATTGTACGCGAACAGGATCCATCCCAACGCGATGGGAATCCCGAGCACGGGCGGGAACTCCCAGTACTCGCGGCCACCGAAGCGCCCCAGAAAATAGGAAACGACCACCGCGCAACCGGTGCCGATGAAGATCAACAAGTGCACTTGTGCAAGGCGCTTGGAGTGGAGCGGCACACCCGCGATCCGCGGCAGGTAATGGTACACCCCACCGATCGCAGCGAGGAAGATCCAGGCGATCACGAGCGATACGTGGAGCGGCCGCGACTTGACGAAGGGGATGGCGTCCACCACGCCGGGCAGGACATGCTGCCATGAACCGATCACACCGAACAGGGCGCCGCACCACAAGGCACCCGCCCCGGCCATGAGGAACCACGGACCAATGCCTCGTTCAGCGGCCATGCGGATGCATTTGGCGGTAGGTTCCCCAAGACGTGAACTCCATGCTGCGGATCGGATAACGACCCGTGGCGGCTGCGGCCTTGAGGTAGGCCACCACATCATCGGCCTGTGGCGGCGTGAGTCCGAACGCGGGCATGCGTTGGGTACCGCTCAGGATGATGCCTTTCGCATAGGCCTCTCCTTTGCCATCGGCAACGGTCACGTTGGTCAGGTCCGGGCCCATGTACCCGCCCAAGCCATAGAACTGGTGGCAGGCGGTGCAGTTGAAGTCGCGGTAAAGCTGTGCTCCGCGCTCGGCCGATGCATCGTAGACCGCAGCCTCGTCAGGGACCGCCGTGGCCGAGGTCCATGTGAACCCGCTCTGCACCACGAACAAGCCCACCAGTCCGAAGAAGATGGCCCGGCGATGGACGGCCCTGAACCCCGCCCCTTGCATTGATGAACCCGGTTCCACATCCTTCATTTGTCGGACAAGATCATCCTGTATTGCCGCGCGCATAATGACGGCCATCATATTTATGGATCAACGCCACGATGGAACGGGGGCATCCGGCGCTCCGTTCCGGATGAGCACAGGCAAGCGTTCCGTAGCGTAACGAATGAAACCAAGGCGCACCATCGGACAGCTGGGATCCGCAGGTCCTACCTGACCTCTACCCGCACTTCGTTCCGCCGCAGCTCCTGCACTTGAGGCAGCCCTCTTCGTAGTAGAGGCCTTCGGCATCGCCGCATTCGGGGCACTTACGGCCCAGGGCCTGGGTGCCATCGGGGATGTAGCGCTGCAGGGTGCGGGCCACGCCGTTCTTCCAGGTGTTCAGCGTGGCATCGTAGAGGTTCAGGTTGGCCACCACATCCACCACCTGTGGCAAGGGCATGCCCTGGCGCAACATGCCGCTGATGAGGATCGCATAGTTCCAGTACTCCTTGTCGAAGCTTCGGCTCAGGCCCTGCACGGTCACCCGGAAATCATCGGCGTCCGCGTACTCCAGGTCGTAGATGTTCTTGTTCATCCGGGCATCGCGACGCTTCACCACCCAGCCCTTGTCCACCCAGCGCGGCAGCTCGAACACGCCTTCGGCCTTGCCGGTGAAGATCTCGTACGGCCGCCCATCCAGCAGGCCCACCACCGCGAGCCAGGGCTCCGCCTCATTGTTGAAGCGAAGGATGTCCGCCTCCAGCCGCTCTGGACGTTTCACATGGTGCAATTGGTCGACCCCATCGGTCAACGCTACAGCACCCTTGTTGTCCGTGGTCGCCACCAGCACGCCACTTCGGCTGCCATCGCGGTATACGGTGATGCCCTTGAGCCCGTGCTTCCAAGCCTCCATGTAGATGCCGGCCACCTCTTCCACCGTGGCGCTCGCGGGCAGGTTGATGGTGCTGCTGATGCTGTGCGTGGTGTACTTCTGCACCACGGCCTGCAACCGCACGCGGCGGTGCCAGTCGATGTCGTTCGCGGTAGCACCGGCATAGGGGCTCTCCGTCATGTCGCTGCTGCCAGAGACCTTCATCCAATCAAGCACCCGCGGATGGTGCACGGTGAACTCCTCCCATTGGTCGCCCAGTTCATCGGTGAAGGTCACCTTGGCATTGGGGTCGCCCGGCACCACCTTGCGGCGACGGGTGTAGCCCAACATGTACACGGGCTCGATCCCACTGCTGGTGCGCGTAAGCAGGCTGAGGGTGCCGGTGGGTGCCACCGTGCTCAGGCTGATGTTGCGCCGGCCATGACGCATCATGCGATCATGGACCTCGGGCAACTCCTTCGCCAGCATGCCAACGAACTCCGATGTACGTTCCACAGCAGGGTCGAACGCCTCGAAGGCGCCGCGCTCGATGGCCATGTCGATGCTGCTGTCGAACTCCGCGCGGCACTTGGTGCGCAGGATGTCCTCCGTGGCCTCCAGCGCGGCATCACCATCATACTTCAGGTTCAACGCCGCGAGCGCATCGGCCAGGCCCGTGAAGCCCAGCCCGGTCCGGCGCCCCTTCTTCCCGGTGTCGCGCAGCAGTTCCCAGGTCTCGCGTTCGGTGCGCTTCAGTTCGTCCGGCTCGGGATCGCTGGCCACCTTGTCGAGGATGCGTTGCACCGCTTCGAGCTCCAGGTCCACCAGATCATCCATCAGGCGCTGAGCCTCGTAGGTCACAGCGGCGAACCGTTCGTGATCGAACCAGGCCTTCGGTGTGAAGGGGTCCCTGACGAAGCTGTAGAGGTTGATGGCGATGAGCCGGCAACTGTCGCCGCCCTGCATGGCGATCTCGCTGCACGGGTTGGTGCTCTCGTTGCGGAAACCGGGATAGACGGAGGACGTGGAATAGCGATGTTGACGGTCCCAGAAGATGATGCCCGGCTCGGCCGTGCCATGCGCACAGGTCACCAAGGTGTTCCACAGTTCACGCGCCTTCACGGAGCGCTTCACCACCGGATCCTTCGCATCGATCGGCCAGCGCAGGGGGAACTCCTCATCCGCTTCCACGGCATGCAGGAACTCATCGCTCATGCGCACGCTCACATTGGCGCCGGTGACCTTGGAAAGATCCTGTTTGATGGTGATGAACCGCTCCACATCGGGGTGTGCGATGTCCATGGTGAGCATCAGGGCGCCGCGCCGGCCTTTCTGCGCCACCTCGCGTGTGGTGTTGCTGAATCGCTCCATGAAGCTCACCGCACCGGTGCTGGTGCGTGCCGCATTGCTCACGGGTGCGCCCTCCGGCCGCAGTGTGCTCAAGTCGAAGCCCACGCCACAGCGGCGCTTGAAGAGCTGGGCCAATTGCTGGTCGTTGTGGAAGATGCCCCCGTAACTGTCCATCGGCGAAGGGATCACCACGCAATTGCTGAGCGAGGCCAGCCGGTAGGGGTCGCCAAGGGAAGCCATCACGCTCCCTTGCGGAACGATGTCGCGGAATCCATCGAAGAGCTTGAATATGGCCTCTTCGTTCAACGCATTGCGTTCACGGCCGTATGCGGAGAGCAGGGCACGGCGATCCGTGGGCAGGGGGTCCTGGCGCGCCTCGATGCGGGCGAACTCGCGGGCCATCCGGCGGTGCATGTCGGCCGGTGACGCCTCGACCAAGTGACCCTCCTTGTTCCGGAGGGCATACTTGTTCACCCACGTGGAAGCGGCCAGCTCATCACCGTGGAAATAGTCCATGGCAGAGGCCAGCACTTCCTCTTTCGAGTAGGTCCGTGCGTGGCGGGAGGCAGGCATGGATCGGGCTGGGGCAAGGGGTGGAGCAAGCGACATGATGATGGGTTAGGAGCGCAAAACTCCCGGCCATCAATGGTCCTTTATATGACCTGCATCATATTTGATCACGCGATCATGAACAACGTTGTCCACGATCACGAAGGTACGTAAGCAACACATGGACAGCCCCAGCGAGCAGCCCGCCAGCACCGCGGCTCCAAGGCCGTTCGTCCATGCCACGGAACAACAAAGGCGCCCTTGCGGACGCCTTTGCTGACTTTCACCCGAACGGAGATCCCGGAGGATCCGACCCGACAGGGTAAACTCAGGGTCACTTGGCCGGGGGCGGCAACAGGACCTTGTCGATCACACAGACCAATCCGTTGGAGGCCGGCACAGCGGCCAGGATCGTGGCATCGTTGATCATCACCTTACCGTCCTTCACCGTGAACTTCACGTTGCTTCCGTTCACCATGTTCAAGGACTGGCCATCACGGACCATCTCCGGCTTCAACACACCCACGAACACGTGGTACTGGAGGATGTCCTGGAGGTCCCCCTTCTTCTCGGGCTTCAACAAGCCTTCCACGGTCCCTGCGGGAAGCGCATCGAACGCCGCGTTGACAGGGGCATAGACGGTGAAAGGTCCTGCGTTGCTCAACACATCCACCAGTTCAGCGGCCTGCACAGCGGCCACCAAGGTCGTGTGGTCCTTGGACCCCACCGCGATGCCCACCACGTTCTTCTGCGATTCATCATCCTGCACAGTGGATTGCCCACCCTGCGGTGCGGCGGCCTCCGTTGCTCCGGCGCTCTCCGCTGCCTCCTCCGTGGCGCCTCCGCCACATGCGATCAACAGGGATGATGCGAGGATGGCCACAGGCCAGTTCAATGCTCCAAGGGTTCTCATGGGTGGTTTGGTTCTATTCGTGGACAATATTGTCCGCTTTGCGCGGAACGGGCCATGATGATCATCATCCTTCCGACTGATCGTTATCGGACCATGCGCTCACAGGTCCTTGCGCCGGAAGACGCGGAAGGCCCAGAGCGTGGGCCAGGCCATCCACAGCAGCATCACCCCCATGGCGACCACGATGCCTGCGGTCGACCCGAAGAACTCCTTGTAGATCGCGCCGCTGTAGCCCATCATGGCCGCAAGGTCCACGCGCAGCATCACGGCGATGCGGGCCAGGTCGATCGGGTTGAGCGCGGCCAAGGGAACCACAAGGGGTTCGATCGGACGGTCGCTGAAGGCGAACATCAGTCCCATGAGCAGCGCATCGTACACCAGCACGAACAGGAACCAGGTGGCCAGCCCGATACCCACACCACGGGCCTTGTCGCGCTGCTTCAACGCGATGAGGGTACCGAGCGCGATGAAGACCACGGCCAAGGTGGAGGCGGCTCCGAACAGGATCAACGCGGCCAGCGAGGGCACATGCACCAACAACGGCAGCCCCAGCCCGAAGGCCTGTGCCACGAGCACAGCGACCGCGAGGGCCAGCATGCGGCCACCGAGTATCGCCGGCCTGCCGATGGGCTGCACCGCGAGCAGTTGGGTGAACTCCTGCGTGTCGTAGCTGTATACGATGGTGAAGATCAGCGCGATGAGCGGCACCAGGGCCAGCGCCACCTGCACCAGGCTGAGCAAGGCCTTGATCGGGTCGTTCTCCAACAGGAAGAGGCCTTCCGCCATGCCGAACAGCAGGAAGGCGAAGGCCAGCACGAAGCGGTTCCGCGTCAGATCGACCAGCGTGTATTTGAAGACCTTCATCATGGCTGAACGGGCGCGGTGATGAGCTTGGGGATGGCCTGTGCCAACCGCTGGGATCCGGTGCGTTCAAGGATCTCCGCGGTCGGCAGCAGGAACTTCAGCGCCCCGTCCTGCAGGTAGGCCACGCGATCGGCAAGGGCCTCCACCTCTTCCATCAGGTGTGAGGTAATGAGCACTGTACCACCGTTCGCGCGGAGCTCGGCGGCGCGGTCCAGCACGGTGCGGGCCGACAAGGGGTCCAGGCCGGCAGTGGGTTCATCCATCACCAGGAGGCGGGGCTTGGAACGAAAGGCCATCACCGCGCTCACCTTCTGGCTCGTGCCTCCGGATAGCGCCGAAAGCCGCTTGTCCAGCTGCCGATCCAGGCCCAGTTCGGCGATCAGCCGGTCATCGGTGTCGCTCGTCGTCAGACCACGCACATCCAGCATCATGTCCAACAGCTGACCGATGGTGAGCGCCGGAGGGAACTGCGAGATCTGCGGCATGTAGCCGATGGCCTTGCGGTAGGCCGGGTCCTGGCCGATCACGGTGCCTTCGACGGAGATCCGGCCTTCAGTGGGCCGCACCAGCCCCAGCAGGCATTTGATCATTGTGGTCTTCCCCGATCCGTTGGGGCCGATCACCATCACCACCTCGCCTTCGCGGAACGCGGCGTCCACATCGCGCAGCGCCCACAGCTTCCCGTATCGTTTGCCGACCCCTTCGAAGCGCACCCTATCCATGTGGCGGTCGCATCAGGGGCCGGTCGTCCTTCATGGCCTCGGGTGAAAGGGATGGGATGACGCGCTCCGCACGGTCGAGCAGGGAGACCAGCAGGCTTCGCGAGAACACCATGGCGTATGGCAACCGCTCCACCAACAAGGAGAAGAATCCCAAGGGTCGGTACGGCGTGTCGCCTTCACCGTTGCGGTCCAGGTCGTAGCCCACGTAGCGGTCCCAATAGTTCGCGGCGATGGTGTTCAACATCAGGTCCCCGTTCGTGCCGAGGTCGAAGGTGTTCCCGTGGAAGGTGTTCGCCGTGAAGGTGCAGGCACTGGCGTTCGCGTACAGGCGAAGCGCCCAACCGTTGAGCAGGAAGTCATTGCGTTCCACCGTGATCCGGTTGCACCCGTCCACCAGCAGCCCGGTGGTGTTGTCCGTGAA
>ERZ724527.579-NODE-579-length-18153-cov-9.301691_pt1 | contig 18153 bp, 12 predicted proteins | sample MGYA00376060_ERZ724527 | MGnify/ENA primary metagenome ERZ724527 (study PRJEB28724, sample SAMN07190886) | activated sludge metagenome | isolation source: activated sludge of sewage treatment plant in Hong Hong | place: USA: Christiansburg, Virginia | collected...
CACATCCGCTGGCCAGACGCCGCGCTGGAGCAGGAGGCCCGGTTGTTCGACTACAAGTGGTACGCCGCGCTGGCCTATATCCGCGCCAACCGCCTGAACTACAACGTCATCGAAGGCGCTAACGACCGGCTGGGCCTCATCGCCAGCGGCAAGGCCTACAACGACACGCGCCAGGCCCTGTTGGACCTGGGGCTGGACGACGCCACCTGCCGCCGCATCGGCATCCGCCTGCACAAGGTCGGCGTGGTGTGGCCGCTGGAGGCCCAGCTCACGCGCGAATTCGCCACCGGCCTGCAAGAGATTCTGGTCGTCGAAGAAAAGCGCCAGGTCATCGAATACCAGTTGAAGGAAGGCCTGTACAACTGGCGTGCCGACGTGCGCCCCCGCGTGCTGGGCAAGTTCAACGAGGCCGAGTCCGATGCGTCGGGCTTTGGCAGTGGCGGTGAGTGGGGCATGGCCAATCCGCACGCCAATACGCTGTTGCGCGCCAACGCCGATTTGTCGCCCGCCATCATCGCGCGGGCCATTGCCAAGCGCATCAAACTGATGGGTGTGGATGCCGACACAGCCGCGCGCATTGACGCCCAGTTGGCCATCCTGAACGCCAAGGAGCAATCCATGCAGGTGCTGGAGGTGGCGCGTGCCAAGGCCGAGATCAAGCTGGGGGACCGCCAGCCCTGGTTCTGTTCCGGCTGCCCGCACAACACCAGCACCAAGGTGCCCGAAGGCTCGCGCGCCATGGCCGGCATTGGCTGCCACTTTATGACGGTCTGGATGGACCGCGCCACCGTGGGCTTTACCCAAATGGGTGGTGAGGGCGTGCCCTGGGTGGGCCAGCAGCCCTTTAGCAATGACCAGCACATGTTTGCCAACCTGGGCGATGGCACCTACTTCCACAGCGGCCTGCTGGCAGTGCGCCAGAGCATTGCGGCGGGCGTCAACATCACCTACAAGATTTTGTACAACGACGCCGTGGCCATGACTGGGGGCCAGCAAATCGGCGAGCGCCCGGAAGGCCACTCCGTGGTGCAGATTGCGCAAAGCATGCGGGCTGAGGGTGCTGTGCAGATCGTGGTGGTGACGGATGAGCCCGAGAAATACCAGGGCGTCGAGTTGGCGGCGGGTGTGACGGTCCACCACCGTGATGCGCTGGACACTATTCAAAAGCAGTTCCGTGAAATCAAGGGCACCACAGTCATCATCTACGACCAGACTTGTGCCACCGAGAAGCGCCGCCGCCGCAAGCGGGGCACCTTGGTGGACCCGGCCAAGCGTGTGGTCATCAACGAACTGGTGTGCGAGGGCTGTGGCGACTGCAGTGTGCAGAGCAACTGCGTGAGCGTGGAGCCGCTGGAGACCGAATTTGGCCGCAAGCGCCAGATCAACCAGAGCACCTGCAACAAGGACTTCAGTTGCGTGAAAGGATTTTGTCCCAGCTTTGTGACCGTGGAGGGTGGGCAGCTACGCAAGAAGACCAAAGGCAAATCGACGGTTGCGACCGAGGTAGGCGCGTTGCCCGCACCCAGAATCCCCCAACTGAGCGGCGCAGGCCATTCTGCGGACGGCAGCGCCAGCGGCGGTGCCTGGGGCATCATCGTGGCTGGCGTTGGCGGTACCGGCGTCATCACCATTGGCCAACTGCTCGGCGTGGCCGCCCACCTGGAAGGCAAGGGCATCGTCACGCAAGATGCCGGTGGCCTGGCGCAGAAGGGTGGTGCCACCTGGAGCCATGTGTTAATTGCCGCCACGCAGGACGACATCCGCACCACGCGCGTCAGCATGGCCTCGGCCGACCTGGTCATTGGCTGCGACCCTATTGTGGTGGCGGGCAAGGAAACCGTGCTGCGCATGCGCCAGGGTCGTACCCACGTAGCCCTGAATTCCCACAGTGCGCCCACTGCGGCCTTTGTGTCAAACCCGAATTGGGCCAACCCGGCCCAGGAGTGCCTGGCAGAAATTACCCGGGTGGTCGGGGACGCTGGCGTCGGGGCGTTTGATGCCGATGCCATCGCCACGCAGTTCCTGGGCGACAGCATTTACACCAACCCCGTCATGTTGGGCTATGCCTGGCAAAAAGGCTGGATTCCGCTTCAACTGGTCTCCCTGACCCGCGCTATGGAGCTCAATGCTGTGGCTGTGGACAACAACAAGGCCGCCTTTGCCTGGGGCCGCCAGGCCGCGCTGGACTGGCCGGGTGTGCAAAAGCTGCTCAATCCTGGCCAGGTGATCACCTTCACGCCGCGTCACACACAGTCGGTGGACGAACTGGTGGCCAAGCGGGTCGAGTTCTTGACCGGTTACCAGAATGCCGCTTATGCGGCGAGTTATGCCAGCTTCGTGGATTCGGTGCGCCGCGCCGAATCAGCAATGGCGCCGACGGCAGAGTCGGCCAAGCGCGAGGATCTGCCACTGACCCAGGCTGTGGCGCGATATTTGTTCAAGCTCATGGCCTACAAGGACGAGTACGAAGTGGCGCGCCTGCACACTGACACTGCTTTCCTGGCCAAAGTCAATTCCCAGTTTGAAGGCGACTTCACGCTGAACTACCACTTGGCACCCCCACTGCTGGCCAAAACCAATGCCGCAGGTGAACTGCAAAAACAACGCTATGGCGCCTGGATGCAAACGGCCTTCCGACTGTTGGCGCCGCTCAAGGTGTTGCGCGGTGGTCCTCTGGACATCTTTGGCTATTCCGAAGAACGCCGCCACGAACGTGCTCTGGCGGGGGAGTACCAGGATGCGGTGCAGGGCCTTTTGCCCCAATTGAACGCAAGCAACCGGGACGCTGCAGTGGCCTTTGCCCGCCTGCCGGAGCAAATCCGCGGTTACGGCCATATCAAGGCACGGCATTTGGCTGCGGCCCGCCAGCAGTGGTCGGTGTTGCTGGAACGCTTTCACCGTCCGACCTGAACTTGCGTAGGGATTAGTTGCTGTCCAAACGGAAAGCATTCGGCCTCGCCCGACTACAATCAAGGGTTGCCCCAGTGCATAGTCGCCACCGATAAAAAGGTGGCGGGTATTCCTTTGTCCCTTGTTTTGTGGAGTTTGCCTGTGTTTATTTCCTCTGCTTTTGCCCAAACCGCTCCCGCCGCCGCCGCTGGGGGCAGCATGCAGGATTCCCTAATGAGCATGTTGCCATTGGTTTTGATGTTTGTAGTGCTTTACTTTGTGATGATCCGTCCTCAGATGAAGAAGCAGAAAGAGCACAAGGCGATGATTGATGCCGTCGCCAAAGGTGACGAAGTGGTCACCGCCGGTGGTGTTTTGGGGAGAATCAGCAAAATTGGTGACAACTATTTGGGCATTGAAGTGGCTAGCGGTGTCGAGATCCAGATCCAGCGTAGTGCCGTAGTCCAGGTTTTGCCCAAGGGCTCAATCAAGTAATACTTTTGCACACCCTTTACCCGTCTGAAATGCGATCATGAACCGTTACCCCGTGTGGAAATACGCGATCATCCTGATCGCACTGGTGGTGGGTGCCCTATACGCCCTGCCCAATGTGTTTGGCGAGGCGCCTGCTGTACAGGTTTCCGCAGCGAAACCCAATCTCAAACTTGACGCTGCAACCCTCAGCCGGGTGGAAGACACACTCAAGGCTGTTGGCATCACCGCCGATGCTGTGGCATTGGAGGGGGCCTCCATCAAAGCCAGGTTTGGCAGCACTGATGTGCAATTGAAAGCCAAGGATGCCATCCAAAAGGCACTCAACCCGAATGCCAATGACCCATCCTACGTGGTGGCTTTAAACCTCCTCTCGCGCTCCCCGGCATGGTTAACCGCATTACACGCATCACCCATGTACCTGGGTCTGGATTTGCGCGGCGGTGTGCACTTCATGTTGCAGGTCGACATGCAGGCGGCGCTGACCAAGCGGGCGGAATCCCTGACTGGCGACATCCGGACGACATTGCGTGAAAAAAACGTGCGCCACAGCGGCGTCAGCCGCAACGGACAGAACATTGAAGTTCGCTTTCGCGACGCCGCCACCGCAGAGGCCGCGCGGCGAATCATCCTGGAGCAATTTTCAGAACTTGCGACCAACGAGAGCGCAGAAGGCGCCGAGGTGAAGATGCTGGCCACCATTCAACCCGTGGCCGCACGCAAGATTCAGGAACAAGCCCTGAAACAAAACATTACCACCCTGCACAACCGGATCAATGAACTGGGAGTCGCCGAACCGGTGATTCAACAGCAGGGGCTTGACCGCATTGTTGTCCAGTTGCCTGGAATCCAGGACGTCGCCCGTGCCAAGGACTTGATTGGCCGCACAGCGACACTTGAATTGCGACTGGTCGACGACAGCGTCGCCGCGCGCGATGCCGAGACTGGCGCTGGTGCCGTTCCGTTTGGGTCCGAACGTTTTCTGGAACGTGATGGGCGAGCGGTCATCGTCAAGAAACAGGTGATTCTTGCGGGTGACAGTCTGACCGACGCGCAACCAGGATTCGACTCGCAAACGCAGCAACCCAAAGTCGACCTGACGGTTGACGCCAAAGGTGGGCGCATCATGCGCGACGTCAGTCGTGAAAATCTCAAGAAACGCATGGCCATTGTCCTCTTTGAGAAGGGACGCGGCGAAGTGCTGACAGCGCCGGTGATACAGGGTGAATTGGGCAACCGATTCCAGATATCAGGTTCCATGAGTGTGGTGGAGGCCAACGACCTGGCACTCCTTCTGCGGGCTGGCTCTCTGGCTGCTCCCATGGACATCATCGAAGAGCGCTCCATTGGACCAAGTCTCGGCGCGGAAAACATTGCCAAAGGTTTTAACAGCGTGACCTGGGGTTTTGTGGCGGTCGCAATCTTCATGTGCGCCTACTACATGTTGTTTGGCGTCATCTCCAGCGTGTCATTGGCATTCAACCTGTTGCTACTGGTGGCGGTTTTGTCCATGCTGCAGGCAACGCTGACCTTGCCGGGCATGGCGGCCATGGCGTTGGTATTGGGTATGGCGATTGACGCCAATGTGCTCATCAACGAACGCGTGCGCGAAGAGTTGCGCAACGGGGCATCCCCGCAGGCAGCCATCCACGCGGGGTACGACCGCGCTTGGGCCACCATCATTGACTCCAACGTGACGACCCTGATAGCGGGCCTCGCGCTGCTCGCTTTCGGTTCAGGTCCCGTACGTGGCTTCGCAGTCGTGCATTGTCTGGGCATACTGACAAGCATGTTTTCTGGTGTTTTCTTCTCGCGCGGTGTCGTGAATTTGTGGTACGGTCGCCAGAAGAAACTCAAAGGCGTGTCCATAGGGACAGTTTGGCGGCCGGATTCAGACAATCAGGTCTCGACAAACTAAGGGAAACAGTCATGGAATTTTTCAAAATTCACCGCGACATTCCGTTTATGCGGCATGCGCTGGTGTTCAACTTGGTGTCACTGGCTACTTTTTTGGCGGCCGTGTTTTTTCTGTTTTCCCGGGGTTTGCATTTGTCCGTGGAGTTCACGGGCGGCACCCTGATGGAAGTCAGTTACTCCCAGCCTGCAGATCTCAATACCATCCGAAACAACGTCGCCGCCTTGGGCATCAATGATGTCCAGGTCCAGAACTTTGGCACCGCCCAGGATGTGCTGATCCGCATGCCGGTGCAAAAAGGAAGTACCTCGGGCGCTCAGAGTGAACGGGTTTTGGAGACCTTGAAGGCTGCTGACCCGAGTGCAACACTTCGGCGCACAGAATTTGTCGGACCCCAGGTTGGGGATGAATTGTTCGCCGACGGCCTGAAGGCATTGGCCAGTGTGGTAGTGGGCATCATGCTGTATTTGGCCATTCGCTTCGAATGGAAGTTTGCCGTCGCGGCCATCATCGCCAATCTGCATGACGTCATCATCATTCTGGGCTTTTTTGCGTTCTTCCAATGGGAGTTTTCATTGCCGGTGCTGGCCGCAGTATTGGCAGTTCTAGGGTACTCCGTCAATGAGTCCGTCGTGATTTTTGACCGGATTCGCGAGAACTTCCGCCGCTACCGGAAGATGAACACGGTACAAATCATTGATAACGCAATTACATCCACGATCAGCCGAACCATCATTACGCACGGATCCACGCAGTTGATGGTGTTATCCATGTTGCTGTTTGGGGGCGCCACCTTGCACTACTTCGCGCTGGCACTGACCATTGGTATTTTGTTTGGCATTTATTCCTCTGTTTTTGTTGCCGCGGCCATAGCCATGTGGCTTGGCATCCAACGCGAGGATCTGGTCAAAGGCGGTGGACCCAAGAAGGAAACCGACCCAACCGACCCCAACGCGGGCGCCACGGTGTAAGCTTTTCCTGGATTTATGGCCACAGCTCCCAGTTCAATCCCGCGCACTCCCAGACTGCAATTCGCCAGGGTGGTGCGTGAGCGCTTCCTTGCTGAAGCGGGCAAGGCCTTGATTGAAATCAGTGGTGCCGTGCACGATCAAATCACGACGTTGATGGATGAACCCAGCAACGCCAGGGAAGGTCAGGATCGGCGAGACACATGGATGGCCTACAAAAAGTGCCGCCCACTGTGGGTCGACGGTACGATGAAGGTATGGCGGGAGTGCCTGGACCCCCCCAAAGTAAAAAAACAGGCAAATCTTGAGGCTGCTGGCTTGCAATTGGTTGGTACCGAGGTCGTCGAGAATAAAATTCTTGCGTCGCGAATGGTGATGGCCGTCATGGACAAGGTCAGCAGCCAGCTGGAAGACTTGCGGTTACGGATGCAGTTTTTGGAAGGCACCGAAGAGCTGGCTGGCAACGATTTGTTGCGGCCCGAAGTTTTGGTACTGCTGATGGTTGAACAATGGGCAAACTCGGGTATGCCTGGCGACTCGTGGGCCCTTGTCAACGAAGTGGTTCAAAAATTGCTGGTTGAGCGTCTCAAGGCGGCTTATGGCAATGCCAACGAGGCCATGATCAAGAAGGGTGTCATGCCCACGATTGAATTGAAGGATCGCGTCAAGAGTCCTTCACGCGGTGCTACCCCACCCGCTCGCCCTCGCGCGTCACCGCCGTCCGGACCGAGTCAGACGTCCGATGGAGCCCCATCAGCACACGGTGAATTGGGACAGGGTGGTGGCAATGCCGGATACGCTCAGGGCGGCCACACCCAGGGGCAGGCGCCTTATGGCAGTCAATCAGGACCCACCGACCCCGCTGGCGATGGCCACGGCCCTAGCCAATTTTCGCAGCGCGGTTACGCTGACTCCAATGCACCGCCCAGCGCAGGCGGGGCAGAACCGCGCGCCGCCGGCGGATTCTTTGGCGGCCGTTTGGGCTGGGGCGCCAAGTCCGCGACCCAAGGAAACGGCGGCACAACACAGGACGCGTCGGGCTCATCGGGTTCCTCGGGTGGCGGCGGATCTGCCCCGACGCCATTCTGGAAACAATCCACGGGTATGCAAAACAACGTGGGGCACGGCCACTCTGCCTCCGAGGAAACCCGCATGATGACGTCGACCACACCGATGGCACGTGCACGAAACCGCGCACAGGGGGTCATCGGTCAGATTCGCCGTTTGTTTGTGAGCCATGTCGGTGGTGATTTTGGCGGCACAGCCCCGCATCATGCCCCTTCGCCGGCCCTGGCTGCAGCCATGGCTCCGCCGCTGCCTGGACAGGCTGGCACTTATGCGGCTGGCGGCACGCTGTATGAGGACTACAGCCCTGCCGGTGTGGCCCGGGTTGCCGTTGATTTGCGCGAAAAATCGGCAGAACTCAAGAAGAAGGCTGAGACCAAAGGGGAAAAGGCCACCATTGAAATTGTCGCCCTGATGTTTCAGGCGATTCTGGCCGAAGAACGGATTCCACCTGGTATCCGGGTATGGTTTGCCCGTTTGCAGATGCCGGTATTGCGCATGGCGTTGGAAGACCCCGATTTCTTGGGCACCACCAACCACCCGGCACGCTTGCTGATTGATCGCATGGGCTCTTGTGTCATGGGCTTTGAAGCGACCGGCGTGCAAGGGAACGCCATGGAACTGGAGATCAAACGTATCGTCCAGGTTATCGAGCAATACCCGGAAACAGGCAAAAAGGTCTACCAGGTCGTTTATGAGGAATTTCAGAAATTCCTCTCAAAATTCTTGACCGAAAAAGACTCTACCCAAAAGATTGTCAGTGTTGCGCAGCAGGTTGAGCAAAAGGAAACGCTCGCCATTCAATACACCATAGAAATGCGCAACATGCTCAAAGACATGCCGGTGCGCGAGGAAATCCGCGAGTTCCTGTTCAAAGTCTGGGCCGAAGTATTGGCGGTTGCTGCTGTGCGCAAAGGCCCGCAGCACAAGGACACGCTGATGCTCAAGAAATCGGCGACCGACCTCGTTTGGTCGGCAAGTGCCAAACCCAACCGCGCCGACCGGGCGCGGGTGATTCAGGATTTGCCCAACTTGCTGCTGCGTTTGCGCTCTGGCATGGCGTTGTTGGCAATGGCGCCATCAGAGCAAGATACGCATATCAAGACCGTCAGCGATACGCTGGCTGACGCCTTTTTGTCCAAAACCCAGGCTATTCCACAGGCCAAGATCGATGCGATGGCACAGCGCCTCGGAAACCTGGAAGATTTTGTCAGTGAAGATGGTTTGGGGGATCTTCCACTGGATGCCGAGAGCATAGAAATGATGCTGGGCATCGACGCATCGGCCATCGAAGTGGTTGGCAACGGGGGCTCAAGGCCCACCGCTGCCATGATGGCCTGGGGACAAGAGCTGCAGTTGGGTTCGTGGTTCACTCTGGACCATAACAACCAAATTACCCAGGTCCAGTTTGCCTGGCGTAGTGAACGCAAACATTTGAATTTGTTTGCAGCCAGTTCAGGAAAGAGTTACCTCATTCAAGGAGGCCGCTTGGCGGCCTATTTGCAGGCTGGCTTGTTGCTGCCGCAAGAAGAAGAAACCTTGACGGTTCGTGCCACACGGGACGCACTGTCCAAGATCGAGGCCAATCCGGAACGTTTGATGCATTAGGTCGCCACGGTCGCCCACTGTGGGCGCCTCCCTGCGCCCCAAAGGTGCCGCATTTCACGGTAGGGCAGTCCGGCGGTGCAATATGACCCGCACCACGTTTGTGTGCCCAGGCCCGTTCAAACTCAGTGCGCAATCCGATCAGTCGAGTCATCGCAGAGTTCGTCCAGAACCAGTGGATCGGGTTCCTGTCCAAAACTCCAGTACACCATCAATATGATGATCTTCAGATCATCGAGGGAAACCGGCGCCCCTGGTGCCGCCATCGCGCGGTCGATGACCACTTCACGCATCGCTGCCGGCAAGACCCCGGCCGATTCCAGAAAACTGATGAACCCGAGGCAGGTGGCACCCAAGTGGTTTTGCTCCGCTGCCGGGTAAACCCTGGCGCTGGTTGGGCATGGTTCACGCAACCAAGGCTCAGGCGAAACCAATTGCGATGTGCCGACAAAACCGGTAGAGCCCCTGGCCGCCGTGTTGAGCCCACTGAGCCAACTTAGCGCGTCGTCAATTTCATCCGATTCAAATCCGACCGCATTGAGTTTGCGCTCCAGATGCGCGGGCTCAGGGCAGCTGTCGCCAGCGTAGTAGTTTTCGTAAACGAAGACAAGGACTTCAAACATGCGTTCAATATAGCGCAGAAAACCTGATCTCTTGACCGATATCCGGCTTTACCCATAATTTCACGGTTGGCGCAAATAGGGTACAGAGGCCCCACGCACCTCAAGCGCGGATGATGCGCTGAAACAGCCCCCCCGGCATGCGCACCAGCTTGCCCTGCAGTTCCAGTTCCATTAACCGCACTTGCAGCGTCGCCGTGTCGAGACCCGTGCGCGCCAAAAGGGCATCAAGGCCCATGGGCAGAAAACCCAAGGCCTGAAGCACGTCATTTTCGCCGTCGGATTCAGGCGTGTCCGAACCCGATGTTCCCTTGGCAGGGTCGTCTGCGTGTGTATCCGGTAACAGCTCTTCCAGTACATCCTGCGCGCTTTCGACGAGTTTGGCACCTTGCCGAATGAGGGCATGGCAGCCCCTAGCCTGAGTGGAATGGATGGAGCCTGGGATGGCAAACACTTCCTTGCCCTGTTCTGCTGCCAGGCGCGCGGTAATCAGTGACCCGGACTTCAGCGCCGCCTCCACCACCAAGGTGCCACAGGACAGGCCTGCAATGACGCGGTTGCGCCTGGGGAAATTGGCCGATATCGGAGGAGTACCCAACGGGTATTCACTGAGTAACACTCCGCGCTGGGCAATGCGATGGGCCAGATCACGATGCTGGCGGGGGTAGACCCGGTCCAGTCCGGTACCCACCACGGCAATGGTCGCGAGTTGTCCTGGGGCTGCGCCTTCAAGGGCACCCTCATGGGCGGCACCATCAACGCCCAGCGCCAAACCAGAAACGATGGTCAGACCCTGTTGGGCCAAAGCCCGCGAAAACTCCCGCGCGTTGATAGCGCCCTGGGGCGTCGGGTTGCGACTGCCCACAATGGCCACACTTCGCGCCATGCTGGTGCTGATACCGTCTGCCGTCCAGCTTTCCGGCGCACCCATCGCGTACAACAACAAGGGCGGGTCTTCCATGTGCAACAAGGACTGCGGATACGCCGGGTCCCCGAGCGTAAGAACACGGTGCTGCTGTGGACTCGCTTGCAGCCATTGCCATGTCAGGTCCAACAGGGCCGGCAACTCGGCAGGTTCCGAATGAAGAGCGGCACTGACCCGGGCACCGACCAGTTGTTCCAGCGAATGCGCGGTTGCCACAAACACCTGATTAGGTAGCCCGAAGGCCGTCAGCAACCGCCGCGCCGTGGTGTTGCCGACACCAGGCGTCAGCCCCAGGCGCAACCAGTCTGCAAGCTCTTCACGGTCCATAGCCCCAGTCATTTTTCCGCTAGTGCCGGCTGTCTGGCGACCGTGTCACTGCCAAGGCTGACTATTGGCGTGGGTTGATGAGTCGGTCGCCGACCCGAACACCATCGGTAATTTCAAGAATCAGGGCGTAGGAAACCCGTTCGTAGGTGCGAAAAACCATCAACAGTCCGTTGCGCTCGTCGGGCAGCTTTAGCTCCGTGCGGCTGTCATCCGTTCGGTCAATGACGCGGGCTCCATCCTTTTGAATCGCCAACACAATGCCGGGTTCCATGCCATCGGCAGTTCCACGGTTGATGGCAACGACCTGGTTCTGTGCGGCGTTCACAACGGCGCTGCCATAAACGGACACGATACGTCCCTCCACCAAGCCATCCGGGGCCCGTGGGGTATAGGTTTGGATCTGCCGTGGCGGCTCCGGCACCAAACGGTCACCCACCCGAATTTCTTCCTTGGCACTGATGATGTCGATGGTCGCAGGAATGATGGCCATGCTTTTGCTTCCATCGCGGTTCTCGACTTCGGACGTCCCCTCGCCACGCACCATAGTGGCTTTTCCAACGTACTGTGCCTCGTAGCCCAAGATTTCTCCGGTATTGGGGTCCTTGAGTGGCGTGGCGTTGCGAAACACACGGAACTGTTGCTCGCGCGCTTGGTCATCGACCATCGGCACACCTTGCGGTCCGCGTGCGTAAGCCCGGTCGCCTTTGGTAATCAATACACGGCTCTCCAATGCGGAAACAATGCGTGGGGCGGCTAGCAAACCGGCTTCATCCACCACGATAGGTTCGGCCAAAAACGCTTCAATGGCGCTGGAGCGCAGTGTTGGCAGTGCCGAGTCGGACAGCGTCTCGTAGCGCGTGCGCGGCGACACTTTGACGTTAGGCGGGTCACGCTGTTCCCCTTCCAGGCGCAACCGGGCCAGCCCGCCAACCCGATCAAGAACCAGAACCTGGCCAGGGTAAATGCGGTGTGGGTTTTTGACATCGTCCAGATTCATGCCCCACAGCTCTGGCCAGCGCCAGGCACGTTTCAGGAACAATCCTGAAATGGCCCACAAGGTATCGCCAGACTTCACCGTGTAGCGCTCGGGTGCATTGGCCGCCAGATCGGCCAGCGGTACGCCCTGTTTTGACACTTCGTTAGCAGTTTGCCGCTGCGCCGTGGAGATCGGGAGGTTCTGCGCCCACGCGGGAACCGCCACCAAAGCACTTGCCATTGCGCTCAGCGCGGCCAGCTTGGCCATTGCCACGGTGGATTTGGCCAATAGGTGTGTCGTCATATCGTGTTGCAGTCCCAGGAAATAACTTGATAAGTTACGCGCGATTTTGCGCTCAAGCCCTTGATTCGGCAACGTTTTTAGCCATCTGGCGCTGCGCGATCCCCCAAAAGTGGCGAAAATAGCCACATTTTCCCAATCTAATGGCGCGGTGCTGATCACACTCCGCGTGCCCATCTGGCCCTCCGTGGATGAACTATGGCTCTGCTTCCTATTCTTTGTTATCCCGACCCCAAGCTGCACCGCGTGGCCAAGCCGGTCGATGGCGTTGACGCCCGTATTCGAACTCTGGTGGCCGACATGCTGGAGACCATGTACGACGCCAAGGGCATTGGCCTGGCCGCTACACAAATTGACGTGCATGAACGATTGATCGTGATCGATGTGTCGGAAGAGCGAGATGCACCGCTGATCCTGATCAACCCCGAACTGGTCTGGACCAGCCCTGAGACCCACATCAACGAAGAGGGCTGTCTCTCCGTTCCCGGCATCTACGATGGGGTTGAACGTTTTGACGCCGTGCATGTGCGTGCTGGGGATGAACACGGCAATACCCGCACCATCGAAGCCGATGGCCTGCTGGCGGTGTGTATCCAGCACGAGATGGACCACCTGCTCGGCAAGGTCTTTGTGGAATACCTGTCGCCCCTCAAGCGCAACCGCATCAAGAAAAAAATGCTCAAAGCCCAGCGTGAGGATGACCGGTGAGGGTCATTTTTGCCGGCACCCCCGAATTTGCCCGCGTTGCGCTGGAGCGTTTGCACGCCAGTGGCCACACCATCGCGCTGGTTTTGACCCAACCCGATCGGCCGGCAGGGCGCGGCATGAAGTTGCAGGCCTCCGCCGTCAAGCAATTTGCCCTGCAACGCGGCATTGTGGTAGCCCAGCCCCGCAGCCTCAAACTCGATGGCAAATACCCCGAGGACGCAGCCAATGCGCGACAGGCTATTGCCGATGCGCAAGCCGATGTGATGGTTGTTGCGGCCTACGGCCTGATCCTGCCGCAGTGGGTACTCGATGAGATGGCCCCCACGCTCCCCGCTGCGCGTGGTTCGCTGCCCCCCGAGGGGGCTCTCGCGCCTAGGGGCGGCCCGTCGGCGCTCACGCCCGTTCAGAGCAAGCATGGTTGTCTGAACATTCACGGATCCCTGCTGCCGCGCTGGCGTGGGGCGGCACCCATCCACCGCGCCATCGAAGCCGGGGATGTGGAAACCGGCGTCACCATCATGCAGATGGACGCAGGCCTGGACACGGGCGACATGCTGCTGATGCACAGCCTGCCCATTACTGCGACGGACACCACGGCATCGCTGCATGACCGGATGGCCGACCTGGGTGGAAAACTGATTGTGATGGCGCTGGACTTGGCGGCCGCAGGACGGCTCAAGCCTGTGGCCCAACCGACAGATGGCGTGACCTACGCCCACAAGATCGAAAAACACGAAGCAGCCATCGACTGGCATCAGGATGCACGCCGCATCGTGCAACGGGTGCGCGCCTTCAACCCCTTTCCAGTGGCCAGCACAAGCCTCAACGGAGAAGTCATTAAAGTGTGGTCCGCGCACGCCGCTGAACAGTCCGCCTTGACCATGGCGCTGGACCCCGATGCGGCACAAACTCCAGGAACAATTGTGGCTTTAGCCCCCGAAGGCATAGTAGTTGCCGCTATCAATTCAGTAGTGGTCCTGACTGAGCTGCAACGCCCAGGTGGCAAACGTCTGGCAGTAGCCGACTTCCTGAGGGGCTTCGACATCCAGCCAGGTATGCGCTTCGAATCGATAAACCCATGATTCTGGGGCGCGCTTACCGCCAACATCCCGAGTTCCGCCAGGGCGCGCTTGACATGTTGGGCGTGGCGCCGGGCATTGCCGCCTGGGGTTTGATGACCGGCGTGGCGATGGTCAAGTCCGGCATGAGTACGGTCGAGGCCCTGCTGATGGCGGCCATTGTGTTCGCTGGTAGCGCACAGTTGGCCTCGATCCCCTTGATTCTGGCAGGGGCGCCGATGTGGGTGGTACTGGCCACCGCCCTGTGCGTGAATTTGCGTTTTGTCGTGTTCAGTGTGCACATGCGGCCCTATGTCATGCACCTGCCGCTGTCGCAACGGCTGTTGGCGGGCTACCTGACAGGAGACCTGACCTACGTCCTGTTTGTGAAACGGTTTGCCGACCCGGCAACGGACGCCGATGGCCGCAACGGCCAGATGGCCTACCTGGTCGGCAATGGCGGTGTCAACTGGATCAGCTGGACGGCCTGTAGTGTGGTGGGTGTGGTGCTGGCCAACGCCATACCCACCCAATGGGGTCTGGGCTTTGCCGGTATTCTGGCCCTGCTGGGGATGTTGTGTTCGCTGGCCTCCAACCGCTTGCGCTGGGTCTCGGCGGCCGTGGCCGGAACAGCGGCGGTCGCCGCCTTCGCGCTGCCACTCAAACTCAATATCCTGGTTGCCATTGCTGCCGCAGTGTTGGTCTGTGTGGTGCTTGAAAAAACCCTGCCGTCCAGCCGTGGAGCACCCCGCACAACGGGGCATTAAACATGGCCGACTTCTTTACCGGTGAAACCAATGCCTGGACACTTGTGACGATTGTGGCTCTGGCCGGTGTCAGTGTGTTGTCGCGCTCTTTGTTCTTCATTTCGAAGAAAGATTGGGTATTACCACTCTGGGTACAGCGCGGCCTGCAGTACGCCCCCATTGCCGCGCTGTCGGCAGTGATCGTGCCCGAGATCGTCATGACACAGGGCATGCTCATTCACACCCTGCAGGATGCCCGCTTGTACGCGGCTGCGGCCGGTGTGGGCTATTTTTTCTGGCGCAAGGGCGCCGGGCAAGTGGTGCTGGGCACCATTGTGGTTGGCATGGCGGTGTACCTGCCGTTGCACATCGGGCTGGGTTGGTGAACGTTTTGTTCCCCGCGCGCCCGCAGCGCGTCTGGGGTGAGCGCCGCCGTTCGTGTCCTCCGCCCATGCACGGCTTATAGCCGTGCATGGCCTATTGCCACAAGGTGAAGCGCATCCGCGACAGCGGATGCACAGGTCTCCCCCTTGACCTCACTTTGGCGCTCGCCCCAGACCCGCTGCTCGAAGCTGTCGTCGCGTCCATCTGGCCTTTTACAATCAGTTGAAAGCACGCAACGCCGCTGCATCGTATTTCCCACTTCCATCCGAGGTATCTCCATGAACGTCATCCGCTTCTCCGATCTGTGCGCGCAAGGTAAAGTTGCCGGCAAGCGCGTTTTCATTCGCGCCGACCTCAATGTGCCGCAGGACGATGCGGGCAATATCACCGAAGACACCCGTATTCGTGCCAGCATCCCGTGCATCCAGATGGCGCTGGATGCCGGCGCTGCGGTGATGGTGACCTCCCATCTGGGCCGCCCCACCGAAGGCGACTTCAAGCCCGAAGACTCGCTGACTCCTGTGGCCGCCCGCATGGGCGAGCTGATGGGCCGCAGCATCCCCGTGGTGGCGAATTGGGTGGATGGTGTGCAGGTGAATGCAGGTCAACTGGTGATGCTGGAAAACTGCCGCGTCAACAAGGGCGAAAAGAAGAACAACGAAGAACTGGCCAAGAAAATGGCCGCGCTGTGCGACATCTTTGTGCACGACGCCTTTGGTACCGCCCACCGCGCCGAGGCCTCCACTTACGGCATCGCCCAGTTCGCGCCAATTGCCTGCGCCGGCCCGCTGCTGGCGGCCGAGATGGACGCCATCTCCAAAGCCCTGCTGGCACCCAAACGCCCGTTGGTGGCCATCGTTGCGGGTTCCAAGGTGTCGACCAAGCTCACCATTCTGAAGAGCCTGGCAGCCAATGTGGACCAGTTGATCGTCGGTGGCGGCATTGCCAACACCTTCATGCTGGCCGCCGGCCTGAAGATTGGCAAGAGCCTGGCAGAGCCCGATTTGCTGGACCAAGCCACCGCCGTCATCGAAGCCATGAAGGCCCGTGGCGCGGCAGTGCCCATCCCCACCGATGTGGTGACCGCCAAGACCTTTGCCGCCGACGCGCCCGCCACTGTCAAGGCCGCGACCGACGTGGCTGACGACGACCTGATTCTGGACATTGGACCGCAAACCGCCCAGGCGCTGGCCACGCAGCTGATGTCGGCGGGAACCATCGTCTGGAATGGCCCGGTCGGCGTGTTCGAGTTCCCCGCATTTGAGAACGGCACCAAGGTGATTGCCCAGGCGATTGCCGCGTCGAGCGCGTTTTCCATCGCCGGTGGTGGCGACACCCTGGCCGCCATTGCCAAATACGGCATTGAAGACAAGGTGGGTTATATCAGCACCGGTGGTGGTGCCTTCCTGGAAGTGCTGGAGGGCAAGACCCTGCCGGCGTTTGAGGTGCTGTCGCGCCGCTTTGCCGGTTAAGCCCTGCTGGGACCGGGCTGGAGGTCAGCATTCCAGCGCCGGGCGAGGATGAAAATGCTACACGTTTTGTAGCGACTTATTCAACATCCACGTGGGCTGGAAGCTCTTTTTCCTTAAAGAACTGATCCGCAGCCCTACACCAGCAGCGCATTCACCCGTTTCACATAAGCCGCCGGGTCCGCCGGCATACCGCCTTCGGCCAGCAGCGCCTGGTCAAACAGGATGTGCGCCAGGTCGTTGAAGTGCACCGAGCCGTCCAGCTTCTTGACCAGCGCGTGTTCGGCATTCACTTCCAGCACGGGCTTCACTTCAGGCGCTGCCTGGCCAGCTTGTTTCAGCATACGCGCCAGTTGGGTGCTCATGCCGTCGTCCTTGACCACCAGGCAAGCCGGGCTGTCCACCAGGCGGGTGGTGACGCGCACGTCTTCGGCCTTGTCTTTCAGCGCTTCCTTGAGCTTGGCCAGCAGGGGCTTGAGGGTCTCGGCGGCTTCCTCGGCGGCCTTCTTTTCGGCTTCGTCCTGCAGCTTGCCCAGGTCCGCCGCACCCTTGGCCACGCTTTGCAGCGGCGTGCCGTCAAAGTCCTGCACAAAGTTCAGAGCCCACTCGTCAACGCGGTCAGTCATCAGCAGGACTTCGATGCCCTTCTTCTTGAACACTTCGAGCTGCGGGCTGTTCTTGGCAGCGGCAAGGGTGTCGGCGGTGATGTAGTAGATGGCCTCTTGGCCTTCTTTCATGCGCGCCTTGTAGTCGGCAAAGCCTACGCTGGCCGAGTCGCTGGTCGTGGACGCAAAGCGCAGCAGCTTGCACAGGCGCTCCTTGTTGGCGAAGTCTTCGCCCAGGCCTTCCTTCAGCACGGCGCCAAATTCGCTGTAGAACTTGGTGTATTTGCCGGCGTTCTTTTCGGCTTCAGCCTTGTCTTCGGCGCTGAGAACATCGGTGACCCCTGCGGTAGTCGCATCCGTTGCGCCATCGGCTGAAGGGGCAGCGGCTTCGGGCAACTTGTCGTGGTTCGCCAGGTCTTCCAGCATGGACAGCACGCGCTTGGTGCAGCCGTCGCGGATGGCCTTGACGTCGCGGCTTTCCTGCAGCAGCTCGCGGCTGACATTCAGCGGCAGGTCGGCGGAATCGACCACGCCTTTGACGAAGCGCAAGTAGGTGGGCAGCAGGGCTTCGGCATCGTCCATGATGAAGACGCGCTTCACGTAGAGCTTCAAGCCGCCCTTTTTCTCGCGGTTCCACAAATCCATCGGCGCCTTGCCGGGGATGTACAGCAACTGGGTGTACTCGGTGCTGCCTTCCACGCGGTTGTGCGTGTGGGCCAGGGGCGCTTCAAAGTCGTGGCTGATCTGCTTGTAGAAGTCGTCGTACTGTTCTTGCGCGATATCCTTCTTGGGGCGCGTCCAGATGGCGCTGGCCTTGTTGACGGTTTCCCATTCGCCGGTCTTGACCATGCCACCGGGTTGGCGGCCGCCGTTCTCGTCGCTGGGGTTGATCAGCTCGCCGTCCTTCCACTCTTCCTTTTCCATCTGGATGGGCAGGCTGATGTGGTCGGAATACTTGTTGATGATGCCCTTGACCTTCCAGGCCGATGCGTAGTCCATGGCGTCTTCGCGCAGGTGCAGGATGACGCTCGTTCCCCGTGCGGGGCGGGTGATGGCCTCGACCTCGAAGTCACCGGCGCCGCCGCTGACCCAGCGCACGCC
>ERZ724527.580-NODE-580-length-18127-cov-4.260569_pt1 | contig 18127 bp, 30 predicted proteins | sample MGYA00376060_ERZ724527 | MGnify/ENA primary metagenome ERZ724527 (study PRJEB28724, sample SAMN07190886) | activated sludge metagenome | isolation source: activated sludge of sewage treatment plant in Hong Hong | place: USA: Christiansburg, Virginia | collected...
GCCCGGCTTCGGACTCCAGACGTTCTGCGGCGCCGCAGGCTTCACAACGCGATGGGCCGTGCTGTTCACGGCTGCCGGCCCCAGCGCCAGCTTGTCGAAAGCGCTCATGTCGCCGCGGCCTCCAGTTCAGCCAGTTCCCGCCTGGCCGCGGCCACGATGTCGGCCGGGATCTGCCGGCGGTAGCGCACCACCACCTGGCGCAGGTACAAGGCCTGCTTCGGAGAAAGCTCGCACCCGGGCTTGTGCTCGGCAACAAAGGCCATGTCGCGCGCAAAGCGCTTCGTCTGGATGCCCGGCGGGAACGTCACCATGCCTGGCGCGATGGCGCGGGCGAACATGCGTTCGTTGTCGGTCACCGCTCAATCCTCAACCCGATCAGGCGACGGGTTCTCGTCGAAGCGGACCGCCTTGATCGTCTTCTCGCCAAGCAGCATGGCCTTCATGAGCCGATGGCGCCCATCCATCAACTCACCGTCTTCATCGAGGATGATCGGGAAACTAAAGTCGGCAGCCTCTACCGCGCGCATGTGCATCACCAGTTCGCGCAGCGTCAACTTCTCGTAGGTGTAGTAGAGGTTCAGGTGATCAATCGGAACCTCCATGACCGGCAGATGGCGCGAAAGCTCGAACAGTCGCGAGACGCTCCAGTGATGTCGACCCAGGTTGCACGACTGCTCGCGCGGAGAGTGCCAATCGCGGATCTTCATGATGGGCTTCCAAGCCGCGCACGGATCTGCCGCGCCAGGGCCTGCAGAGCGATGCGCGCGCCGAGTGGAGCCGGACGCTTTCGATCTGCCTGCCCTTTGTAGTAACAGTCAATCAACAGCACTTGCGCGTGCTTTACATGGTCGATGTTCCATCCAATGCGCCAGCGCGAACCGATGTACGGGAACACGGCTTTTGACACATGCACGGCAACGTGGCCGGCTGGAGGCGTGCGCATGGCCTTGGGAATGGCGCCGTAGGTCATGCGGCCTCTCCGGTTGCCTTGGCGATGACTGCGACGGCCTTCTTGACAAAGTGCTTTTGCACGTCGTCGTTGTCCAGTTCAGGGTCGGGCAGCATCGCAACCAAGTCCTGCAGCGCCTCCAGCAGGTCCTGATGCCCGCGCGCCTCGCGGTCAGCCAGGATCGCCGCCCGCACCTCGTCAGCGGTGTAGATGGGCCGCGCAACGACCCAGTTGCTGTCGTAGTAGGCGTCATCGTGGTCGGACACTTGGCGCTCGCCGGTAGCCTGATTGCGCGCCTCGCACAGCGTCGCGGGCGGGAGCTTGATGTCGTCGCTCATTTCGCGCGCTCCTGGAGCATGGCGTCGGCCGCCCTGTAGGCGGATGACGAAAGCACTTTCGCTGGATCGGCGGCGGTCAGATGTCTGGCGCCGGAGGCCAGAATTCCTTGCATCGCCATTGCGGCGAAGTAGTCGCGCAGGGTCATGCCGTTGAACGATTCGTCGTGTTGAAGACCCGGGACCGGGAACGCAGGTCCGCCGTTGTCGTGTGTGCTCATGCGTTCGCCCCCCGCGTGAACAACGGCTTCAGAGCCCCGTTGCTGCTGGCCGCGGCCGCGGTCTGCTTGGTCTTGACGATGTAGCCGTGCTTGATGGCCTCGGTGGTGACGTAGCCCCAGGCCCTGCCATCGGTTTGGCGCGGAAGCTCGGGCGAGCCTTCCAGCACCGAACGGGCCTGCTCGATGGTCCACAGGCCGACCTGACTGCGCGCGAACTGGCGCAGCGCGTGCAAGGCCATGCCGCACCAGCCGGCGTTGATGCGTTCGTTGCGGCTGTGGGCGCGCTGCATGCCCAGCTCGGCGCGGGCTTTCGCGTCGGATGCTGCGCGCGCACGCTCCGCTCTTCTGCTCACGGGTTGATACCCAAACAGATCTGCATTCATGCGGCCTCCAATGCGTCAAACAGCGACGGCATGCTGAATTCGCGCTCGGCGGACTTCAGGTAGTGCACCTGGTCCATGAAGTAGCCCGGGTTCAACTCGCTGCCACCGCCGCGCCGGCCCTTCAGGATGGCTCGATAGGGAACCGTCCCAAGGCCGCAGAACGGGTCATAGACCAACTCTTCGGGGCTGCTGTAGCGATCGATCAGGCGATCAACGATGTCGAACTGCAAAGGGCAAACATGCTTCTCGACAGCACGCCGACTCTGATCGCTGTTGAGCGTCAGCATGCGCGTCACGTCGTGCCACACGTCCGGGTGATGAGACCCAGGCGCTAGGCTCATGAAGGTCGACGGCAGTGCGCCGCGGGCTTCGAGTTCTTCTCCGATGCGCACGTGAAACTCATAGTCGTACACATGCTGCAGGCTGTACTTCGTGAACATGCTGGCCAGCTTGTCCGGGCCCAGCGCCGCCAGTTCGTCGGCCGTGATCTGCCTGTTGCCGCTGCTGCGCCAGAAGGCGTGCGCATCGACCTGCCAGTGCGCGCGGGTGTAGTCCTCCTTCGACTTCTTCACCGGCACATCGGCGTAGCCCTTCGTCCGATCGGTCTGTGGCTTGCGGAACAGCACGACGTACTCGGGCGACCCGACGCCCATCTTGGTGCCGTCCTTGCACTGCTCAGACCAGCCCAGGCGATAGGTCTGGTTGTTCTCTCTCACCACGTCGGTGACGACGGTGATGAGTCCCATGTAGTCGAAGCCGTGCTTGCGGCCGTGCATGATGGCCTCGCAGTGGAACGGACTCACGGTAGGTGCACCTGCGCCGGTCACGTTGCCGAACAGGATGCGGTCCTTGACGTGGCAGCAGTACAGCCGGCCGGGCTTCAGGATGCGCAGCAACTCAGGCGTCAGGTAGTCCATCTGCGACCAGAAATGGTCGTTGTCTTCCGTGTGGCCGAAGTCGTTGTAGCTCGGGCTGTACTCGTAGTGATTGGCGAACGGGATCGACGTGACGATCAGGTCAACGTGGTTCTCCGGCAGGCCCTTGGCTTCTTCAACGCAGTCGTTGTTGGCGACCGTGAACCGCTCGCCGCTGACTTCGATTCGCTTGATGCCGATGGACCTGGCCAGCGCGTCCTGCATGGCCAGTTGATTCAGGCCGAAGCGCTTGATGATGTCGGTCATGTTCCTCACCAGTTCGTCGTGCTGCGCCCACTTGGCTTGCAGCGTGCGAAGCACTTCGCGCTCGGCTTCGCTGTAGATGATGTCGATCACCACCGGGTGCGGCTGCTGGAAGCGCTGCACGCGGTGAATGGCCTGGATCAGGTCGTTGAACTTGAACCCGATGCCGACGAAGACCTCGCGGTGGCAATGGCGCTGGAAGTTGCACCCGCTGCCCGCGATGACTGGCTTCGTCGAGAGGATGCGGAACTCGCCATCACCGAACCCGACGATGCGGCGCTCGCGTTCCTCAAGGTCTTGCGAGCCCCACACGCTCACCGCATCAGGGATGGCTGCCTGCAGCGCGTGACGCTCGGTTTCGAGGTCGTGCCACAGCACGAAGTGATCTGCAGGTGCGTCAGCGACGATCTGCGCAGCCTTGGCCACGCGCGCCGGCATGCTGTCGCGCTTCTCCGCAGCCGCGGCACTCAGGCCCAGCGCCGGATCTTGGAACATCAGGATCTGGCCGTCGCGGTCAGCGCCAGCCTGCGCGTAGTCCGTGGGCACTTCGTGGTAGCGGACCTCGATGGGCGGCAGGTCGTAACCCTCATCGCTGTATCCCAGGTCGCTCGGCTTCTGCACGAACACGGCCCACGATGAAACCCACAGCCAGAACTCCTGTTCCTTGTGCGGGTACAGCGTCAGGTTGCCCGCCTTCTCGCTGTCGCGCTGGAAGAAGCGGGTCAGCGCCTGGCCGGTGTCCATCACGCCTAGGAAGCCGGCGTAATGGATGAGTTCCTTGAACCGGTTCGGGCTCGGCGTCGCGGTGTTCACCAGCTTGAACCGCACGCCATCGAACAGCGGCAGGAACTCCTGATAGGTCTTGCTGCCGAAACTACGCAGCACGCTCGCCTCGTCAAGGCTCACCGCGACAAAGATGCGGGGGTCGAGCTTGCCATCGCGCACCGATTCGTAGTTCGTGATGTAGGTGCGATGGCCCGGCGTCATTTCAGCCGCTGTGCGAATGAAGCGCAGTTCGAGGCCCAGCATCGCGGCATCGCGGATCAGTTCCTGGCGCACGCCTAGCGGGCACACGATCAGCATCGGGTCATCGCCGGGGACGGCCTCGCCGATCTGGCGAAGCCACTCGCACTGCATCACGCTCTTGCCTAGGCCAAAGCTGGCGAAGATGGCGCGGTTGCCGCCCTGGATGGCCCAGCGCACGATGTCGCGCTGGTGCGGGAACAGCAGCGGATGGATGCGGTCAGCCGGCACGTCGAAGCCGCTGAACTGCGCCATGCGAATCTTGGCGCGCAGGAAGTCGGCGTAGGTGTCCTGCACGTTCACCCCTCCGAATCCGAAACGACTGCATTGCGCCCCGCCATGCGCAGGACCACAGTCATGTCCGTGAGGCGGCGATTGATGTACTCGCTGATGGCTGCCTCGCACAGCGCCTTTCGGGTGCTGCCGTCGATGTGAGCCAGGCCGTCAAGCGCGGCGGCAAAGTTCGGCGGCAGGTCCAGCCTGATCGGAACCGAATCCCGGTCGGGGTTCGGCGCACGACTGCACAGCGGGATGTCGGAGTGTTCGGTCATGAGCGATGAACAGTGGGCGGCGTTGAAGGTGGCGGAAGTGGTCCGGCGCTGCGTCAATGCAGTGCGGTCTGAGTACGCTCGTCGGGCGGCGGAACTGGTGCCTCGCCAAGGTGGAACTCAACCACGCTGAACAGCCCCGAGAGGCTGGTCATGGTTTGCATCAGCATGTCGGCCTGCAGGCTGCGCATGAACTCGAAGCGTTCGCGGGCGCGGCGGCGGGCCTTGTACGCGGGTACGAAGCGCTGGCGCTTGGCGGGCTTCATTGCGCCACCTGGGCCGTAACGTCGTGCAGCGGACGGCCGCGGCGACCAGGCCATGTCTTGTCGGGCACGCGGTGCCACGTCAGATCAGGTCGCAACGCCTCGCAGGTCACGGCGCCTTGCGTGGCTTTCTCGATCGCGGCGCAGTATTCGGGCCCTGGCCTGCGGCCTTCGTAGCCGTGGCGCCAGTGCCTGATCTGGTCGGGGTTGCAGTTCACGGCGCCAGCGAGATCGACCGCGCTCATGGCCCCATCAGACGAGAGGTAGGCGTGCAGGTTCATAGCGCTCAGTATCGTACAAGCGGGTACGTACCGTCAAGCGAAGACGTGTACGGGGCTAAAACCGTACCCTCGGCTACGCTTGTGGGCATGCGCTCAACCCCAGAACTCGACCGCAAGCTCAGGGAGCGCTTCATCGAGGCCGTCGACAAGGTGAGCCGCGGCAACGCCGAGGACTTCGGCCGCAAGATGGGCCACCTCAACGGGGGCTATGTCCGCCAGGTCGTCGCCGGCAAGAAGCCGGTGCGAGAGTCGGCCATTGAGCGCGTGCACGCCATCGAAGGGTGCGCGGGCTGGTTCGACCGCCTGCTACCTGGCGTGGTGGCGGTTGATCTGGATGCGCGCGCCGGGCGCGACGCCTTTTGGCTTCAGGTCAGTCCTGAGGCTCGTGAGATGGCGCGTCGGTTTGAAGATCTGCCGGATGATCAGAACCGGGAGCACCTGTACTGGACGCTGTTGAACCTGATCCGTCTTGCCGCCTTAGACGCATCGAGTACCGTACCAGTGCCTGACGCTGCGCCCAGTCCAGAGCGAGGCCGTACGAGGTCGCCGGCATCCGGCCGATACCGTGTTGGGCCATGAGCGTTGAGTACGCCGAAATCAGGCTGTACTGATGCGGCGCAATATGCAGCGACGTTGGGACATCCAACCCGTCTGGAGTCGCCCGCAAGGCGCTCGAAAGCAACTCTTCCGAGTTGAGCGCCAGCACCGCATTCTCGTAGGACGCCACTTGAGCCAAGGCGCCAGAGCGCCGGAGCCACGCCGCGTTGTCGCGCAGGATCTGCGCCGCAATGGTCGGCGTGACGATGCCGGTGACGGCAACGTGACTGATGCGCTGGTCCAGGCTGGCGTAGGCCACTGCGCTGGCATATCTCCACCTGACAAGACTTGCCACGGTCATCCCTGATTTGTTATGGGTTTCAGAATGCAAGTTTCGTCAATGTGTAACAACCCCGCAATTCAGGGGATCAAGATAGGGAGTGACACCGTATGGACAAAACTCGCGCCTTGACTCTTGCCGGCCTGGTGGCTTGCACGCAGCTATCCGGCTGCTTCTTTGTGTTCATCCCCGGCAGCCTGATTGCCAAGGCTGGCGACGCCATCACCGGCGCCGAAGGTGACCACTGCGTGCCGACGGCAGCAAAGGTCGGTGACCAGATCATGCTGCCGGGCGGCAGCACGGGAACCATCAAGAGCCTGAGCGGAACGACATCGCGCTGCAAGGACGAGGCAAGACCGATCCGGGCGCGGATCGAGTAGACGATCGACTTTCGGATTCAGGCCCGCGACAAGCGGGTCTTTTTTTTGCCTTGAGCGTACCGAAAGTGCTTGCAGCGGTACGTACCTACAGGTACGATGCGCCTCAACGCTGCAAAGCACTGGAGGCCACGATGGACGCACTGACCTGGTTGCTGGACCTGATCCTGAGTCCCGCCTTCTCAAAGTGGTCGCTGATCCTGCTGGGCTGGCTGGTGCTGGGTGGATCTGTGACCGTGGCGATCATGGCCGCGGCCGAAATCGTCAGCCACGGACCCGGGCGGGGCCGCTGATGAGCGCTTATCCGTGCGACTTCGGCCGTCGTCAAGGGGAATGAACTTGGACGAAAACTACAAAGTGCTTCCCATCGTGCTTGAAGGCTTGCGCTTGAAGATAGAAGCAAACAAGACGATTGACGCCCGCGGATGCTGGATCTGGGGCAAGTCGACAGACACCAACGGCTACCCGCAACTTCGGGTCTTTGGTCGCCTTGTTCGCATTTCGCGCTTGTCCTACGAAGCGTTCAATGGCCCGATCGTCGGCGGCATGTTTGTTTGCCACGCCTGTGATGTTCGTCTTTGCGTGAACCCGGGCCATCTGTGGCTTGGCACCGCAACCGACAACACGCAGGACATGCTGGCCAAAGGCCGACAAGCGAGAGTCGACGCGAAGGGCGAGCGCAACGGCAACGCCAAGCTTACGTCGGACGACGTTGTTCGCATACGCACAAGTTCGCTCAGCGCCAGCGAGATCGCCGCCGAGTATCAAACCACTGCCAAGAACATTCGGCGCATCCGATCTGGCATTAGGTGGCCACACATCCCGTTTGACGCCAACTACTGGGCGAAGGACGACAAATGATTGGGTACTGCGACTGCGGAGACACCTGCTGCAAATCTTGCGGGCCGGCTCAAGGCCACGAAGTGCGCCGCGTGCGCAAGCCCGGCGGCGGCTGGACCTGGGTCAACGTCGATCCCGACGACGACCGCGACGAACAACCTCAAGACGAACCCGAGGGAGAGCCCTATGAAGCGTGACCGCTTCGATCAAGTGTTTGGCGAGTGGAAGCCGAGCGACTTCGTAATCGCGCTGGCGCTGGTTTCTTTCCTGCTGTCCTGCGTGTTTGCTCCTGACTTCTGGAATCGCTGATGCGCCGCTTCAACAGCACCGAGCCCATGCGCCACCCGCACATCGTCAACACCGGCCGGCTGAAGGAAGACGAGTTCCACAGCACGTTCTTGCCGACCGAGGCCGCCAGCGCGGTCAGCGAGTTCGGCCAGGACGGCCAACCCGTGTCGCTGACCGTTACCCCTTGGATGCGCTTCAAGCGCGCCATGCGGGCGTGGTGGATCAGCCGACTCAAGCCCTGAACAACGGGAACGGGGCGGCGCGCGTGATGCGAGGCCGACAACCGGAGTCGGCGCAATAGGCACCGGCCGCCCCAGCCCACCACCTGAGAAAACCATGAACGCAGTTGTCGAACTACCGCAGCGCGGCATTGCCACCGACACCGGGCGCATGAACGTCCAAGAGGTCATCCGCCACGTGCACGCCGTGCAGGAGGTGATGCAGGCCGTGATGAAGGATGGCCTGCACTACGGGGCCGTGCCTGGGACAGACAAGCCGATGCTATACAAGCAAGGCGCCGAGAAGCTGTGCCTTGCCTTCAAGATCGGCGACGAGTACCGCATCGAAGACCTGAGCACGTCAGACGTTGCTCGCTACCGCGTTACCTGTGTCGGCATTCACCAGCCCACCGGAACCGTGCTTGGGCAAGGCGTCGGCGAATGCTCCAGCGCGGAAGAAAAGTACCGCTGGCGCAAGGCCGTGTGCAAGGAGGAATTCGAGATCACGCCGGCCAACCTGCGCCGCGTGAAGTTCGGCCGCAAGGCTGGCGGTCACTACACCGTCGAGCAGGTTCGCACGGATTCTGCGGACGTGGCCAACACCGTGTTGAAGATGGCCGCCAAGCGCGCCAAGGTGGCCATGACCCTGAACGTCACGGCAGCCGGAGACATGTTCGGCCAGGATCTGGAAGACCTTGATGCGCTGCTGGCCCAGCACCTGACTGAAGACGAGCGCGACACACAGATCCAGTCGCAGCGCGCCGAGTGGGCGGCCAAGGCGCAGGCCGCAAAGACATCGGACGAGCTGACCAAGGTGATGAAGGAAGGCGTGAAGGTCTTCCAGCAGGCGCGCGACCGCGACGGCTACCAGCAGTTCGCAGCCGCCGTGCAGCAGCGCGGCGCGGCACTGAAGACCCAAACCAAGGAGGCCGGCAATGGCGCATGACTTTCTGATCCGCTGCAGTTCCATTGGCAAGATCATGACCGAGCCGAAGACGCAGAAGGAGGGACCGTTGTCGGTCGGCGCGAAGACTCACATTCGTGAGTTGGCAGCGCAAGACATCTTCGGCGTCGACTTCGAGGTCAGCGACAAGAAGATGGAGAAGGGCATTCAGGTGGAGCCCGAAACCACCGGTTTGCTCAATCGCGTGCGCGGCCTGAGCTTGGTGAAGAACACCGAGCGCAAGCGCAACAAGTGGATCACTGGCGAGGCCGACCTGTTCGACGCCCAGCGTCGCCGAGGCCATGACCTGAAATCGGCTTGGTCCGTGGCGACGTTCCCGATCTGCCCTGAAGACATTGCCGGATCGCAGCGCGCCATGTACGAGTGGCAGATGGTCGGCTACTGCTGGCTGTGGGAGGCCGACGAGTGGGAAATCAACTACGGCTTGGTCGACACGCCTGAAAGCCTGATCGGCTTTGAGCCGCTTGCTCTGCACGTGGTCGGCCACATCCCCGAGCACTTGCGACTGACCACCTGGACGATCAAGCGCGACCGCGAGAAGGAGCGCGCGATTTCGGAGAAGGTCGAGCACGCCCGCGCGTACTACCTTGAAGTGATCCGAGAGTTTGACCGCACGCACCGCGCACCGGACGCAGCGCCAGAAGCCACGCCGCCGTGGGATCCCGCGCCCGCTGCGGACCAGCAGCCGGTCAAGCCCTGGCAGCGCGTCGACCTGTCGGCGCCGGTGTTCTGACCATCAACCAACCAAGAGAGAAAGACCATGCACGAAAGACCCAGCCAAGCCACCACCGACGCGGCCGAGTTCATCACCGATCTGGACGGCGGTCAGTTCGACGCCATGCTTTCGGTGGCCCTGTCCACCGTCGCGGCGGCCGTTGTTGACCGCGAAAAGAAGGGCGAGGTGACGATCAAGCTGAAGTTCGAGCACATCAAGGGCACGAGCCAAGTGCGGCTGGCCCACAGCGTCGATTTCAAGTCGCCCACGACGTTGGGCAAGAAGTCCGAGACCGCCGAAGGCGCCACGGTCATGCACGTCGGCAAGGGCGGCGCGCTGTCGCTGACCCAACTCAGCCTGTTCGACGAGAAGGAAGGCAAGGGCCGCCAGCAGTCCATGCCTGGCATCTGAACACAACCCACCATCTGAAAGCACCCACCATGTTCACCCAAGAAGCCATCGCCCTGCTGGCCCAATCAAGCGCCGTGGGCGCCGTTGCCAGCGCTGTTGGCGAGTCCATGACGCCGGGTTCGCGTCCGGTATTTGTCCCGAAAGACTTCATTGAGCACGACCTGGAACGGTTCGTCGCGCATCGCCGCCGCGCCCGCGGCACCATGACCACGCAGAGCCTGGACGCCTTTGCGGCTTATGCGCAGGCCCATGCCGAAATCGGTGCCGCCGTCTTCGTCGCGCCGGCCACCATGGCGGCCGTGGCTGTCCTGAACCTGGGCACGCCGGCGCTGCCGGGTCACGCCGACAACACCGCCACCTGGAAGCCCAAGCAGACGGCCGCCTACGCGGCGCTGCTGGCCGTGGTGCGCACCGAGCACAACACCCAGCGCTCGCTGACGCAGGTGCAGATGGCCGAATGGCTGGAAGACTGGTCCGACTGCATCAACTGCCTGCGCGACGGTGACCAGATCGAGAACAAGAAGGCCATCGGCGCCGTGCGCGCCATCACCATCGAGTCGGCGCGCAAGGTCGAATCCGTCGAAAAGGAACTGAGCGCCGAGCGCAGCGCCTTCGAGTCGATCAAGGCCGACAGCAATGGCAACCCGCTGCCGACGCACTTCCAGTTCGTGTGCGCTCCGTTCGATGGCTTTTGGGAGCGGATCTACACGCTGCGCGTGGCCATCCACCCCAGCGACAAGGCGCCGACCCTGAGCCTGCGCATCGCGCGCCAGGAATGGCACGAGGAAGAGACCGCGAAGGAACTGGCCGACAAGGCTGCTGCCGCGATCCAGGGCCTGCCCGTGCTGCTGGGCAGCTACACGGCGTCGAAGTGAGGCGACGATGACCACCGACCTTCTAGACCTGCCGGCCATCGACGAAACCCTGATCGACGCGCCGACTGCGCCGCTTGAACCAACGACTGCGGTAGCCACCGCTGCCGCCCAGGCCATCGACCCCGCCAAGGCCGACCTGCAGGTGATCGCGCTGGCGCACTTCGGCGACTGGCGCGGCACCGTGAAGACGGCCACCGACAAGTTCACGGGCTTGGTGCTGGACCTGAGCAACCAGTCCAAGATCGACGACGCCAAGAAGCTGCGTTGGCGCCTGGTCGGCATCCCGCGCGCCGATGCCCGCAAGGTCGCCAAGGAACTGAAGTCCAAGCTGTCGAAGGTCAGCAAGGCCATCGGCGCAGAGGAAGAGGCCATCGTCGCGGCCCTTGACGCCGCCGAGGCGATCATCAACCAGCAGATCGAACCCGCAGAGGCCAAGCTGCAGGCCGAGCGCGACGAGAAGGCGCGCATCGATCGTGAGCGCGTGGCCGCGCTGGACGCCAAGCTGGCCTCGCTGTCCAACTGGATCGAGCGCTGCAAGGAACCCGGCATCACCGCGGAGCGCATCGCCAACGGCATCAAGGCGCTGCACATGCTGGAACTGGACCCGGACGAGTGGCAGGGGCATCTGTCGCGCGCCCTGGTGCGCCGCGCTGAGGTGGTGGACGTGATGCGCCAGATCCACATGGACACGCTGGCCGCCGAAATGCGAACGGCCGAGCTGGAACGCCAGCGCGTGGAGAACGAGCGCATTGCAGCCGAGCAGGCCGAACATCAGCGCCGCATCAACGAGCAGGCCGCCGAACTGGTGGCCCGCGAACGCCAGGCGCGCGCCATCACGGCGTTCGGCACCGCGCTGGCCGCCGCCATTGCCCGCGTGGGCATCGCCAAGGTCACGACCGTGCTGCCCGATGTCGGCGCCCGCACCGATCTGCTGACGCCCGATGAAATGGAAAGCAACGCCGCTGCACTGGACGCACTGCAGCCGGACCCGATCACCCAAGACGACCAGGAGAGTGGCAGTAGCCCGGCGGACGCGCCGGCCTCGGTGGACGCACCGAGCATGTGTGCCAGCAGCGCGGCCGAATCGGCTGAAGCCGCGCCAAGTGGTGACGAGGGGGAGGGCGCGCACGCCGATGAACGCGCGCCCGAGCCCGCCTGTGTGGTCAACATGCCGGCGCTGGAGACCAGCGAAGGCGAGGCCGTGCACATCCGCACCGAAGACCTGCCGGCGCTGGCCACGCCAGAGCCCGACATCATCACCCTGTGCTGGCAACTGGTGCAGGTGCTGAAGACGCCCTACGCCGGCCGTTTCCCGAGCCACCCCAAGCCCGGCCCCGAGTGGTGGGCTGACGTGCGCTCTCGCATCGACGTGATCGAACCGCGCCTGGCCGCCATGCAAGGAGGAGAGTGATGTCCAGTGTCAACAAGGTCATCCTGATCGGCAACCTGGGCCGCGATCCCGAAGTGCGCTACGCGCCCAGCGGCGCTGCCATCTGCAACGTCACCATCGCCACCAGCCGCCAGTGGAAGGACAAGACCAGCGGCGAACGCCAGGAAGAAACCGAATGGCACCGCGTGGTGTTCTACGACCGCCTGGCCGAGATCGCCGGTGAATACCTGAAGAAGGGCCGCCCCGTGTACGTGGAAGGCCGCCTGAAGACCCGCAAGTGGACCGACAAGGACGGCGTGGAGCGCTACACCACGGAGGTCATCGCGTCAGACCTGAAGTTGCTGGGAGGCCGTGAAGAAGGCGATGCGCCTCAGCAGCGGCAGGCCACGCCAGCACAGCAGCCCAGCGCCGAGCAGCGCCACGCCCAAGCATCGAAGCCCGCCACCAAGACGAACTTCGACGACATGGAAGACGACATCCCGTTCTAACAGCCATGAATACCAGCCCCTACGAGGACTACAAGTCCGCCGTCCTGGATCTGTTTGGGAAGCGCCCGCGCGGCGTCAGCGCGGCCGACGTTGCCAAGCACATCGGCCTGAGCCGCGACCAAACGTTGTTCTGGCTGCGCAAGATGCGCAAGGAAGGCCTCGCTGAGCCGACGCCATGTGGGCATGTCGCCTTATGGTCAACGCCTGAGCGATGCAAGGTGCTGACCAAGATCGCCGAGCAAGCACGGCGCAAGGCGAGGTGTGGCCGCATCGAGCGCGCCAAAGCCTTGGATGCGTGGGCTTGGGCGCGCACACAACGCATCGTCAGCGCATCGCAGGCCAAGCCTTTGTCGTGCACGGCGCCCATCAGCGTCTTCCACCTGGCCGCCAGCATGTCCTGACCAAGTTTCCACGGGCCGTGCGCAGCGGGTTGGTTTCTCCTCCCTCCCTCCTGAATTCCCGCAGCGCGCCGAAAGGCGGCCCGTTCTTCTTCATCGCCACAATGATCAAAGCGAATGAGAACTGCGAGGCCGTTGGCCTCGCTTGCACCGCCTAGTTCGGCTGGTGTTAGACGCAACTGAAAGGACGTGAGCATGAAGGTATACCAACTCGACGATTGCGACTGGTGGGTCGGCCCATCGTTGGCCGCCTGCATTGCCGAGGCGCGCGCACAGTGCGGAGCGGGCTCGTACTGCGACGCCGAGGAAGAAGGCCGCGAGGTCACTGCCGAACAGATGCAGCGGCTGACGTACATCGACGAAGAAGAGGACAAGCCGCAGACCCGAACCTTTGCCGCCCAACTGGCGCGCGAAATCGCCGATGGCGGCAAGTTCCCGCGGTTCTTCGCCTCGACAGAGCGATGAACGGCCTGAAGCCGAACGCAGAGGTAAGGCGGCACCAAGGGCCGGCGGACCCTGCGGACCACTGACCGGCGAGCCCTTGGTGCTCGCCTTGACCGCACAGTTGTGCATCTGTTTCCGAAGCGTGAGGACACGATGGCAGAGAAGACCGGCATCAGTTGGACAGACAGCACCTTCAACCCCTGGATCGGGTGCACGAAGGTGAGCCCAGGCTGCGACAACTGCTATGCGTCGGTGAGCACGCCGGCCCGAAGCATGCGCATCGTGTGGGGCGCCGGCCAGCCGCGCCACCGCACCAGCGCGCAGAACTGGAAGACGCCGGAGTTCTGGAACGGCCAGCACGAAGCCTTCAAGGCCACGCACGGCCGCCGCCGCCGCGTGTTCTGTGCCAGCCTGGCGGACGTGTTCGACAACGAAGTGCCGAACCAGTGGCGGTCCGACCTGTTCGCGCTGATCGACCGCACGCCAAACCTGGATTGGCTGCTGCTGACGAAGCGTGTGGGCAATGTGCTGCCGATGCTGCTGGAGATTGGCCGCGACCGACTGCCGGTGAACGTGTGGCAGGGCATCAGTGCCGTGAACCAGGACGAGGCGCGGCGCGACCTGCCGAAGCTGGCGCGGATTGAAGCCACGGTGCGCTGGGTGAGCTACGAGCCCGCGCTGGGCGAACTGGACTTGTTCGATTCGGTGATGACGAAGGACGGTCCGCGCCAGTTGATCGAGGGCCTGGATTGGGTCATTGCTGGCGGCGAGAGCGGCCCGAAGGCGCGGCCCATCAAGCGCGAGTGGGTGGACCTGCTGCGCGAGCAGTGCGACCGCTGCGGGGTGGCGTTCTTCTTCAAGCAGTGGGGCGGCGCGAGTGCCACGGCTGGGGGCTGCGACCTGAACGGCCACGAGGTGAAGCAATGGCCGCAGACCGCCTGATGCACAACGTGCCCATAACCGGGCGCCTGTGATGAGTGGCCGGAGCGTGCTGCTGTGCGCGCTCCGGTTGATGGGCGGGTTAAGCCGCCGGTTCCGAAGCGAGATGATGATGTCGACGAAGACACTGCTGGACTGGCTGAAGCCCCGCAAGCGCACAGAAGCTGACCGGCTCAAAGCGCTGAAGCGCGCACAAGATGCAGAGAGCATGCGGTCGCGCGTGTTGCTTGGCGAGCCCCAATGCTGCGAACACTGCGACGACGGAGACGGGCACTGCGTGTTCCCCTATTACGGCGTTGCGCCGCACACGCACGACACAAGCCAAGGCTGGATCGGCAGCACGCGCTTGCTGCCGAGCGACCAGTGGGGCGACAACTTCCGCGAAGACCCGGACTGTGAAGGACACGGTGTCTACCTGCGGTGCGAGAAGTGCGGCCGTGGCGAGCAGCCTGCGGCTTAACGTAGAGCTAACCGGGCGACTACGGGATGACGCGCTGGCCGCGCGGTAGATGATGAAGCACACTGCCGCGCGGCCAGCGTGGCATGCCGTTGGCGCTCCGGTTGAGCGCCATGTTAGGCCCCACGTGGAGTTGAAGACATGCTACCTACTCAAGCAGACATCACCGACCGAGCAACACACTTTCTGTACTCAAACTTTCGGGGCATGACGGTAGAGAGCACGCGAGCGCTGCTTCAGCAAGCGCTACGAATGCTTGACAGCCTGCCAAGTACAGACATTGGGATGAAGTTCAGGCTTGAGCTTCTCGTGTCAAACGCGCAACCTCGCCAAGAGCTATTGCCTGAAGATTCTGGTCGCCATGGCTCCCTGGCGACGCCGCAAGGTCAAGCAGTTTCGTTGGCAGGTTCACAAGGGTAATCATGGGGCTTGTCTGGTCTTGGCGCCGAACGCCAGATAGCAAGAGATGCTCATTCCATGAGTTGGCGTCCTGCCATCTACCGCCAGAGAACGATGCGACAGCTTCAGCCATTGCGGCTTGTGCGCGTGCGATTCCGACGAGAACATCGGCGAGTTGTTCGGGGGACATGGGCGCTCCTTTGGGGCGGGTTGTGGGGCCGAACGTGGAGCTAACCGGGCGCCCAGGTAGCGGCCCCGGAGCGTGACACGCCGTTGGCGCTCCGGTTGAGCGCAGGGTTAGGCAGCACGCGACCCATTTTGGCAAACGACGAAAGGAACGATGATGGCTTGGAGAGGCGAAGTAGAGGACGGCTTAGGCTGGGGCGGCTTGGTGGCAAGCAAGGCAGAACAGCGCGCGGAAGCGCGACAGGCCGCGCTTGAGAAGAACGCACAGCGCTACTTGAAGTTGCGCAACGCCAGCATAGACGAGCGCAACCGATTGGAGCACTACGCCGGCCCCGCGCTGGACGAAGCGCTGGACGCGCTGCCGGCTGTTCGTGCTGCCTAACGTGGAGCTAACCGGGCGCCCGCTTGGCGCCCGCTGATGAACGTATGCCGTGGCGCTCCGGTTGAGCGCAGGGTTAGGCCACGCTGGTGGCAGCCGAAAGGAAACGACGATGGGGCACTACGCCTGCGACATGCGACCCGAGTGGTTTGAAAGCGAACGCAAGCCCGCAAAGGAAACCCCGCTGAGCCACACCGACGAAAACTGGCAAGCGCTGCCGCAGAGGCTGCGCGGTCGCGGCGACTGGCTGATTGAGCGTGGTCGGCTGAAGGACGCAGAGCTGATGTACGACGCGGCGCTGGAGATCGAGGGCCTGCGGCAGCGCGTGGCCTAACGACTAGGTTGAACGGGGCGCGGGCCCCATGTAGCCGGAGCGCGCAGATTGCTGTGGCGCCTCCGGTCGAACCGCCAGTTCGGCTGGTGGAAGACGCAACTGAAAGGACAGACGATGACCACGACGATGACCGACCTTGTGAACCGCTTCCTGACGTGGCCGGTGCCGGCTGACGTGTACCCGGACGGCACGCCCGGGCAACCGGGCCGCACCGGCACGAACCTGATGACAGCACAGCAGGCCGAGGCCATGCTGACGCATGTGCTGGGCGACGTACTGACCGAAGCCACCAAGAGCGAGCGCCGCGCCATCGCGTTTGGTGACATTGTGCAGAGCCAAGTGGTCGCCATGCGCGCCGCTGTGGTGGCCGCGAAGCTGGAGGGCCTGGACGTGGGCATGCAGTGGATCGCCAACACGCTGGAAGGCCCGGGGCATCTGCCCGACCTGGAGGAAGCGCGCGCCCTCGGTGGCGCACAGGCGCTGTGGGACAAGGAGACGGCCGAGGCCGAGGCTTTCAGGGCTGCGCACCCCGCGCCTTGAAGCCGAACGTGGAGCTAACCGGGCGCCCAGGTAGCGGCCCCGGAGCGTGACACGCCGTTGGCGCTCCGGTTGAGCGCAGGGTTAGGCAGCACGCGACCCATTTTGGCAAACGACGAAAGGAACGATGATGGCTTGGAGAGGCGAAGTAGAGGACGGCTTAGGCTGGGGCGGCTTGGTGGCAAGCAAGGCAGAACAGCGCGCGGAAGCGCGACAGGCCGCGCTTGAGAAGAACGCACAGCGCTACTTGAAGTTGCGCAACGCCAGCATAGACGAGCGCAACCGATTGGAGCACTACGCCGGCCCCGCGCTGGACGAAGCGCTGGACGCGCTGCCGGCTGTTCGTGCTGCCTAACGGAAAGCGTTTATCCGACGCCCCACCGAAGCAGGCCGAACGCACCGATGCTGCTGGCGTCGGATAAACCTCGTTGGACTGAACCGCCGCCACGGTGGTGGCATGCAGGGCTGATGGGGAATGTAAGGCTCAGCGGGCCATTCGGGCAACGCCGCTGCGGCTGCGGACGGCAGTGGCGGCATGCCGGGATTGGATGGTCGTGGTGCGCCAGCGGTTGTCCAGGCGTCCTCGATGTACGCGGTGGCTCACAAGACGGTGAAGAAGGCGGCAGGCGTGAGCACATCCGTTGCCGTGCCCAGGAGTGCAGGCAATGGTCCAGAACAAGCGTGCGCCGCGGATCACGGCGGCCCCCGGCAGTTGGCGATGGTGCCGTGCTCGCGGGCGCGCTCGGGCGGCAGTATCGCGGTGGTGCGCCACTGGCCCAGCTTGCAGTGCGGGCAGCAGGCGATGTCGATGCCGGCCACGCGCTTGAGGAAGGCGACGGCATCCTCGCGAGCTTGCTCGTTGGCCGCGGGCATGGCCAGCGCCGCACGAGCTGCTGCCAACTTCTGGGCCTTGACCGCGGGGCTGAGCAGCCCGTAGTGACGGATGCGCTTGAAGCCAGGCGGCAAGACATGCTGCAAGAAGCGGGCGATGAAGTCTTGGCCGTCGATCAAGATGGTTCGCTTGCCGCCGTGGTCGTCAGCGCGAACGCGCAGACGCACGCTGTGGCCATCGATGCCGACGATGCGCTCGTTGGAGATGGCCACCCGGTGCGTGTAGCGCGACAGATAGTCCAGCACCACCTCGGGCCCGGCCAGCGGGGTCTTGGCATAGACCACCCAGTCGTGGCGCTTGAGCTGCGCAAGCCGAGCATGACGCGCGACATCGGTGCTGGCCGGATCGTGCGGCACAAGGCCCGACCGGCCGGCGATTTGCAGGGCATCGAGGAACTTGGCGCGCAGCACCTTGGACAGGGCATGCACGGGGAACAGGAAGGTCGGACTGCGCTTGGGCGCGCACCAGTGACCCTGATCGTCCAGCCCGCCGCAGGCCATCAGCGCGTGGACATGGATATGCCGGCGCAGGTCCTGCG
>ERZ724527.581-NODE-581-length-18120-cov-6.334791_pt1 | contig 18120 bp, 17 predicted proteins | sample MGYA00376060_ERZ724527 | MGnify/ENA primary metagenome ERZ724527 (study PRJEB28724, sample SAMN07190886) | activated sludge metagenome | isolation source: activated sludge of sewage treatment plant in Hong Hong | place: USA: Christiansburg, Virginia | collected...
ATCGGTTGCTACGGTAAGCCAATCACTGAGGAAAAACATGTGAACCCTCTACTGCTGGCAGAATCGCTGGTTGCACTCTACAACCAGGGTGGCCCCTATACGACGGAACAGTTGTCTGCCGTGTACTGTGCCGACATCACATTTACCGATCCTGCCCACAGCATTGCTGGCCTGCCAGCACTGTGCGCCTACCTCAACCACCAGTATGGCAATGTGCAGTCCTGCCATTTTGCATTGGCTGGCACATGGCTCAGCGGCGACACCCTGTTCATCGAATGGGAGATGGCCGTGCGCCATCCCGCGTTGAAAAGTGGACAGACAATCACAGTCAACGGGCTTTCACGCCTGCAGTACCGTACCAGCGCTGAAAATATCTCGCAGGTTTTCCTGCACCGTGATTATTTCGATCTGGGCCAGCTGCTGTATGAAAATGTGCCTGTCATAGGCGCCATCAATCGCCAACTGAAAAAGGGGCTGACCCGATGAGCGCCACTTTTGCACAATTCCTGTCTGGAAAATGCACGGTATGGGTGACTGGTGCCAGCTCGGGCATTGGCCGTGAACTGGCGCTACAACTGGCACAAGCAGGGCACCGCGTCATTATCAGTGCCCGCAGCACAGACACACTGCAAGAGATGGCACAGCTGTATCCGCAGCAACTGCTGCCCATGCCGATAGATATGGCTGATACAACGTCGATGACGCAGGCAAAAGAGCAACTGGCAGCGCTGGCACCTGCGCTGGATCTGGTTATCCTGAATGCAGGCACTTGCGAATATCTTGATAACGGTGCCATTGATATAGAACTGATACGCCGCGTGATGACGATAAACGTTGACGGCACTCTCTGCGCCGCGGCCATGGCGCTGCCCCTATTACAAAAATCAAACCGCCAGAACGTAAAAATCCCGGCGCTCTACGTGGTGTCCAGCCAGGTGACCACCCTGCCACTCACACGTTCTGGCGCCTATGGTGCCTCCAAGGCTGCGCTGGAATATTTTTTCCGGTGTTTGCGTATCGATGTGATGGCGGCCGGTATTTTTATAGGCATCATCCGGCCCGGTTTTGTCAAAACGCCTCTGACAGATCGCAATGATTTCTCGATGCCCTGGTTATGGCCTGCAGACAAGGCAGCAACAATCATTCTTGCTGGAATTGATCAACGTAAATCCGAGATCGTTTTCCCGCGGGCACTGCACTGGCTTTTATCGCTGATGGCCAGCCTGCCACATGCGTGGTGGGCATCTTTATCGCAGCGGATGCAAAAACCTGCGGAGAAAGACGCACCATGAAAATTGCAATCATCGGCACCGGCATTTCCGGTCTCACTTGCGCCTATCTGCTCAACCGGCAGCATGACATCACCGTGTTTGAAGCGGGGGACAGTATTGGCGGGCATACAGCCACCGTTGATATTGAAATGGCAGATGGCGAACGTCATGCCATTGATACAGGCTTTATTGTCTACAACGAATGGACTTACCCGAATTTTATCAGACTGCTCGCCAAGCTCGGGATCACCGGCCAGAAAACCGAAATGTCTTTCAGTGTGCATGATGATCGAAGCGGGCTGGAATATGGCGGCAACAACCTGAACACGTTATTTACCCAACGCATCAACCTGCTGCGACCCGGTTTTTTACGCATGGTGCGAGATATCCTGCGTTTCAATAAAGCGAGTATTGCCGATCTGGAAGCAGGCCACCTGCCCGCGGATACCACTCTAGGCCACTATCTGCAGGCGAACAATTACAGCAAAGAGTTTATTGCGCACTATCTTGTGCCAATGGGTGCTGCAATCTGGTCTGCCAGTACAACAGTCATGCTGGCATTTCCCCTGTTGTTTTTTGTGCGCTTCCTGAAAAATCATGGCTTGCTGAGTATTTCAGACCGTCCGCAGTGGTATGTCATTCCTGGCGGCTCATGCGAATACCTCGCACCATTGACCAGGGATTTTTCACACCGCATCCATACATCAACACCCGTCACCGGGATACAAAGGCTTGGTGAAGGCGTGACATTAACCAGCACGCGGGGTACAGAATATTTTGATGCGGTGATCATTGCCAGCCACAGCGACCAGGCATTGGCCATGCTGCAGGATGCATCAACGCCTGAGCGTGAAATCCTGTCCGCTATTCCTTATCAGGCCAACGAAGTGGTATTGCATACTGACACGCGCTTGTTGCCCCGACACAAACGCGCATGGTCCAGCTGGAATTATCACCTGACCGCTGACCAACAACCTCATGCCGTGTTGACCTATGACATGAATATTCTGCAGGGCCTGCATTCTGCACACACATTTTGCGTGACACTGAATCACACATCCGCTATCGACCCTTCCAGAATATTGCGCCAGTTTTCCTATAGCCACCCTGTCTTCACGCTGGCAGGCATGGAAGCGCAACAGCGTTGGCATGAAATCAATGGGGTAAATCACACCTGGTTCTGTGGCGCTTACTGGCGCAACGGTTTTCATGAAGACGGCGTAGCCAGCGCACTGCGTGTGTGCGAAGCTTTCGGTGAAACATTGTGAACAAAGACATCGTTAACAAAGACACCGTGAAAAAAGACATCGTGAACAGAAACATTGTGAACAGCGCCATCTATACGGGGCAAATCCGGCATCGGCGACACAGCGCAGGTGAACACGCTTTTACTTACCCGATTGCCATGCTTTATGTAGATCTCGATGAACTGCCTGTATTGTTCAACAACATCCCTTTGTGGTCTGCGCGCCGCCCGGCTCCCGGCTGGTTTCGTGAACAGGATTATCTGGCGAATACACCCGGCAAAACATTACGCCAGCGCGTCAACAACACCGTATTCAGTGCAACAGGTAAATACCCTTCCGGCCCGGTCCGTTTATTAAGCCATCCACGGCACTTCGGTATAGGCATGAACCCGATCAGCTGTTTTTATTGTTACAAGGCAGATGGCGTAACCCTGCAATACATGATCGCTGAAGTCACCAATACGCCGTGGCGTGAGCGGGTAGCCTATGTATTGCCATGTGATCCTGAAAAAAAACAACAGCATGTGCGTTTTGCCAAATCGATGCATGTATCACCCTTTAATCCGATGACTATGGATTATGTTGCACGCTTCAACACTGCGGATGAAAAACTCTACTTGCATCTTGAAAACCGTGCCTGCTCACCGGATGGCAACAGTGAAGAGACAGTAACAGATGCCACCCTGACACTGATTCGCCAACCATGGTCAAGAAAGCATTTATTGCGCCTGTTATGGCAGTTCCCGTTCATGACACTGCAAGTGGCCGTGGGCATTTACTGGCAAGCGCTACGCCTGTGGATACGTGGCGCCCGATTCCATCATCACCCTTCACCTGCAGACAAAACGTCTACCCCAGAGGAGATTCACCCATGAATGCCATGTTGAATTTTGCCAGACTGAATTTTCCCAGCTTTGGTTTCACTGGGAAAAGCCCCGACAATATGTATCGCAACATCCTGATCACCATGCTGAAGAAATTGCAGGGCGGGCGACTGGCTATTTTTGAGGATGGCGCACCTGTAAAGGTATTTGGCGAAATCACATCGCCACATGATATCAACGCAAGCATCACCATTAATGATCCGGAAATGTGGCGCATGGCGGTAACTCGCGGCTCCATCGGGGCCGGTGAAGCCTATATGGCAGGACACTGGACATCACCCGACCTGACGCAAGTCATCCGTTTGCTGGTACGCAATCGCGACATTGTTAACGGCATGGACGGGCAACAGAGTCTGTTTGCGCGTATGGCACTCAAAGCTATACACGCTATGAACCGCAACACCAGGGAAGGGTCGCAAAAGAATATCAGTGCGCACTACGACCTTGATAATGATTTTTTCCAATTGTTCCTCGACGCATCCATGATGTATTCCTCAGCAGTATTCAATCATCCCGCCCAGCCACTGGCAGATGCCGCTGTGTACAAGCTCGATGTCATCTGCCAGCAACTGCAGTTACAAGCAGATGACCACCTGATTGAAATCGGTACCGGCTGGGGTGGAATGGCCATTCATGCAGCAAAAAAATATGGATGCCGCGTTACTACTACCACAATCTCTCAACAACAGTACGATTTTGCAAAAAATCGCATCGAGAGCGAAGGATTGTCTGATCGGATCACTTTACTGTTACAGGATTACCGCGATCTGGATGGACAGTATGACAAACTGGTGTCCATAGAAATGATTGAAGCTGTCGGCGCAGAGTTCCAGCAAATCTACTTTGAAACGTGCGACCGCCTGTTGAAACCTGGTGGCAAGGCTTTAATCCAGGCCATCACCATCAGTGAAAGTATTTACGACCAGTATCTCAACGATACCGATTTTATTCGCCAGTACATTTTCCCAGGCGGCTGCTTGCCCACTATCCAGCGCATGAAACAGCTGACACGCAGCCATACCAGGTTGGATCTGGTGGCAGTGTCTGACATCACTGCAGATTATGCGCTGACATTACAGCACTGGCGCCAGCGTTTGCTCTTCAACGTACAGCAGGTCATGGCGCTGGGATTTGATTTGTCCTTTGTACGCATGTGGGAGTTCTACCTGTGCTACTGCGAAGGTGGCTTTCTGGAAGGCGGCGGCAACAAGGATGGAATCGGCACCCACCAGTTGCTATTCTGCAAGGTAGAGCAATAACAATATATCAATGGATGCAGAGCCTATGACCCAACAACACCAGGGATTGTCGCAAGCCGGGAAAAACATCCTCAACCTGTTACTGGTACAGGCTGTGTGGTTTGCGTGTGTAATGGGCGGAACCCTGTGGGGGTGGGCCGCTGCACTGGTGTTTTTTGGCCTGTACCAACGTATGGTGGGCAACCTGCAAAAAGACTGGCTATGCATTATGGTGATTGCTACAACCGGTTTTGGCGTTGACTGCACCATCAGCTCGCTGGAACTGATGATCTTCCCGGAAAATAATCTGTTGCCATTCTTACCACTGCCCGGCTGGATGGCTGCACTCTGGTTCACCTTTGCCACATTATTCCTGCATGGGCTGCAATGGTTGCGTAACCGGCCATTGCTGGCTGCTGCAGCCGGCGCATTTCTCGGCCCTGCCAGCTATTACGCAGGCGCACAGCTGCACGGCGTAAAACTGGGTATGATCTTGCAATCCTTCTGGCTATGTTATGGATTGCTATGGGCCATCATGATGCCCTTGTTTGGCGGTATCGCCAGAAGCCTTGCCCGTGAATAATCCTGCGCATTGGGTTGCGGCCTGTTTCCTGCTGTTTGCCAGCGTATCGGTATCAGCAGCACCTGACAGATTATTGGTCACAGGCACAGCATCCAGTCTTGAAACAGGAAATATCGTATACCGTGAATATCACGACATCACAGAGCAACAACACACCGTTCGCTATGTGAGCCCGGATGAAAAACTGATCGCGTCAAAAGATATTTTTTACTCTCACGGTTTCAATACGCCGGAATACGAATTGCACGACAAGCGCTTTGAACGGCGCACAGGCAGCCAATGGCGCGACGGGCACTTCATCGTTTTCAGGACAGAAAAATCAGAAAAACCGCATCAGAAAAAAATTACACCTGAGAAGAATACAGTTATTGATGCAGGCTTTGATCACTTCATACGGGATAACTGGAATGCGCTCGTAAACGGTGAAGTATTGCCATTCTCTTTTGTGGTGGCTGATCCACTGGTAATACTCAATATGAATATCGAGGAAGTGGATGCAGAGCACACAGCCATCAAACAGCATAGCAACCAGTATCGCTATTTTTTTGCCCACAGCCGCAATCGGCTGATTGGCTGGGCTATACCGGACATTCACCTTGCCTATGACAGCAACAGCCACTTGCTGCAGCTGTACCAGGGGCCATCCAACCTGACTGACCAACATGACAAAAGCCAGAACGTGTTAATCCGTTACGAATACCAACGCCCAGCTACTGCTAACGCCGGAGAGCAAGCCCCATGAACGATGTCATCAACCGGATCCACAGTGACTCACGCCTTGCCAATTTTATCGAGGCATCACGCACTCCCCTGCGCATTGCCTGTAACACCGACAGCCATTTCCCGTTGATTGTGCCACTCTGGTTTCTTTTTGACGGTGAAGCTTTCTGGTGCGTGACACACAAGGATGCAAAATTGCTGAAACATTTGTACAAGGATCAACGTGTAGGTTTCGAAATAGCCAATAATGAACCGCCTTACGCCGGCGCACGCGGTCATGGCACAGTAGAACTTATTGCAGAGAAAGGCGCTGAATTATTACCCAGGTTACTGAACCGCTATTTCATCCGCGAAGAAAGTCGCCTCGCCACCTGGCTTCTGTCCCGCGCAGAAGATGAGGTCGCTATCCGGCTCGATCCACTCTATATCAATGGCTGGGACTACCAGCAGCGCATGCAGGATGCACGCGAATTCTGAGGAAATACCCATGAAAATCTTTCCAATCCTGATCATGCTGTTTTTTATATCCGGATGTACAGGGCCGGATATCCAGCAGTACACCAACATGCAGCCGACCTTCGATGCCGAAACATTTTTTAACGGCCCATTGACCGCGCACGGGGTACTGAAAGACCGTAGCGGACAAGTCACTCGCCACTTTAATGCCACCATCAATGCACACTGGAAAGACGGGGTCGGCACACTGGAAGAGCGTTTTGAATTCAATGATGGTGAAATCCAGTTCCGCAACTGGCGATTAACACCCAGGAATGGGGGAGGCTATATCGCCACCGCCGGGGATGTGCTGGGTGAAGGACAGGCAGAAACTGCAGGAAACGTGTTTCACCTGGAGTACACGCTGGAAATACTCTACCAGGGCAAGCCACTTGCACTCGCTGTGGATGACTGGATGTTTCGCGTTAGCGACAAGGTGGTGATCAACCAGTCCACGCTCAGCAAGTGGGGATTCCGGGTCGGTAGTATCGAGTTGGCGATTATCCGGCAATAAGCCAGGGGACGATCAAAAGCAGAGCGGCATAGCCTCCTCCGCCCCTTTCGGCTAGCATGCCGACACCCTCACTGTAACTGACAGCGGATATGCGCACCCTTACCCTCACACGCCCTGACGACTGGCACATACACTTGCGTGATGACGCCTTTCTTCCCATAACCGTGGCTGATGCCGCGCGTCAGTTTCACCGCGCCATTGCCATGCCTAACCTTGTACCGCCGGTCACTAACACTGCTGAGGCCGCAAGCTACCGGACGCGCATTCTTGCAGCCCGGCCCGCTGGATCTGATTTCCAGCCACTGTTGGTGCTGTACCTGACGGACAATACAGATCCGGCAGAAATGGCGATTGCACGTGCCAGCGGCTTTGTACACGCCTGCAAGTTATACCCTGCCGGCGCAACTACCCACTCTGATGCCGGCGTGACAGATATCCGCAAGATTTACCCTGTGCTGGCAGCGATGGAAAAATCGGGCCTGCCATTGTTATTGCACGGCGAAGTCACCGACCAGCACATCGATATCTTTGACCGCGAAGCAGCCTTCATTGAACGCACACTGCAACCATTGGTACGTGATTTTCCAGCCCTGAAAATTGTACTGGAACATATCACTACACAGGATGCTGCACAGTTTGTAGCCGAGAGCCACGTCAACGTAGCAGCGACCATTACTGCTCACCACCTGTTGTTCAACCGCAATGACATGTTGGCTGGCGGCATTCGTCCACACTTCTACTGCTTGCCCATCCTGAAGCGCAACACTCACCAGCAAGCGCTGCAGCATGCTGCCACCAGCGGCAATCCCAAATTTTTTCTGGGTACGGATTCTGCCCCGCATGCCCAACACAAAAAAGAAACTGGTTGCGGGTGCGCTGGCTGCTACACTGCACTGAACGCCATCGAGTTGTATGCCGAAGCGTTTGATCACACTGGTCATCTGGATATGCTGGAAGGCTTTGCCAGTTTTTTCGGTGCTGATTTTTATGGATTACCGCGCAATACCGACACAATTACACTGCTCGAAAAGCCACAATCCGTACCTGCATCACTGGATTTTGGTGGCGAACAACTGATTCCCCTTCTGGCCGGCACACAACTGCGCTGGTCATTGCAAGATAAAACCTGAATTCCCCAAAAGACCCGGACATGAGTGATAAACCCAAAGAATTTTCATCGTTTGCAGAAGCCTTTGCCAACATAGAAACACTGCCCACGCTAGGCAGCCGTTTTCGCGGCTTCCTCCCTGTGGTGGTTGATCTGGAAACCACAGGTTTTAACTCACATACCGACGGTATCCTTGAAATTGCCGCAGTCATGCTGGCCTATGACGATAACGGCAACTTGCAGCGCGAGCGAACCATTTTTCACGCCGTGCAACCATTTCCCGGCGCAAACATTGAACAGGCCGCGCTGGATTTTACCGGCATCAATCCCGATGACCCATCACGCAATGCCATTACAGAACTGGAAGCATTGAGCGATATTTTTGATCAAGTCAAGAAAGCAGTAAAACAACATGAATGTACACGGGCGATCATGGTGGCGCACAATGCCCATTTTGATCTGGGCTTTCTCAGCGCCGGCTCCCTACGCTGCGAGTTGGTGAAAAAAAATCCATTCCACCAGTTTTCCTGTTTCGATACTGTTTCACTGGCAGGGTTGGTTTATGGCCAGACCGTTCTCGCGCGCGCTTGTCAGGCAGCCAACATTCCATTTGACAATAAAGCAGCACACCACGCAGATTACGATGCGGAAAAAACCGCTGACCTGTTCTGCACCATTGTTAACCAATGGCGTCAGGTAGCGCCATAAAAGCAGGGCGCGCAAACAGTCTGTCTGCATACGCCTCTACCACCGGCTGGGCAGTTGGCACCCCAAAAGCACGCGCCCAGGCCAGCGTATGGCCGATCAGTATATCTGCCACTGAAAAACTGTCGCCCACAATGAACTCGTGCTGCCCCAGACCTTGCGCCAATAATTGTGCAGCTTTAGCAAATTCCCATCGTGCCGTATCAATCACGGCAGGCACTCGCCACTCTGCCGGCAAGGCAAACTTGTGTTTACTGATAGTCCACAATGGCTGCTCCAGTTCGCTGATAGCAAAACTGCACCATTGTTCATAACGCGCACGATCATCACTGCCAAAGACAGGCGCCAATGTCTTTCCCGGGCAACGATCTGCAATGTAACTACAAATGGCCAGTGATTCTGTGAGGATCACGTCCCCGTCTTTTAACAACGGAACTTTTCCTGCAGGGTTCAATGCCAGGAAAGCCGGGGTACGTCCCTCGCCCCTGGATAAATTTACCCACTCAACGTGATACGGCACGCCTTTTTCTTCCAGCGCCCAGAGCGCACGATCAGAACGGGTTTTCGGGCAACCATACAAGGTCAGCATCATTGCGCCCCCACCAGAGACTCCAACATATTTTTCAGTCTGGGCTTCAATTTTAAAGCACCATAATTACTCAAATGCCCTTCGTCCCTGTATACAACATCCTTCCCCTCCACAATCAGCACTTCATCACTGCCTTTCATGTAAATATCTCGTGTTGGCATGTAATAGCAATACGGGCATCCGGATGCCAGTTCTTTTATAAACAGATTGCCTGCTACATAGCTTTGACTATTCAGCTCTTTCAGATACTTGGCGGATTCTCCCTCAGGGAAAATATTGTTGTGGACAAGATACTGGACCAGCGTCTGGCTTTTGATATCAAGCAATGGCGGTTGCTCTACTAATATCACTTTTATCCCTGCCTTCCCTAATCTATCAATAAAAGCGGCCGCATTATGCTTATCGTTTTCAGAATTAATAGAAGTCCAGTTCCCGGCAATTATGACTACACTTGGCATCCATTGCTCAATTTTTTCAATCCTGTTTGCATCAAAAATGGCTTTTTCACTTAGAGTAAAAAATCTTTCTTCTTTTACCATAGAGGGGTTAGACTCCGGAAAAACAGGGGTGCCCCTTGCGCCAAAAAAAGCAACGTTTACTCCCAATTCTTTCGCAATATCATCAACAACACCAGAAAACATCAAGGCAATCGAGCTTCCAATAACCAACACATCAGGATCACCAGAACCATACTGTTTTATGACTCCATTGTTGGCGTACAAGCCTTCATCAAATTTTTCCGGAGCCTCTATCAGCAACCCCTCCTTCTGCCACCGCCCGGACACATCGGCCTCTACTGGCGCCACATCGTATGCCGGTCCTTTCCATACCACCTTGTTATACATAGAAACATCATAGTACTTTCCAACGCTGTACAAATATCCTGAAAAAAGCAGACTCACCAAAACCGCCAGTGCAATATACGGAAGGATATCCTTGCGATGACGTGTAAGCTTTTCTATCAGGTAGTAGGAAAAAATAGAAAAAACTACAGTCAGGACAATCACAACAATGTTTACAATGGCCTGATTTTCATCAGGAAATAAGTCCCTGGAAAATACGATTAGGGGCCAATGCCACAAATACAGGGAATACGATAACTTACCAACATATACCATAGGCGGAGAAGAAAGCATTTTATTAAGCAAGCTTTCCTTATTTCCCTGATCCATAAGAATCAGCAATGCACCCACTACAGGAAAAAAAAGAAAGCCATTTCTCACAAGATGGTTCGATAAAAACCCGTAAGATCCAACGACCAATAACACGCCAATAACTGCTAAATACCCGTATGTTTTTTTTGAATTACACGCCTGATTCATTGACCGAACCGCCAGCAATGAACCAGCCGCCAGCTCCCATATCCTGGTAGGCAGCAAATAAAAAGTTTCCGCTGCATGGCGATCTGCACCATAAAGATAGAGCGCAAGACTGGTAACAGCCAATACTGAAACAGCCACGAATACATACTTGGGAATAAATTTGATAACAATAAAAATAAATGCCGGGAAAAACAGGTAAAATTGCTCTTCAACCGAAAGAGACCATGTATGAAGCAACAGCGCACTCTCTGCAGATGACCCCCAATAGTCACCCGCCATAATCCACAACGTAATGTTTGCCATTGAAAAAACAGCAGAAATACCCTGCAAACCAAGATCCTGTACTTCCCTGCCATAACGCAAGCAGTACCCTGCTACTGATGTAAAAATAATCATCGCCGTCAGCGCCGGCAATATTCTTCGTATCCTTCGCTTCCAGAAATTCAGGAAACTGAAAGTTCCGGCATGGCACTCTTCAAGAATAATCAGGCTGATCAGATATCCTGAAATGACAAAAAATACATCAACACCTGCAAAACCACCTGGCATCCAGGATAAGCCAAGATGAAAAAATACAACTGGCAGTATTGCCAGCGTCCTCAATCCATCAATGGCAGGAACATACTTGATTCTAGACACGGATCGGTTCACCCATGAAAAAACGTGTTATCGCTCAATGCCGCACGTGCTGTTCGGCATTGGTTAGCTGCTGCAGTGTCGTCAGGGTAACCAAATGAAATTCCGAAAAGGAGTTTGAAGCTGTCATCCACACCAAGGGTTTTGCGCACAAGATCTGCATGAAAACCCAGCGAGGTTTGCGGGCAACTGCCAAGGCCATGTGCAGTCAATGACAACATCAATGATTGTGCATACATCCCGATATCTGTTGCTTCACGCAAACCGTATTCCTGTGGAATAAACAGGAAAGCCACATGGGGGGCATCAAAAAAAATAAAGTTGCGCATAAACGCTTCATTCCGTTTGACCTTGTCTTCCCGCGTAATGTCCATCACCTTGAAAAGGTCATTGGCCGCCTCGCCCTGGCGCTCCTTGTACACACCGTGATATTTGCCTGCATACGGGAAATCCATGGTGATCTCACCACGCATCATCGCAGGCGGAATCTCCCTGCGCAGCAATTCCAGCGGCTCTCCACTGGCCACGTGCACCATCCACGGCTGGGTGTTGCAGTTGGATGGCGTGCAATTGGCGAGGGTAAATACCTGGTCCATCAATGCCTGTGGGACACGCTCCGGCCGGAAAGCCCGCACGGAATATCGGCTTTTCATGATCCCGGCAAAAGCCGGAGCGAGGCTGGCAGCAGTCATGGGGCTCTCCTTACGGTCGTTTCTACACAAAGTGAATGGGTTAGAATGCTGCCATATTATCAGTCGCCGCAACCCGGAACTTCCCACGATGTCCATTACTTACAAGACCCCCGAACAGATTGCCCAGATGCGCGAGGCCGGCCGGCTGGCTGCTGAAGTGCTGGATATGATCGGCGAGCACGTCAAACCGGGGATCAGCACAGCAGAAATTGACCGTATCTGCCATGACCATATGGTGAATGTACAGAAAGTGGTGCCAGCCTGTCTGGGCTACCGTGGCTTTCCCAAATCGGTTTGCACTTCGGTTAACCATGTCATCTGCCACGGCATCCCTTCAGAGAAAAAAATCCTGAAAGATGGCGACATCATCAATATTGATGTCACGGTAATTAAAGATGGATGGCACGGTGATACCAGCCGGATGTATTTTGTGGGCACACCTGCCCCGCATGCAAAACGCTTGGTCGAAGTCACCCGTGAATGCCTTGAACTTGCTATCAGTCTCGTCAAGCCCGGCTGCAAACTCGGTGATATCGGGCACGCCATCCAGACACTCGCAGAGAAAAACCACTACAGCGTAGTACGCGAATACTGCGGCCATGGCATCGGCAAAGTATTTCATGAAGATCCACAAATCCTGCACTACGGCCGCCCCGACACAGGCATGGCATTGAAAGAAGGCATGACATTCACCATCGAACCCATGATCAACGCCGGCAAGCAACACACCAAACTGAAACCGGATGGATGGACAGTTGAAACAAAAGACGGCCGGCTGTCTGCACAGTGGGAACACACGATGGCGGTGACCGCAACAGGTGTGGAAATCCTGACGGCGAGCCCTGCGGGATTGTTCTGATGAGTGCGCTGCTGTTTTTTGACGAGCAGCGTTTCCAGAAGGCGCTGGAGCAAGGCAAACCGGTCACCGTTTTTCGCGATGCTATCCAGGCAGCTAACACCCACTTCGATAATCGCTTCTACGAAGGCGAAGACGTACGCACGCTGGTCAATGAGCGGGCACGGTTTGTCGACAGACTCCTGCACTTTGCCTGGCAACATTTTGAAATAGGCGACACTGTTTCACTGATTGCAGTGGGCGGCTATGGCCGCATGGAGCTGCACCCGCATTCTGATATCGATGTACTGATACTGCTGCCGTCAGAGCCGGATGCAGAAACGCGCCATACCCTCGAGCGTTTCATCACGTTCCTGTGGGATCTCAATCTCAATATCGGGCACAGCGTACGTACAATGGCAGAATGCATACAAGCTGCTGCAGATGACATCACGATTGCCACCAATCTGCTGGAATCACGTACGCTGGCTGGCAACCGCCTCCTGCGCACTACACTGCGCACCGAAATTGACGCGCGAAATATCTGGCCCAGCCGCGAATTCTTTTACGCCAAGTGGCAAGAACAACGCGAGCGCCACACCAAGCACAACAACACTGAATACAACCTCGAACCCAATATCAAGAATGCTCCCGGCGGCTTGCGTGACATCCAGACGATCATGTGGATTGCCAAACGCCATTTCAATCTGGAAAAAGTCAGCGATCTGGTGCGCGTCGGATTTTTGACAGAAAACGAATTCAACATCATGCGCAATGGCGAAGAACTCCTCTGGCGCGTGCGTTATGGCCTGCACCTGCTGGCCGGCCGACATGAAGAAAGACTGTCATTTGATTACCAGCGCGCGCTTGCCGCTGAATTCGGTTACCGTGATACAGAGAAAAGTCTTGCGGTTGAGCAATTCATGAAACGCTACTATCGAGCTGTATCTGCGTTACGTGAACTGAATGATGTACTGCTGAATTTTCTCGACGAGTCACTGTCTGACGATGACAATATCGCTGAAATTATTGATATCAATCGAAGATTTCGCACGTATAACAATTATATCGAAGTAAAAGCTGAAAATGTTTTCCGGCAAACACCAGCTGCCCTACTGGAAATATTTGTATTGATGGGACAGAACCCCCAAATCAAGGGGGTGCGCGCTTCCACTATCCGTCTGATTCGTGAACATCGCCAACTGATAGACGACAACTACCGGCAAGATATTCGCAATACATCACTCTTCATGGAGCTGATGCGCTCACCGCATGCCCTGGTGACACAACTGCTGCGCATGAAACGTTATGGCATCCTTGGCCGATACTTGCCAGAGTTTGGTGAAATTGTTGGCCAGATGCAGCATGATCTTTTCCATATCTACACCGTGGATGCGCATACACTCTCTTGCATCAAGAATATGCGCCGTTTCTGGTATGCAGGCGCACAGGACAAATTTCCACTGGCTGCAAAAATTGTCCGGAAATTACCCAAAATTGAACTGCTCTATATTGCAGGGCTGTATCACGACATAGGCAAAGGACGCGGCGGCGACCACTCACAGCTAGGGGCAATAGATGCCCGTGCTTTTTGCGAGCGCCATGGCCTCGGCAAGCGTGACACCAATCTGGTTGTCTGGCTGGTAGAAAATCATTTGTATATGACCAGCATTGCGCAACGGCAAGACATTTCAGATCCGGAGGTCATCCACAATTTCGCATTGAAAGTAGGCGACCAGATCCATCTGGATTATTTGCTTGCCCTTACGGTTGCAGACGTAAATGCTACCAATCCCACTTTATGGACAAGCTGGAAAGCGCAGCTGATGCGCCAGCTCTACACCGAAACCAAGCGCGCATTGCGCCGCGGTCTTGAAAATCCGATAGACAAACACGAGTGGATTGAAGATACCCAGCAACAGGTTATCCAGAATCTTGCCCTCAAGGGATTTTCCGAAGCAGAGGCAAGGAAAATCTGGGCAGGCCGTGGCGAGGATTATTTTTTGCGTGAAAGCGTCACGGATATTGAATGGCACACAGAAGCCATTGCCCACCATGCCAACCCGGATGAGCCGCTTATCCTGATACGTGACCCACAAGACGGGGTATTTGAAGGCGCGACCCAGATTTTTGTCCGCATGCGTGCCCATAACCATGCGTTTGCAGCAGTCGTGACACTCCTTGACCAGTTAAACCTGAGCATTCAGGATGCCCGCCTCTACAGCTCTAGCGGCGACTTTACCAATGACACATATTTTGTGCTCAATGAGAACCTCGAGCCCATCGGCAATGACGATGAGCGACGCAATATTATCTGGCAAACGTTGCACGATGAACTGGCGCACAACATCAATAACTTCCCGTCCATTGCACAGCGGCGCACAGCGCGAGAAATGAAACATTTCACCATGCCTACACGCACCAGCATGGTTAATGACATCAACAGTGGCACCACGGTACTGGAAGTGATTTCGCCGGACAGACCCGGACTTCTGGCGCGCATCGCCCGCGTTTTCGTGGAATTTGGCATCCGTTTGCACAATGCCAAGATCACAACACTGGGAGAGCGCGTGGAAGACGTTTTCTTTATTACCGATCAGGACGGAAAGCCCCTGTCAGATCCGGCTTTCTGCGCATCCCTGCAATCCGTAATTTGTGAGCAACTGGACAAACAGGTCGCCAAGACATCTGCACCCGCCATGTAAAATATCCAGAGATACATATCCAACACAGAGATACATACCCAACACAATGAATCCACTACTCAACACACTACAACCCTATCCGTTTGAAAAACTGGCTGCGCTGAAATCAGGTATTTCACCTCCTGATCACTTGCAACACATTGCATTGTCGATAGGTGAACCGCAGCATCCAGCACCCGACTTTGTTGTTCGCACCCTGGCAGAACACATGAGCGGACTCAGCCATTACCCTACCACCAAGGGCATTCCTGCATTGCGTGAAGCAATAGCAAAATGGTGTACGCAACGTTTCCAGTTACAGCAACCCATGAATGCAGAAACCCAGGTGCTGCCGGTAAATGGCACGCGTGAAGCATTATTCTCATTCGTCCAGGCTGTAATTGACCCTGCCCAAAAACCTGTAGCAATCATGCCCAATCCGTTTTACCAGATCTACGAAGGCGCAGCATTGCTCGCCGGCGCAGAACCTTACTTTATTCACTGTGTTGCAGATAACGGCTTTATCCCTGATTTTTCTTCTGTTCCTGTCGAGATATGGCAACGCTGTCAATTATTGTTTATCTGTTCGCCAGGCAATCCCACCGGCAGCGTAATAAATATTAAACAGCTGCAAGCATTGATAGCATTAGCTGATAAGTATGATTTTATAATTGCTGGCGATGAGTGTTACTCAGAGCTGTATTTTGATGAAGCACGCCCTCCTGCAGGCTTATTACAAGCGTGCAGCGCAATGGGGCGACATGATTTCAAGCGCTGCGTTGTATTTCACTCCTTATCGAAACGCTCAAACCTGCCAGGATTGCGTTCCGGCTTTGTCGGAGGGGATGCCACGATATTAGGGAAATTCCTTCTGTATCGCACTTACCATGGCTGCGCCATGCCACTACAACACCAACATGCCAGCATTGCTGCATGGAATGATGAGCAACATGTTGTTGAAAATCGTCTCTGCTACACAGAAAAATTTTCTGCAGTGCTGGAAATTCTGGAGGATTGCATTACTGCGGGGGAAATTTCCGTCAGCAAGCCGGATGCCGGCTTCTATCTATGGGCAAAAACACGTGGTAGCGATACAGAATTCTCCCGCGCATTATTTTCTGGACAGAACGTGACGGTTTTACCCGGCAGTTTTTTGTCGCGGGAGTCCGGCGGCATCAATCCGGGTGCAGGCTATATACGCATGGCACTGGTTGCCCCATTGGCCGAATGTATTGATGCCGCTCACCGCATCAAACAGTTTCTCGACAAGCAGTAGCGCATGAACAAGAACGAACGGGCTGCCTGGATTGCAGAAAAACTGGCCGAACTCTATCCAGCGCCACCCATTCCACTGCAACACAAGGATCCCTACACATTGCTGGTGGCTGTGCTGTTATCGGCACAATGCACAGATGAACGTGTTAACAAAGTAACGCCAGACTTGTGGAAGTTGGCAGACAATCCTTTTGATATGGCAAAGGTTCCTGCGGAAACCATCGAGGTCGCCATCAAATCCTGCGGCCTGTCACCACAGAAATCGCGGGCGATCCACCAACTGTCCAATATCCTGGTTCGTGAGCATAGCGGTATCGTGCCTGATAATTTTACCGATCTGGAAAAGCTGCCCGGTGTCGGGCATAAAACCGCCAGCGTGGTGATGTCACAGGCATTTGGCGTACCGGCTTTCCCCGTGGATACACATATCCACCGGCTTGCCCAACGCTGGAAACTCACCAGCGGCAAAAATGTGGCACAAACAGAGGCCGACCTGAAAAAACTGTTTCCACGGGAAACGTGGAATGCCTTGCATCTGCAGATCATCTATTATGGCCGTGAACATTGTTCGGCCCGCGGCTGCGACGGAACCCAGTGCCTTATCTGCCGACATTGTTTTCCCAACCGGAAAAACCCTGTGGCGACACTCAAGGCATGATGATGAACGGTGAACAGCGCCTGATTTTTTCTCCTGCACTATTGCTGGCCATCCTGTTGCTACTGGCCCAGTGTTTTTTTCTTTATGGCGACACAGGCCGCGATGATGCTTTCTTTACCTATTGGCCTGCACAAACACTGGCAGAGCAGGGCAAGATACTGAATTACAACGGAGAGCGCGTTGAGCAATCTTCAACATTGCTACACACAGTTTTGCTCGCTGCCATTCACAAAATAACCCCTTTCATGGCAATACCCACCCTGTCCTGGATGCTTTCATTGGCAGCAGGCATTATTACGCTAATCGTCACTGCCATGATATTGCGCCAGCGTGGAATCAGTCTCTACGGCACATTGATATTGGCTACAGCGCCGAGCCTGGTGTTCTGGTCCAGTAGCGGCATGGAAACACTCAGCAGCACTGCGTTGTTCACAATTATCCTGCTGCTTTTTCTGCAAGAGCGACTGACGCGTCAACAACATCTCTGGCTTGCGTTTGCCACCTCACTTGCCGTGATCAATCGCCCTGAAACATTTCTGGTACTCGGTAGCTTTTGTTTATTGGCCTGGCCACTGAAATGCATATTGCAATGGTTTTCAGGCATAAAAACTTACAGCAACTCACCGTGGTTGACTTTATTGCTCACTACTTTTCTTGCTGCAGG
>ERZ724527.584-NODE-584-length-18037-cov-8.069570_pt1 | contig 18037 bp, 19 predicted proteins | sample MGYA00376060_ERZ724527 | MGnify/ENA primary metagenome ERZ724527 (study PRJEB28724, sample SAMN07190886) | activated sludge metagenome | isolation source: activated sludge of sewage treatment plant in Hong Hong | place: USA: Christiansburg, Virginia | collected...
GCAACACCGCTTTGGGTCTGCTGGCAGTGTTGCTGGTACTGCTGTTGTTTGGCACTCAAATGCCTGGTGCCTGGCGCGACGAGGCCTTTCGCGCAGTCCGCCTGCCATGGCAAATGAACAAGGTCGCGCACTTTGTGCTGTTTACCAGCATTGCTTGCCTGGCCCGCGTGCCGCCCCTACGCTGGTCCTTGGCTCGCGTGGTCTTTACAGCACTGGTGCGGGCCTTGCTAACCGAATCTTTGCAACACTTCGCCTCTCATCGCGAACCGTCGTGGTTCGACGTAGGTGTTGATTTGGCGGGGGCGGCGCTGGGGGTGATGCTGGCGTGGGGGCTAACGTCAACACGAAGAATCTTTGTCTCTTGACAGAGAATTCTCGCTGCTTGCAGCTCGGGCAAATGCCTGGGTTTAATACGGCGGGTGAAGAGGAATTTTTTAAATGCACAAAAGTATTCTGGTAACCGGGGGCGCGGGCTATATTGGTAGCCACACCTGTGTAGAACTGCTCAAAGCGGGCTACAGCGTGACCGTTTTCGACAACTATTGCAACAGCAGGCCCGAAGCTTTGAACCGGGTGGAGCGCATCGCGGGCAAGACGTTAACCCGGCTGCAGGGCGATGTGCGCGACCGCGCCGCGTTGGAGGCTGCCCTGCGCGCCAGTGGTGCCACGGCGGTTATCCACTTTGCCGGGCTCAAGGCGGTGGGGGAATCGGGCGAAAAGCCGCTGCACTATTACGATAACAATGTGGTGGGCACCTTGCGCCTGCTGGAGGCCATGCAGGCCTGTGAAGTGAAAACGCTGGTGTTCAGTTCGTCAGCCACCGTGTACGGCGACCCGCGGCGCCTGCCCCTGACAGAAGACCACCCTTTGTCCGCCACCAACCCCTATGGGCGCACCAAACTGGTGGTGGAAGAGATGATACGCGACACGTTTGCGGCCGATGCGTCCTGGCGCTTTGGTGTGCTGCGCTATTTCAACCCGGTTGGAGCGCATGAGAGTGGTATTATCGGCGAAGACCCGCAGGGCGTGCCCAATAACCTGCTGCCCTTTGTGGCCCAGGTGGCAGTGGGGCGGCGGGAGTTTTTGAACGTGTGGGGCAACGACTATGACACCCCGGACGGTACCGGCGTTCGCGACTACATCCACGTGGTGGATCTGGCGCTGGGGCATTTGCGCGCACTGGAAGTTCTGGCGGCTTCAAGAGCGGGCCAATGCAACGCCATCAACCTGGGCACCGGCGTGGGCTACAGCGTACTGGACATGGTGAAAGCATTTGAGCAAGCCAGCGGCAGGGCTGTGCCCTACCAGATGAAGGGCCGCCGCCCGGGCGACATTGCGGTATGTTATGCGGACCCCGCTTTCGCGCGAACGGCGCTGGGTTGGTCGGCCACCCGAAACCTGGAGGCCATGTGCGCAGACGCTTGGCGCTGGCAGAGCAAAAACCCGCAGGGGTATGCTGATTGAGGTGTCCCCGTTGATTGAATCAGAGCGGGTTGATGTTGTTTTTTGCAAAAACGCCAGTATTTCGCGCGAGATTTGTAGTGGGCAATTGGTCCTGTGGTTATACTGGCGCCAATGTTTGGATAGTCCATTGAAAGGGTCTTGAAAATGAAAAAGCTTCTGGTATCTACATCATTCGTAATTGCCGCTTTAGTTGGCGTTGCACCAAATGTGGCCTTCGCGCAAAATCAAGGCCAACAAGCCACTGTGCCAGCCGGGTCCTTTACTGCCAATATGACGCAGACAGAAGTTGACGCAAAAGTTAAGCAACTCGTGGATGCTGGCGTTCCGGTGGGAGCCGTTGTCAGTGCGGCCGTAAATGCGGGGGTGCCCGGGTCAGCCGTCGTTGCCGCCGCTGTACGTTCGGGCGCGCCAACAGCAGCCGTTGTTAGTGCGGCTGTGAATGCCAATGTGTCCACAACAGCCATCGTCAGTGGGGCTACCACTGCGGGTTTGACCCCAGCAGTCATCGCCAGTGCGGCTGTAAATGGGGGGGGGCTTACTGCAACTCAGGTAGCTACTGCTTTTAGTGCGAATAGCATTCCTGCAGCCACGGTAGCTTCTGCTTTGATCTCCGCTGGTGTGTCCCAGGCTAACACCGCAACGGCTATGACGCCGTCATTCGGGGCCACAGTGGCGGCGAATGCTGCATCAACTGCCCAAAACAATGCTAACAATAGTGCCGGCAACACCGGTGGTGGCGCTGGCAATAATAACAACGCCAACAACGAGAACAATAACAATAACGCCAACAGTGGCAATACGGGCTTTGGCACTGGCTCAAGCCCCAACCCACCAGGCGGTAGCGGTTCGTCAGGCATCAGCCCAAGCTGATTGACTGGGTCTAACCCAAACAAAAATGGCAGCCTTTGGCTGCCATTTTTGTTTGCTGTCGCTACCCAACTGCTCAGCAGTTGGGTAGCGGGAACTTTAAAAGTGCTAACGCCTAGCGCGATGCGATGGGTTGAACGTCCCGGCGCACCGAGCCAGTGAACAACTGGCGTGGGCGGCCAATCTTGTATTCAGGGTCACCAATCATTTCGTTGAGCTGGGCAATCCAGCCAACAGTGCGTGCCAACGCAAAGACTGCGGTAAACAATCCGACAGGAATGCCGATGGCGCGTTGAACGATTCCAGAGTAAAAGTCGACGTTGGGGTACAGCTTGCGCGAAACAAAGTATTCGTCTTCCAGCGCAATCTTCTCCAGGGCCATGGCCAGCTTGAACAGTGGATCGTTTTCCAGACCAAGGGCCGCCAGAACTTCCTTGCAGGTCTCTTGCATGAGCTTGGCGCGTGGGTCGTAGTTTTTGTACACACGGTGGCCAAAGCCCATGAGTTTTACGCCTGAGTTCTTGTCTTTCACCTGGTTCATGAATTCGCCGACCTTGCTGATCCCACCCATCTTTTGAATGTCCTCCAACATGTTCAGGCAGGCTTCATTGGCTCCGCCGTGGGCCGGGCCCCACAGGCAAGCCACACCGGCAGCAATGGCCGCAAACGGGTTGGTACCCGAGCTGCCGCACAGGCGCACAGTGGATGTGGATGCATTTTGCTCGTGGTCGGCGTGCAACACAAAAATGCGGTCTAGTGCGCGTTCGATAACGGGGTTGACCACGTACTCTTCGCAAGGTGTGGCAAACATCATGTGCAAGAAGTTGCCAGCGTAGCTTAGGTTGTTCTTGGGATACATGTAGGGCTGGCCAGCGCTGTACTTGTAAGCCATGGCAACCAGAGTCGGCATCTTGGCGATCAGGCGGATGGCAGAAACTTCCCGGTGCTCGGGATTGTTGATGTCGGTGCTGTCATGGTAGAACGCCGATAGGGCACCGACCAGGCCGGTCATGATGGCCATGGGGTGCGCATCACGGCGGAAGCCTCGCAGGAAGAACTGCATCTGCTCGTTGACCATCGTGTGGTGACTCACCCGCTTGGTAAACTCAGCCTTGCCAGCAACATCGGGCAGATTGCCGTACAGCAACAGGTGGCAGGTTTCCATGAAATCGCAGTTGGTGGCCAATTGCTCAATCGGGTAGCCGCGGTACAGCAGTTCGCCTTTGTCACCATCGATGTAAGTGATGGCTGACTGGCATGACGCCGTGGACAGAAAGCCCGGGTCATAGGTAAACATGCCGGTTTGCGCATACAGCTTGCGAATGTCTACAACATCGGGACCGACGCTGCCCTGGTACACCGGCAATTCGACGCTGGGGCTGCCATTGCTGAATGACAGGGTGGCTTTGTTGTCAGCTAGTTTCATTTTTGACCTTTCAACAGTTTTTTCTCAACATACTCAACACTTCTTGTACATCTTCGCAGTCCAGCGGCTCGGACACTTCCGACAGCGATTTCCGTGCCATTTGCACATCCAGCAAATCGTTGTCGCTCAAATCCATCAACAAGCCTAGCGCAACAGCTTGGCGCACGGTTAGCGTATCGCTGAACTTTTTGAAAAAGCGTTCAATAAAGAGGTCGTTTTCAAGCAAGCCTCGGCGACAACGCCACTTTAGCTTGCTCAATCCTCGCTCATCCAGCAATTCGTCGCGGACATGATGCATATCAAACGGCTCGCATCACCATCATTTCCTTGATCTTGCCAATCGCCTTAGTAGGGTTCAATCCCTTGGGGCACACATCCACACAGTTCATGATGGTGTGGCAACGGAACAGGCGGTAGGGGTCTTCCAGGTTGTCCAGGCGTTCACCAGTCGCTTGGTCACGGCTGTCGGCCAGGAAGCGGTAAGCTTGCAGCAGGCCGGCCGGGCCCACAAACTTGTCCGGGTTCCACCAGAAGCTGGGGCAACTGGTGGAGCAGCTTGCGCACAAGATGCATTCGTAAAGGCCATTCAGCTCTTCACGCTCTTCGGGGCTCTGCAGGCGCTCTTTTTCGGGCGGTACGGTGTCGTTGATCAAATAAGGCTTGATTGAGTTGTACTGCTTGAAGAACTGCGTCATGTCCACGATCAGGTCGCGGATCACGGGCAGGCCGGGCAGGGGTTTCAGCACAATCTTGCCGGGCAAGGTCAGCATATTCGTCAGGCAGGCCAGACCATTCTTGCCGTTGATGTTCATCGCGTCCGAACCACACACGCCTTCGCGGCAGGAGCGGCGGAAGGAGATCGTGGGGTCTACGGCCTTGAGCTTCATCAGGGCGTCCAGCAGCATGCGCTCATGGCCGTCGAGTTCCACCTCGATTTCCTGCATATGGGGCTTGGCGTCCTTGTCCGGGTCGTAGCGGTAGATGGAGAAAGTGCGTTTGGTCATAGGTCACCTAAAGTGTTGAGGACAGAGCAAACCATTCGCTTCGCTCTTGTAGTTTGGTCTTTCCCGCAAAGCATCAGAAAGTCCTTACTTTCAGAGGCACTGAGTCAACCGTCAGTGGCTTCATTTGCACCGGCTTGTAGCTCAGCGAATTGCTTTCGCTGTGCCACAACGTGTGTTTGTGCCATTCGACGTCGTTGCGGCCGTTCGGGTGTGCAGGGCTGTCGCTATAGTCGTCCACGGTGTGAGCGCCACGGCTTTCGTGGCGGGCTGCGGCGGACACGATGGTGGCCTGGGCGGCTTCGATGAGGTTGTCCACTTCTAGCGCTTCGATGCGTGCAGTGTTGAAGATCTTGGATTTGTCCTTCAGCGTGATGGCATCGACGCGTTTGCGGAGGTCGGCGATCTTGACCACGCCTTCATCCATGCTCTTCTGCGTGCGGAACACACCAGCATGCAGCTGCATGCTGGCGCGCAGGTCGTCGGCCACGTTTTGTGCGTATTCGCCGGTGCTGGAGTTGTCCAGGCGTGCCAGACGTGCCAATGTGCGGTCCGCTGCCTCTTTGGGCAGCGGCTTGTGGGCTTTGGTCTTGGATGCGAAGTCGACGATATGGTTGCCGGCCGCGCGACCAAACACCAACAAGTCAAGCAGCGAGTTGGTGCCCAAGCGGTTGGCGCCGTGCACGCTGACGCAGGAGCATTCACCCACCGCATACAGACCGTTGACGACTGCGTTGGGGACGCCGCCGTTGGGAACCACGACCTGGCCATTGATGTTGGTAGGGATGCCGCCCATCTGGTAATGGATGGTTGGCACGACCGGAATGGGTTCGCGGGTGATGTCCACGTTGGCGAAGTTGACGCCAATTTCGTACACCGATGGCAGGCGCTTGTGGATGGTCTCGGCACCCAGGTGGTCGAGCTTCAGCAGCACGTAGTCTTTGTTTGGCCCACAGCCACGGCCTTCCTTGATTTCCTGGTCCATGGAGCGGGACACGAAATCGCGCGGAGCCAGGTCCTTCAGCGTGGGTGCATAACGCTCCATGAAGCGTTCTCCATTGCTGTTCAGCAAAATGGCGCCTTCGCCGCGGCAGCCTTCGGTCAGCAGCACGCCCGCGCCGGCCACGCCGGTGGGGTGGAACTGCCAGAACTCCATGTCCTGCAACGGGATGCCGGCGCGCGCTGCCATGCCCAGGCCGTCACCGGTGTTGATGAAGGCATTGGTGGAAGCCGCAAAAATGCGGCCTGCGCCACCCGTTGCCAGCAACACGGTCTTGGCGTGCAGCACATGCAGGTCACCGGTTTCCATTTCCAGCGCGGTCACGCCGACGACATCGCCTTCGGCGTCGCGGATCAGGTCCAGCGCCATCCATTCGACAAAGAAGCTGGTTTTGGCAGCGACGTTTTGCTGGTATAGCGTGTGCAACATGGCGTGGCCGGTGCGGTCAGCCGCAGCGCAGGCGCGTTCCACGGCCTTTTCGCCGTAGTTGGCGGTGTGGCCCCCGAATGGGCGCTGGTAAATCGTGCCGTCTGGGTTGCGGTCAAACGGCATACCCATGTGTTCTAGGTCATAGACAACCTTGGGTGCTTCGCGGCACATGAACTCGATGGCGTCCTGGTCGCCGAGCCAATCGGAGCCCTTGACGGTGTCGTAGAAGTGGTAGTGCCAGTTGTCGTCGTTCATGTTGCCCAGCGAGGCACCAATGCCGCCCTGTGCAGCAACCGTATGCGAACGGGTTGGGAACACCTTGCTCAGCACGGCGACGTTCAGGCCGGCGCGGGCCAGTTGTAACGATGCGCGCATGCCGGAGCCACCGGCACCGACGATAACGACGTCAAATTTTCTTGTTGTAACGGAGTAGGTCATGAAATCAGCCTCAATAGTTCAATGGGATCAAAGGCGCCACAGGACCTGGATGGCCCAGCCCGCGCAGCCCACGAGCCAAACGATGGAAAACACCTGCAAGGCGAGTCGCAAGTAAACAGGCTGGATGTAGTCCATGAAGATTTCACGCATGCCAATCCAAGCGTGGTAGAGCAGGGCAATGATGACCGCAAAGGTCAGCGTCTTCATCCATTGCGCAGAGAAAATACCGGCCCACTTGTCATATCCCATCGTTCCTTTGTTGAGAAGGACCTGGGCCAAGACGATGAAAGTGAAAATAGCCATCAGTAGGCCGGTGACGCGTTGCGCCAACCAGTCGCGAAGACCGTAGTGCGCACCAACGACGATGCGCTTTGATCCGTAGTTAACAGACATGTGGAGTTCCTGCAATGAGAATGTGAATTGGGAGAGCCGAGGCTTAGTTAGTACAGACCGAAGAGTTTGGCACCGAGGACCACGGTAAGCCCTAAACTGAGTACCAGAGTGACTTGGGCCGTTGTTTTGCCCGCCTCTTTGGTCACGGTGTGAAAAATGTCCATACGGATGTGCCGCATACCGGCAAAGAAATGGTGCAGGTAGGCCCAGATCAAGGCCAAGGCAACGAGCTTTATGACGATTCCTGGCACAAAGCCAATGCCATTGTTGAAGGCGGACGTGAAGCGAGCGAACGAAATCTCGGAACTGACTGAGGTGTCGAACATCCAGATGATGAAAGGCATCAGTAAGAACATGATCAGGCCACTGGCGCGGTGCATGCCTGAGACCAATGAGGCCAAGGGCCAACGGTAACCGGGCAAGTCGTTGAAAGCGTTGATGTTTCGAAACTCGGGTCGTTTGGCCCGGGGAGAGGAATGAAGCTCAGACATGGTTTGGCTTTCTGGATGTAACCGTATGTAATTATTGCTGCTGCAGGCCAAAATTCTATTGCACTGCAACAGGCTGACGCTGGACTTGCATCAACAACCTATTCAATTGAGGGCGTTTCGATAGTAATGCCTGTTGGTCAGGTACAGGCCCCGTCGCATTTCCATGGGTACATCGTTGTAGGTGTATGCAATACGCTCCACGCTCAGCAGCGGTGTTTGTGCATCGGTTTTTAACAACTCGCATTGCTCTGCGTCCGGCAGTACGGCGCGAATTTTTTCTTCCGCGCGTACCATGCGCACGTCAAACTCTGTTTCAAACAGCGCGTACATCGGCCCGTTGTAGTCCCTCAGGCGCTCGGCCGTTAAGCCCTTGAACGGAGCCGCGGGCAGCCAAAGGTCTTCCAGAATGGTCGGGATGTTCGCGAACGACAGCACCCTTCTTACTTGCAACACTGCGTCCCCCGTGCGAATGGCCAGTGCTCGGGCGACCTCCACCGATGCGCGCGTGCGTTTGCAATCGATGATGTGGCGCTGGGCCGGGCCTTCGCTGTTGGGGTCGCCGTTGTCTGGAATGAGTTTCAGAAAACGGTATTGAATCTGGCGTTCTGCGTGGGTTGCGACAAAGGTTCCTTTGCCTTGGCGGCGTACCAGCAGGTTCTCGGACGCCAACTCATCAACGGCCTTGCGCACTGTGCCCTGACTTACCTTAAACCGAGCGGCGAGTTCCATTTCACTGGGAATGGCGGCGCTGGGCTTCCATTCACCGGCCTGCAGACTCTGCAGGATCAATACCTTGATCTGTTGGTACAGTGGACTGAATGCGGGCGTCACTTGTGTCGTGGTTGCTGATCCACCCGTCTCCACTTCCGAAGCGGCAGAGCTGGCATTGTGAAATAGGGGTGTTGCGGACATAAAAGACGGTCCGTAAGTCAGCTTGGAGTCAGTCTCGAATTCATACCGAATCATATCTTATATAAGACATAAGACAAATTGACTTTGCGACTATTTCAAGGGTAAACTCTGAGACATTCTGAAGGATTCAGTCTTTTGCTTGGGTCCCCGGACAGTCGCCGTTTTCACAACACTTCCTGGAGTTATCACCATGAGCAAAAAACCCGTTCGCGTTGCCGTCACCGGAGCAGCCGGTCAAATTGGATACGCCATTCTGTTTCGCATCGCCTCTGGCGAAATGTTGGGTAAAGACCAACCCGTGGTACTGAGCCTGTTGGAAGTGCCGGTTGAAAAGGCGCAGCAAGCCCTGCAAGGCGTGATGATGGAGTTGCAAGACTGTGCATTCCCGCTGCTGGTGGGCATGGAAGCCCATAGCGACCCCATGGCGGCTTTCAAAGACGTTGATTACGCCTTGCTGATCGGTTCGCGCCCCCGTGGTCCCGGTATGGAGCGTGCTGAACTGTTGGCCGTCAATGCCGAAATCTTTACGGCGCAGGGTAAGGCTCTGAACGCTGTGGCCAGCCGCGACGTGCGGGTGCTGGTGGTTGGCAACCCTGCTAACACCAACGCCTATATCGCCATGAAAAGCGCGCCGGACCTGCCACGCAAGAACTTCACCGCCATGTTGCGCCTGGATCACAACCGTGCATTGAGCCAGATCGCCGCCAAGACCGGCAAGGCCGTAGCCGACATCGAAAAAATGACCGTCTGGGGCAACCATTCACCCACCATGTACGCCGATTACCGTTTCGCCACCATCAGCGGTGAAAGCGTGAAGGCCATGATCAATGATCAGGAATGGAATGCCAACACCTTCCTGCCCACCGTTGGCAAGCGCGGCGCGGCCATCATTGCAGCGCGTGGCGTGTCTTCTGCAGCTTCTGCTGCCAATGCTGCGATTGACCACATGCGCGACTGGGCACTGGGCACCAATGGCAAGTGGGTCACCATGGGTATTCCGTCGGATGGCCAGTACGGCATCCCCAAAGACACCATGTTCGGCTTTGCCGTGACCTGCGAAGGTGGCGAATACAAGGTTGTCGAAGGCCTGGAAGTGGATGCGTTCTCGCAAGAGCGCATCAACGTCACACTGAAAGAACTGCAAGACGAGCAAGCCGGCGTCGCCCACCTGCTGTGAAATGACCCACCCCCGAAGCGCCTGCGGCGCCTCCCCCTCAAGGGGGCGCCACCAGCAGCCCGGCAAAGCCGGTTCTGCGGTGGCACGCGATTGTGCCGTGCGCGTTTAAGGGCCTGTGTAAATGCATCCGCGCGACGTACTCATAGGCGCCCAGGGCGCAACAGGTTTGTTACCTGTCTGCGACCATTACAGCGGTGTCGAGGCGCGGATGGTCAAAAGCCTGCAGTTGCAGGCAGACATGACCCAGGAGTTCGGCGTCTGTGTGTTTGACGTGACACTGGACTGTGAAGATGGAGCCCCGGTTGGCGGCGAAAGAGATCAGGCATATATGGTTGTAGCCCTCGCCAATGCTGCACATACCGCTCCTGATTTAATAGCAAACGGGTTGAGCCGCCGGGTAGGCGCACGCCTGCACGCGGTGGACCACCCGGCCTTTGCGGCCGATGTCGACATTGTTGTGGGCGGTGCAGCCCAATTCCTGAGTTACATCATGGTTCCAAAGGTGGAGTCGCTGGCCGACGTGCAAAACGCCGTTGCAGCCATCGACGCCGCCGTGAACCCCGAGCAGCGGGTCGACAGCTTGCCCCTGCATGTATTGATTGAGTCCCCCGCAGCGGCCCACCGTGCCTTTGAGATTGCCGCCCACCCTCGGGTGCAGTCCATCAGTTTTGGCCTGATGGACTTTGTGTCGGCCCACGCGGGCGCCATTCCCCACACCGCCATGGGCGTGCGCGCTACAGACGATGGAACCACGTTGGACCAGTTTCACCACCCACTGGTCGTTCGGGCCAAGTTGGACATCGCAAGCGCCTGCCATGCGGCAGGCAAGGTGCCTTCCCATTGTGTGGTCACGGAATTGAACGATGTGGGTGTTATTGAGCGCTCAGCACAGATGGCTGCTGCGTCGTTTGGTTATACCCGGATGTGGAGCATTCACCCATCTCAAATCCGCCCGATTTTGCGAGCTTTTACGCCGGCAACTGAAGACATCGACTTGGCCGCACGCGTTATTGAGCTGGCCAGTCTTGCAGAATGGGCCCCCATATCGGTCGGAGGCATATTGCATGATCGGGCCAGCTTTCGGTATTTTTGGCAAGTGCTGGAGCGTGCAAACCGAACGGGTTGCCCACTTCCAGAGGCTATTCGTGTGTATTTTTCATCCCGGACCCATTAAGCGAGTTTTTCCATGATCAAACAATTGTTTTCGGGTGTGTTGTTGACGTTGGCGGCCACCGCGTACGCGACTGAAGTTGTAAGAAGTGAAACCGCAAAACCGGCAGCCAAGACCAAGCCAGCTGCTATCAAGGTAGCGATGCATGCCCCAGTCCAGCATCAACCCCTGGCGTCCGTTGTGCTGTCGCCTGAGCAGCTCATCATTGCCGACAAGGTTCTGATTGGCAAAATCAATTGTGAAATGGCTGTGGTGGTGACGATGTCGCCAGACGCCCAATCGCCTGGACGATTTTTTCTGGAAATTGGGAACAAGCGCCATGTCATGGAGCCCGTGGTGACCAGCACCGGCGCCGTGCGCCTGGAAGAAGAGTCCAGTGGTGCCGTGTGGCTGCAGCTGGGTAACAAGTCCATGCTGATGAACCAAAAAGAAGGCAAGCGCATGGCTGACGAGTGTATGAATCCGGACCAGCTATTGGTGGCCCAGGCTTTGGAGCGTAATCCCCAGCCGGGTCTACTGGATGCACCCAAGGACGCCCTTGTGCCGATTGGTGCGGGTGGCGCGGTGCAGGAGTTGGTGCCGAACCCCGAACCCAAGCCCAAGGCTAAATCGAAGCTGAAATCAAAATAGATAGCAGTCCAGTCCCATTTGACGGGGGCTGGTGAGTAATTTGTGTTGCATAAGAAGGAGTAAATACGATGTTGAAAGCCTACCGTGATCATGTGGCAGAACGTGCCGCCCTGGGTATCCCGCCGCTGCCTTTGTCGGCCAAGCAAACGGGTGAACTGATTGAACTGTTGAAGGCGCCACCCGCAGGTGAAGAAGCCTTTCTGGTGGACCTGATCACCCACCGCGTGCCCGCCGGTGTGGATGATGCCGCCAAGGTCAAGGCCAGCTACTTGGCCGCTGTGGCCCACGGCACTGAAAAGTGTGCCCTGATCTCCCGCGCCCGCGCGACCGAGTTGCTGGGCACCATGCTGGGTGGCTACAACATTAGCCCAATGGTTGACTTGCTGGACGACGCGGCGGTGGCTTCTGAGGCCGCTGAAGGCCTGAAGAAAACCCTGCTGATGTTCGACCAGTTCCATGACGTCAAGGAAAAGGCCGACAAAGGCAACACCTTTGCCAAGGCGGTTTTGCAAAGCTGGGCCGATGCCGAGTGGTTCACCAGCCGCCCCGAAGTACCCCAGTCCATCACCGTAACCATCCTCAAGGTGACCGGCGAGACCAATACCGACGACCTGTCGCCCGCGCCCGATGCCTGGAGCCGCCCCGACATCCCGCTGCACGCCTTGGCTATGTTGAAGAACAAGCGCGACGGCATCACGCCGGAAGAAGACGGCAAACGCGGCCCCATCAAGTTCATCGAAGACCTGCGCGCGCGTGGCAACCTGGTGGCTTATGTGGGTGACGTGGTGGGCACTGGCTCTTCCCGCAAATCTGCCACCAACTCCGTGTTGTGGTTCACTGGTGAAGACATCCCCTATGTGCCGAACAAGCGTTTTGGTGGCGTCTGCCTGGGCACCAAGATTGCCCCCATCTTCTACAACACCATGGAAGATGCTGGCGCTTTGCCTATTGAGCTGGATGTCAATTCCATGAATATGGGTGACGTGGTTGAGCTGCGTCCCTATGACGGCAAGGCCTTCAAGGACGGCAAGGAAATCGCATCCTTCCAGGTCAAGAGCGATGTGCTGTTTGACGAAGTGCGCGCCGGTGGCCGTATTCCCCTGATCATTGGCCGTGGTTTGACCGCCAAGGCCCGCGAAGCCCTGGGCCTCAAGCCATCCACCCTGTTCCGTCTGCCACAAGACCCGGTGGACACCAAGAAGGGTTTCAGCCTGGCGCAGAAGATGGTGGGCCGTGCCTGCGGTCTGCCAGAAGGCCAGGGCGTGCGCCCCGGTACCTACTGCGAGCCCAAGATGACTTCCGTTGGCTCACAAGACACCACCGGCCCCATGACCCGCGACGAACTGAAAGATCTGGCTTGCCTGGGCTTTAGCGCCGATTTGGTCATGCAGTCCTTCTGCCACACGGCAGCGTACCCTAAGCCCGTGGACGTGAAGATGCACCACGAGTTGCCTGATTTCATCAGCACCCGCGGCGGTATCTCGCTGCGTCCTGGCGACGGCGTAATCCACTCTTGGCTCAACCGCCTGCTGCTGCCTGACACCGTGGGCACCGGTGGTGACAGCCATACGCGTTTCCCCATTGGTATCAGCTTCCCTGCGGGCTCCGGCCTGGTGGCGTTTGCGGCTGCTACGGGTGTGATGCCCCTGGACATGCCAGAGTCGGTTTTGGTGCGTTTCAAAGGCAAGATGCAAAACGGTGTCACGCTGCGTGACCTGGTGAACGCCATTCCCCTGTACGCCATCAAGGCCGGCCTGCTGACGGTGGAGAAGAAAGGCAAGAAGAACATCTTCTCGGGCCGCATTCTCGAAATCGAAGGTCTGCCAGACCTGAAAGTGGAGCAGGCGTTTGAGTTGTCCGATGCGTCGGCCGAGCGCTCTGCTGCGGGTTGCACCGTGCACCTGAACAAAGAGCCGATCATCGAGTACGTCAACAGCAATATCACCATGATGAAGTGGATGATTGCCAACGGTTATTCCGATGCCCGCACACTGGCCCGCCGGATTGCCGCGCAAGACGCCTGGTTGAAGAACCCCGAGTTGCTCAAGGGCGACGCGGATGCGGACTACGCTGCCGTCATCGAGATTGACCTGGCCGATATCCACGAACCCATCGTGGCCTGCCCCAACGATCCAGATGATGTCAAGACATTGGCTGACGTCGCCGGTGCCAAGATCGACGAGGTGTTCATTGGCTCCTGCATGACCAATATTGGTCACTTCCGCGCAGCGTCCAAGCTGCTGGAAAACAAGCGCGACATCCCGGTCAAGCTGTGGGTCGCCCCACCGACCAAGATGGATGCCAAACAACTGAGCGACGAAGGCCACTACGGTGTGCTGGGCAGCGCCGGTGCCCGTATGGAAATGCCGGGCTGTAGCCTGTGTATGGGTAACCAGGCGCAGGTGAAGGAGGGCGCTACCGTGTTCTCCACCTCCACCCGCAATTTCCCCAACCGCCTGGGCAAAAACAGCAATGTGTACCTGGGGTCGGCCGAGCTGGCTGCCATCTGCTCCAAGCTGGGTCGTATTCCGACCAAGGAAGAGTACCTGGCCGATATGGGTGTGTTGACTGCCGCCAGCGACAAGGTGTACCAGTATTTGAACTTTGACAAGATTGAGGATTACACGGCGTCCGCTGCAACGGTGAAAGACGGTGTGGCTGCATAAGCTAGCCGTCTGAGTGCCTATCAAGAGCCCTGCGGCGGGAGTCGCGGGTTTTTTTGTTTTGTGGGCTTAGTTGCGCTTGTTATTGCACGCAACAGGGCGGGCCTGGCTGTTTTGCTTCGTGTCCCCCGCTCTTCGGGCTCCTCCTTTACCTGCGCAAAAGAGCCAGGCCCGCCCTGAAGCTGGACTATTGGTGTGCATAGACCTCGGAAGACCAGTGTGATCAGGCATTTTGCGCAGGTAAAGGAGGAGGGCGTAGCCCGGGGGGCACGGAGCAAAAAGCCTGATCCCGCTGGTCTGGAGCGAGAGCCAAGCGGCGGCGTCCTGTGCGCACGTTGGAAGACAGACCGAGATAATGCGCGACATGCAGTTCCTCAACACCATCCCCTTGTCTGCGCAAACGATTTTGCTGCTAATCGCCAGCAACGTCTTCATGACCTTCGCCTGGTATGGGCATCTGAAGAATATGGCAACGGCACCCTGGTACTTAGCCGCGTTGGCAAGCTGGGGTATCGCGCTGTTTGAATACCTGTTGCAGGTGCCCGCCAATCGCATCGGATTCCAGCAGGCTGGATTTACCTTGGCCCAGCTCAAGATCGTGCAAGAGGTCATAACCCTTTCCGTCTTTGTGCCGTTTGCAACGGCATACATGGGCGAGCCATTCAAGTGGGACTTCATTTGGGCCGGCTTGTGCATGGTAGGTGCGGTTTACTTCATTTTTCGCTCGGGCTAGCCAACACAAAGTCCTTTTGGTTGGTGCGGTTAAACTTTGCCGTCTTGAAAACGTCAAGAAGTTTGCTGTTGGGTGAAGGAGCCGTGATGCTATTTGGAAAGCTGCTGCCGCGTGAAGGCAATTTCTTTGAGATGTTCAATGAGCATGCGGATCGCATCGTTGAAGCTGCGCAGGCCTTTTCAAAACTGGTCGCCAATTACGGTGACCTGGCATTGCGAGCCAAGTACAACCAAGAGGTGGATGACGCCGAACGGGCTGCAGACCGCGTGACCCACGAGTGCAATAAGTCGCTGCACATTACCTTTATTACGCCGATAGATCGCGAGCAGATCCATGCCTTGATCAACACCATGGATGACGTGGCGGATTTGATTCAGGATTCGGCTGAAACTATGGCGCTGTATGACGTGCACCATATGACGGATGAAATTACCCGTCTGACCGACCTCAGTGTGAAGTGCTGCGAACGCTTGCGTGATGCGGTGAAGCTGTTGGGCAACATTGCCGAACCATCGACGGCCGAAGCGGCGTTGAAGACCTGTGAAGAGATTGATCGTCTGGAATCAGATGCAGACCGCGTGATGCGTACCGCCATGAGCAAACTTTTTCGTGAAGAGCCGGATGTGCGCGAAGTTATCAAGCTCAAGGCGATCTACGAATTGCTGGAGACCATTACCGACAAGTGCGAAGACGTCGCCAATGTCATCGAGGGCATCGTCCTCGAAAACTCCTGAGCCAGAATCGCGCACGACGATGGAAAATGTACAAGCGGCCCTGTGGGTAGTGGTTTTGTTGGTGTCATTGGCATTGATGTTCGACTTCATGAACGGATTTCATGATGCGGCGAACTCCATTGCGACGGTGGTGTCCACCGGGGTGCTGAAGCCTGGTCAGGCGATCCTCTTCGCAGCGTTTTTCAATGTGATTGCCATTTTTATTTTTCAGCTTAGCGTCGCGGCGACCGTCGGCAAAGGCATTGTGCAACCGGGTGTCGTTGATACCCATGTCGTATTTGGCGCCTTGCTTGGTGCCATCACATGGAACGTTATCACGTGGTACTACGGCATTCCCAGCAGTTCGTCACACGCGTTGATTGGTGGCATTGTGGGCGCAGTGATTGCAAAGTCAGGGGCTGGATCCCTGGTGTCTGCGGGCATATTCAAGACTGTCATATTTATCTTTATCTCTCCATTCTTGGGATTTGTGCTGGGCTCCTTAATGATGGTCGCCGTGGCTTGGATCTTCCGGCGCAGTCGGCCGTCCAAGGTCGACAAGTGGTTCAGACGCCTGCAATTGGTTTCAGCTGGTGCCTATAGTCTGGGTCACGGTGGAAATGACGCGCAGAAAACGATCGGCATTATCTGGATGCTGCTGATTGCCACAGGCTACACAGCGGCGGGAGCGACCTCGCCGCCGACCTGGGTCATCATCAGTTGTTACGCCGCCATCGGCATGGGAACGATGTTTGGCGGTTGGCGAATTGTGAAGACCATGGGGCAGCGGATTACCAAACTTAAACCTGTTGGTGGATTTTGCGCTGAAACTGGTGGTGCAATCACTCTGTTTCTGGCAACCGCCTTGGGTGTACCGGTGTCGACAACCCATACGATTACCGGCGCCATTGTGGGTGTGGGTTCAACCCAGCGTGCCAGTGCGGTACGTTGGGGGGTGGCAGGCAATATCGTGTGGGCGTGGATTTTCACCATACCTGCGAGCGCGTTTGTGGCGGCCGTAGCTTATTGGCTCAGTCTGCAGTTTTTTTGATCTCAGGCGACTGTGAGATCAGTCGGGCTTCCTCGACCTGGTACTCGAAGTAGTGTTGGAAACTGTAGGCAAGACTGGCCATCAGTACCGTAGTGCCGACCAAAAGAGATGCAGCCAGTGCACCAACGGTAAGCCAGTTGGTTTGTCCACCCGTGCTGTCTTTGGGTAAATTTGGGTTGAAGCGCTCATTCCATCTATCGGTGGTCATGAGGCCATACGCCAAGGCGTTAATGGCACAACCCGCAATAGTGAAGCCCAGCATTGGAATGAGCACCCAACTCCATGGGTCTTCCAGCCCGTAGGTACGCGCACGGTGCACGCCGTATAGCCCCAGGATGGTGGGTATCGGCAGCATCCAAGCCAGGCGATTGGCTAAACCAAAGAGGTAGAAACGGTGTAGCCCGAAGGGACCTCCGACAAAGGTCAACCAGGTGGCCAGGGTTTTGTTTTTCATGCCTGTGATTGTGCCGGAGCCTGGGTGCTGCCCAGGCCTATGACGCGGTCCATCAGCACGACGTCCAGCCAGCGCTCGAACTTCCAACCGCATTTGGCCAGCACACCCACGGGTTGGAAACCACAGGCCTTGTGTACACCCACGGAACCTAGATTGGCCGAGTCCCCAATCACGGCGATTAATTTACGTACCCCGGCTCGCTCGGCCTGCGCCATTAGTTCCTCCAGCAGCAGGCGGCCCAGGCCATTGCCAGCGGAGGCCGGGGCCAGGTAAATGGAGTCTTCGGCGGAAAAACGGTAGGCAGGGCGGGGCTTGAACCAATTGCAGTAGGCAAAACCCAAAACGCCATCCGCAGTTTCTATCACCAGGTAGGGAAGTCCCTTGGACAAGACGTCCGCGCGTCGGGCCGCCATGTCCTGCTCAGTAGGCGGCGTCGTCTCAAAGGTGCCAGTTCCATGCAGTACGTGGTGGGTGTAAATGGCGGTGATCGCGGGGAGGTCGGAGTCGAGACTTGGGCGAATCTTTATCATGGATTGGTAACAGGTTATAATGGAAGGCTATTCAGAGTGTCACTGGCCGGGTGGTCAGTTGCGTGTCTCAACTTTGAATCGAACTTTGAATATATAGGCCGAAAGTAATTTCTGCCACCCAAAGGATAAATCATGGTCGTCATTCGACTCGCCCGTGGCGGTGCAAAAGCACGCCCGTTTTTCAATATTGTTGTGGCTGACAAGCGCACACGCCGTGATGGACGCTTCATCGAGCGTATCGGTTTTTACAACCCCATTGCTACTGCCAGTGAAGAAAGCATCCGCATTGCTCAGGATCGTCTGACTTACTGGAAGGGCGTTGGCGCCCAGGCATCTCCCACCGTGGAACGCCTGATCAACCAAGCCGCCAAGAAGGCCGCTTAATAAGCCACTGTGCCGCGAAGAGGGCCTAGCGCTCTCTGGTCGGCACCTTACGCGTATGCTCACCGGACTCGAAGCTGCTGAATTGCCAGCGGATGCCATTGAAGTCGGAC
>ERZ724527.585-NODE-585-length-18036-cov-5.157611_pt1 | contig 18036 bp, 16 predicted proteins | sample MGYA00376060_ERZ724527 | MGnify/ENA primary metagenome ERZ724527 (study PRJEB28724, sample SAMN07190886) | activated sludge metagenome | isolation source: activated sludge of sewage treatment plant in Hong Hong | place: USA: Christiansburg, Virginia | collected...
GCAGTTTCTTTTAATGTTTCAAAAACTTGTGCTATAGTTTGTTTGAGAGCAATTTTAGTAGGAACAAAAGTGTCGGAAGCATATTTGATTCGGGCCCATTCTACAAGATAATCCAACATGTTCAATTCGTTGATGGTTGCTTTGTGAAATTCATTGAGCAATTCCTTTACTAAAGCAGGTTCGATGGTATCGAAATTCATTTTTAGATATTCCGCACCTTGGATGATACCTGCTAATGGACTTCTTAAATCATGCGATAAAACAGCCAATACACTTTCTTTATGTGAATTGAGTTCTTCTAATTCTTTTGAGTATTTTTTTATCGCGTCTTCAGATTTTTTTTGAGCCGTGATATCACGAAGGATTTTTACATATCCAATAAGCTCGTTATCTATGCTTGTTAATGGAAACACCAAACCATCTGCGTAAAATTTCTTTCCGTCTTTGCAAACGTGCCATCTAATATCAACTGATCTTCCTGATTTTAAAGCAATGTCTATTTCATGTTGCGGAATACCTGCAATTTTATCTTCATTAGTAAAAATAACTTCAAAGGGTTTCCCAATAATTTCATCGGTCTCATATTGGAATATTTTTGTTGCACCCGAATTCCAACTGTTGATATTCAATTCTTTATCGACGGTAAAAATGGAGTAATCTTGTAAGCTATCAATAATTTGACTGTAAAATTCAGCCGTTGGGACATATTGATCTTTAAGAATTTTAGTACTGATTTGAGCGGTGTTCATGTGGGATGCTGCTATGGATTCATTGATGTTGTATCTATAAGATACACGACAACAAAGGTCAGCTGTTTCTTTTTAAATGTGTTGTATATCTTTTGCAATTTGTTGCATTATTTAAGGCAAAAAAAAGGTCTTGAAAACCCATAAAAAGCAAGAATTTACGAAATTCTTTTAGCACCTTTACGATTACTTGTGAAAACGTTGATAAGATTCAGAAAAAAGAGAAAAAATAAGCGTCGTCACGTAAAAAAGGTTTGTTTTAAGAATCCCTAATTTACGCAACAACGCCTTCAAAAAAAAATCAAAAACTATTACTTTATTTTACCATAACTTTCTTGGTCATTTGGTGATTATTCATGTCTTGAATTTTTACCATATACATTCCAGAAGTCAAATCAGCTATATTGATTTGCTTTTGATTGGATTCTAAAACTTTTTGACCTTGTATGTTATAAACTTCTACTGATTTTAATGTCGATGCTGTTTCTAAGTTTAGGTACTCTGAAGCTGGATTTGGAGAAATCACAACGGCTAAATTATTTTGAGAAAAGTCAGATGAAGACAAGGTATTGCTTGTAAATAAACTAGTAACTTCAGCTTGTGATAAAGCATAGTTGTATATTTTTAAATCATCGATGGCACCATTAAAAAAGTTTAGCGATCCATTTTCAGCCATACCAAGTTTGAAAAAATTTGAATTGTTTACGGTATTAAAAGTTTTTGCACCCGAACTAAACAGCACACCATTTTTATAAACAATTGCAGTCGTCCCATCATAAGTACATACATAATGTACCCAAGTATTAACTGTGTTTGTATCTGCGGTTTCGAGGTTAGCAGCTGCATTCGCAAAGTATAGCGTTGTTGCTGGTCTCAAAGCTAAACCGTTACCATTGGCATCATTACCAAAATGAAACACATAATTTATTTGATTGTTTAAAACATTAATCTTCGCCCATACCGATATTGTTCTCGCTGAGCTACCATAAGGCAACCCTGTTATGGTAGCAATTGTACCTGAATTATTGATATTAATAGCACTATTTGCATTTCCGTTTCGGTCTGTTGTAAAAGAAGTTCCGGCATTGGTTTGAAATGGATTCGCCCCTAAAGCATTATTGTAAGTATTATCAAAACTATATTCTGCAACAGACGCAGCTGCTATCGTTGTAAAACTGCCTATTGTACTTGTAGTTGTTCCAGCGGCATTTGTGGCTTCAATTTGATAATAATAAGTGGTATTAGATAATAGTCCTTGAATCTGAGCAGAGCCAGACGAAGCTGTTGAACCATTTGCAGAAAAACCAGTTACTTGACTTGATAAATTTACATTGGTTAAACCATACTTTACGATAGAAGTTGTAGCGCCATTATTGGCATTTAAATCATAATTTACAGTAGCGCCATTGATTGAAATTGTAGGGACTGAAATGGCAGAAATGATTGGAACCGTTACTGGTAATGTATTGTTTGCAAACAAACTTGTTACTTCTGTTTGGCTTAATGCATAATTATAAATTTTTAAATCGTCGATAGCACCATTAAAATAACTTTGTCCTCCTAGTTCGGTCAAACCAAGTCTCAAAGTATTGGCATTATTTGTAATATTCCAAGCCACTGCGGCGCTTGAAAGTAAAACACCATCTTTGTATACTTTTGCTGTGGTGCCATCATACGTGCAAACGTAATGCGCCCAAGGTGCATCTATGCTTGAAGGTGCAATTAAATTACCTCCTGAACCTGCGAAAAAGAGCGTCTCTGCCGTTCTAAAAGCAAGTCCGTTTCCATTAGCCGTATTTCCATAATGAAAAACATAATTAATAGTAGGGTTGATAACATTCGCTTTTGCCCATACCGATATTGATTTACTACTTGCTCCGTATGGAAGTCCAGGAAAATTAGCAGTAGTTCCTGTATTATTTATATTAATGGCACTATTCGCATTTCCGTTTCGGTCTGTTGTGAAAGAGGTTCCAGCATTGGATAAAAATGGATTGCGACCTAAAGTATTATCATACGTATTGTCAAAATTATACTCTGTAATCGCGTGAGGCAAACTTTCTTGCGCAGTAAAATTATCCATAAAAAAAGTAAAATTACCACCTGTGCAATATACATACAGTTTAAAAACTACATCATTTCCTGTTGGGATAGTTCCAGCTGGAATTACAGCTGCAAGTCCTTGACAAGCTGTTGACATGGTTGCATTGGTAATATCAATCCAACTATTGGTAGTGAAATTATAATATTGAAGGTAAAAAATGGCATTACCTGAGTTGTTACTTTTTTTGAAGTCACAAGAAATTGTGATTGCTCCTCCTGTTGAAACATACGTTGGAGTAGCAAGTTCGGCTCCTGACCCGAGTCCGAATGTATTGAAAAAACAAGAATAGGAACCTGAGCATGAAGCTGTGTTGGAAATATTAAAACCATTGTTGCTCCAACCAGCAGGAATAGTTCCAGATTCAAATCCTTCGACAACATTAATTTGCGCATTTGTAAATGTAAATGCCAGTAAAAAAAGTAAAAGTAATTTTGTTTTCATGATGTGGGGTTTTAAAGTTTGCCGCAAAATTAGTGGGCACTCTTTATCATTCTAGATCAAGTTTACCAAAGGGTATTTTGAGTTAACGAATGGCTATATTCCAACTATTTCTTCATTTGTAAATTGTTGCGCTTGTTCGGAAATTGGCTGTGTTTAAAATCCCTAAAAAAACAAAGCCTGGTTTTTGGTTTGTGAAAATTGATTTTGCGTTGACAAATTATTTTTTCCGTTAAAAAAAATTGAGTAATATTAAAAAATGAATTATGCTCGAATTACCACCCAAATCCTAATTGTTTTTTTTAGCTTTTTATTTGTCAATAATGCTGCTGGACAACCGACAGATTTGCTTTTAAAAAAAATTGAAAACTATAAAAAAAGAGATTCTGTTAAAGTAGAATTATTGGTCGATTATTGCGTGGCCAATACCTTTTCTAATTCAGATAAAAACCTCGAATATGCTAAGAATGCCTTGGCTATTTCTAACGAAATAAACTACGGCCTTGGAAAAATTAGATCTTTAAATTGCATCGGAAATTATTATTACCAACAAGCCATTTACGACAAAGCAACCTACTACTATACGAATGCTTTAAAAACATCGGAAGAAACCAACGACGTGCCTAACATCGTCATCGGGAAAAGTAATTTGGCAAGTATTTATAACAGAACCAACCAGCAACAGAAAGCACTCGTTTTATTCAAAGAAGCCGATGAAACTTTGGTGAAAAACGGATTGGCAAATTCTCAAAACCGAGCAGCGATTCTTACCAATATTGGCGGTGTATATTCGTCCTTAAAACAACATGAAGCAGCAATCGGCTACCATCAAAAAACATTGTCAATTTGTGAGCAAATGAAAATCCCATTTGGAATCGCAATTGCGACAGTCAATATCGGAGAAGAGTATGTTAGTTTGAAAGCTTACAAAAAAGCGGAAGTCTATTTAAATCAATCGAAAGCCATTTCTGAAAAAGAAGGTTATGAGAATTTCTTGGGTCAAATCTATAAAAACTTGGGCATCGTTTATTGGTCGAATCATTCGAAAAGCAAAGCCATTGCCTATTTAGAAAAAGCCATGACGGTTTCAGAAAAAGTCAACGAACAAAATGAATTGTTGAAAACCGCCGAAATATTACAACAGTATTATGCTGACAACAATGATTATAAGAAAGCCTACGCTACAAGTTTGAAAGCACTGGCATTAAACAAGAGCATTAATGGTGTCGAAAAACAAAAAACAATCACCGAAACCAACACCAAGTACGAAACAGAAAAGAAAGAAATCCAAATAAAGTCGCTTCAAAAAGATAAAAAGATTGCGGCTTTAAACAGTCAATCGCAAAGAAATTTGATCTTGATTTTGGCTATTTTATTTGTTTCCGTTTTATTGATTATTTACTTTTTGTTCAATCGATTTAAAATCAAAAAGCAGAACGAATACTTAAAAACAAAACTTGTTGAAGCTGAAAAAACAATCCTAGCAGAAAAAAAAGCGGCGCAAAGCGAATTAAAAGCATTCAAATCGCAAATGAATCCACACTTTTTCTACAATGCTTTAAACACGGTGCAGTCGTATATCCTTTCCAATGATAAAAAAATGGCGATTGGTTATTTATCAAAATTTTCCAGCCTGACGCGTTCTATCTTAGAGATGACTGAAAAAGAAACCGTTTCGATAGCCGAGGAAATTAAAACCTTAGCGCTTTATCTCGACATCGAAAAGGCGCGTTTTAATGAAGATTTTGAGTTTGAAATTACAACAGAAAACATTCCCGATACCGAGCAAACCAAAATTCCCTCGATGTTTCTACAACCATTCGTTGAAAATGCTGTTAAACACGGATTGCTTCACAAAGAAGGTACTAAAAAGTTAACCGTTCATTTCTCCATTAAAAACGAAATCCTTGAAATCAAGATTGCCGACAATGGTATTGGTCGTGAAAAAAGTGGCGCTTTGAATGCGATTAAAAACAAAAATCATAAATCCTTCGCCACAGAAGCGATGCAAAACCGGATAGACATTCTAAACCGAACCCGAAAAAAGCCTATTAAACTAGATTATACCGACAAGAAAAACACTAAAGAACAAGCTATAGGCACTGTTGTAAACATTGAAATTCCACTAAACATATGAAAGCCATAATTATTGATGATGAAAAAAGAGCACGGGTATCGCTTTCGTTACTATTAGCTGAATATTGTCCCGAAGTTACGCTGGTTGCCGAATGTGAGAACTTGCCCGAAGGTGTCAAAGCCATCCGCAAACACCAGCCAGATTTGGTGTTGTTGGATATCGAAATGCCTGGTCACAGCGGCTTAGAATTGGTTGATTTTTTTGATGAAAACGAAATCCATTTTTCTATTATTTTCACAACGGCTTATAACGAATATGCGGTTCAAGCCTTCAAACTTTCTGCTTTGGATTATCTTTTAAAACCGATTGTTCCCGACGAATTAATCAATGCCATTGCGCGATTAGAGCGTCAGAAGTCGATTCAATTTAAAGCCTTGTCCGAAAACATGCAGCAGGAGAACTTCGAGAAAATTGCAGTTCCTTCGGGGAATAGTTTGCAGCTTTTAAAGATTTCAGACATCTTGTATATTAAAGGCGAAGGCGCTTATTCTGAAGTCACAATGAGTGATAAAACCAAACATTTGGTGAGTCGGAATTTGAAAAATTTTGAAGAGATTTTATTGAAAGACAAGCGCTTTTTACGAACCCACAAATCTTACATTGTCAATTTCGATGAAGTAGTAGCGTATAACAAATCGGATGGCGGTTGGTTGGCCATGAAAAACGGGACTTCTATTCCAGTTTCATCAGAAAAAAGCAATCTGATTTTAGACAGAATTCAAATCGTAAAACGTTGATTTAATGTTCTGAAACTTCAAATCCAATGCTTTTCAAATCATGCCAAAAGTTAGGATACGATTTAGAAACAACTTCAGCATCTTCAATAATGATCGGCACTTTTAAAGCTAAAGGCGCGAAAGCCATCGCCATTCTGTGGTCGTTGTAGGTTGCGATTTTTATATTGGAATTGATTTCAGCGGAAGCTTCTAACTGCAACGAATCATCTGTGATTGTAACCTTTCCTCCTAGTTTTTGAAGTTCATTTTGCAAAGCTACTAACCGGTCGGTTTCTTTAATTTTTAAAGTATGTAAACCTGTTAAATGACAACTGATTCCCAATCCGAAGCAGGTGACAGCTATGGTTTGGGCGATGTCGGGTGTGTTGTTTAATTGATAATTGATAATTGATAATTGATAATTGGTTTTTCGGAGTGTAATGCTGTTTTCGTTGAATGTTGTTGCTACTCCGAAATTTTTATAGATTTCCGTTAATGCCGAATCGCCTTGCAGACTGTTTGCTTTGTATTTTGAGAGAGTGATTTGAGTTCCTTCGGTTGACAAGGCGATTATGGAATAGAAATAAGACGCTGACGACCAATCGGATTCTATGGTTAGGGTTGTTGGTTGTTGGTTGTTGGTTGTTGGTTGTGTTTCGACTGTAATTTTGTTTTGATTGAAGATGGTTTTGATTCCGATTTGCTTCAATAAATCTAAAGTCATTTGAATGTACGGAACTGAAGTGATTTTGCCTTCCAATGTCAATTGCAAACCGTTTTCTAATTTGGGAGCGATTAACAACAAGGCCGAAATATATTGACTGCTTACATTCGCGGCCAATGTCACTTGGTTTTTATCCAGTTTCTTTCCTTTGATTCTTAACGGTGGAAAACCTTCTTTTTCTTCGTAAGTAATATCGGCACCGAGTTGTCGTAACGCATCGACTAAAACTTGAATCGGACGTTCTTTCATTCGAGCTGAACCAGTCAACACAACTTCGCTTCCTTCTTGAATTGCAAAATAAGCGGTTAGAAAACGCATGCCAGTTCCTGCGTGATGAATGTTGATTTCTTGAATCCCTCGACTGCGCTCGGGAGGACAATGGCTCGATGAAAAATTGGTAGTTAAGGCTTTTTGCATCACTTCTGAATCATCGGAGGTTGAGACATTTTCGAGGACAATATTGGGATACAACGCCTGCAAGAGTAACAGCCGATTGGTTTCAGACTTACTACCAGAAATCTTTAAATGGGCATTATGAATCTCGGTAATTTGATGCAAATGAATATCCATATCTCCTAATTTATAAAGTCTCCATCATTCAAAATTTAAAATTCAAAATTCAGAATTTATTTGAGTTTTTCGTTGTTGTGATGGCGGTCGTGATCGCGCTTGGTTTTAACATCCATTTTTTTGTCGAACGCGGCTTGCAGATCGATTCCCGTTTGGTTGGCAAGACATAATACTACGAAAACTACATCGGCCAATTCTTCTCCGAGATCTTTGTTTTTATCGGATTCTTTTTCGGATTGTTCTCCGTAACGGCGTGCAATGATTCGGGCTACTTCACCAACTTCTTCGGTGAGTTGGGCCATGTTGGTGAGTTCATTGAAATAACGGACTCCGTGATTTTGAATCCATTCTTCTACTTCTAGTTGGGCGTTTTTGATATCCATTATTCTTTATTTTTTGAATCGATAATTATGGTAACCGGACCATCATTGAGCAACGATACTTTCATATCAGCGGCGAAGATTCCGGTTTGTACTTTCTTGCCTAAAGCGATTTCAAGTTCACCTACAAAACTTTCGTACATCGGAATTGAAATTTCAGGTTTGGCTGCTTTGAGATACGAAGGTCGGTTGCCTTTTTTGGTGGAAGCATGCAGTGTAAATTGACTTACAACAATGATATCGCCTTGAATATCTTTTACGGATAAATTCATCACATCATTAGTATCGGCAAAAATTCTGAGGTTGATAATTTTGTTGACCAACCAATCGATGTCTTCAGCATTATCTTCTGCTTCAACGCCAACTAAAACCAACAATCCTTTTTGGATATTGGCAACTATCTTTTCTTCGATGGTTACTGAAGCTTGAGCAACTCTTTGAATGACTACTTTCATAAATTGAATTATGACTTTCTAGATTGATCGCTGATGATTCTATCTTCATTATGCAAATCGGTGCGGTAATTCTCGTCGTCGCCTTCTAAAATGTGAAGGTAATTTTTGTAACGCGACCATGAAATCTCATCGTTTTCTAAAGCTTTTTTGATGGCGCAATTGGGTTCGTCTTTGTGCAAACAATTGTTGAATTTGCATTGGTCTTTAAGCTTAAAAAACTCAGGAAAATAACCGCTGATATCTTCTTTTTCTAAATCGACTATACCGAATCCTTTGATTCCGGGCGTGTCTATGATTTTTGCATTGAAACTCAAATCGTACATTTCTGCAAAAGTCGTCGTGTGTTGTCCTTGTTTGCTTTGTTCAGAAATCGTTTTGGTCTTGAGATGCAAACTCGGTTCGAGCGCATTGACTAAGGTTGATTTTCCGACGCCAGAATGTCCGGAAAACATGCTTACTTTTCCAACCATGAGTTGTTTTAGTGCTTCAATGCCTTTGCTTTCCGTTGATGAAACTCGCAAACATTGGTACCCTATTTCCTGATAAATGTGTTGCAAGTACAATTGTTCGTCTAAGGTGGCTTCATCGAAAGTGTCGATTTTATTGAAAACCAAAATCGTCTCAATGCCATACGCTTCAGCAGTAACCAAGAATCGATCGATAAAGTTGGTGGTGGTTGGCGGATTATTGATGGTAATCAACAAAAAAACGTAATCAACATTCGAGGCGATAATGTGCATTTGATGTGACAAATTCACCGACTTTCGAACGATATAATTCTTTCGTTCGTGAATGTGATGAATCGTTCCGGTAACGGCATCTGAAGTTTCATCCAACTCAAAATCGACCACATCGCCTACTGCAATTGGATTGGTGCTTTTGATACCTTTCATGCGGAATTTTCCCTTAATCCGGCATTCTATAAAATCGCCTTGCTCTGATTTTACAGTATACCAACTTCCGGTAGATTTATAAACGAGTCCTGTCATCTGCTATTGGAATGATAAATTATAAATTTTGAATGACAAAATTACGGCTTTTGTGCAACGGTTCGAATAATTCAAAAATTTAAATCATGAATTAATAATTTTCTCCTGATGGCTAATACTTTCTTGATGCACGGCTTTGAACAATTTTAAGACAAATTCTTCGCTCAATCCCTTTTCTCTTCCTTCGAGAATCATTTTTTCTAAAATTTCAATCCATCTTTTGTTTTGAAGCACTGCCACATTTTTCTCTTTTTTCAAGGCTCCAATTTTTTCGGCCACTTGCATTCTTTTGCCTAAAATTTCAAGCAATTTGCTGTCGGCTATATCAATATCGGCGCGGAGTTTTATCATTTTATTGTTGTAATCGTCTTCTTCGGTCGTCACCTTTCTGATGCGCAAATCTTTAAAAATCTGCTTCAAAGCCGTTGGTGTGACTTGTTGTGCGGCATCGCTCCAGGCATTGTCGGGATCTATGTGGGTTTCTATAATCAAACCGTCATAATTCAAATCAAGCGCTTGCTGCGACACTTCGAGAATCATATCGCGTTTGCCCGTAATGTGCGACGGATCACAAATCAACGGTAAATCTGGAAATCGACTTTGCAATTCAATCGCAATTTGCCACTCTGGAATGTTGCGGTATTTGGTTTTTTCATACGTCGAAAATCCCCTGTGAATCACACCTAATTTTTTAATTCCCGCATGATATAATCGTTCCACGCCACCAATCCACAAAGCCAAATCTGGATTTACTGGATTTTTTACCAAAACAATTTTGTCGGTATTTTGCAAAGCATCGGCAATTTCCTGCACCGCAAAAGGGTTGACGGTTGTTCGCGCACCAATCCACAACACATCAATATCATGCTCTAAAGCTAATTTGACATGCGCTGCATTCGCCACTTCTATCGCCATAAGCAAACCCGTTTCGGCTTTGGCTTTTTGCAACCATTTTAGTCCAATGGCACCAACACCTTCAAAACCACCCGGGCGCGTTCTGGGTTTCCAGATTCCAGCACGGTAAATACTCACGTCAGAATTTTTGAGTTCGTGGGCTATTTTCAATACTTGCTCTTCGGTTTCAGCGCTACACGGACCAGCAATCACTAGCGGATGTGTGAGTTTGAAATCGTCGAGCCATTTTCTCATTGATATGTTATTTTCCATAGTTTATTTTTTAGAAGCTAATCCCGCTATCATTCCAAATTCCCGATTAAGAAAAGCTACGGCTAAAGCCTTGTTTTCTATAAATCGGGAGATTTTCCCTTCTATCGGGGCTAGGGCTCCGCGTTACTTAGAGAAAGAAGCAACTTATTTCGTAATTCCTTTTAATATTTCTTTAATTTTATTCACTTCCTGCATTTCATTAAAAACCGCTTCAAAATCATCATTTTCTAAAAGCGTCTTAAACTTCGACAAATTTAAAATGTATTCTTCTAAAGTTTTCACAACTTGGGTTTTATTCTGTTTGAAAATGGGCGTCCACATTGCGGGTGAACTTTTCGCCAAACGCACTGTACTTTCGAATCCGCTGCCTGCCATATCAAAAATATCGCGTTCGTGTTTCTCTTTTTCAATAACCGTTTTCCCGAGCATAAATGAACTGATGTGCGACAAATGCGATACATAAGCAATGTGTTTGTCGTGTGATTTCGGGTTCATATATCTGATGCGCATGCCTAATTTTTGAAACACTTCTAGTGCCTTTTCTTGTAATTTGAAAGTGGTTTTTTCAACTTCGCAAATAATGTTGGTTTTGCCATTGAAAAGTCCGTTTACCGCTGCCGATGGTCCGGAAAATTCCGTTCCTGCAATAGGATGCGTCGCCATAAAATTACTCCGATTCGGATGATTCGCAACCCATTCGCAAATCGGAAGTTTTGTTGAACCAACATCAAACACCACCGTGTCTCTTCCAATATGGTCTAATACTTCTGGCAAAATCTGCAAACAAACATCTACAGGAACAGCCACAATCACGATATCAGCTTGGTACAAATCGTTGATGACAGCGGTTTGGTGAATAATGCCAAGCTTTATGGCTTCTTCAAGGTGATTTTTATTCGAGTCTATTCCGAAAATCACTGCGTCGGGATAATGCGTTTGAATATCCAAAGCCATAGAGCCACCTATTAATCCTATTCCTATGATGTGTATTTTCATGTTGTTGTCAGTTGTTTAACCAAATCTTGAAATGGCTTCTTGTATTTTTTCTTCTTGAACACAAAGCGAAAATCTAATGTATCCTTCTCCATTACTTCCGAAAACAGTTCCTGGTGTGATGAAGATGTGTTTGCTGTATAAAATTTCGTCGATGAATTTTTCTGACGACGATATGCTTTCAGGCAATTTCGCCCAGACAAACAATCCGACTGCCTTTGTATCGAAAGTACAGCCTAGTTTTTCTGCTAATTGAAATAGTAATTTTCTTCTGGTTGCATATACTTTGTCAAGTTGCGTAAACCAAGAATCTTCGAGTTTCAAAGCAGCTATCGCGCCTTTTTGAATGCCGTAAAACATACCGCTGTCCATGTTGCTTTTGACTTTCAATACGGCATCAATAAAAGTAGCATTTCCGCAAACCATGCCGACGCGCCAGCCGGGCATGTTGTAAGTTTTTGAAAGTGAGTTGAGCTCAAGAGCAACATCCTTTGCGCCATCAATTTGCAAAATGGAAATCGGTTTGTCATTCAACACAAAGCTATACGGATTGTCATTCACCAAAAGAATTTCGTATTTCTTAGCAAAATCGACTAATTTTTCAAACAAAGCCAGGCTTCCAGCAGCTCCTGTCGGCATGTGCGGGTAAGAAATCCACATCAATTTTACACGTGATAAATCTAGTTTTTCCAACGCTTCAAAATCGGGTTCCCAATTGTTTTCAGCAGTCAAATCATATAATATGGGTTCTGCTTCGACCAATTTCGCAACCGAACTATACGTCGGATAACCCGGATTTGGAATCAGCACCTGATCGCCTTCATTCAAAAAAGCCAACGCAATATGCATGATGCCTTCTTTAGAACCCATGAGTGGTAGGATTTCGGTATTGTAATTCAAATCGACAGCATAATGCTTTTTATAAAAATCTACCATTCCCAATCGCAGCTCTGGCAAACCTTGGTAGCTTTGATATTGGTGTGCATGGTCGTCTAACATCGCTAATTGCATGGCAGCAATTACGGACGCGTCGGGCGCTAAATCTGGACTACCAACGCCCATATTGATTACAGGTTTCCCTTCGGAAATCAGTTGGCGTACTTCACGCAATTTGGTCGAGAAATAGTATTCTGTTACGGAATTTAATCGGTTGGCTGTTGTTATCATCTTGCTATTTTTTCAACGATTAAACTTACTTTCATATACGCCTAAAATTTTCAAATGCTCCGCCATAATACTAATAACGGATTTTGCTTTTCGGAAATCTTCATACTGTTCAAAAGTTACATCTACAAAAAAGGAATATTTCCAAGGTGTTTCTATGATGGGCAACGATTGGATTTTAGTTAAGTTCAAACGACAATCGCTCATTACATTAAGCACAGCGGCCAAACTGCCTCGTTTGTGGTCGAGTTCAAACTTTAATGACGCTTTGTTGATTTGACTTTCATTTACTTCCGACGCTTGTTTGGTGACGATTACAAAACGCGTCATATTGTTGTTAACCGTTTGAATTTCGGGTGCCAAAATCGTGAGCTCGTACATTCTTGCAGCTCCTTTACTGGCAATCGCAGCAATGCCTTTCAGTTGATTTTGATGGATTCGTCTGGCGGTTTCGGCGGTATCTTTATCTTCTACCAATTTGATGTGTGGATGCATTTTTAGAAATTCCATGCATTGCAATAATGCCATCGGATGCGAATGAATCTCTTGAATATCTGCTAACGTTTGTCCCGGAAGTGCCATTAAGTTTTGATGAATATCGAGGTAATGTTCGCCTACAATTTGCAAATTATTTCTGTCTATTAAAGCGTAATTCGGAATGATCGAACCCGCGATTGAATTTTCTAAAGCCATCACTGCTTGTGAAGCTGTATTGGTTATGAGACTTGCAACGACTTCTTCAAACGACAGACATTCTTCCACTTCTTTGGTTTCAGAAAAATATTCTAAAACCACTTGATGGTGAAACGATCCTTTGATTCCTTGTATGGCGATTTTTTCGTTCATATTATGCATAAAAAAAATCCCGATTTGCACCGGGATTTGTATCTTTTTTTTGAATTAATAATTTTTCAAATAACCATACCACAATCCCTGACTTCTTTGCAGAAGAAATAAAAAGAATTGCTAAAGTAGTAACGGTTATTCAACATGGGTAAATATAATTGGATTGCTAAAGTAGGAAAAAAATGTTTAGGGTTTCACAAAAGATTTTATTTTTTAAAAAAATTCCTTGTTGTTTCTTTACTTTTGTTTCAAATCAGAAAATATGTCAATCGAAGTTCACAATATCACCAAAAATTACGGCACACAAAAAGCATTAGACGGCGTTTCCTTTACGATTCAAAAAGGAGAAATTGTGGGTTTCTTAGGTCCGAATGGCGCTGGAAAATCAACATTAATGAAAATCCTGACGACTTATATCGCAGCTGATGAAGGCACCGCGAGTGTGAATGGCTTTGATGTGAATGTACAACAAAAAGCTGTTCAGCAATCGATTGGGTATTTGCCAGAACACAATCCGTTGTATTTGGATTTGTATGTGCGGGAATATTTAGAATTTAATGCGGATGTTTATCGTGTTTCCAAAAGCAGAATAGAAGAAGTGATTGTTTTGACTGGATTGACTTCGGAAAGTCATAAGAAAATCGGACAATTATCTAAAGGTTATCGCCAGCGTGTTGGACTTGCCAATGCTTTGTTGCACAATCCCGATGTATTGATTTTAGATGAACCTACGACGGGTTTGGATCCGAATCAATTGTTGGAAATCAGAGACGTCATTCGCAATGTTGGAAAAGACAAAACCGTTTTTCTATCGACGCACATCATGCAAGAAGTAGAAGCGATTTGCGACCGTGTCATCATTATCGACCAAGGAAAAATTGTGACCGATAAAAAGCTTGAAACCGCCATTGCTCCTAACCAAGAGCAAGTGATTGAAGTAGAATTTGACCGTGTGGTGGATGATGCCGTGATGGCCAAGCTTCCGAATTTAGTATCTCGCGTGAACACGCATGATCACGTTTGGGAATTGACTTTTCTAGCCAACCAAGACATGCGCTCCGTAGTTTTTGATTTTGCACACGAGAACGGATTGAAAACGTTGCAACTCAACCAGAAGAATAAGAATTTAGAAACTTTGTTCCGTGAAGTGACGAAGAAGTAGGTTTTGGAATTAGATAAAAGAGGAAAGAGTCAAGAAGCAAGATTTTAGATACAAGATTTATTAAGAATCCGAAAGTCCTAGCCCCGATAGCAGTGGAAATCTCCCGATTTTAGAAAACAAGGCTTTAGCCGTAGCTTTTCTTAATCGGGAATTGGGAACGTATAGCGGGAAATAGCTTCTGAAAAAGAGACTAGAATTATGAAAGACACTAAAAATTTGTCGCAAGCGCAACAAGATGCGTTACTCAGTATCCTAAAAACTCGTTTTGAGAACAATAGGATTCGACATGAAAATCTTGAATGGATTAACATCGAGTCCAAACTAAAGGCAAATCCCGAAAAGCTTTGGTCGCTCAACGAAATGGAAAACACGGGCGGTGAACCAGATGTTGTTGCTTATGATGACACGACTGGGGAATACCTTTTTTTTGACTGCGCACCGGAAAGTCCCAATGGCAGAAGAAGTTTTTGTTACGACGCAGAGGCATTAGCATCGAGAAAAGAACACAAACCTAAAAACAATGTTATTGATTCGGCTAAGTCGATGGGCATTGAACTCTTATCGGAAGAACAATATAAAATGTTGCAGCAATTCGGAAAATTTGACACCAAAACATCGAGTTGGTTGAGAACACCTTCAGAAATTAGAAAACTCGGCGGTGCTATATTTGGTGATTTTCGTTACGGAAATGTTTTTGTATATCACAATGGCGCAGAATCTTATTATGCTTCTAGGGCATTTCGAGGTTCACTTAGCGTATAGATTTTGTAACCCAAAGCATCGCACATGAAACCAACACTTACCTTATTTTTAGCCATGCTATTAACGGGTTGCTCCAATAAAATCATTTCGACAAAATCTGGTTTACAATATCGCATTTTAGAAAAAGGCAAGGGCATCAAAGCCAAAGCCGGAGATGAAGTTTTTATATATGAAACAACTAGTTACAGGAATGGAACGGTTTTATATTCTAACTATAATAGCACTTCACCCGTAAAAGTTTTAATTGGCGGAAACCAAGCCACGGAAGCGGTTGATGAAGGGTTAAGAGGCATGCAAGCAGGCGAAATTCGAGAATTAATTGCGCCACCTTATTTGGTCAAAAGAAAAGGCTATCCTAGTAATGTTTCTCCCGATTCTACTTTAGTAATTAAAATGAAATTAGACCGAATTGAGCGAAAATAGAAGTTAGAAGCAAGACGTAACACAACACAAATCTTGGTTCTTGATACTTTCCTCTTTTATCTATAAATCAAACTACCCCGATAATGCTTGCGGACATTAACGTTTTCAGCTGGTAGACGCGAGTAACAATTGACATCGCCTACATTATAAATATCGCCTTCAAGTGACAAAATGGGTCGAATATAAAGATCGTTACTGCCGCGATGGTAGAATCCGATGTGATTGGCGTATAAATTTTCTCCATGAAAAACGCCACCGCCTTCAGCAAAATTAATATTTAGAATGAGCGTGGTTCCTGATATAAAAAATCTTCCTACTTCATTATTTTCTACAAATACATAATCATTGCTTACTTGAAGATGAAAATCTCCTGTTCCTGTTCCTGAAAACCCATCGTTATCATCCAAGAGTGTTAGATGCAAACTTGGATAAGTCAATACACCATTTGAAGTAATGTTTTGTTCTGTTTTAGAATAGATATCGGTAATGTTTGGAGCCGTAATATACACAACCGTTTCTCCGTAATCGCGCACCCAATTACAGCTTGTATTGTCTGATAAAGTGAGTAAATCTCCAGATAGTGTGACTTCGATGTCGTTGATTAGGTTCTCGCCGGTTTGCACCTCAACTTTATATTGGTCACCTTGTGTGATGACTACAGCAATTCTTTTGTTGACCAACAGTTTGGTAAAAGTCAATCCTTCAAAAACTTTAGACTTCACCGGACCACTTGATTTCACGCAATCTATTGGTTTTTCACATTGAATGAAAAGCAAAACAGCAACGCAATATAGGAGATACTTTTTCATAATGTTCCTTTAGATTCTTATACCGATTCCGAATTCAAGCGCTTCAGCTAGAAAGCCATGGGTTTTTACGCCGAGTCCGGAATAAAAGTTTTTTGTCCAATAATATTTCATGCCCAACCGATCGTAGATAGGCGCATCTTCTTCAAAAGGCCGATATACATAATAGCCGAGTTGGGTTTCGATAGATATTTTGTTGATGAACAACTCATGTCCGATAAAAAAACCAACTCTTTTATAATCGGTGTCAGCATCGATATGATCTTCTGGATAAGCAATAGAGCGGAATCTGATGTATTCTTTAATGGATGTAGTAGCAAAGAAATCGAAGCCCACTTGTAAAGCGCTTTTTCTGTTGATGCGTTTATCGGCATAACATCCTAAATGATAGAATGGCTTTTGCCCACTACCGATTACTGGACTTTCGTTGAAACCGTATCGCAATACTATATTGTATTTGATGGGTTCGGTAAATTTCATGGACAGTGCGGTCGAATCGGCAATTTTATACTGTGGCTTTTTCTCAAAATCATAATGAATGCCGAGATGGATTCCGTAAGTATTGATGCCACTGTTGGGCGATTTGAATCTTCCGTTAGAAAAATGTGTCAAGAAAAAACCAGCGTCAATTCCGAAGCCATCTACAATATGATCTTGTTTGAAGTTGAGCATAAAATTGGTATTGCCCATATATTTAGAACCAAAAGCGCGGTTTTTACTGTTGTTGTCTTTGTCATACGGATGCGTCGTCATGGCTACACCTTGTCCGATTTTGAACATCAGTTTTCTATCTAAAAAATAAAAATTGTAATGCGCACCTATCGCATAATTCTTCCCTAGAATTTCATTTTTAAAATCTTGGTATAAAAAATAGCCTCCATAATCAGGGAAATTATATAGCGACTGCCAAGCTTCTTTTCCGTGGGTTTTCTTAGAAAAACTAATCATGACACCTTCAGGATGGCCCGTAATTAAGTGGTATAATTCAGGCGAATGTGCCATAACATTACCACGCAAAATACTCACTTCTATGGCATTGGTGTCATCAAATTGCTGAGCAAATGTTGACGAACAAAGAAAGAAGAAGCATAAGTACAAACGGTATCGCATTGGCTAAATAAAGTCGTAAATATATTCTTTTTCGAGCTACTTATTTAGTTGTTTAATCGTGAAATCGATACTTATATCTTAACAAACCTTGTCACAGCTACTTTTCCATAAGCGTTATTTTTCAACAAGTAAGTTCCTGATGGCAAATGAGCGACATTGATATTGACTTGATTGGAAGATTCGTTTTGAGTCAATATTTTTTGTCCCATGAGATTATAAATCTCTATGACGCCTAAAGTTTTTGCGGAAAGGATGTTGACACTGCCCGAGCTTAAATTCGAAAAAACCGCAATCGTATTGTTATCAAATACCACTTCATCGACAGATAAACTTTGATTGTTTGC
>ERZ724527.586-NODE-586-length-18032-cov-18.644880_pt1 | contig 18032 bp, 19 predicted proteins | sample MGYA00376060_ERZ724527 | MGnify/ENA primary metagenome ERZ724527 (study PRJEB28724, sample SAMN07190886) | activated sludge metagenome | isolation source: activated sludge of sewage treatment plant in Hong Hong | place: USA: Christiansburg, Virginia | collected...
GGGCGCACGAACAGCCCACGCTCAAGTTCTCGCAGACCGAGCATGTCCAGTGCGCGATCGCGGGCACGAAGGGCAACACGGTCACTGCGGCCGAGAGCGCCGACTGAAACGACAATCCAGTCATCATTCCACGCGCACACTTGTTGTTCGGCGGTGCGCCAGGTGACCACTTCGGCTGCCAAGCCGGTGGCCTTGGGCCCAAGGCGATAAGCGCCACGACCGGCGGCTTCGATCAGCCCTGTACTGGCCAGCCGTACCAGCGTGACGCGCACGCTGTTCTCGCGAATACCGAACAGGGCGCAACTGCTGATGGCATCGCGGGCGGACAGGGACTCGCCTTCTTTTGCCAGCAGTAAATTAAGAATGAGGGAGCGGGTGTTGGGTTTCATGAGATCTGGCTATTGATACTAAATAAGTCACTAATTGATATTTAATGTAATATTACTGATTATGTCAATTACCGATAGAAAGAGTAATTTTGTCATGTCGACTGTCCTTCTTGAACGCCGCCCACCTTTACTGGTGGTCACGATCAACCGTCCGGACGTGCGCAATGCGGTTGATGGCCCTACGGCTGCCGCATTGGCAGATGCCTTTCGTGTCTTCGAGGCAGACGCAATGCTGCACGTGGCCATCCTCACAGGGGCGGGAGAACACTTTTGTGCCGGTGCCGACCTCAAGGCAGTTGCCGATGAGCCGGCTAGGGCTAATCGCTTGGCACCAGAGGGTGACGGCCCCATGGGGCCGACCCGTCTGCAATTGACCAAGCCCGTGATCGCCGCCGTGTCCGGCTATTGCGTGGCGGGCGGGTTGGAGTTGGCACTCTGGTGCGATCTGCGAGTGGCGGATGAGTCTGCCGTGTTCGGTGTGTTTTGCCGCCGTTTTGGAGTTCCCTTGATTGATGGCGGCACGGTGCGATTGCCGCGTGCCATTGGTATGAGCCGGGCGATGGACATGATTCTTACCGGGCGACCCGTGGAAGCCACTGAAGCTCAGCAGATAGGCCTGGCGAATCGACTGGTTAAAAAAGAGGACCTGCTGATGGAGGCAGAGAAACTTGCTATGCAAATTGCCGCGTTCCCGCAGACGTGCATGCGTGGTGATCGCCAAAGTGTCATAGGGCAGTGGGGCATGGACGAGACGGTGGCATTGCAGCATGAGTTTGCACATGGTCTTAGTGCTTTGCAGTCGGGTGAAACAGTTGCCGGTGCAACCCGCTTTGCTGAAGGCGGAGGCCGTCATGGTGATTTTAAGGGCTCCTCAGAAAAGCAGTGACAGTGAATAAAGAAGTGATGCCAAGTCAGTCGGAATAAATGGCCTACTGACACCTTGTCACTGTTAGGTGGCACCGCTAGCATCCGAGCCAGTCCAATTTGCCGTGAGAAAAATAATGTCCCAGCAGCGTATTGATGTTGTGCAGGAGTTTCGCAAGCCGGTTGAAGAGATGTATGCCTTTCTGTCGAATCACAATAACCTGACCAAAGTATTTGGGATTCCGGTCAAGCGGGTGCGTGATGGCATGGGTGATGTGAATGGCGTTGGTTCCGTGCGCAGCATGGGCTTTGCGCCGCTGGCCGTAGAGGAGACAGTAGTCGGTGTTGTGGCAAACCAGTCCATCGACTATGAAATTTCGCGTGGTGGTGGCCCGTTGACGAATCATCATGGCCGGTTGACGTTTACGAAGACGGCGACAGGTTCGCGCGTGCAGTGGACGATTACGTTTGACTCTCCGCTGCCGTTAGTAGGACCGATCGTTCGTCAGGTGCTTAAGCAGGGCTTGACGATGGGGCTGCGTAAGATTGCCTAAGGCTTTGTGCCCGCCCGCAACAAAAAACCGGCCATGAGGGCCGGTTTTTTGTTCATGTAAATTATCATGCTAGTAATAACTAGCGTGTACTCATCCACGCACCCATACTGGTGAGAATAAGGCCAGCCAGCAGCCATGCAGTAAACGGTTCACCCAGTGCCAAGGTGGCGCCAATGCCTGCCACAGCCGGTACCGTTGCCATCGCCGCGCCGAGCTGCGTTGGTCCAAGCCGCGCCAGCGCCTGCATGTACAGCATCATGGCAACAATCACGACTAAAAAGCCCTGATAAAAAGCCTGCATAATAATGGCGCTTAGCGGTACCAAGGTAATGCCCTTGGGAAGCAGTAGTGCGTAGATCGGCAGATAAATTAGTGCAGACAGTAGTGCCACGCCCAGCGTGGTTTCCCAGGGGGAGTATCCCCACTTTTTTACCAGTACCGTGTACAAACCCCAGAGCAAAGAGGCGGTGATCATCATCAGATCACCCGGCCAGCTCGTGGCCAGATCATGCAGGCTGTGCATGGCCAACGCCGATACCCCAAAGGCAATTACCAGCAGCGCACTTTTAAGGTTGGGGCTGAGTGGTTGATCCAGCAGTCGCCATGCCAGTACGGCCACAAAAAAAGGCAGGATTCCCGAGAGCAGTACGGCACCGTGTGCCGCCGGTGCGGAATGGAAGCTGCTATAAGCGACCACTGAGTAGCCAATACCTCCCGTGGCCACCAGCACTGCCATACGCAGGTTGAACAGGGGCACGCGCTTCCAGAACAGCCATAAAGGAAGCAACAGGACGGCTGCCGTACCAAAGCGTAAGGCCGTCATATCAAAGCCGTTTAATGCCGATGTGCCAGCAACCCGGCTAAGCAAAACAAACCCCGACCAGATGAGTACGCAGGCTGCTGCATATAAATAGCCACTACGAAAAGAGGAAGACATGGTGGCTCTTAAGAGGAAAAGTGAAGTGCTGATTTTTACGGGAAGGCTGTTTAAAAGCGAGAGGTTTAATCGTAGGCTTCTACAGCAGCAGTATTTTTTGCAGCAGACAAAAGCGCTCTGCCCTCAGCCTCCGCTATTCAAGATGCTGGGCAGATAAGCCAAGTGGTATTTAATCAATCTGTTTCATCAAGTTCCAGCGCTGCTCCGGTGTGGCTTGTTGCAGCAGAGGAATAATTTCCTGAAGTAAGTGGGGGATGTGTTCGGCCACTAGATCACCCTGACCTCGCGTGATCATGGCTAATGCCTTATCGATAGAAATAGATGTTGGCTTAGTGGAGTGAATGGCGACAGCCGCCAGCCCTAACTTACCGATAGCGGCTTGTACCTCGGTTTGGGCGTTAGTCTCAGGCGTAATATCGGGCACATGCACGCTAAAGCGCCATTTCACCGCCAGTGCACGACCATTCACCTGCAAGGGGGCGTTTTTCAGTGCCTGTTGAAGTTTTTCCACCAGCTTTATAGCGCCTTCGCCGGGCGTGGACGGCAGGCTAAGTGCGAGCGTAGAAATAGTGTATCGGCTGGCGGAATCTTCTGTACGGATGCACTCGCGCACCAAATGTGCCGCTTGGCTTAGCGCAGCTTCAGCTGCAACCTTGCCATTCTGCATGAAGAACGATTTGAAGTCGGGCATCTCGGCAATAACGATGGCAACAGACTGACGATGACGATGGGCAAAAGCGAGATCTTTGCTGAGTTGCTCCAAAAACGACTGCTGATTATTGAGGCCCGTAGTGGCATCAACAGTAATCTGTTTTTTCAGGGCCAATGATTCACGTTGGTAATTACAATGCGCGCGTGCGCGCGCTTGCAAGTCGATAGAATTAAACGGTTTTTGCAAAAAATCGGTGGCGCCGCGATTGAGGGCGGTCTCACGTGCTTCTTCTGAGTTATCCGCGCCAGTGACCATGATCACGGGTAGATTTTGTATGCCAGGATCGTCCGAAGCGCGAATACGGTCAAGTAAGCCAAGGCCATCAAGCACGGGCATCATCAGGTCAGTAAAAACGACATGAATGCTATGGTCGTCAAGCAGTTGCTGCCAGCCCTCCTCTCCATCGGCGGCCACGACTACATCAAAATCCTTGCCCAGAATCTTGTTAGCTGCCATGCGGATCACTTTGGAGTCATCCACCATCAGAACGCGAGGTTTACTTTCTACTGTCGGCTCAGACATGCCGAGTTACCGCCCTATTGGATAATGGAGGCGAACCAGTGTGTCGCCTAATAGAAGGAATCTAATGCAGGGCGCGAGAAACTGTCCAGCACGTTGGCGGGCTGTCTGGCTGTGTGGTCGTTGCGTCTGCTGAGCTGAAGCTAGGCTCACTATCGCCGGTGTAGAAAGATCGACAGCAGCAATACAGTGTTTTCTAAGGCAAGTACCGCATGGGGTTCGCTATCGCGCAGATACATCAAGTGGCCGGGCTCTATGCGCTGCGTGGTGCCATGAGCCTCAAAATCAATGGCGCCTTTGAGCACCTGTATCATCATGGCGCCCGCTGCAGAGTGCTCCTTTAGATACTGCCCGGTTTCCAGCACCATTTGCGCGACTTCCATGTGGTCGTCGCGGATCAGCGTTTCAGAGCGCTGTGCGGAGTGGGGGTCGAGAATAATCAATTCACCTGATTTTGCGTGTACCAGCGCCATGGAGCCTCTCCCTGAGTAAGACAAACGATATCATTAGTTTAAACCCTGTCGGGTCAGGCTCAACCATGTCGTCCGTAGTGTCTTTCTGTGCTCAGCTTAGCAAGCTGCGCAGCATCCATGCGGTTTTTTCATGGACCTGCATGCGCTGGGTGAGCAGATCCGCTGTAGGCTCATCGCGGGCTTCATCCACTATAGCGAAAGTGGATCGGGCCGTGCGCACAATGGATTCCTGACCTTCCACAAGATGTTTAATCATGTCGGTGGCACTGGTGTTAGCGGTGGCCTCCGGGATTGTGGAGAGCTTAAGGAATTCGCGATAGCTACCAGGAGCTGGGAAGCCCAGTGCCCTGATGCGCTCGGCAATCAGATCCACGGCCAGTGCCAGTTCGGTGTACTGTGTTTCAAACATCAAATGCAGGGTGTTGAACATGGGGCCGGTAACGTTCCAGTGATAGTTGTGCGTTTTCAGATACAGGGTGTAACTGTCAGCTAACAGGTGACTAAGTCCTTGGGCTATATCCTTGCGCTGGAGATCAGTCATGCCGATGTCTATGGTTGGTGCAGGGGCGGATTTCGATGTGCTCATGATGAACATCCTTTGTTGATTCGGATCGCATTTTACGATTTAAGTATGGTCGTATTTTTTCAGGAGGGTAAATTGATTGACTAAATAACATTGATATACACAGGCTATTGAAAGGGTGGATGCCGCCCCTGACAAAGCTGACATGACGGATAACTGCATCACAATAACCCGCTACGCTTGTGCAAGATCAAGTTCTGTTCGCCGGGCCGCCTTCAGAATGCTCTGGCCATTCATGCAGTAAGGAATTGTCATGACCCGTTTGTTAGTCCTTCTTTTTCTGGCTCTGGGGCTTCCTGCCAATGCGGCAGATTGGGAGCTGCAAAGTAATAAAGGCGGCATCGCCGTCTATACCGCTCGCGTTCCAGGGCAGGAGCTCCGCGCCTTTCGTGGGGTTACGGTATTGCCGGCGCCCGCACGATCGGTGCTGGCATTGCTGGCCGATGTCGGGAATATGCCGTCGTGGTTCTTTCACATGAAATCAGCGCGGGAGCTGGATCCTAGTGCTGGGCACTATGGCCACAATCACTATCTGGTGATTGCGGGCATCTGGCCCGTGCGTGATCGCGATGTGGCGATAAGGGCGAGTACGAGTCAGCAAGCGGATGGCGTTATTGTGATGTCGTCCGTTGCTCAAGCAAACCTGCTGGCAGTGCAAAGCTGCTGTGTGCGTATCCCCCGCATGGAATCGACTTGGACGGTGCGGGCGCTGGATGCGGGTCATACCGAACTGGTGCTGACGACCAGTTCGCACCCAGGGGGCTCCCTGCCATTGTGGATTGCGAATATGGTCGCTGCCGACATGCCTCGCAAGACACTGGAGGCAGTCCGGCGCGAGGTTAAAAAACCGGCTTATGCCGAGGTGGATACTCAAGGATCAGCCAAAGGGCGTGAGTTTGTCGGTCGGTTTAAGTTCTAAGGGCTTTTTGGATAGTTCGAGAGCAGTGCTTGGAGCAGTCTTTTTGCCCTCATTTTGTCTATGATTAGTCTGTCGGGGCATATCAGGAGCCCTTTGTTACATAGACTAAATTGATAGCAAGACGTGTATTGATATACAAATACTATTATTCGTGCCGGCATCGTCCTGCGCGCCGCACCGCCTTATAAGGATCGCACTAAGCGGGTTGCTCTGAGTGGGCGGCCCTGAATGGAGAACTCATTGGAGCACGCCAACACCTTCTTGCAGGATCTGGCCATCATCATGCTGGTGGCCGGCGTTATCACTGTTATTTTTCATCGCCTGCGCCAACCGGTTGTGCTGGGCTACATTCTGGCCGGCCTTATTCTGGGGCCGCATACGCCGCCAATGGTGTTGATCAGTGATAAACACACCGTAGAGATGCTGGCAGAGCTGGGCATGATCTTTCTGCTCTTTGCGCTGGGCCTTGAATTTAATCTGAGCAAGCTGAAGAAGGTGGGCTCAACCGCCATCGTAGCGGCGTCCACAGAAATCCTGCTTATGCTGTGGGTGGGCTACGAAATTGGACAGGCTTTCGGTTGGAGCAGCATGGATTCGCTGTTTCTAGGCTCCATGCTGGCCATGTCTTCATCCACCATTATCATCAAGGCCGTTGGTGACCTTGGCATGAAGCGCGAGAAATTTACGCAGCTCATGTTCGGTATTCTTATAGTGGAGGATGTGCTGGCGATTGCCATCATGGCATTGCTGTCCGGTATTGCGCTCACCGGCAGTATGGGTGTGGGCAATGTGGTGGGTACGCTGGGCAAGCTCGGTATTTTTCTGGTGGTAGCGCTGATCAGCGGGCTACTGCTGGTGCCTCGGCTGCTTTCTTATATTGCTCGCTTCAACAGTAAGGAAACGCTGCTGGTAGCGGTGCTGGGAATCTTCTTTGGCTTTAGCTTGCTGGTCACCAAGCTGGGCTACAGCATGGCGCTAGGGGCGTTCGTAATCGGTGCCATTATGGCCGAGGCGCGGGAGCTACGCTTGATCGAACGGTTAATTGAGCCGTTGCGCGACATGTTCAGTGCCATTTTCTTTGTCGCTATTGGCATGCTGGTAGATCCGCGGGTCATCGTGGAATACGCGTTGCCGATTGCGGTGATTACAGTGGCCGTGGTGCTGTTTAAGGTAATCAGTTGCGCAGCAGGTACTTTTGCGACGGGGCACGATGCACGCACCTCTATGCGCACGGGAATGGGGCTTGCACAGATTGGTGAGTTTTCGTTCATTATTGCCAGCCTCGGGCTCAGCCTAAAGGTGACCAGTGACTTTCTCTATCCAATCGCGGTAGCCGTGTCAGCCATCACAACCTTACTTACGCCTTACCTTATCAAAAGCTCAGACGGGCTGGTAACAACGTTGGGCCGAGTGATGCCTGTGCGCTTAAAAAACGACCTCAATGCCTACACAGAATGGATGCAAAGCATCAAGCCTCCTGATGAAGGCCATGCCATTCTGCATGCCATGATTCGGCGTATTCTGGTTCATGTTGTGCTCAACTTTTGTGCGGTAGCGGCGATCTTTTTGGCATCATCTTGGGCGTGGAAACATACCTCACTGAGTGATGGTTTTGCTTGGCTGGAAAGCGCCTGGCAGATTACGGCTTTTTGGGCTTTGACTCTGCTGGTGTCGCTACCCTTTCTGGTGGCGGCTTACCGCAAGCTGGAGGCATTGGGCATGTTGCTGGCCGAGATGAGCGTGCATCCAGATAAAGCCGGCAAATTGACGGCGCCAGTTCGTAAGCTGCTGGCGACACTTCTGCCAGTCGCTTCACTTGTGCTGATGCTGCTGCTCATTTCGATCCTGAGTGCCCGCATCCTGCCACCCTTTCATTTGATGGTGCTGGTAATTGTGGTGGTGGTGGCATTGGCATCATTGCTATGGAACTTCTTCGTACGCTGGCATTCCCGGTTGCAAATTGCCCTTAAGGAAACATTAGACTCCCAGCCGGATGATCATGCCCCGCATTAAGGCCTGCTCTTGTTATTGGCGCAAGCAGCGTAAAGTCCACTGGTAATGCGAGTGACGAGTAGAGCGGGCGTTCAGGGATGCTGAAATATGCCTGAATGCCTGGCTGGCTATATATTCCGCCCATAAAAACCGATTCAATACACGCTTTCTTCCTCCGCGTTTCTTGTCATGGTACTCAATCGACGTTTCTTCTGGCGCTTGGTCGCCATCGTTATAGGCCTGGTGTTGTGCTATCAACTCTGGTTGCTGGGTCATGTACTCTGGTGGACGCAGTACAACCCTTCTTCATCGGCCTTTATGGAGGCGCGACTTGATATCCTGCAGAGCAAAGACCCTGATGCCGAGTTGCATTACAAATGGGTGCCTTACGAAAAAATATCAATCAATCTAAAGCGTGCAGTAATTGCATCAGAAGATGCAAAGTTTCTGCAACATGAAGGGTTTGATTGGGAGGGCATGCAGACGGCATGGGAAAAAAACCTGAAAAAAGGAAAGATTGTGGCGGGAGGTTCGACCATCTCGCAGCAGCTCGCCAAAAATCTTTTTCTTTCAGGAAAACGCACGCCTTGGCGTAAGGCAGAAGAAGCAATGATTACCATCATGATGGAAAATATCATGAGTAAGCATCGAATTTTTGAAATATATTTGAATGTGATCGAGTGGGGCGATGGTGTGTTTGGTGCCGAAGCCGCTGCCCGACATTATTATGGAAAATCAGCGAGCCGGCTCAATGCATCGGAAGCCGCAAAATTAGCTGCCATGGTCCCTAATCCTCGCTACTACGACGCGCACCGCAATGACCGCCGCTTATTGCGTAAGGCACGCATTATCCAGCGCCGCATGGGGTATGTGCAGGTGCCGCGCTGATAACGTTTGAGTGTATCAGTGCGGATTAGTGAGGCTTTCTCTTTTCTGCAATTGCTGGCTCACGCCGGCAAAAAGGATTTCCGAAGTCGCGACCATTTCATCAAGCGACTGCGTAAAGCCCGATAACATCCAGCGCGAGCCAATGCCAACCATGGCACCAATGAGGCCAATGGATAACATATCACCATCAATACCTGTCATGGCGCTGCTTGGTTGAATGTCGAGAGTGCGCATTAGCCGAGCAAAATCTTCGATGGCGTGCCGGTACAGTTGGTCTACGCGCGGGCTTACGCCCAGCACTTCAACAAACTGAACTCTGGCTGCTGCCGGGCATTCACGAATATAGGCAAAAAATGCACTCAGCCCCGCACGGATCATGGCATCGTGCTGAGGGGCGGCCTGCGTAATGGCCGCTGTCATGCGCTCGCGTTGTGAGGCGAGTACCAGTGCATAAACGGCACATAGCAGCTCTTCGCTATTGGCAAAGGACTCATAAAAATATCGCTCCGTGAGCCCGGCTTGTTGGCAAATGCCGCGCACAGTGGCGCCGTGATAGCCGGATTGCCCAAACACATGAAGGCCGGCATCCAGTAGGCGTTCATGGCGCTCTTGCTGCCGTTCTTGAGCGCTGGCACCACGGTAACGGCGGGGTATCAGTTCACTCATCAGGTGATTACCTTTAGGTGATAGGCGCGGCAGGGTGGCCTGAAATGACGGAAAGTGGCCCGGTCTGTAGTTGACAGTCGCTAGGCTCACTCGTAGTGTGACAATCTATGTTGCCAGATGGAGTGAGCGGTCACAAGGCTGTTGCTCCCTCACCACTTTTTCCCATACCGCAGGAAACGAATCATGAAGACGCTAAAAGACAAGGTTGCCGCTATCACAGGCGCGGGCTCCGGTATTGGCCGTGCAACCGCCATTCTTATGGCAAGTAAAGGCTGTCATTTGGCGCTTTCGGATGTGAATGAAGCGGGTCTGGCCGAAACGGTTGAGCAGTGCCGTTCGCATGGTGTGAAGGTTACTTCGCAGCGTGTTGATGTGGCCAGCCGTGACGAGATGTATGCCTGGGCTGATGCAGTTGTGCATGACCATGGTTTGGTAAATATTATTTTCAACAATGCCGGTGTAGCACTGGGTGCGACCGTTGAAGACGTGCAGTACAAGGATTTTGAGTGGTTGATGAACATCAACTTCTGGGGCGTGGTGTATGGCAGCAAGGCATTTCTGCCGCATATCAAGACGGCCGGCGAAGGTGCCATAGTTAATGTGTCGAGCGTTTTCGGCCTGATCGCCGTGCCCACGCAGTCGGCCTATAACGCCGCCAAGTTTGCCGTGAAGGGATTCACTGAGGCGCTGCGCGAAGAAATGGAAATTGCCGGCACCAATATTGGCGTAACCTGTGTGCATCCCGGTGGTATCAAAACCAATATTGCCCGTGACGCCCGCGTAACCGAAACCAAGGGCATGGTGGATGAAAAGTCGACCCGTGACTTTGAGAAAGCGTTTATCACCACGCCAGAAAAAGCAGCCGCAGCCGTGGTCAACGGTATTCTCAAGAACAAGCGCCGCGTGCTGATCGGGCCGGATGCAGTCGTTATAGATGCAATGCAGCGTATTCTGCCAACAACGTATCAGCGTCTGCTGGAAGCGGGTGCCAAGTACCGTAGCAAGAAAATGGGCAGCATCGGCGTTGTTTGATTACGTCTCGATAACAGTCTGATTAAAAAAGGCCCGCTGATGCGGGCCTTTTTACGGCGGCGCAGGCACTAATTGCGTGCTTTTACTGTCCGCCAGCAAAGCCCAATTGCCGCCACGCCTCGTAAACCACTACGGCGGCGCTGTTAGATAAGTTAAGGCTGCGACTGTCGGCTCGCATGGGTAAGCGCAGTCGGCGCTGGCTATCAAGGCTCTCCAGCACTTCAGGTGGTAGTCCCCGTGTCTCCGGGCCAAACACAAAGGTATCGTTTTCCTGAATGGCCAGAGAATGGAAGGGTTGGCTGCCTTTGGTCGTCATGGCAAACACCCGGCTGTGTGGCAGGGAAGCGATGGCGGCGTCCAAGCTGTCATGTACCTGCAGGTCAGCCCACTCATGGTAGTCGAGGCCGGCACGCCGTAGCTTACGGTCATCCAGATCAAAGCCCAGCGGCTTCACAAGATGAAGGCGAGCGCCGGTATTCGCGCAGAGACGAATAATGTTGCCAGTGTTGCCGGGGATTTCCGGCTGAAAAAGGATGATGTGTATCATGCCACGAAGTTTACCTGATTCCGTGTCAACCAAACCCGGCATCATGCGTTGAAAGTAACAGGATAAGGGTGAATAGGAATGAGGGTGACAGAGTGCAAGTTGTTCCAGCGGGTGGGCTTGCGTATGGTAGCCACATGCCTGAGACCTTAGCCCCAGCCGCAATAGCGGCACCCATGAATCTTGATGCCTTCCTGCGCAGCGTCGGCCGGCGTGCCCAGATCATGGCAGAAATTGCCACGCGTGACCGAGAGGCGGCGTTGGATATCGTACAGGACAGTATGCTGGCCCTGACCGCTCGTTACCGTGACCGTGATCCAGCAGAGTGGGGGCCGTTGTTTCAGACCATTCTGCAAAGCCGCATCATGGACTGGCATCGCAGTCGCACACGCCGAGGGCGCTGGTTTACGTGGCTGCTGCCCTCGGGTGACGACGAAGAGGCTGATCCATGGGCTGACGTGCCCGAGCAGGCCAGCTCTGATCCAGCGTTGCTGCTGGAACGTGCCCGCGATATGGACACGGTAATAAATGTACTCGCCAAACTTCCGCTACGACAGCAGCAGGCGTTCATGCTGCGGGTGTGGGAGGGGCTTGATACAAAGGCGACTGCCGAAGCCATGGACTGTTCGGAAGGCAGCGTAAAGACACATCTGTCGCGCGCCATGCATGTGCTGCGTGCACGACTGGAGGAAAAGGAATGAAAAGCGAATCGCAACCGCTGAGTGCGGAGGATAAGGGACTCGCCAGTACCCTGCGCGAGACGCTGGAGCGTGCTGCCAGCCGGCATGATCCAATGCTGGATGCGGCATTAGCGGCAACACGAGCGCAGGCACTGTCGGAAACGCGGCGCTCGCGCCGTGCGCAGGGATGGTGGTTGGCCGGCGGGTTTGCCATTGCTGCCAGCGTTGCCGTAGTTGTTGTGCTGCCGGGCCTGAAAGCGCCGGCTTCATCGTCGGTGTCGGTGGTGCACCTTGCTACCACGCCAACTGTAGATCCGCGGATGCTGGAGGATATGGACTTTCTGCTGGCGTTGGGAGAAGACTCCAATGGGGGCTAAGACAGACATGAAAGACCAGAAGCATAAGTGGGGCCAGTGGCTAGGTTTGGGGGCATTTGTCAGCGCGATGTTGATTAGTTTGCCACTGCACGCCGAGTCAAAAGCACGAGCATCAGTGACCGCGGATGATCACGAACAGATGCAACAGCGTTGGCAGTCATTGCCTGCAGACAAGCGTGAGCGACTAATGGAGCGCTATGAGCGCTTCCAAAAGTTGTCACCGGAAGAGCAGGACGCGATGAAGCAGCGCTATGAAAAATGGCGAGAACTTCCAGAGAACGAGCGCCGCGCTATGCGTGATAAGTGGGCAGGTATGAGCCCAGATGAGCGCCGCGCCGCGCGTGATCGTGTGCACAATCACGAGCAGCGTGAAAAACAAAACAAAGGCAGTAACAATAAGCGTCACGACCGTGATAATTGACAGAACTGTCGTCTGCTACAGGACGACAGTTCTTACGACGTAAAGTCTAATGGCTTACTCGTCGCTACCTTCGTTGTCATCAGCAAAGATGAGATTCAGCTCCTGAATCTTACGAGTCAGCGTGTTGCGTCCCCAGCCTAACAGCTGGGACGCATCACGGCGCCGGCCGCCAGTGTGGTTAAGTGCCACCATGATCATTACTTTCTCGAAGGCTGGCAGTGCGGTATCTAGCAGAGGGGTATCGCCAGAAGCCAGCGCTTTGCGCGCCCAGTTGGCTAGTGATTGTTCCCAGTCTTCGCCAGCAGTATGCGGCTCGCTTTCGCGGTTCTGCAAAAGTTCCGGCGGCAGGTCGTCGATAAGAATCTCACGACCAGAGGCCATTACAGTTAGCCAGCGGCACGTGTTTTCCAGCTGACGCACATTGCCCGGCCACGCTAGTTTTTGCAGCAGCTCGGCAGTATCCGGACGCAGTATTTTAGGCTCTACATTCATTTCACGCGCCGCATTAGCTAAGAAATGTGCCGCTAGGGCGGGGATATCTGCATTGCGGTCCCGTAGGCGCGGAATGTGTACACGGATCACGTTTAGACGGTGGAAAAGATCTTCACGGAACTTGCCATCAGCGACCCACTTTTCTAGATTCTGGTGCGTGGCCGCGATGATGCGCACATCCACTCGTACCGGTGTGTGGCCGCCAACCCGATAGAACTCGCCATCGGCCAAGACACGCAGCAAGCGTGTTTGTGTATCCAGCGGCATATCCCCAATTTCATCGAGAAAAAGCGTGCCGCCATTGGCTTGTTCAAAGCGTCCCTGTCGTAAGGCATTAGCACCAGTAAACGCGCCCTTTTCATGGCCGAACAGCTCAGACTCTATCAAGTCTTTCGGAATCGCAGCCATGTTCAGGGCAATAAACGGTGCGGCATGTCGAGGTGAGTGTCGATGCAGGGCGTGTGCGACCAATTCTTTGCCGGTGCCGCTTTCACCGTTAATAAGCACCGTGATGTTGGAGTGTGAGAGGCGGCCAATGGCACGGAAAACTTCCTGCATCGCTGGCGACTCGCCGATGATTTCCGGGCGAAGCGCTTCTGGAGCTGCCGGTGCACGAGCTGCGGTCTGCTCATGTCGATGAGCCACCGCACGTTTGACCAGTGTGATGGCATCATCGACATCAAATGGTTTTGGCAGATAATCAAACGCGCCGCTTTGGTAAGAAGAGACAGCAGAGTCGAGATCAGAGTGTGCCGTCATGATGATGACGGGTAGATCAGGATATGATTCGCGGATTTTCGTTAGCAACGCAATGCCATCAATGCCCGGCATGCGAATATCACTAATGATCGCGTCGGGCTCTTCGCGTGCCAGCCGAGTGAGTGCCGCATCACCGTTGTCGAAAGTGGTCGAGATCATGCCCTCTTGAGTCAATGCACGTTCCAGTACCCAGCGAATAGAGCGGTCATCATCAATGATCCATACTTTGGCAGCATTCATGGGGGTTAGTCTCTCCGTAATTCGGGGTTGGATTCGCGCTCAGTATCGAACGGCAGCAGTAGGCTGAATTGGGTTAGTCCTGTGCGTGATTCACATTCGATCAGCCCGTGGTACTGGTGCACGATGTCTTGGGCAATCGAGAGGCCCAGGCCGGTGCCATTCGCTCTGCCACTGACCATGGGATAAAAAATACTTTCCATTAGTGTCAGCGGAATGCCGGGGCCGTTATCGATGATGTCTACACGGAGTACGAGACGATGGCGTAGGGCGCCGATAGTGAACTGGCGTAACGGTCGTGTACGCAGAGTAATCACCGGGGGCTCGCACGGATTTGGATTTTCCAGTAATGCCTGTAACGCATTACCACCGATATTAAGCAGAGCCTGAATAAGTTGGTCGGGATCGGCCTGCAATTCAGGCAGAGAGGGATCATAGTCGGTACGAATCTGGAGCCGCCCCGCAGCTTCCGCCAGTAACAGCGCACGTACCCGCTCCAGGCATTCGTGAATATTCACCTGCTGTACCTTTGGTAGTACATGCGGCCCCAGTAAGCGGTCGGCAAGATTGCGCAGGCGATCCGCTTCCTCAATGATGATCTGGGTGTATTCGCCGACATTGGTGCCCGACGGTGCCTTTTCCAGCAACTGCGCTGCGCCACGGATACCGCCGAGTGGATTCTTAATTTCGTGGGCCATGCCCCGAATAAGTGCGCGCGTAGCCTGATGATTGGCAATCTGCGCTTCTTCGCGAGAAATGCGCATCAAGCGGTCCATGGCCTGTAGTTCGATCAGCACGCTGGGCGGTTCGCCGGGGGTCGCCAGCGGCGATACCGTGTAATCCACGATGACATCCTGAAGGCCCACGCGCAGTTTGGTGCCACGTCGGGTGATCGGGTGCAGGCTGTCGAGTGCATGACGCAAGGTTTGGTCAATAGGGCTGTCGACCTCAATCAGGCAATCACTGGCGGCAAAACCGATGACACGGCTCCGGCTAATAGCGAGGAGAGCTTCTGCGGCCGGGTTCATGTAGCGGACGACAAGATGTTCGTCGACATGCAGTACAGCGGTATGCAGGTTGTCGAGCAGGCGTTGAGCAAGGCTAGCGTCAGACATAATGAGGGCCATGGTGTGGTGCCCGGTAAGCAGGACAGTGTTCTATATAGGGGCATCGTTGTAACAATGAAGCAAGAAGTGCGCCAATGGTGCAATACCGAGGAATGGCCACTTGTTGTGCCGTACCATGGGCCTGACCGAGGCGATGATTGTCAGTCTCGATGCACAAAATTAGTGCACAATCATCGCATGGTTCCATTTCGGTGCATATTGCGGTTATGGCAGAGGAGCCGACGGTTGCTGTGGCTCCGTGAGGCCCTCGGCAGTACAATCGCGCGGCTTTTGCACAGGCGAGCTATCCGCCACAGCCCCCGGAGTTTTTGCACATGTCCCGTTCTGCCCCCAAGGTCGGTTTTGTCAGCCTCGGCTGCCCCAAGGCACTGGTTGATTCCGAGCGCATCCTTACTCAGCTTCGCACCGAGGGCTACGAGGTGTCGCCTTCCTATGAGGATGCCGATGTCGTGGTGGTGAATACCTGCGGCTTTATTGATGCCGCCGTGCAGGAGTCGCTGGATGCTATCGGTGAGGCGCTGGCTGAAAACGGCAAGGTGATCGTCACCGGTTGCTTGGGCAAGCGCGAGCAGGAAATCCGTGATGTGCATCCTTCCGTGCTCAAGGTAACTGGGCCACAAGCCTATGAAGAAGTGATGAACGCCGTGCACGAGTTTGTGCCGCCCAAGCATGATCCATTTCTGGATTTGGTGCCGCCTCAGGGCATTCGTCTGACGCCCCGGCATTACGCGTACTTAAAAATTTCTGAAGGCTGCAACCACCGTTGTACGTTCTGCATTATTCCATCGATGCGCGGTGACCTGGTGTCGCGGCCAATAGGCTCGGTCATGACCGAAGCTGAGAATTTGGTGAAGGCTGGCGTTAAAGAACTGCTGGTGATTTCGCAAGACACCAGTGCTTACGGCGTCGATATAAAATATAAGCTGGACTTCTGGGGTGGCCGCCCCATCAAATCGCGTATGCAGGAATTGTGCGAGGCGCTGGGCGAGTTAGGCGTGTGGGTGCGCCTGCACTATGTGTACCCTTATCCGCATGTGGATAATGTTATTTCCCTGATGGCCGAAGGCAAAATCCTTCCGTATTTGGATATTCCGTTTCAGCACGGCAGCCCATCGGTGCTGGCGCGGATGAAGCGTCCGGCTCATGCCGAAAATACGCTGGCCCGCATCAAGAAGTGGCGCGAGATTTGCCCGGACCTCACCATACGTTCCACCTTCATTGTCGGCTTTCCAGGTGAAACGGAAGAAGAGTTTCAGGAACTGCTCGACTGGTTGAAAGAAGCCGATCTTGATCGAGTGGGCTGCTTTCCGTACTCGCCAGTAACCGGTGCAAAAGCGAACGAACTTGCTGACCCTGTGCCAGAAGAAATTAAGCAGGAGCGTTACGAGCGCTTTATGCAGTTGGCGGCTGAAATATCAGCGGCCCGTTTGCAAAAGAAGATCGGCCGTGAAATGACGGTGCTGATCGACGAGATTGATACAGAAAATGGCGTGGCAGTTGCGCGCTCGATGGCAGATGCACCAGAAATCGATGGTAACGTCTTTATCGAAGGCGAAGGTGCCACGGCATTGAAGGCTGGTGATCTGGTGAAAGTGCGTATTACCGATGCGGATGAGTACGATTTGTATGCCGAGCAACTGGCGTAAGGATCTGCCCTGATATTTGGTTTGCCCGCCGTCACCAAAAAACTACGCAGCGCCTGCGCTGGCTTGCTATGCTGAAATGGATAACGGGGCTACGGTGTAGTGCTGGGTTTTTCTCCACAAGAGGGATGATCATGTTGAAGAAACTGATAGTAGCGATGGCGTTGACGACTCCTGCTTTGGCCTTGGCTCAGCAGCCCGGTCCGTATTTTACCGTGGGTGTTGCGGGCGGTAGTGTCGATCTGAGCGCTTTGGAAGTTGCTGGCTCGGTCTCTGATGACGACGTTCAGCGCGTGGTGATTGGTGCGGGTGCTCAGCTCAATGCCAATTTGGCCGTAGAGGCGGTATACCTGACTAATAGTGAAGGCACCGTAAAGACGGGACCCATAACCCAAAAACTGAATCACAGTGGTGGCCAGTTGGCAGTGCTAATGAGTGCACCGATGACGCCGCAGTTTTCCCTATTTGGTAAAGTGTCAGCAAACTACCTGACGGTGGAGTACGAGAGTTCTTTGCCTTTTAGCAGTCAGGATGACTCTGGCTTTCATCTTGGCGTGGGTGCCGGTGTAGCGTTTCAGGTTAATGATCAGATGGGTGTTCGTGCAACGTTTGAACGCTTGATGATAGCGGATGCTGGTAACGGCAATAATGACTTTGATGTGGATCAAATTGCTGTAGCGCTGAATTACAGCTTCTGATTTACGGCGAATTAAAAAACGGGCCATAAGGCCCGTTTTTTTTGGCATGCAGTTTCTTGGCGTCAGAAGTGAGTCGGCTTTCAAAGCGACAGCGTCACTGGCTCACCCGCTTGTTCCGAGCATACTCTATTGAGTAGCGCTGACAGCGTTTCCTTCGTGGTGTTGCAAATCCATTCGCCATCACGGTAGCCGCAATGAAAGCCACCGGAACGCGCTGCCACCCAAATCTCCTTCGTTGGCCCCTGACGGTTGACGATAACCTTGCTGTCATTCTCAAAGGTGAGCGTCAGAATGCCCCCGGCATTTTCTGCATCGATATCCGTGTCCAGATCTTCAAGCGCATCTTCGATGGCAAGCAGTATGGTATCGACAGCAGTGTTGAACTCAGTATCGTTCATGGCGGTGGCATCAGCAGGGGTCGGGAGCCTAATCATACCGGCGCCTTGCCGCTGCTGCACCTTTACCGGTTGTCTGTGTTTGCAGGTGGCGGTCGCCGGGAAGGGCGGGGCACCGTATAATCGGTTCT
>ERZ724527.596-NODE-596-length-17871-cov-9.375281_pt1 | contig 17871 bp, 14 predicted proteins | sample MGYA00376060_ERZ724527 | MGnify/ENA primary metagenome ERZ724527 (study PRJEB28724, sample SAMN07190886) | activated sludge metagenome | isolation source: activated sludge of sewage treatment plant in Hong Hong | place: USA: Christiansburg, Virginia | collected...
AGATGCAGGTAGTTCAGAAAACGACCTCAGACAAATACATCTCCACCTCACAACTACCTAGCGGTATCTATCAAATCAGATGGAAATCGAAAGACAGCGAGCAGTGGATCGTGAGTAAGTTTGTGAAGATCAGGTAAGAGTTATCATTAATTTTATTAAAAAAAAGCCACTGCAATTTATTTGCAGTGGCTTTTTTATTCGAAAACCGTGATCTCCTACTTATCAATCCATCTTAAACGATAGTGACATATTAAATAGACTAAAAGTCACCTAAAGAGATATACTCGAAAGAGCATATTGATTTTATCTTATCAGGAGTCAGAAGATTTATTGTTTCAGTGAAGAAAAGGCTAATTACCTTAAGGTTGGTGAAATGTTTGTTGGTAAATTTTCTTTTTATGTGATGCCACATTTTTTCTGCAGGATTGAGTTCAGGGCTGTAAGGCGGTAGGAATAGTAATACAATATTGTCGGGTATTTCTAGCTTTTTTGCTTTGTGGAATGCGCCGTTATCAAGTACAATAATTTTGTACTTTTTTTTATTTTGTTCAGAAAATTGATTGAGGAATATTTGAAAAGTTTCTCCAATGCAATAGGGCATTATTAATAGGAATTGATCTCTGGTCACGGGAGAGAATGCACCGAATAAATAAGTATATTCAAAAACTTGCTGAAAATTACAGACCGGCTGTATTCCTTTAGCTGTCAAACCCCTTCCGTACTTAGTATGCAATCCAAATCTACTTTCATCTTGAAAATATAGATTGATACTGCTATAATGTAATGGCGCAGAAATCGCCAGGTCGGCTATTTTGTTCGTGAAGTTTTTTTAAAAGTGATTACGGATTCACCGTCCTTTTTTACATGGCTTTTTCTGGCCACCTTAACCTTGGAACCGAAATTTTTGATCGCATACTTTAGTATTGTGTTGTACTTCAGCTCTTTTTTAAATTCTTTTTCAATCCATTCTTGCAACTCTACATAACCCGCCAGACCATTTTTAGGGTCTCGTAACTTCTGTTCCAACTTAATATGTTCCTCTTTGGTGAAAACGGAAGGCTTACCTGATTTGCCCTTACGACCATTTGACATTAATAATTCAATACCTCCGGTCTTATATGCTGATCTCCAGTCTTGAATACTTTGGCTGCTGACACCTAAACTCTCCATCAAATCACGTTTAGACAAAGCTTTTTCTCCTGATTTCTTCATTAAGATAAGCATTTTAATACGTGGTTGTATCATAGGAATTGCATTCTTTAAATGATTTCTTAGTTCGATCAGGGACTCTTTTACTGGTATGTGTAATGCGTTTGACATATTGATTATGATATTTATTATAGACCAAATATATAACAAATAATCCATAATACCTAATTTGGACTATAATATATTTCATTATCGTATAAAACAAAACGAACTGTAAATAATCGAGATTAAAATCATTCCAATAATAATAAGCCGAAATTCGTTTATAGCATTTTTTATGGACTAGATTTAATTTCTATTCCGCACAACACAAAGATGCCGAAAAGACCATTCCCCTTATTGTCATGATATGAAATCATACAAGTAAGGAGAACGGCAACAATTCGGTTTGATAAAGTTGTAAGTGTGTGTATTTATTATTGGCGTAAGTTTCGTGGCAAATAAATTTCTATGTAACTAATGTTTTGAGCTTGAAAAAAGTTAGAAATCAGAAATTAGAAATTAGAAATTAAAATGGGACTAAGATGAATGTTTCCAGTAAATTAAATCATTTTGATAAATTTTAAAAATGTTAAATTGATTATAATTATCGAAATATTTTAGATTTTATTAAACATAGATGTCGAGACACCCTGATTGTTCATATAACGGAGAATATAAGTACCTGAATTAAGTTCAGAAATATCCAAGTTCATTATTTGCTCCGTTTTTTTAAATGTCTTTAATTGATTTCCTTTCATGTCACAAATAATTATCGTACCCAACCTCGGTTCATCGAAATTTATAGTGATGAATTCGTCGGCAGGATTAGGAAAGAAGTTTATACCATTCGTTTTACCAAGAGATACGGATGCTACCTTGCTCAAACTTGAACTCTGATCATAATCCTGAACTTTTAATCTATAGTAATTCGTGCCAGCATTAGGATGTGCGTCTGTATAAGTGTATTGAGACTGTTCCGACGCCTTTAATTGACCTATTTCATCAAAATTCTTGCCATCGGCACTTCGCTCTATAATATATACCTCGACATTTTTTTCAGCCTCGGATGTCCAAGTCACTTCTACTTCATTTGTTTTATTCAACATAGCAGTGAATGATTTTAATGTCACAGGTAATTGAATATAGCCACCATGTAAGAAAAATGATCCTAATATGTCAGTTCTCAATCCAATTTCTTCTATTCCATTTGCATAACCTCCAAAACCCCAGATGGTTGCTTCAGTTCCTTGACCTCCCGCTGCGGCAGCGCATCCATGGTTGTGGCGACTTATATTTAGATCTATAACACTGGTGACCTCTGGATCTACAGCACCTAATGCCTGACGTTCAGTTACTTTAAGAGGGAGTTGAATAATAACATCTATTGGATTTTTTGTGGAAGTAAACGCATAGTTGCGATCTAGATAATAAATATTTTTTGCATCCTTTCTCACTGGTCCTGAATTAATATACTGACTTGCCGTAAAAGTCCCCAAGTCATTTCCCAAAGCTCTAATCCCACATATCAGGGCACCTGTATTGTCTACCACCGGTACATTTCTATGCAGGTTTCCACTTGTAGGAGTGATTTGAACTGATGCGGTCACGCAGCTTTGTGTGGATATAATCACCGGTTCAAACGCATCATATGCAGCAATCCCAAAATTATCAATTGATGCGGCTGTTTTTCTCACTCTTAGATAAATTGTTTCGTTTGGGATTAGAAAGCCAAAAGATATTGCAGGCATTAATTCTCCCGGAGTCTCATATGTTCCCCCATCTTCATCACAGCCAATGTAGTTGAGGCTTCCACAACTTCCTTTGAATAACTGAAGAGAGTAATCATTTTCCGCATCTGTGGTCCCACCGTAGGCATATAATGCTATTACGACATTACCTGAAGTCGGCACTTTAACACGATACCACACATCTATATTTGTAGATTTCGTATTGCAGGAAGTACCTCCAGGAACAGTACTTGCTGTAGCACTCAACATCGTCCCCACAACCATAGCTGTGGCAAAACTTTTAGTCACAGTAAGTAGTATCGCTCCGCTGCAATCGTCATTGGCGGGAGGAGGTAATATAAAAGACTTCCCTTCCTTCAGTTCATTTGCTGGTTTATGAAGATAAACATTTGCATTAGCATTGAAGCAAAAAGTTGAAACGAACAATATTAAAAAGTAGAAACATTTCATATCAACGAACTTTATTCAGATTAACCTAACAATCTATAAAATGAAAAATATTTTGACAAATATATATGCCATTCTGAAGCAATTTTAAAATAGTACATGAATGAAGCGGATCAGTACATATTAGGTTGATATCTGTACACGAAGAGTTGAAAAGAGATAAATAAAATAGATGAAAATCAAAAATCATCAAGCAGTAAACTATTGGATTGAAACTTATTTTGCTATTTTGGCGAAATATTTCATTTATTCCCCTATCATATTATAAAATAAATATTGGTATTGAGATTTCAATACTGGTTAAAGAATTAGAATATAGTTGAGCATATGGATTCAAGGTTGAATTACATTTTAGTAGATGATGATGAACTTTACAGAGACTATACACATATGCAGCTTGAGCATATTCCTCAACTACATTGTCTGGCTATTTGTGACAATGCCCTTACTGCCAGAGAGCAAATAATTCTATTACAACCTGACTTGTTGGTGCTGGATATAGAGATGGTGGGCCTAAGCGGAATGCAACTGGTCAAAAGTCTCACCAAGGTACCTCTGGTGATCTTTATAACCTCTCACATCAACTTTGCTGTGGATGCTTTCGAACTAGATGCGGTGGATTATTTAGTTAAACCCGTATCTCAGGATCGACTTTTCAGGGCTATAGATAAAGTTAGAAAGTTGATGTCCATTGAGCAAGTCGCAAATGACCTACAGGATTTTGAACAAGAGGCAGATCATTTCTTTATCAAGGATAGGAATCAGCATGTAAGACTAAATTTCGCTGATGTAGTATATATTGAATCTTTGGGCAATTTCGTAACATTCTTCATGAAAAATGGAGATAAAAAAATAGCATTGGTTAGTTTGAATCAACTAGAGATTCAGCTTGCTCATGCTGACTTTGTGCGTATAAGTAGATCCCACATCATCAATAAAAATTTTGTAACCTCCATAGAGAATGAAAAGATCATATATCTCAATAATGTTCCTTTATCAATCGGCAAGACTTATGTATCGACGGTAATCACTTTAATTTTAGGCAACAGCACTATTAAAAGGCAAAAATAAATTTTACTACCGAACTTATTTTAAATGCAAAAAGTACTATTATTTATATTCTTATTAATTATTGTTGGGGCTACTAATGCTCAAAATACACGCTGGGTGGATAGTTTGGACAAGGTGTTTAATAAAATGCCAGATGATGTCAATAAATTAAAGGCCTATGCTGTTTTAACCGATTCACTCAAGACGAAAAATCAAAGAAGAACGCTAGCATTCTGTTTTCAGGCCCTACGTTTGGCAGAGACACTAAATGAAGAAGAATATATCGCATCCAATCTTAGGGATATAGGACAATCTTATTTTCATTTGCACAGCTTTGATAAATCACTTGAGGCTTACTACAAAGCATTACGAATCTATGAGAAGAGAAAAGATTTCCGTGGGATATTAAAAGTGTACGATTATTTAATTCGTATATTTCTAGATACAGATATCACTAAATCAAAGGTATATTTAAATAAAGAGGAAGCGATCCTTAAGAAATATTATAAAGATGACCATGACCTTAATTACAATTTAATTGGTAAAAAAAGCTCCTATTTTTTAACCAAACAAGAGTTCGATTCAGCTTTGATTTACTCCTATAAATGTCTGTATCTGGACAAAAAGGCGGATGTTAAAAACCCAATAATATATTGTCAGGATTACAGTATGATAGGCTTAATGCTAAAAAAACTGGGGAGATATAACGAGGCTCTGATATATTATGACAGCTGCAAAGCCATTCTGGACACAATGCCTAAGGATGATTTTATTAAGATTCTTTACAGTTTTTCGTATAATAATTATGGAAACCTTTATAATGATATGGGTAGATATAAAGATGCTATAAATGCCTTGAATAAAAGTATTCTATATGCAAAAGAGAGTTCAGATAATAGTACCATGGCAAGAGGGTATGATGCTCTTGCCGATTCCTTTGAAAAAATGGGGGACTACAAAAATCAGGCAATAAATCTTCAAAAGTATCATTCTTTGAAAGACAGCCTTTTTACAATAGATAATAAAGTTGTAATGGTCGAACTTGAGTCAGAATATGAAATGGAGAAAAAAAACGCCGACCTCGCAGAGAAAGAGTCTGAAAACTTGACCCAACGAAATCAACGAAATGTTTTGTTGTTTTTGGCAGGTATCATTTTGGCAGTTTTAAGCATTTTAGCGTTTTTTTATAGAGGTATCAAACTTAAAAATAGACAACTAGCCACTCAAAATATCCAAATAAATACGCAGAAAGATCAGTTACAAAATCTCAATACAGTAAAGGATCGATTGTTCGGCATTATTAGTCACGATCTGCGTAGCCCATTGTCAGCATTGAAAACGTATCATATTATGTCTGAAAACGACACAATGGCTATAGATAAAAAAGAAAAATACAAAACTAAAACATGGCAAGCGATCAATAGCATGACCGATATGCTGGACAATTTGCTGATCTGGGCAAACGCTCAAATCAAAGGTGGTTCTCCAGATATTAAATCTTTTTCCCTACGTGAAAGTGTAGGAGATACGATCAGTGAAGTAAAAGCTCAGGCTGATAAAAAGAGTATTGTCATTATTAATAAGGTAGATATTGATCAAATAAATACAGACAATAGCATCATCTCTATAGCAGTTAGGAATCTACTGACCAATGCTATAAAATTCAGTAATCCAGGCGACACGGTGATTATTTCTTCTGCAGTTCAAAATAATAAATTGATGCTTTCAGTCGAAGACCATGGAATAGGTATGACTCCCGAGAAAATTCAGGAATTAAACGCGAATGATATTGAATCTGCTTTGGGCACTGCCGGGGAGATGGGTAGCGGTATGGGCCTATTTCTGATAAAAGAATTGCTAGTTAAGATTGGTGGTAAACTAACTGTTCATAGTGAATCTGGCGTTTATAGTAGATTTACAATAGAAGTTCCGTTGTAGAATTAGCATGAGTCAACATCTTGAGTGGATAAAAAATATTGGAATAATGATTATAGAAACTAATACCACCACTGCCTCCTGCGTAGAACCAATGATTCATATAGGTCACTGTCCTACTCAATCGGGAAATAAAAATTTCAGCGACTTCAACTGATTTCAAAATATACCAGAACTTACATCACCTTCTATAAAACAAAAACTTAAAGGCACTGAGACCTATATGGGAATTCATTCTTGAGTTCTCTAAGTAAACGAACTACTTGTAGAAGAGAAAAAACTATCCACCTGGCACAAGTGTTATCCTTTTTCCTCTTTTGTTAACTCTCAATACTCTTTTTTTGGATGATTTCTATTTGTCCAAAACACACTAAACTAACAATTGTTCGCCTACTTACCCTACCCCTTCTTTTGTAAACCTTTATGTATCAGCCACTAAACAAAGTTTTACAAATTTGTACACTTTTCCACCAACTAAAAATATTAATGTATTGATAATGAACATTTTATAAATATTTTTGGGAAACTTATGAAAATATATCAGATTATTAAATTATTTAATATAAATTTGCGTTCATAAATTTACATTCATCTTTTTATTAAAAACCTATGGCCGAGATTACTACAAAACATTTGAAAACTACGTATTCACAGGAAGAAGCATTCAACTCAAGTTTACTTTATTTTAAAGGCGATAAGTTGGCCGCCCGTGTTTGGATAAATAAGTACGCTCTCAAAGACTCACAAGGAAATCTATACGAAAAAACACCCGCTGATATGCACAAGCGCATCGCAGGTGAACTAGCCAGAATAGAACAAAAATACCCTAATTCACTTACGGAAAAACAAATACTGGAAGTGCTAAAGGACTTCAAATACATTATTCCCCAAGGAAGCCCTATGACCGGAATAGGCAATCCATTCCAGATCGCTTCCCTTTCCAACTGCTTTGTGATAGGCAATGAAGGAGATTCTGATTCGTATGGAGGCATCATGAAAACAGATCAGGAGCAGGTCCAGTTGATGAAGAGACGTGGTGGCGTAGGTCATGACCTTTCACATATCCGTCCTAAAGGTTCTCCGGTAAAGAATTCAGCGCTTACTTCTACAGGTATCGTACCTTTTATGGAGCGTTTTTCTAATTCTACGCGCGAAGTAGCCCAAGATGGTCGAAGAGGTGCTCTTATGCTTTCGATCTCTATAAAACATCCTGATGTAAGTGACTTTATTGACGCCAAACTTGAACAAGGTAAAATAACCGGTGCCAACATCTCTGTTCGTATGGATGACGAATTCATGAATGCGGTACAAAAGGATGGCATATATGTGCATAAATATCCTATTAATAGTGAAAATCCGGTTTACACAAAAGAAGTAAGAGCAAGGGATCTTTGGGATAAGATCGTACACAACGCCTGGAAATCGGCTGAGCCCGGTATCTTGTTTTGGGATACCATCATTAATGAATCACTTCCTGATTGCTATGCTGATCTTGGGTACAAAACAGTATCTACCAATCCTTGTGGTGAGATACCTCTCTGTGCATATGATTCCTGTCGACTGCTGGCAATTAATCTTTTTTCCTACGTAGAAAAACCATTTACGAATAAGGCCAACTTCAATTGGACCTTATTTAAGTCTCACGTAGGCATTGCTCAACGATTGATGGATGATATCATTGATCTTGAATTAGAAAAAATTGATAATATTCTACAAAAAATTGCTGCAGATCCTGAAGATGATGAAGTTAAACGTATAGAATATAACCTATGGAAGTCTATTCGTCATAAAGCAAAAGAAGGCCGTCGCACAGGTATTGGTATCACCGCCGAAGGTGATATGTTGGCCGCACTGGGCTTAAGATATGGAAGTGAAGAAGCTACTGAACTTTCAGTTGAAGTGCACAAGACGTTAGCAATTGAGGCATATCGTGGTTCTGTGTCTTGTGCAAAGGAAAGAGGTGCCTTTGGGATTTACGATGCGGAACGTGAGAAGAATAATCCATTTATGTTGCGTCTTAAGGAGCATGATGCCAAGCTTTACTATGAAATGTTGGAGTATGGGCGTCGTAATATTGCCCTATTGACGATCGCACCTACAGGAACAACCAGCTTAATGTCACAGACGACATCAGGCATAGAGCCGGTATTTCTGCCAGTTTATAAAAGACGCCGTAAGATCAATCCCAATGATAAAGAAGCGAAGGTGGATTTCGTAGACGAATTGGGTGACAGCTGGGAAGAATACAATGTATTTCATCACAAATTTCTTCAATGGATGGAAGTCAATGGATATAAAGATTCAGAAACTTATTCAAATGAAGAGTTGGAGGATATCCTAAGTAAATCACCTTATTATAAGGCGACATCCAATGATGTGAATTATCTGAATAAGGTAAAAATGCAGGGAGCTATTCAGAAATGGGTAGATCATAGTATTTCTGTTACTATTAATCTACCGTCTGAAGTCACCGAAGAACTCGTCGGTGAATGTTACCTGGAGGCATGGAAGTCCGGCTGTAAAGGTGTTACAGTCTATCGTGATGGATCCAGATCAGGCGTCATGGTAGCTGCAGATAACCAAAAAGACACTGGCCAGACAGATGAGATCATAACTGCCTCGCTCACGCGCCCTCAGACCTTGGAAGCTGATGTGGTGAGGTTTCAAAACAATAAAGACCGTTGGATCGCTTTTATCGGCCTGAATGATGGAAAACCATATGAGATCTTCACCGGTATGGCGGATGATGAAGATGGTATCTTGATACCTCGATGGGTGACTAATGGTCTTATCATCAAGAATAAAGAAGCGGATGGTACCAGTAGATATGATTTCCAATACGTAAATACGCGAGGTTACAAAACTACGATCGAAGGCCTATCCTACAAATTCAATCCTGAATATTGGAATTATGCCAAATTGATCTCCGGCACCCTCAGACATGGCATGCCTATCGTATCTGTTGTAGATTTGATCAGCAGCCTCCAGCTGGATGAGAATATCAATACCTGGAAGAATGGTGTAGCACGCGCGCTGAAGCGATATATTCCCGATGGCACACAAGCCGGCAAATCAAAATGCAGCAATTGCAGCGGTACCAATCTACAATATCAGGAAGGATGTCTGACGTGTCTGGACTGTGGCAATTCGAAATGTGGGTAGATAGAAATAAAATCTTAATGAAGCCGGTGAAAGCCGGCTTTTTTATTTGGTGTAAATTATGCTATGTCTGTATTAATGTAGGTATTTTATGTACTTTCTTGAAATATTAAATATATTCAACTATATTGCTTGGTTATTTTGAAAAAATCAATTTTTAGTTCTCACAATAATTTCTAATAAAAATCTATGTTATCCAAGTCTGATTTTAAAATCGCTTCAACGTGTCCAAAAAAATTAATATACAAAAAAGCCTCATACAAAACCAAAAATGATGAGAATGAGTATATGGAAATGCTGGCAAAAGGTGGTCATATTGTTTCCAAATATGCTCAGCTCATGTACCCTGATGCGATAGAAATTAATACTGAATCTTTGGAAAAGGGACATGAAAAAACCAAGCAGCTTCTTGAAGAAAACGAAAATATAATATTATTCGAAGCTACATTTATATCAGATGGGAAAGTCGTTCGTGCAGACATACTTGAAAAAGTTGGAAATGTATTGAACATAATAGAGGTGAAATCAAAATCTCATGACGATGAGGAAGACAAAGCTAAAGCAATAAAGAAACAAAAGGAAAATATAGAAGATGTAACTTATCAAACTTTAGTTGTAAAAGAATTATATCCTGAATATGAAATTCACTCCTTTCTTTTGCTTCCTGATAAGGCTAAAAGAACAACGATTGAAGGGTTGGCAGGTTGGTTTTCGTCGACAGAGATGATCGAAGAGCAATTTGAAATTGATGAATTACCAGCAAGGAATGGGGGCAATATACAAAGGCCAGTAATTGAATTTAAATATGAAAATTATGAAGATAGGCATTTATATATTAATCAACTTAAAGAAAATCACCTTCTAACTTTGTTAAATGTGGATAAAGAGGTTGTTGAGAAAATAGATTTAATCAAAGATAGAGCTTCAAGATTTCATGACATTTTAACAAATGGAATTCAGCCGGTCCATTTTTCTATTAATAAGAGTTGTAAAGAATGTGAATTCAATCTTGGTAGCGAACAAGAAAAGAATGGATTTAGGGATTGTTGGCAAGACCTGACTGATACCTCACCAAATATTTTTGATTTATATCACGGAGGAAGCTTGAAAAGCAAAGCAGGATCTTATCTTGATGAATTAATTGCCAATCGCACAATTTCATTCTGGGACTTTGACGTTGAACGGTTTAGAACAGCTGATGGTAAATATGGGCCAAGGGGTGAGCGACAATTATTGCAATTTAACCAGACAAAAGAAAACGCAGAATACATTCATCCCGGGTTGAAATCCGCATTAGAGTGTCTTGAATATCCTTTGCACTTTATTGATTTTGAAACATACTCTGGTGCAGTTCCACACCACAAAGGAATGAGAGCTTATGAAAAGGTAGCTTTTCAATGGAGTTGCCATACAATAGAAAAACCTGGAGGGGATCCTGTTCATTCAGAATTTTTAAATGATGAATATGATTACCCAAATTTTCGTTTTGCAACTACTCTGATGAATCAGATTGGTGAAGCGGGCACCCCTTTAATGTGGAGTTCTTTTGAAAATACAATACTTAAAGATGTTTTAACCCAAATGAAATTATACAATTATGTAGATGATGTTTTGGAGAATTGGTTACTTAGAATCACGAAGGATAAAGACACAAAAAGGGAAGGCAGGTTTGTTGACTTAAATGATCTCACTTTAAAATATTATTTCCACCCTGACATGAAAGGTAAAACTTCCATCAAAAAAGTATTGCCTGCCATCTGGAATAACAATGAATATCTGCATTCAAATCCTTGGTTTAGCAAATACGTTTCAGAATCAGGCCCGAATTCTAATCCATATGACAATCTAGAACCCATTTACAATGCTCTTGAAAATGAAGAAGTCGTCCAGGATGGCACAGGAGCAATGCGTTTTTATCATGAGTATATGTTCGGAACCGATCCACTTGATCTCGACCGGAAAGCCCAACTTAGAAAAATATTACTGCAATACTGCGAATTGGATACAATGGCGATGGTTATAGTGTGGAGGTATTGGATGGATGCCCTTAAATAGGCTACATGGATAACTATTCACTTGTTAATTCCCTCTCACCTCCTCCTGACGACGCTCACCCAATCCCTCTATCCGCATCTCCTTTTTGCATCAGGTAAGCAATCTAGCTCTAATTTAATATATTTTGCTTTCAGGATTAACCCTTGATATAAGTCTTTATTGCAGTAATGATTTTTTTACCTGGATAGTAAGCGTAATATTCGATAAATAAATAAAATACGTCTATTCGTGCATTCGTGGCATCCTTCTTCTAGATTTTAATTCTACGAATTGAAATTAAAATGCCACGAATACACGAATGGTCAACCATTTTTGCCAACTTAATCCATATATTAGGTGTCTCATAAACCCCGATAGGGGTTGAACAACAATAGCTCCGGGTAAAACCCGGGGTGTAAATGAACTACTCTACCAACCCCGGATGGGGTTGAATATTCTTTTCCATTGAGTATAAAGCATCTTATTAAATAGAGAAATTAATTCAAATCTATTCGTGCATTCGTGGCACCCTCATTCATTTCTATTTTAAAAAACTCAGCTGTAAATCACCTCCAGCTAAATCATTTATTGTCTTAGTTTGAAATAACTGGATTAATTGTTTCTTAATTACTTTATAATCACGGTGCATAGCGCATGGATTAATATCTGAGCATACATGCAGGCCAAGAACGCATCTATCCAGCATTTGATCTTCACCCATAGTTCTAAGGATATCTATAATTGCTCTCTTTTTGTCCCGTTCTGTTAAATAAAATCCACCTCCCGGACCCCTGAGAGAAGAAACAATATGCCCATCTCCCGTGGTGAGCTGTTGCATTATTTTTGAAGTATAAGAGCGGGGTGAATTGATAGCCTGAGCAATAGTATCCAACCCTACCTTATGTTCTATGGTCGATTCTTTAGCAATATAAATGACTGCTCGCAAAGCATATTCTGTACTTTTATTGAACATAGAATTAGTATAATTTCAAATGCAGATAAAAAGAAATCTGTTGGATGACCAGTTACGGACTTATGAATTTTTCATATAAAGATTATCGTAGACAACCCTTTTTAGAAGGGTTGCCACGATGTCGCACTAAACACTTATTTACTAATCCTGACAAAAAAAAGAAAAAACAAGCATTATCAGGATTCCTAACTAACATTTTCGGATCCAAACAAATATTAAAGGACAAATATATCTTTATTTATTAGATTTACATAAGTTTTCCTAGAATATTATTTACTCAAGTTTCGCAGCAAATAAATTTCAATAAAACTATTAATATCTTTTAGGTTAAAATTAGAAGTTAGAAATTAGAATGATACTCCGATGATTGTGTCCAGCAAATGAATCTAGAAGGATAAATTTCAAAAATATTTATATCGTTGATAACTTATAAATTAAGCAACTTATAAATATGAGTTATTTATAAATATTCAAGTTCCATCACACAATACGCAATTTATATATACATTACAAAAACAAATAAATTCAAATGACAGAAATTAAACCTAGAACTCCGTCCTATTCAGAAACTATTAAAACTGAAATTGTATGCCCAAATGATACCAATCCAGTTGGAATATTGATGGGTGGACGGCTAGTGGAATGGATGGATGTCGCGGCTGCAGTTTGTGCCCAAGTCCACACTGAGCAGGTCTGTGTTACCGCCATGATCAATAAAGTTGCATTTCGTAAACCTGCCAAAATCGGTGATGTAATCACGATTAAAGCCAGCATTACAAGAGCTTTTAGGACCTCGATGGAAATAAAAGTTACTGCTGCCGCACGTAATTATTTATCCGGCAACCAATATGACGTCAGTGACGCTTATTTTACTTTTGTAGCATTAAATAAAGATGGTAAAACTACGGAAGTCCCGGGAGTATTGCCTGAAACAGATAGTGAATTAAATGAATACGAACAAGCGTTAGTTAGAAAGAATTCTAATATTTAAAGTTTGCCATATTTCACAACTTCACCGACTTTTGCAGCTATATCATCAGTTTTGACATCAAGCCCTTCTTCCTGGCTTTGCATTCTACCATCAGGACTAAAGATGGTGATTATGTTGGAATGTGAAAAGTCAAGTGGGGAGATCTTTTTATATTTCATGGATAATACATTGGCAAATTCCTGAGTGCTTTTTTCATCCCCACGCAAAAATATCCATTGATCACCTTCCATATTGTTGTCCTTTGCAAAGGAAGTTAATTTTTCAGGAGTATCGGTTTTGGGATCAATAGAAACTAGTACCAAAGAGACTTTTGACAAGTCGGATGGATTGATTTTCTGTTCAATTTTTTTCATATTGGAAACTAAAATTGGACATGCTACTTTGCAACTGGTATAAATCATCACTACTACCAGCGTCTTCCCTTTTAGGTCGTTAAGTTTGATTGTTTCATTATCCTGATTTTGCCAGCTAGTTTGCAGGTTGAAAATAGAATCTGAAGGTAGTGGAGTTTCATCTTTTTTATCTTCTTTACATGATGTAAGAAGAACTAAGCAAGAAGTTAAAAGCAAAAATATCTTTTTCATTGGATTGTTTTTATGATGTCTTTAGCACAGCGGAACCCTAAATTGCTCACCGTGTAATTAGCTTTAAGGCTGGTTCTGAAACCGAAGCGCATGAATGCTGCATAATTCATAAGGTCGGTAGCACTTGTCGCTGATCCGGCACAAAAGAGCCCCTTATTGTCATATGATGACTCCCGAGAATCCCCGGTAGATAATACTGAATTAAAATCATCTGTCCATTCCCATATTAGATCAAACATATCATAGACTCCCCAATAGTTAGGATTATGCTGTTTTACAGGATTGAATTGGCGATCCTTGATCATATAAAGTTTGATAATTCGATCTGAATAGTCTTTTACTTTTCGGGCATCGGCTAATTTTTCATCAGCTCTGGCGGTATATTCCCATTCATCCAAAGTAGGCAAACGTTTGTTTACACTTTCAGAATAAGCTTTTGCGGCAAACCACGATACACTGCAGACAGGAGCATCAGGATTAATATTCAAAGGTAGGATGGTGTCAGAAACCCAATTGATCAGGTAGGATTCGTCAGCAAACAATCTTTTGACCATCGATTTTCTCCATTGAGGATTGGCCTTGACAAAAGTGAGAAATTCACGATTGGTAACGGGGTGTTCATCCATCATAAAAGTTTCGACTTTGACGATAGAAGTATCCGAACCGAAAAATGGTTTGAATGAGCCGCCGGTGATCAATACCATCTTTGTATCGTCTGTAATGGTATGGAGGGTATCTGTTTTCATTTCCATGATTACAGGCTTTTCCTGCACTTCCTTCTGACAAGAATAAAATGATATTAGCAGAGAAAAGAACAAGAAAAGCCTGAATGTCATGATATTATTTAGTTGATATTATAATGAACCGTGTTTGTAAACCTTAGGGTTTTCTTCTCCGGTTACTTTTATTTTACCGATCGCACCTTTATTAAATGCACGGAAAATAGAGTGATCTACGATGTTGTATTCACCAGGTACGTCTACTTTAAATTCTACGATAGCTGAACCACCGGCAGGTATAAGTGTAGTTTGTACATTGTGAGTTACAGCAGAGCCACCTTCCTGATATACATTGTCGAATATTTCACCGATCACGTGGAAAGAAGAAACCAAGTTTGGTCCACCATTACCAACAAATAAACGGATTGTTTCACCGACTTTTGCTTCAAGCATATTAGCTCCTAACATAGATCCTTTTCTACCATTGAACAACACGTAGTCAGGAATCTCTGTGTTACCTTTATCATTGTCGAATTCTTGCAAGCCAGGAGTTCCTGTTTTGTTTTTAGTATAGAATTCACCTTGCATGATGTAGTATTCGTGGTCTACTTTTTTCAAACCACCTGCAGGTTCTACCAATATTAGACCATACATACCGTTTGCGATGTGCATTGGTACTGGCGGTGCAGCGCAGTGATACACATAAAGGCCGGGATTAAGTGCTTTGAAAGAGAAAATCGCCTCTTTACCAGGTGCTGCAAAGCTACCTTCAGCTCCTCCCCCAGGACCGTTGACCGCATGTAGATCGATGTTGTGTGGCATTACACTGTTGGATGCATTTTTAAGACGCAATTCGATGTCATCGCCTTCACGTACACGGATAAAGCTACCTGGTACAATATTGTTGAATGTCCAGAACTTATAAGTCGCACTATCTGCAAGAGGTCCTTCGATCTCTGTGCATTCCAGACTCACGATCAATTTTTTTGGACCCCTGTCACCGATTGGTGCCGGTACATTAGGTGCGCCAGTAATTTCTGCATTTTCAGGAGTACCTTCTGCTACCATATCAATGGCAGATTTACCGCTGCCCATAGAGCCGGGATCGCTTTTGCAAGAGAAGAATGTCGTAAGACAGACTACCAGGCAATACATTAAATAGTTTTTCATGTTAAAATTCATTTTTAGCAATTATAAAATTAATATTTCGTTTCAAAAAAAGTGGGTGTTATGTTTAAGCTTAACCAAGCCCAATGCTGTAAGTCATTTCCATTAGGCGTATTTTTTAAATAATTAATAGAAGGAGTGGTTACATAAGCAGAATATCCACCAGTCATACTTGCAAACTTATTGATTTTGTATGAGAATCCCAAATCGAACTCCTGACCAAGATTAGTGTTGTATTCTGTAGTATTATTTACTATCGTATTAGGGGAGAAAAATTGATGTATTGCAAGCGAAAATGCAAGTTCCGGCTTCATCTTATAAGCTATCTTAAGATAATTATCAGAAAGTCCTGCTCCTCGATGTCCATTCCCTGCAAAATAATAATCCATAGCTCCATAGAATTTGTGATTGGTGCCAAAGTATGGATTAAAAGATTGATTTTTAGTCTGAGTCTGACCTATTTTGTTACCACTTACATAGTCTGCACCTAGACCTAAATACCATTGATTGTTGACAGTATAGCCGATATAACCTGCAAGTAAATATGCACTGGTAGCAGTCACTATTGAATTGTCATTCACCTGGTAATAAGCAGATATGTTTGCGTTAACTTTTGAATTATTATAAAAGTAATTGGCTCCCATCGTTTGTTGGAAATAGGTTTTCGTACTGTCTGATTTTGAAGCTGCATTTTGGAATCCAAGATTACTCACAAGAAGAGTGACTTTATTATGTTCATTTATTGGCAATTTTGTCCAAATCGTTTGCATCCATTTATAAGGTGTTGCATCCTGAGTGCTATATAAGTTTCCAGCCGGGTTGCTCAAATTATTGCCATATAATGCTTTATAATTCTGGTTATAAGACGCAAATGCCCTGAATTCGTATTTATTTTTTGCAAAATTAAATGCGATGGCGTCATGCGCCCTTCCTCCTTGTGCCCAGTCTAATGCACCGAACATCCGTTCGTCATCCAATGAAATCACTTGACGACCGATCTGTGTATTCCAATTTGAATTAAGCGAAAGCTTAACCCACGTCTCGAAAAGCGAAAATTGACTACCACTATTTTCTGCCCCTTGTACCAATGGTGATTGTCCCCATACCCCAACACTCTGAGGAGTTATTTTTAACTCAAGCTTATTGTTATAGCTGTAATCCAACGTTAATCTTATCCGATCGCTAATGAGACCTGCCGGTTTCTCTCCGGACTCCAAGGGTCTGAAGGCGCCGTCGCGAAACTCACCTCTGACATGAAACTGCCCCGATAGAGAAAAGGTGTTAAGCTTTGGCATTGTATCCTGGCCATGCAAGTGGATTGCAGGAAATAAAACAACGACCAAAGCAACGAAGAGAAACTCAGTGATCTTTGAAATTGAAAAATGCTTATAATTCATGTTATATAATATTTTACGCAAAGATAAGTAGTTGTTTATAATTAAAGACATTTATATCCGTAATTATTATATGATATTTATCATGTTTTTGAATGGGATGAATATTTATCACTACGAGAACAGATTTTTATATAGTTGGATAGATTGAGCGTGGCTATGAACATTCGTAAAAGCATAGACCGACATACTAGGATAAATTCAAATTGATCTCTTAAATAGTAGGATTTAAAGCGCTATTAATGACCTGATTGCAGTGTGAATAAATATAGAATCCCCTTACCCCCAAAGAAGCAGGGTTATTCACTTCTATTTAATTGATATATAATGTTAATTATCAGTAAAAATAAATAAAGAACAAACAAGTATGAGAACTTCCCCTCTGGCAGAGCTAGGGTTTATACACATCTTTTTTGTATATTTTAAAGTAAACTTTGGTGACACAACGACGTAGGTTAACCTACGCCGAACCTCACGAT
>ERZ724527.598-NODE-598-length-17782-cov-10.114402_pt1 | contig 17782 bp, 16 predicted proteins | sample MGYA00376060_ERZ724527 | MGnify/ENA primary metagenome ERZ724527 (study PRJEB28724, sample SAMN07190886) | activated sludge metagenome | isolation source: activated sludge of sewage treatment plant in Hong Hong | place: USA: Christiansburg, Virginia | collected...
CTACCGAACGCCTATCTATCCGCCACAGAGGTTTGGGTAGGGCTGACCGCCGATTTCTGCGCGTTTCGGCAGCATGAGGCGGTCAGCCCTACCCAAACCTCTGCTCCACATAAGACAGCGTGAAACACGGGAGGACCCAGAACATGACCAGCACCCCAACAGACCTGGACCGCATAGACCTCAAAATCCTCAACTGCCTTCAGGCAGACGGCCGTATCTCCAACTTGAAATTGGCTGAAGCCGTGGCTCTTTCCCCCACCGCCGTGCTGGCCAGGGTGCAACGCCTCACCAAAGACGGCTACATCCTGGGTTATGAAGCCCGCCTGAACCCGCTCAAACTCGGCGCCGGCATGATGGTATTTGTCGAAGTGTTGCTGGACCGCACCACCCCCAACGTATTCGAAGCCTTCAAAGCCGCTGTGCAAGTGCGCGGCGAAATCATGGAGTGCCACATGGTGGCCGGTGGTTTTGACTACCTGCTAAAGACCCGCATGGCCGACATGGCGGCCTACCGGGACTTTGCCGGCACCGTGTTGTGGCAACTGCCGGGCGTGCGCGAAACCCGCACCTACCCGGTGATGGAAGAAGTCAAAAACACGACCCAGTTGACGCTGGCTTAACGCCGCAAAGTATGTATCCGCCCTGTTACATTGACCGTGACTGCGGCCAAAACCGGTGCCTATAATGCCCTCGAAGGAAGGCCGACCCAGCCCGTTGCAGGGTCCGGTGCTTCAAATTCCAGACGCACCCGTTTACGATTTGTTCCTTTTTGCGGACCCACATCCTATGCGCCACGCAGTCATTGTTTTGCTAGCCGGCATGGCCATGTGTGGTGCCGTTGCGGCCCAGGGTTTCAAATTCTCCAACGACGACGCGGCCAATGAGGCGCAAGAGGCCGACCGGCGGGCAAAGGTCCAGGCACTGCTGGCCAGCCCGTGCCGGGCCAAGATCAAGAACCAGAAAATCATGGTGTTGATCGGTGAGAGCAGCAATGGAAGGGTGCAAGCGGCGCAGTCCAGCTACAGCGGCCACTTCGACGCCCTCAATGCGCGTTTGCAGGGCTTGGGGCTCAAGACCTATACCCAGGCGCAAATCAAGGCCCAGATTGCGCAGGCCGAAATTGACGCCTACTTCAAGAACAACCCCGACGCGGCCCTGAGCGCGTCCAAACGACTGTCGGCCCAATACATTCTGCGCGGACTCATCACCAGCGAAACCGGTTACAACACCGTCGCGCGTGTCAACCAGGTCACGATTCGCATGAACTTCACGCTGACGGATGCCGGCGGGCGAGTCCTGTCTCAAACCCAGGCCGAGAATGCCAGTTATTCAGGCGCTGACACATCCGGCATGGCGTTGACGCTGATCGGTGAAAAAGCGGACGAAGTGGTTGCGCAGTTGTACAGTGACTACTGCCGAGCCGCCGGTTCCTAGTTCCTGCGGGGTGCGGGCCTTTGGATTGCGAGGCCAGATGAATCATATTTTTATGGAGAACACAGTGATGAGCCAACCGTTTAAAACTTTCAAGGCAGGCGCAGTGTCGGCGCTGCTGGTCCTGGCCGCTGCAAGTGCTGCCGTTCAGGCGCAGCCCAGTTTCGGCAACCCCTCGCCGACGGCTGGTAGCTCCACATCCGACAAAGCCAACTCCGCAGCCGACGCAGCCGCCTACCAAGAGGTGGAATACACCAACAAGAACAAACGTGGTCCAGCGCTCATTGTCATCCCCGGCGAGATCAAGAGTAACAACGCCAGTTTCACGCAGCGCTTCCTGCCCAACAATATTGCAGACTTTGCCGAGCTAGAGCTGTCGCAGGCCAACTTCCCGGTGCTGGAGCGCACCAACCTGGGCCCCCTGGTGAACGAGATTTCGCTCGCCTACAACCTGGGTGACCCTCAAGCCGCCCGCAAAACCATGCAAATGGGCAAGCTGAAAACCACCAAGTGGATTCTCAAGTTCGACATCCTGAAAGCCGAACAGATTGCCGAAAACAAGAAGGGCTTTGACGGACGCGCCGTGGGCAGTCTGTTGTCCATTTTTGGTGGCGGCAGCATGGCGGGTTCTGCCGCTGGCACGGTCGCAGGATCAGTCCAGACCGGCGACGCCACCGGTGTTTGGCTAATCGGCATGCGTTACAAGATCATGGATGCCAACACCACCGAGCAGGTGGCCCAGGGTTACAAGGACCTGAAGATGGAAGTGGGCGCCACCTCTACCAGCGTGATGGGGGTGTCTGAGTCAGCCAAGGGTGGCGTGGGCCTGGACACCATGGTGCAACGCCTGGTGCAGACCCTGGTCTGGGACATTGACTCCAAACACAAATGACCGCCTTCACTCGCCTGGGCAAATACGCCATTCGCCGCGAGCTCGGCAAGGGCGCCATGGGTGTTGTGTACGAGGGTTTTGATCCGCTCATCGAGCGCACGGTGGCCATCAAGACGATTTTGCCGCAGCAACTCAGCAGCGAAGAATCAGGCAATGTGCTGGCACGTTTCAAACGCGAGGCACAGGCGGCCGGCCGCCTGAACCACCCTGGCATCGTGGCGGTCTACGATTACGGCGAGGAGATCGCCGACGACGACCACACCATGGTGGCGGGCGAAGGCGCCAGCCAGGCTCGCCAGCGTGTAGCCTATATTGCCATGGAGTTCGTTAAGGGCCGTGAGCTGCGTGACTTCTTTGAAGCCAACGAGCGTTTTGCACTGAAAGACGTGGAACGCCTGATGGGCGAGATTCTGGATGCCCTGGCCCACGCCCACGCACATGGTGTGGTGCACCGCGACATGAAGCCCGCCAATTTGATTGTGCTGGCGGACGGCAAAGTCAAGGTGGCCGATTTTGGTATTGCGCGTGTTGAAAAATCCGAGCTGACCCAGGTGGGCACCGTCATGGGCACACCCGCCTATATGTCGCCCGAACAATTCATGGGGCAACCGGTGGACGGGCGCACCGACATCTTCTCCTGCGGCGTGATCTTGTACCAGTTCCTCACGGGCGAAAAACCGTTCACTGGCAATTCAACCACCATCATGTACAAGGTGTTGCATGAGGAGCCCTTGGCACCCTCGCTGCTGAATGTGGCGCTGCCTGCTGCGTTCGATGCGGTGGTCAAAAAGGCCATGGCCAAGAACCCGGATGAGCGTTACCAGACGGCACAGGAGTTTGCCCAGGCCATCAAGACGACTTTGAGCGCCGCGCCAAGCGCCGCACCGTCTGTGGATCCCGACGGTACCGAACTCAGCATGGCCCCGGTGGCGCCAACTGCCGCGATGGCGCGACCTGCACCGGCAGCCCCAAACATGGGTTCCAAGGCCAACCCGCCACCGGCACCCGCTGCGGCGACGGACTCACCGGCGGCAGCCACTTCCACTGAGAAGAAAAACAAATCCAGCGGCGCGCTGATTGCCGCGGTTGTGGCAGGTTTTGCTGTGGCTGGTATTGGCGGTTACGTTGCCTTGCGCGGTGGCAGCGGTGGCAGCGCACCTTCTGTGGCACAAGCCCCGTCCACACCCGTTGTCTCAAGCGCAGCAACGCCTGCGACTGCCGTGGTGGTGGCGCCGGCGGAGCCGGCTCTGGAGCCCGGCACCATGGTGATCAGTGCGCTGGGCCTGGTGGACCCCAAAGACGCACGGTTCAATGGCGACGCCAACGCCGCACGCACGGAATCGCGTGCGGATGCCATGCGCCAACTGGTCGAGAAAGCCGTGGCGCTGTATGTGCAGAAAGACTCCCTGAACAAAAACTATGCGGTGCTAGACCGCAAACTGTTGTCACAACCTAGTGCCTTCATCAAAACCGTCATCCAGGAAGGCGCAACCGCCACCAGTCAGGATGGCTTGATCGAGACCGAGGCTCGTGCCGTGGTACGGGTGCGTGACGTGCAGAAGTCGCTGAACCAATTGTCCAAGGAAGAACGCATCGAGTTCATCCGCAACAATGGGGACCCCAAGGTGTCCGTGCTGATGGCCATCCGCAATGCCGACACAACACAAGCCTTGCCACCCGAGCGCTCCATGCTGGCGGAAAATGTGCTGAAGGAACGTATCAAGTCCTTTGGCTTCAGGGTCTGGTCAGCGACTGGTGAAGTGCCAGCGGCTGCCAAAACACAAGGCTCTGATTTCCAGATCGAAGGCGAGGTGAAGGTCAAGGTGTTGTCTGCCAAGCTGCCAGCTTCCGGCCTGACCATTACCAAGACCGCACTCACGTCATGGACCGTCAAGGCCATCGACAAAGCCAGTGGCGAGGAGGTCTACCTCAACACGGTGCATCCGGCCGGCAAAAGCTGGGCCAGCGAAGACTTGGCGTTGGCCGAAATTGGGAAAATGGTGGGTGATGAGTTTTCCAAGAATTTCTTCCTGGACCATTTCAACTTCAGCGCACAAAAGGTCAACCTGACCATCGCAGGGCTGCCTGACGCTGAAAGCGCCAAGCTGGTACTGCGTGAGTTGCGTGGTTTCCGCCACGTGCTTGACGCCCAAGCCGCGGCTGACAATGGCAAGTACCAGTTGCAACTGCCCGATGGAAATGCCAGTGATCTGATCAACGACAGCGTGCTCAAACCCCTCAATGCCAAACTCGGGCAGGATTGTTTTGCGTTGGCGGGCGCCAGTGGCTCGGATGTGAACGTCAGTTTCTCGGCCAGCTGTGCCGAGGCAGCAGTGCGTAGCAAGTTCACCAGCCAACCTTTGGCCGGCCTGCAATCGGCGCCCGGAGCGCGAGGGAAGTTACTGGGCAAAGCCGCAAAGAACAGCACCTGAAATATGGCGCCCGCGCTGGCCGCTGCGCGTACTGCGCGGCCCGGCGACTCTTGGTACCGCCGGATCAGCCCCGCACGGTGAAGGTCACAGTCTCGGTGTCCGCCAGGTCCACCGAGTGCCCAAATCCAATACGCCCGGTGCCGCGCAGCATCAGCTCTTCGCGCCGTAACACCACCTCGGGTTCATTGGGTATGGAGACAAACGTGCCATTGGTGCTTTGGTCCACCAGAAAGAACTTGTCGCGGCGCCGTTCAATGCGGGCATGCTGGCGTGAGGCATTGCGGTCACTGATCACGATATTGCACTGCCCATCACGCCCCAGCACCACGCTGCCATGGTCCAGCTCCCAGGACTGCGTGGCGTGTTCGAGCAAAAGGGTAACGGCTTTGACGTTGAGCGCGATCGACGATGTCGACATCGTCAGCTCCTCCCCCCCCTGCCAGATCACTTCGCTCACTTCGACATCGTCACCCTTGCCCTTGACGGACAAGGCAGCAATGTTGCGGGTGGACAAACGCAGCATGGGCGACAGGCACGCCACCGTGGCGCCGGTGGTGATGATTTGCATGCCCTTGGCCAATCCGGCCATTCGGGCGGCGACATTGACGGTGTCTCCAAACACGTCGTTGTTCTCTTCGATCACCGGACCAAAGTGAAAACCCACGCGCACACTGCGCTTGACTTTGGACACCATGGGCAATGCCATGATCTTGTGGTGGATATCGGTCGCTGCCAGGCAACCGTTGTCGGCGCTGGGCAACACACACATGATCTCGTCGCCGATGGTCTTGATGACCCGGCCACCGTATTGCTTGACGACCAGTTCCATGGCGGCCAGGCATTCATCGATCATCTGCTTGGCCTGGTCATCGCCAAAATTCTCGTACAGCCGGGTACTACCCACCACATCCGCAAACAACACCGCCAACTGTGACGTTGGCCGTGTAGACGTGGTCAGGTTCAAGCCGCCAGGGACAGTCTCTCCCGTCGCGGATTTTGGTAGGTCGATGTTTGCCATAGCCCCAATGGATTTCAGCGCTCTCCATCACCCGCCACTGTGCGACAAGCGGAAGTACGCTGCTGTGGATTCTATACATGAGATCAAAGCCATCCGGAATGGCCCCGTCAGAGCCTTTTCACATCTGGCAGCACGGCAGGTCTTGTAAGTCTTCTGGTGATCCCCACATCCTAGAATCACGCTTTCCTTTTACTTCACTCACGAGGGCCGTATGGTTCCCCATCTTGTCACTGCCCTGACTGGCCCGATCAACGAATTGGAACAGCGCATTCTGGATTCCATGCCCGCCATTGAGCGCTGGTTCAGGCTGGAGTGGATGGAACACACACCGCCGTTTTATTGTTCGGTGGATGTACGTAATGCGGGCTTCAAGTTGGCACCGGTCGAAACCAATTTGTTCCCGGACGGCTGGAATATCCTGACACCTGCCATGCTTCCGCTGGCGGTTCAGGCCGCCATGGCGTCCATCGAGAAAATCTGCCCCGAGGCGCGCAACCTGCTGATCGTGCCAGAGAACCAGACTCAGAGCACCTTCTACCTCAGCAACCTCGCCCAGTTGCGCCGGGTGTTCCATATGGCGGGGCTGAATGTACGCATAGGCTCCATCAGCCCGGACATCAAGAAAAGTGTCACGATCGCACTGCCTGACGGGGAAAGCATCACGCTGGAGCCGGTGGTGCGCAACAAGGGCCGTATCGGGGTCAAGGACTTTGACCCCTGCACCATTTTGCTCAACAACGATTTGCGCGCCGGTGTGCCCGGCATTCTGGAAGACCTGCACCAGCAGTACCTGTTGCCACCCTTGCACGCAGGCTGGTCTACACGGCGCAAGAGCAACCATTTCAAATGTTTTGAGGAAGTGTCCAAGCGATTTGGCAAACTCATCGGCGTCGACCATTGGCTGGTGAATCCCTTGTTTGACCGCTGTGCAGAGGTCGACTTTTCAAGTGACGACAATGTCCTCGACCTGGCCGCCCACATCGACGCCCTGCTGGTCAAGGTTCGCAAGAAACACAAGGAATACGGCATCAAGGAAAAGCCGTTTGTGGTTGTCAAGGCCGACAATGGCGACCCCCGCATGGGCATCGTCACTGTTCGGGAGGGCAAAGACATTGAGGCATTACGCGCACAGGTCGTCAGCCGGTCGACCGACAGCAAAAAAAGTGCGTTGCGCTTTGACGTGCTGCTGCAAGAAGGCGTATTGACCAACGAACGTGTCAACGATGCCGTGGCGGAGCCCGTGGTGTACATGATGGACCGTTATGTCGTGGGTGGTTTTTACCGCGTACATGCCGGACGCACGGTCGACGAAAACCTGGACGCTCCCGGCTCCAGCTTTGTACCCCTGGCATTCGCAGAGAGTACCCACTTACCGCAACCTGGCGTCAAACCAGGCGCCAGTGCACCCAACCGTTTCTACATGTATGGTGTGATCGCACGCTTGGCAATGCTGGCAGCGAGCTACGAGCTGGAAGCCACCGATCCTCAAGCCGAGCACTACGCTTGAAACAGACCCGGCGCAACAGGGTCTGCGCCGTAAGTTGTTGCATTGCAACATCTGATTGCAATATTTTTTCCCGGCCCAATTCCCGCTTGCAAGCGAACGCTGTAAGCGCAAAATAGCGATCCCAAATCGAACGGAACCCGCGCCGAACCGTGGCAGGGTGATTGTGTGTCAGCATCCAAGTCGTCTCTCTCGGCGCTCACTCTAGGCGCCATTGGCGTTGTGTACGGCGACATCGGAACCAGCGTTCTGTACGCGGTCAAGGAAGTTTTTGGCTCGGGCCATGTACCGTTCACGCCCGACAACGTCTACGGCATCCTGTCCATCTTTTTCTGGACCCTGACCGTCATTGTGTCGATCAAGTATGTGGGCTTGGTCCTGCGGGCGGACAACCATGGCGAAGGCGGGCTGGTTGCGATGCTGGCACTGGCGTCGCAATCGGTGAAGGACAAACCTGAATTGCGTCGTGTTCTACTGGTCGTAGGTGTCTTCGGAACCTGTTTGTTCTATGGCGATGGGGTCATTACCCCGGCGATTTCCGTGTTGGGTGCGGTTGAAGGTCTGGAGGTGGTGTCCCCCACCTTCAAGAAATTTGTGGTTCCGCTGACATTGGTGATTTTGCTGGCGCTGTTCATGGTCCAAAAGCACGGGACTGCAAGTGTCGGCAAGTTTTTTGGCCCGGTCATGGTGGTCTGGTTTATCGTGATTGCGCTTTTGGGCGTCATCAATATCGCCGCCGACCCCCACATTCTGGTCGCCATCAGCCCCCACTATGCGGTCGGGTTCATGTGGAACAACCCGGGAACCACATTCATCATCCTGGGGGCGGTGGTGTTATGTGTCACCGGAGGCGAAGCGTTGTATGCCGACATGGGCCACTTTGGGAAAAAACCGATTCGTGTTGCCTGGTTTTCAATCGCCATGCCTGCATTGACGCTCAACTATTTTGGACAAGGTGCCTTGCTGCTGCACAACCCGCTGGCTGTGAAGAATCCGTTTTTCATGATGGCTCCGGACTGGGCACTGATACCACTCGTCGCATTGGCTGCAATGGCAGCGGTGATTGCCTCACAGGCCTTGATCTCTGGCGCATTCTCAGTCACCAAACAGGTCATCCAACTGGGGTATCTGCCGCGCCTGCAAATTCAACACACCAGCGTCAAGGACACCGGGCAAATTTACCTGCCCTTTGTGAATTGGAGCCTATTTGCGTTGATCGTTGTGGCCGTTGTGATGTTTCGCTCGTCGAGCAATTTGGCAGCGGCCTATGGCATTGCCGTGTGCACCGACATGCTGATCACCACCATTTTGACTTTCTATGTGATCCGCTACAGCTGGAACTACCCACTGGCTTTGTGCATCGGTGCGACAGGTTTCTTCTTTGTGGTGGACTTCGCCTTCTGGGCCTCCAATTTGCTGAAGCTGTTTGATGGTGGCTGGTTCCCACTGGCCATCGGTGGTGCAATTTTTACGCTGATGATGACCTGGAAGGATGGCCGCCGACTCTTGAACGAGAAGCTGCGCGCCGACGCCATCGACCTGCCGAGTTTTCTGGAAGCCGTATTTGTGAGCCCGCCAGCGCGTGTGGAAGGGACTGCCGTATTCCTGACCGCCGAAGTGGGTACCGTGCCCAACGCCATGCTGCACAACCTCAAACACAACAAGGTGCTCCACGCCAACAACCTGTTTGTAACGGTCAAGAACCATGAGGTGCCCTGGATCGGGCTGAGCAAGCGGCTGGAGATCGACTCGCTGGGCCATGATTGCTGGCAGGTTGTCATCCACTACGGCTTCAAGAACGACCCGGATGTGCCCAAGGCGCTGCAGCAGATCAGGGGTCGGGGCTGTGAAATGAACACCATGACAACCAGCTACTTTCTATCGCGCGATACCGTGGTGCCCACCCTGGGCACGGGTATGTCGCAGTGGCGCGAGAAGTTGTTTGCGCAAATGCACCACAACGCCAGCGGAGCAGCAGACTTCCTGAATCTGCCCAATAACGCGGTGGTGGAGCTGGGTTCCAAGATTGAAATTTAAGTGTTTGCGAGACCGACCAGCGCACACCCAGTGAGCAAGCGCTGTCCCTAACCGATCCGATGAATGAAGTGCCCGTCCTGAACACTGCGCGCTGCAATCTGGCATTGCTACAGCCCGACAATGCCCACCTGTTTTTTGCTTATCGGGAGCGCAACCTGGCCCACGTGGCGCCCTGGGAGCCTGCGCCCAATCCGAATGACGGCACGCTGGAACAGGCATGCCACCGCGTGGCGGCCAAATCCGCGAAAGGTTTTGCCGATGGGGTATCGGTTCACTTCATCGCCACGGACCGCGAGACCGGCGCCGTGGTGGCCGGTTGCAACTTCACCAACATCGTGCGCGGCATCTTCCAGGCTTGCCATCTCGGCTACTCGGTCGACCACGCATGGCAGGGCAAGGGCCTGATGTTTGAAGTGGCGCAAGCCGGCATTGCTTATATGTTTGACATCCAGGGCCTGCACCGCGTCATGGCCAACCACATGCCGGCCAACGTGCGCAGTGAAAAGCTGTTGCGCAGGCTGGGGTTTGAGCGCGAAGGGGTTGCCCGCGCCTACTTGAAGATCAACGGTCAGTGGCAAGACCACGTGTTGAATGCGCTGGTCAATGAGCCGCCATAACGGGAGCCGCGTTTCACGTTGGGGCGATGTCACAATGGCCCGCATGCGATTTTTCAAAGACCTCAGCCCATCGGCCTTCACTGCCGGTTTTGTGGCTGTGTTGGTGGGGTTCACCAGTTCGGTCGCCATTGTTTTCCAGGCCGCTCAGGCCTTCCAGGCGACGCCGGAAATGATTGCGTCGTGGATGTGGGCGCTGGGTATTGGTATGGGCCTCTGCACCCTGGTGCCTTCCTTGTGGCTGAAAAAGCCGGTCATGGTGGCCTGGAGCACACCGGGCGCGGCGGTGTTGGCCAGCGCCGGCGCCATCGGCGGCTTTTCCATGCAGGAGGCGGTGGGCGCCTTTATGGTGTGTGCGCTGCTGATCATGCTGGCGGGGGTGACTGGCTGGTTCGAGCGGGTCATGAATCACATCCCGCTGGCGCTGGCCTCCGCACTTTTAGCTGGCGTGCTGGCACGTTTTGGTCTGTCGGGTTTTGCCGCTGCACATTCGGCCTTGCCTCTGGTGGTGACCATGCTGCTGGGTTATCTGCTGGGCAAACGCCTGTGGCCACGTTATGCGGTACCGGGCACGCTGCTAGTTGCTATTATTTTTGTAGCTGCAACATCAGGTTTTACGGGGGCTGGGGTGCGATTTGACTTGACCATGCCGGTACTGGTGCTTCCAGTCTTCAGTATGGCAGCCGTAGTCAGCCTGGCGCTGCCGCTGTTCATAGTGACCATGGCGTCGCAAAACCTGCCGGGTGTGGCAGCCATACAGGCCAGTGGTTTTGGTGACCAGCGCAGCACCGGCGGTGATGCCGGTATTCCCATCTCCAAGGTCATCACGTTGACCGGGCTGGCCACACTGGTACTGGCACCCTTTGGTGCCTTCGCGCTGAACCTGAGCGCCATCACCGCCGCCATTTGTATGGGGCCGGAAGCACACAGCCGCCCGGAGCGGCGCTACACGGCGGCGGTGTCCTGCGGTGTCATTTACGTGGTGATCGGCTTGTTTGGTGCAGCGATTACCGGTGTACTGACGGCCTTCCCCAAAGAGCTGGTGGCGGCCATTGCGGGACTGGCCCTGCTGGGCACGATGGGTGGCGCACTGTCAGCCGCTTTGCAACACGAACCGCACCGCGAGGCGGCGGTCATCACCTTTTTGGTCACGCTGAGCGGTGTGGTGGTGGCGGGCGTGGGGTCGGCCTTCTGGGGCGTGGTGGCCGGTGCGCTGGCGCTGCTGGTTCAGCACATCGGGCGCAGCAGCCTGATGCGCGTACCCTGATCGCGGTAGAGTCACCCTATCTTCCAATCACTTTCGAACTGCAACCCCATGGAAATCCTGTTTGTCAGCGACCCCCTCGAATCGTTCAAGATCTACAAAGACACCACCTTTGCCATGATGCGCGAGGCCCAGCGCCGCGGCCACACCATCGTGGCCTGCGAGCCGCAGCAACTGCTTTGGCAGCGCGGTGGCGTGGTGCAGGCCCTGGTGCGGTCCATCACGCTGACCGGGGATCCCAAGACCTGGTTCACGGAAACATCATCGTCCGTGCGGGCCATCAAGGACTTTGGCGCCGTGGTCATGCGCAAAGACCCGCCCTTTGACAGCGAGTTTTTTTACGCCACCCACCTGCTGGAACAGGCCGAACGTGAAGGCGCCAAGGTCTTCAACAAACCCCGTGCGCTGCGCGACCACCCCGAGAAACTGGCGATTCTGGAGTTCCCGCAATTCATTGGCCCCACGCTGGTGACGCGTGAGCCCGAGGCGATCAAACGCTTTCACGCCGAGCACAAGGACATCATTCTCAAACCACTGGACGGCATGGGTGGCATGGGCATCTTCCGGGTCAAAGAAGACGGGCTGAACCTGGGCGGCATCATTGAGACCTTGAACAAGGATGGAGCGGAGACCGTGATGGTGCAGAAGTTTTTACCAGCCATTAGCGAAGGAGACAAACGTGTGCTGGTGATTGGCGGCAAGCCGGTGCCGTTTTGCCTGGCGCGGATTCCCCAAGGCAGCGAAGTGCGGGGCAACCTGGCCGTGGGCGGCAAAGGTGTGGCCCAGCCGTTGAGCGACTCGGACCGCGCCATCGCCGAAGCCCTGGGCCCGATTTTGGCGGCGCGTGGCTTGTTGTTGGTGGGCCTGGATGTCATTGGCGACAGTCTGACCGAGATCAACGTGACCAGCCCGACCTGCTTCCAGGAAATCACCGACCAGACCGGATTTGATGTGGCGGCTGTGTTTGTGGATGCTCTGGAGGCGGCGGCTGTTTAGCGCGCCCGCAGCAGAACTGGGGTAAGCGCCACCTCGGCGACTGGCCACCCGGCATGGTAGTCAGGCTATTGGGCAGCCGTCCACAAACACCTTGAACTCCCCTGGCTCCATCGCCACCCAGTGTTCGTTGGTGGTCAGGGGTTCAGTGACCACGATGACCAGGCGGTCTTCGGGGCTGTTGAGTTCGGCCAAATCCACTTTGACGTCTTCATCCTTCAGTTGCACATGGGCAAAAGGGTGTTGGCGTTGCACATAGTGAAGGCGGGTAGAGGCATGGGTCCACAAGGCCTGGCCATTGCTCAACAGAAAATTGAAGGTGCCGTGTTTGGCGATGCGGGGCACCAGTTCGCGCAACGTGTGGGTCAGCTCCTCCACGCTGGGCACACCAAAGTGTGATTTGTTCAGCTCTTGCAATAGCCAGCAAAAGGCCAGTTCGCTGTCGGTATCACCCACTGGTTTAAAGGCGCCATGCAGTGGTGGGTGGAAATTTTTCAGGTCGCCGTTGTGGGCAAACACCCAATAGCGGCCCCATAACTCGCGCACAAAGGGGTGGCAGTTTTCGAGGGTGACCTTTCCCACTGTGGCCTTGCGCACATGGGCCACCACGTTGTGGCTTTTGATCGGATAGGTGCGCAACATCTGCGCAATGGGGGAAGTGGACGCACTTTCCTTGTCGACGAAATAACGCGCTGCCTTGCCGGGCTTCTGGCCGTCGCTCTCAAAGAAGGCGATGCCCCAGCCATCCGAATGGTGGTCGGTACAGCCACCGCGCTGCGAAAACCCGGTAAAACTCAGCGTCAGGCTGGCTGGCAGCAGGCTGTTCATTCCAAGAAGCTGGCACATGTAAACAGTTTACACGTCACGCCTTTGCGGGTCTGGCCGCGTGGGCACGCGCCAGATGAAAAAGACCAACACCGCAGCCATGCCCAGCAGCATGACGCGGTGCCAGAACGTAGGTACGAGCAGCAGGGATGTGCCAAAAGACAGCGCCATCATCAAAAGGGCCCAGAGTTTGGTTTTGCGCTTCATCGCGCCATGTTCACGCCAGTCAGCAATGATGGGGCCAGCGATGCGGTGGTTCAGCATGGCGTTGTAGAAACGGTCTGAGCTGCGGGCAAAACAGGCTGCCGCAAGCAGCACAAACGGGGCCGTCGGCAGCACCGGCAGTAGCACGCCCAAACCACCGGCCACGAGGGCACAAAGGCCTGCGGCAAAGTACAGCCCGCGGACCATCGGGGAATGATGGACTTCCACCCTCGGGGCTTTGCGCGCAGCGACGGAGTCTTCCACGGAACTACTGCAGGGCTCCGATATAGACCGACACGGCGCGGATTTCCAGTTCGGTCAGTTTCGACGCCACACTGTGCATGACGGCGTTGTCGTTGGAGCGTTCACGCTTGCCGAACTCTTTGAGTTGCACCTCCAGATACGCAGGATGCTGGCCGGCCAGGCGTGGTAACTGCTGCGTGCCGTGGCCACTCGGGCCGTGGCACGCGGTACATGCCGGAACCCCGGAGTACGAATTTCCACGCGTGAAGACAAATTTGCCAACGGCAGCAAGATCAGCGTCACCAGGCTGGCGAAATGCCGCCTTGCGGGAGCCAAACCAGGCCGCCAAACCGGCAAACTCCTCGTCCTTGAGGTCCTTGACCATGTCGCTCATGGTGTCGCTCTTGCGCCGACCGTCCCGGAAGTCTTTGAGCTGCTTTTGCAGGTAGTCCGGGTGCTGGGCCGCCAGGCGCGGGTAGACGGCACTGGCACTCTCGCCCTCGCGCCCGTGGCAAAGCACACAGCGGGTGTCGATGATTTCCATGACCCGCGGGTTGGCCGTCGTGGCTGGTGTTTGGGCCAGGGCGGAGCTGGTCAAAACCATCGCCAGAAGCGTGATGGGCAGGGTGTAAAATTTGCGTCGCAACATGGCAAAAACCGATTCATAGAGAGCGGAGAATTTTACCGCTCCGGACCCTGAAGAAATTTGGTGCCAGGCAAGTCGCACCAACCCATACTCAATTTTGACCAACGCAGCCGTTCGCGTGGTGGCCATTGTGGTCACCTATCACCCCGAGTTAGCCCGATTGAAGCTGCAGTTGGGGGCGCTCGCCAACCAGGTTGCCGACATCGTGATTGTGGACAACGCGTCCGATTCCGATCTTGACGCATGGACCCAGGATCTCGCCGAACAATCGCCCCATGTCATCCGTCTGCAACGCAACCACGGTATCGCGGTTGCACAAAACATTGGAATTCAATGGGCGCGTGAACATGGGGCGACCCATGTATTGCTGATGGACCAGGACAGTGTGCCGTCCGATGACATGGTGGACACGCTGCTGGCGGCCATCCACGTCAGCGCGGACGTGGCCGCGGTGGGGCCGCGCTACCTGGATGCACGCCAAAACGCCCCTTCCCCTTTTGTCCGCATCAGCTGGCTGCGTTTCAAACGACTCGCCTGGGATCCGGGTCAGCCCATCGTGCACGTGGATTGCCTGATTGCCTCCGGAAGCCTGATTCCGATGGCGGTGCTGGACAAGGTGGGGCCGATGCGGGAGGACCTGTTCATCGACTATGTCGACACCGAGTGGTGCATGCGTGCGCGCAGCTTCGGACTGCAATCCTTCGGTGTTTGCAATGCGTCGATGACCCACAGCCTGGGTGAGGCACCGTATTTCTTCTTGGGTCGCAGTTTTCCGGTGCATTCGCCACTGCGCCACTATTACCAAGTACGCAACGCCATCCTGTTGAACCGGGAAAACTGGGTTCCGTTGAACTGGAAGGTGGCCATGGCCTGGCACCTGCTGCTCAAGATTGGTTTCTACTCACTGGTCACCACGCCGCGTCGGGAGCATTTGCGCATGATGGCGCGTGGTTTGTGGCACGGTCTGCGGGGCCGCGCCGGACCGATGCCCCTTTGAGCAGGGGACGCCTATCGTCAGCTACGCTGCGGCAGCTGAAAATTCAGCAGCCGCGTGGCGATGATGGTCTCGGCCATGAAGCACAGCAGCGCCAGCAAAAAGCTGACCACCCCACCTAAAAAACCACCTACCGCCAGGCGGCTGGCCTCAAACGCAGTGGTCTCGCCCAAGAACAGTACGATGATGGTCAGGCCGATCAGGAAGGCACACAAGGTCAGCAAGGCTATACAACCATTGGCAAGACGTCCGCGGTTTCGCAGTTCAGACAGCTCGGTACGTGCGCGCTCCAGAAGTTCTTCATCCACCGAGGTCTGCGCCCGGTCCTCCACCAAACGCGCCCGGTCAATGATGCGTGCCAGTCGGCCCGCCACCGCACCAATCATTCCGGACACCGCCGTCAACAAAAAGACCGGGGCCACGGCCAGTTGAATGCCATGGGTGACTGCATCGGTCGGTAGGGGGGAAAACATGGTCAAGCCTTGTGTGCGAGGATTGGTCCATTATGGCAATGCTCAGCAGGTATTGCACGAAGTCACTCTAATGCAACTGCCTCTAACACAATGGTTCTCTCGCCAATTCTTCAAGCAAAAAGCACCTGCAGCCCTCGTGAAATAAGCGTAAACAGCTATTGATTTTGTAGCAACTCGAACAGCAGCACTACGACACCGCCAGCAGCGGTTGCAGCACGCTGGCGCCCAGCCGTTTGGCGCGCGCCCCGCTCCAGCCCGCAACCGCATCAGGGTGCTGGACATTGTCCTTAAAGGGCATCTCGATGGTGAGTGCCAGACAAGCAAAGGTCTGAGCCACCCAATTCGTCGCCAGGGTCGGGTTGGCTTTGCCCGGCTCACAAGCTCCGTAGTTGAACTGGTCCTGGAAATCCGGGCATGCCGCAATCCACGCCGATTTGAACGCTGACTCTTGCGCCGCAATGTCCGGCGTGTAGCCCGGGTTGCCTTCGGAACCCACAACAAAGTTGTAGGGCAGCCCCTCGTCGCCGTGCACGTCGAGGTTGATATCCACCCCCACCGCCAGCATTTTTTGGCGCACCAGAAACACTTCGGGCGAGCGCTCCATGCTGGGCTCGGCCCACTCCCGATTCAGATTGGCGCCCGCGGCGTTGGTGCGCAGGTTACCCCGTACCGCGCCGTCGGGGTTCATATTCGGCACGACAAAAAATTCACACCTTTCCAGCAGCACCCGGCTGACGGAATCGTCGGTGTCGAGCAGACGCTCCAGAAACCCTTCTATAAACCACTCGGCCATGGTCTCTCCCGGGTGCTGGCGCGCGATCAGCCAGACTTTTTTCTTCTGCTCGTTTGGCGCTGGGCCGCTGTCGCACGTGATGCGCAACAGGCTCATGTCGCGCCCGTCCAGGGTGCTGCCCAGGCGTTCCTGCGTCACCAGGGGAGACTGGGCTGCTCGGGCCAGCAAGTTCAAATGCTGTTCAAACGAGTAGGGCTCGAAGTACGCGAAGTACATGGCGTTGCCCTTGGGGGTGGTGCGCGCCGTCATCACCGCGCCATCAAACTCGGTGTCGATGCGAAACCAGTTCTGGCGGTCATGGCTGGCCACGACCCGGTAACCGTCCCAGCCAGCCGGGTAAGCACTGGCGCCCGCATTGAGGAATCGCAGTGTGATGGCACGGCCAGCAGGACCGTGCAGACAAAAATGAAACCACTGCGCAAAACTGCTGGCGTTGTCAGCACGGATGTTGAGCGCAACAATGCCGCCATCGGTCAGGCTGACGACTTCGATGGCTCCGGAATCAAACTGGGACGAGATGTACAAGGAGGTCATGGTGGAGGGTGTCAAAAGGACCAAACACTGTAACGGTTTGACCGGCGCTTGGGTCACGCGGATCGTGAAAACCGATAATCGGGCATGACCCTCAAGAACACTGCGCCTGACGCATCCCTCCCCACCAGCTTCGCCAACCTGGCACTGAGCCCCGCCGCCCTGGCCAATTTGCAGCAGCTGGGTTACAGCGACATGACGCCGATCCAGGCCGCCAGCCTGCCCATCGCCTTGGCCGGCCAGGACCTGATTGCCCAGGCCCAGACCGGCAGCGGAAAGACGGCGGCCTTTGCGCTGGCGCTGTTGGCCAAGCTGAACCCGCGCTGGTTTGCGGTGCAGGCCCTGGTGCTGTGCCCCACACGTGAGCTGGCCGACCAGGTCACGGTTGAAATCCGCCGCTTGGCGCGCGCCGAAGAAAACATCAAGGTGGTCACACTGTGTGGCGGCATTGCGCTGCGCGGCCAGCGCGCTTCGCTGGAAAACGGCGCCCACGTCGTGGTGGGTACGCCGGGCCGCATCATGGACCACCTGGAACGCGGTTACCTGACGCTGGAAGGCCTGAACACCCTGGTGCTGGACGAGGCCGACCGCATGCTGGACATGGGCTTTTTTGACGACATTGCCAAGGTCGCCAAACAGTGCCCGGCGAACCGCCAAACCCTGCTGTTCTCGGCCACCTACCCCGAAGGCATTGAAAAACTGGCCAGGCAATTCATGCGTGAACCGCAGCGCGTCGAAGTGGCACCGCCCAAGACCGAGAGCCTGATTGAGCAGCGCTTTTACGAGGTGACCCAGCCCAACCGTCTGCACACGGTCGGCCAGTTGCTGCGCCACTTCAGGCCGGTGAGCACACTGGCGTTTTGCAACACCAAGCAGCAGTGCAAAGAC
>ERZ724527.599-NODE-599-length-17779-cov-6.019973_pt1 | contig 17779 bp, 12 predicted proteins | sample MGYA00376060_ERZ724527 | MGnify/ENA primary metagenome ERZ724527 (study PRJEB28724, sample SAMN07190886) | activated sludge metagenome | isolation source: activated sludge of sewage treatment plant in Hong Hong | place: USA: Christiansburg, Virginia | collected...
TCTTACCTCCGATGATCGAGGTCACCTTGATAATTCGATTTTCTGGAACTTCGTTGTGCGCCAGAACCTTCAACTGCGGAATGGTGCGGCGCAAAAAGCGGGAAAGGAGTAGGCGCAGACTGGCCGGCACCAGCAGTACCGCAGGTAAGCCGAGGGTCTCCTGACGGCCAGCGGCCGCAGCCGTTTCGCGAACCAGCGTATCGGCCAGACCGGGCTCGAAACTGGTATTTTCAGAACCACCGGCTACCGCTTGGGCAAGCAGACGTTCAAGGCTGGGATCAAGCGACATCACCTGCATCTCGCCAACACCGGGGAAGAGTTGCTGGACGATGGCGCGCCCCAATGCGTTGCGCACCTGAACCGTCAACTCATCGGCATTTTGCGTGCGAGTGGCGTGCTCGGCCACTGTCTCGATGATCGTCCGCATGTCGCGGATATGGACACCTTCCTCAAGCATGTTCTGCAGGATCTTCTGCAAGGTGCCAAGCGGCACAACCTTGGGCACGAGATCTTCGATCAGCTTCGGCATTTCCTTGGTCAGGTGATCAATCAGTGCCTGGACTTCCTGACGGCCGAGCAATTCAGCAGCATGGGTCAGGATGAGGTGATTGAGGTGCGTCGCAACCACCGTCGAGGCATCGACCACCGTATAACCATAGGCCTGCGCCTGCTCACGCTGCGAGCCATCAATCCATGTCGCCGGCAAACCAAAGGCCGGGTCTTTGGTAGCAGTGCCGCTCAGGGTACCGGCAACACGCCCCGGATTGATCGCCAGAAACTGCCCGACGAAAGCTTCACCCTGCCCTACTTCAACACCCTTCAACAAAATGCGGTAGGCGTTTGGCTTGAGTTCAAGGTTGTCGCGAATATGAACTGGCGACACCAGAAAACCGACTTCCTGGGCGAATTTTTTGCGGATGCCGCGAATACGCCGCAGCAACTCGCCATCCTGCGACTTATCGACCAGCGGAATCATGCGATAGCCAACCTCAAGCGCCAACACATCAAGCGCTGCCACATCACTCCAGCTTGCCTCATTCGCTTCCTGCATGGGCGCAGGCACGACCTTGACCGGCGTTGCAACAATCCGCTTTTCAGTCTGCATCATGCGCCAGGCAGCGTAGCCCAGTGTCGATGCGAGAAGCAGGAAGACCAGGTTAGGCATGCCGGGAATCAGACCCAACAAACCGATGATGGCACCGGTAATTCCAATCGACTTGTAGTTACGGAACATCTGACCAACCACCTGCTGGCCAATGTCGCGGTCATCAGATACGCGAGTCACCACCATGCCGGCAGCAATGGAAATGATCAGCCCCGGGATTTGCGCAACCAGACCATCGCCTATCGTCAGCAGCGTGTAGTTCTTCGCCGCCATCGCCAATTCCATGTTGTGCTGCAGGACCCCAACAATCAAGCCGCCAACCAGGTTGATCATCATGATCACGATGCCGGCAATCGCATCACCGCGTACGAACTTCGACGCACCATCCATCGAGCCATAAAACTCGGACTCGCGGGAAATTTCCAGACGGCGCCGGCGGGCATCCTCTTCGCCAATCAGACCGGCGTTGAGATCGGCATCAATCGCCATTTGTTTGCCCGGCATCGCATCCAGAGCAAAACGCGCAGATACCTCGGCAACGCGCCCGGCACCCTTGGTGATCACGACGAAATTAATCACCACCAGAATCATGAAAACCATGATGCCGACAGCAAAGTTGCCACCAACCATGAAGTGGCCGAAAGCCTCGATCACCTTGCCGGCTGCATCCGGGCCGGTATGCCCTTCGATCATCACGATCCGCGTCGAAGCAACATTGAGCGACAGGCGAAGCAGTGTGGTAACCAGCAACACCGTCGGGAATACTGAAAAATCTAGCGTCTTTTGCGTGTTGACCGCAATCAACAGCACCAACACCGAAATTGCGATGTTAAAAGTAAAAAACACATCCAGAACAAAAGCCGGCAAGGGTAGAACCATCATTGCCAGAATCATCAGAATCAATACCGGCGCTGCCACCTGGCTGGTATTGATGCGCCCAAACATGGCCTGCAAGCCCCCCAGTGCTGTCGAGTTGGTCGCCATTTACACGGCCTCCGGGACTAGCTCTGGAGGCACCGGCAGATTACGCGGGGGCACTGGATACACGCCCCCCGTCTGCCGCCAGTTAGAGAGCTGATAGATATAAGCAAGAACCTCCGCGACTGCGTTATACAGGGCGGAGGGAATTTCGCTATCGATCGCAGCATGTTTGTAGAGGGCGCGCGCCAAGGGCGGCGCCTCCATCGTCGGCACCGCGTGCTCGGCACCGATCTCCTTGATCCTCTGGGCGATCGCCCCCTGCCCCTTGGCCACCACCTTGGGTGCTCCCATCCCGCCCTTGTAGGATAGCGCCACGGCGTAATGGGTGGGGTTGGTGACGATCACATCGGCCTTGGGTACCGCCGACATCATCCGCTTGCGCGCCGCCTGCATTTGGAGACTACGAATGCGCCCCTTGACATGCGGATCACCCATCATCTCCTTCATTTCCTGCCTGACCTCTTCCTTGGTCATTTTCAGCTTGTCAAAGTACTGCCAAAGCTGAAAAGGAACGTCGGCGGCAACCACCAGAACCAGCGTCGACACCAAAATCAGAAAAGAAAAGGTCAGCAAGTGGCCAGCGTGTGCCAAACCAGCCTCCAACGGCTGGCTATACAAACCAAAAATCTCGTCAACCTCTTTCCAGATCAGCAAAACGGCGACACCACCGATCAAGGCAGCCTTAAGGGTGGCTTTGCCCAACTCCATCAGACTGTTCCACGAAAACATCCGACCAAAACCGGTCAGCGGATTCATCCGATTAAAATCCGGCATAAAAGCAGTGGTCGAAAAGACCCAGGCATTCAGGAAAAACGGCGGGAGTATGGCAGCCAGAACCAGCAAGCCCAGCAGCGGCGAAAACACAAATAGCGCATCAACCGACAAATCACCCAGCCGCGCCAACATCTGATCTGGCTCATGCATGTACCTGGGCTCTACCGTGAAACCCTTGCGTGTGAGTTCCATGGTGCGTTGAACAATCGAGCCGCCCATCATCCAGAAAGCGGCACCCGCAGTGATCAAGCCAAGGAAAGTACCAAGTTCACGGGAATGAGGGACCTGACCCTTCTCTCGGGCCTGCTCGATTCGCCTACCAGTAGGCTCCTCAGTTTTCTCGAGGTCACTCTCTTCTGCCATAACCGTCAACTAGATTAGTTGAGGCTATTATAGAAAAAATCCAAGAAAATTAAAGGGGTAGCGCACTTTATTTACACTGTTTCTCAGAAGTACGCCGCAACACCATGACAACAAGGTAAACACTTAAAAAGAAAAGAGGGGGCAAAGCCCCCTCTTAACTGGTTGACTGAAAACAGAAATCAGGCGAACTCAAGCATCCTGGGAGCACCACCTAGATCAGAACGCTGCCCGAGATCAGAGAGCAACTCTTTCATATCAAGGATCAGCACAATCTGGCCATTGGACAAGGTTGTGACGCCAGCCACCCCCTTGGGCTTGAAGTCTTCGAGCGACTTGATCACCGCATCGTCGCGTCCCGCAAAGCTATCAACCCCAAGAATAAAGCTGCGCTCGGCTGTCTGCATGAAAACACCATACTCAGGCGGCTGCTCGACCGGCCACCCCAGCAATCTGGCCAAGGTAACCACCGGCAAGACTTCGCCACGCACGACCAGCGTCTCCTTGCCACCAACCTCCTGGATACGCTCACGATCGATTGGCAAAATTTCACGAACCATTGACAACGGTAGCGCAAACGGTTGATCACCAAGCAGCACCAGTAACACGGGCAAAATCGCCAGCGTCAGCGGTAAAGAAATAATAAAGACGGAGCCCTTGCCCGGCTCAGAACGGATTTCGACAGAACCATTCAGTTTTTGAATGTTGGTCTTGACCACATCCATCCCGACACCACGGCCCGAAACATCCGAAACCTTAGCCATGGTTGAGAAACCCGGCAGAAAAATCAGATTCAGACTCTGACGCTCGTCAAGCGTGTTGGCTTCCTCTTCTGAAACCAGCCCTTTCTCGACCGCCTTCGCCCGTATGCGCTCAGGACTCATCCCCTTGCCATCATCGGCAATAATCAGAACGATGTGATCGCCTTCCTGGCGGGCTTCAAGACGTACCAGACTCTTTACCGGCTTGCCACAGGCCTGGCGATCCGCAGGCAACTCAACGCCGTGATCAACGGCATTACGAATCAAGTGAATCAAGGGATCGGCCAAATCCTCAATCATGGTTTTGTCGACTTCAGTTTCTTCCCCTGACAACACCAGTTCGACGTCTTTGCCCAATTGGCGCGCGAGATCACGTGCAATGCGCGGGTATTTCTGGAACAGCCTGCCAATAGGCTGCATCCGGGTTTTCATGACGGAGTTTTGGAGATCCGAAACCAGCAAATCAAGCTGACTGACCGCCTGATCAAGCGCATGCAGGGTTTCAGAGTCATTCTTTCCAGCCAGAATATCGGCCCGCAAACTGGTCAGACGGTTTTTCGTCAGGCCGATTTCGCCTGAAAGATTCAAGACCTGATCAAGTCGTGCGGTATCGACACGTATCGTATTTTCACGACCACGCTCTTCGGTACGACGAGCCGCAGTTGCCTGCCCACCTGGACGATCCGTCGTTCGGCGGCCGAACGGAGAGGCAGCTGGTGCCGAACCAGCGGGCGTCACAGAGGCAGGCGACGGCGCCGATGACTTTGCAACCGAGCTGGCAGGAGACGTATCCGCTGCCGTCGCCTCAGCCTTGGCTATAAATTCGCCTTGAGTTATTGCCTGCCCGGTGACGGCTGCATGGAGTTGCGCCCAGTCAGGCTCACCAGACACCGGCGGCGCAGAGGCTGCAGGTGAGACTGGCGCTACTGCGGGGGTGACAGGCGCCTCGACAACCGGTGCCGTCACGCCATGAGGCTCACCTTCAAGCGCACCTCGCAGTGCAGCGATCACGCGAGGGTCGGCCGGTTGCGGCTGCACCATCTGGCCTAATTCACCGAACATTTCGCGCACCCCGTTGGTGGCCGCCATGATGACGTCCATTAATTCAGGGTCTAGTTCCAACTCGCCATTGCGCAAGCGATCAAACAGATTTTCCGTCAAGTGGCAAAGTGTGACTAGTTCACTCGCATTGAGAAAACCCGCCCCCCCCTTTACCGTATGGAACCCACGAAAAATATCGTTTAGTAGTCCACGGTCATCAGGCATCTTTTCGAGTTCAACGAGCTTGTTATCAACATCCGACAACAAGTCATGCGCCTCTTGCAGAAAATCCTGCAGCAGTTCTTCCATTCCGCCAAAGTCGCTCATCTTTGACCCCCTCAGAAACCTAGACTATCGAGCAAATCATCAACCTGTTCCTGGTTGACCACAATATCAGTCCTGCCCTCGCTATTGATTACTGGTCCATTCATCAAGCTGGCAACCTCTTCGGTCCGCTTGGTTTCCGGCATCACCTCAACGAGAACATTCATCAATCCTGACTCAAGATCCTGCGCCAGACTGACGACTTTCTTGATCACCTGACCCGTGAGATCCTGAAAATCTTGCGCCATCATGATTTCAGTTAATTGCGCGTGCGTAGCCTGGGTTTTCTCTGGCAACTGACGATTCAGAAAGTCGCGGGTTTCCGCTGCAAGTTTCTTGAACTCATCGGCCCCCAACTGGTTGGCAAATACCTGATCCCAACGCGCACCAAGCGCCTTCGAGCCATTTTCAATATCATCAACCAGCGGACTGGCAATATCCGTCGCATTCAGCACACGGCAAGCAGCCTGCTCGGTCAGATTGGCCACATAAGCCAGCCGGTCCTTTGCATCAGGCAGCGCCGAAACAGTCTTTTCGAGCAACTTGTCATAGCCAAGCTGACCCAGGGTATCGTGCAAGGCACGCGCCATCTGTCCGATACGATTGAAAACACCCTCTTGGGCAGGCCAGCTTTCACCGGTCGCAACCACTTCCGGACTGGCGCTAGCAGCCTGCGATTGCACTGCTTCAGTTTCTGCGGAAATACTGTCAAATAGCGCCTGCAAATCATCATCATCAGACGGAGAAGATGATGACTGCCTGGAAACAGCGGGTGGGGGGGTAACTACCACGACAGGCGCTGGCACTACTGGGGCAAAATCAGCAGCGATCGAGTCGAACAGTGCTTCGAGGTCGTTTGAGTCGTTAGTGGAGCTCATCATTTCCCCTTACGCCATGCCCATTTTTTCGAAAATCTTGTTGAGTTTTTCCGAAAGCGTGCCGGCAGTAAAGGGTTTGACAATATAGCCACTAGCACCAGCCTGGGCAGCTGCAATAATGTTCTCCTTCTTTGCCTCGGCTGTAATCATTAGCACAGGCAGATGCTTGAGATTTGGCGTTGCGCGAATGGTCTGCAGCAAGGTCAGGCCATCCATATTAGGCATATTCCAGTCCGTCACCACAAACTCGAAACCGCCCCCTTGCAGTTTTTGCAGTGCAATGGCACCGTCTTCTGCTTCGTCGACATTGGTAAAACCCAGTTCCTTCAAAAGATTGCGCACAATACGACGCATCGTGGAAAAGTCATCCACCACCAGGATTCTCAATTTGGGATCTGCCATGCTTGCTCCGGATATTTTTCGTTATCGTTCAAGCAGAGGGCGCAGGGTATCAGCCAGTGCCTCCGCATCAAATTTAGCCACGTAGGCATCCACCCCTACCGATTTCCCCATCGCGCGATTGGCGTCTGAGGAAAGGGAAGAGTGCATCACGACCGGCACGCCATCAAAGCGCGGATCGGACTTGACATTTTTGGTCAGCACATAGCCGTCCATTTCTGGCATTTCTGCGTCGACCAAGAGCAGACGTATTTCGTCACGAATCTTGGTTCCACTTTGTATGCAATGTGCAGCAATACCTTGCAATCGTGTCCAGGCCTCCATGCCGTTCGTAGCATGCTTGTGACGAACGCCCAATTTATCGAGGACTTCGGCGATCTTGCGCCGCGCCACAACCGAATCATCAACAAAAAAGACACTTGTATCCGGATCCACCCTGGCCGGTGCGATGTCGACAATCATCGCTTCGCCAAAAGCGTTAGCCAGAATTTGTTCGACGTCAAGAATCGAGACCAGCCCGCCACCTTCAAGATCAATAACAGCCGTAATCAGGCCCTGATTACCCGAAAGAACGCTTTCCGGGGCTTTGACCCGCTCCCAATCGACACGAATGATGCGGTCAACTTCATGAACCAGGAAGCCAAGTGTGCGTTTGGAATACTCTGCGACCATCATGGTCTTGCCCAAACCCGGCGGAGAGCCTTCCAATTGCATGAAAGGGGCGAGCGAGAGGACTGGAATCACATTTCCGCGCAGCGAAATCAAACCCTCAACCCCGCGTGGCATATTGGGCGTTTTGGTTATCCTTGGCGTTCTGCCAACCTCTCGCACTTTGAATACGTTAATACCGAAAACTTCGCGGGTACCCAAAGAAAACAGCAGGATTTCCATTTTATTGGAACCCGCCAATCGCGTCCGTGCATCAACGCTATCCAGAAGATTTTTTTCAACGAGATTCATCGCATTCCCCGTCAGGCTGATAGTGCCTTAACTTCTTCATTATCCACTCCCAAGCGTCGCGCCAGGGTTTCCGAGAGCCGCTGTGGCTCGAACTTTGGCACATACTCATCAACGCCCATCGAAAATCCAAGCTTCTGATTGGACATCCCGGAAAGCGAGGAATGCATAATCACTGGAATACCATTAAAGCGCGGATCGGATTTGATTTTCTTGGTTAGCATATAACCATCCATCTCCGGCATTTCAATATCAGTGAGAATCAGATTGATAATTGTGCCTAGGGGCTTACCAACTGACTGGGCGTAGGTGGCCATTTTCTCCATCTCTTCCCACATGCGGCGCCCATTTACCGCTGCAACACCTTTGACCCCCATAGCGGAGAGCGTACGTTCGATCTGCTTGCGCGCAACACTGGAGTCGTCACAGTAGAACACCGTGCATTCAGGACGATCGATGGGCACCACGCTACGGAAGATCAATTCGTTGTCGATACTGGTCGTCTCGGAGAGCACCTTCTCGACGTCCATCATCATGACCAAGCGATTATCTTCAAGCTCGGTCACCGCCGTTACCAAACCACCGGTTTGCGACATGAGCATTTCGGGGGGGACGCGCATCTTGCTCCAGTCAAGGCGCAGGATAGTATCGACCCCCTCAACCAGAAAGCCTTGTGTGTGGCCGTTGTATTCGGTCACGATCATTATTTCGCGCGGCACATCGGATGAAATACCCGAGTATTTTGCCAGATCAATCACTGGCACCAGCGCACCACGCAGACTAACCATCCCCTCAACCGACGAAGGCATATCCGGCGCTGCGGTAATCTGTGGGGTACGCATTACTTCGCGAACCTTGAACACGTTGATACCGTAGGTTTCACGGCGCCCTGTTCGCTGATCGACACCCAAAAAGAAAAGTAGAATTTCAAGCTTGTTGGTTCCCGCAAGCTTGGTTCGCGCATCAATATTTTTTAGTAATTCCGACATCGATATCCCCTCGCACTCTGTGCAAACGGCTTGTTAGTATGACTATGGCGCCGATGCGAACTCAGGATACACGCTTCAGCCGCTGCACGCCTCGCTTCGTGAGCGCTCTCCCTGATACCACTGGCTTTTGCTCCGTTCACCCGTGTAACGGACTGAACAGGCAATGGCTTTAGGCAATCCGAAACAATTTGCTGAAATTCGCGATATCCAAAACCTGCTTGACGTTGCCCTGAACGCCGGTCAAAGCCACGTCCTTGTTAACACCACCCATTTTGTCGCGCAACATGAGCAACATACCCAAAGCAGAACTATCCAGATAATCGACGCCGGCAAAGTCCACCGTCACCACTTTGACAGCTTCATCAACGATAAGCGCCTCGTAAGCAGCACGAAAATCGCGGTGAGTATTGAAATCGAAGCGACCATTCAGCTTGATGGTTGCCTTGGGAAGATCCTTGGTCACAGTAGCTTGCATGTTTATCCTTGTCCTGTTTTCAGACGAACTTTGATTAGTGTAATACTTTAGCCATAAGCATCAAGCCCATTATTGGAAATCAACGACAAGCTGCCTGCAAAACCTTTCGTGAAATATCCTCTAATGGATACTGCTCTTCCACTGCGCCGATCAAAAATGCCTCGCGAGGCATTCCATAGACCACACAACTTGCCTCATCCTGACCAAACGTTCTGGCGCCAGCCTGGCGCATCCGCAACATCCCTTGCGCCCCGTCCTTACCCATGCCGGTCAGGATGACACCAACCGCCTGGCGCCCAACAAGCGTTGCTGCGGAGTCAAAAAGCACATCAACTGCTGGACGATGGCGATTCACCGGCGCCGTTGCCAGCAGTTCTGTCACATACCCGGAGGCGCTGCGACGAATCTGCATATGCGAATGCCCAGGTGCAATATAGACAGTACCCGCTTCCAGCTTTTCACCGCCCTGCGCTTCGATTACTTTAGGGGCACACAGGGTATCAAGTCGCTTGGCAAAGGAAGCGGTAAACGCCTCGGGCATATGCTGGACAATCAGGATCGGCGGACAGTCAGCCGGCACCCCCATGAGAAACGCCTTGATCGCCTCAGTTCCTCCGGTCGACGCGCCAAGGAAGATGATTTTATTGCTGGCTGGCATACGCGACGGAACCCCTAAGGAACTGGCGGCGGAGACTGTGGCTGGTCGAAGCACTGGCGGAGGAGGTGCTATCAACTTGCGCAAACGTGCCCCTTTGGCTGCACGCAACTTCTCAACGAGCTCATCCGCATACTCCTCCATGCTTTTGGGAGCATCTGCGCGGGGCTTGCCAATAAAGTCGAAAGCGCCCAATTCGAGTGCTTTCAAGGTTGTATCTGACCCAGTCTGCGTGTAAGCCGAAACCATGACCACCGGCATCGGGCGCAAACGCATCAACCGTTCGAGGAACTCCAGTCCGTCCATTTTTGGCATCTGGACATCAAGCGTCAGGACATCCGGATTGAGTGATTTGATCATTTCACGTGCAACCACTGCATCCGGCGCCGCGCCTACGACTTCCATATCAGGTGCGCTGTTAATCATTTCAGTCAATAAGCCACGCATCAGCGCGGAGTCATCGACCACAAGAACTTTTACCTTTATGGGCATCAATTTGACATTAGATATTAATTTATCGGATAAATACTCAAGGCACACCCTATATGAACAACTCGATATCGCCTTCGACCTTGGCGCCTGACAGTCTGTCCTTATAGTCCTTCTCGCGAGTGAACAAAGTCTCGTTGTGAACCCGGTGAAGCTTTTTCACCATAACTCGACCAGTATCGGGGAAATAGTAGACTTTTCTCGGGTATGAATCCAGCAAGTCCTTGGCTACGATGGGTATTTTCTCCACCTTCAGATAGTTCAAGACGAATTCTGCATTTCGGGTCCCGACATTACTGCTCGCCAAGCTGGCCATCACGGCACCGCCACCAAACACCTTGGCTTCCAGACTATTCCGTCGTGCCCCCATTTTCAACAAATGGTTGATCAAGACTTCCATCGCATAGGTGCCATAACGCGCCGAAGCACCGACTGTTTCGCGACCACCATCATCGGGCAACATAAAATGGTTCATGCCCCCCATGCCCGTCTTGGTATCGCGAATGCAGGCGGCAACGCATGAACCGAGCACGGTGACGAGCAACATGCCGGAGTCGGTGACAAAGTACTCACCCGGTAAAATCTTTGCCGCTTCGCTATCAAAATGTCGGTCGTAGTAGCGATTTGTCGCCAAATTCTCGTCGTAACCGTGCTCCACTGAATTCCTTTTATTATTTAGCGCGCTTTAGCCAACGCATAGACTGTTTTGCCCTGGGATTTAAAAAGATCGGCTGCGTGCAAAAAACTTTCGGAATGACCGGCCAACATCAAACCATCTGGCTGCATCAAGGGTGCGAAACGCGACAGGATTTTGTATTGCGTTGGCTTATCAAAGTAGATCATGACATTACGACAAAAAATAATGTCCAAGGGGCCACGTATCGGCCAGTTCGGTTCAAGCAGGTTCACACGCTGAAACTCAATCAGGCGTTTCAACTCCGGCCGCACCGAAACATACCCTTCCTGGGCGCCGGTTCCTTTCAGGAAAAATCGCTTGAGGCGCTCCGGAGAGAGCTTTTCGACACGCTCCAATGGATAAACCCCTTTTTGTGCGGTCGCTAGCACATTGGTATCGAGATCCGAGGCGAATATCGACACATGCGAGACATTGGCACCAAAGGTTTCCAGCACCGTGATCGCAATCGAATACGGCTCTTCACCAGTAGATGCTGCAGAACACCAGACACGGATCGGGCGTTTACTTCCCAGCTTCTGCAGATGATCGGCAAAAATCGGGAAATGGTGCGGTTCACGGAAAAACGAGGTCAGATTTGTCGTCAGGGAATTGACGAAACGCTCCCACTCGTCAGCACCTCCCTTTTCGAGCATATCCAGATAGTCGCCAAAGGTATTCTTGCCCGTAGCCCGTAGACGCCGAGCCAGGCGCGAATAGACCATATCCTGCTTGACCGGCGACAGGGATATCCCGGCGTGTTGGTAAATCAGTTTGCGGACACGCTCGAAGTCGGCGCTGGAAAAGCTGAACTCGCGCTCCCCTTGGTCACGCCCGAACTGAGCCAAGCCGCCAGCTCGTGCAACTGTGCTGGCCGGTGGTGGCCTACCTAAATCAGCCATTAGAACTCTTCCCATTCATGATCAATACTGGCAGTTGGAGCCGCCAGTCTGGCGGGTGGTAAACGTTGAGTTTTATTTGCCGGCCGAATGGCTTGTAGTGGCGCGGCAAGGCGCTTCGGCGCATCCCCAGCAACCACCTTGAAGACTGCAACAGCCTGCGCCAGATTATGCGCCTGTTCTTCAAGACTTTCAGCAGCTGCTGCGGCCTCTTCGACGAGCGCTGCATTTTGCTGGGTCGCTTCATCCATATGGGTCACGGCAAGACTTACCTGCTCGATACCCGCGCTCTGCTCGCGGCTGGCCTCGGAAATACTGACCATGATTTTGGCGACCTGTTTGATGCTGCTGACGATGTCCTCCATCGTCCGGCCGGCCTGATCGACCTGACGATTGCCGGCCTCAACCTTGTCGACCGAATCGGCGATCAGCCCCTTGATTTCCTTGGCTGCTGCGGCACTGCGTTGTGCAAGATTTCGCACTTCAGTCGCGACAACGGCGAATCCGCGTCCTTGCTCACCGGCACGGGCCGCCTCGACTGCGGCATTCAGGGCCAGGATATTGGTCTGGAAGGCGATCCCGTCGATCACGCCAATGATGTCGGCAATGCGGCTGCTTGACTGCTGGATGGCACTCATCGTATGCACCACCTGCGCCACCATCTCGCCGCCCTTAATCGCCACCAACTGGGCGCTACCTGCCAATTCGTTGGCTTGGCGTGCATTGTCGGCATTGTGTCTCACCGTGCTGGTGAGCTCCTCCATACTCGATGCGGTTTGTTCCAGCGTACTGGCCTGCTCTTCCGTACGGCTGGAAAGATCCTGATTTCCAGAGGCAATTTCCTTGGCAGCGGTATTGATCGCGTCTGTCGCCTGACGAATCTGAACAATAATTTCACGCAAGCGTGTCACGGTCTGGTTGGCATCATCCTTGAGTTGGCCGAAGGTACCTTCGTAGTCCGCCGTAATGCGCTTGGTCAAATCGCCATCGGCCATCGCCGAAAGCACTTGCACCACATCATCAAGCCCGACCTGACTGGTTTGCATCAGGGTATTCAGATCATTGGCCAGACGTAAAAAGAAGCCGTTTTTTCCGTCGACCGCAACACGTTGCGTAAAGTCACCGCGCGCCGCACCGCTAACAATACTACCCACCTCGTTCTGGACGACAACCTCCTCGGTCCGGTCCAGCCATTGACTGGCTCGCCCCAGATAACGCCCCTCCTTATCGCGGACCGGACTGGCGGTTACCTGCAAAACCCGTCCACACATTTCTACATCAAGCGTTCGCGGATTGCTCAGTTCGGCGCTGTAGGCTGCCTTGGCTACTTCATCATCAAAAAAATCGACCAGAGAATGATTCAGCATGTCCGAAGGACTGAATCCAGGCACGCGTCGCCGCATCTCAGGGGCCATGCCTTGCCAAAGACTTGCAGCCGACTCGTTCATGTAGATCAGTACATTTTTATCATCAGAAATCGTCATTGCCGTACCGGCCCCATCGAGAGCCATTTTGATCCGCAAATTTTCATTGCTGACCAGACGCTCGCTATCGAGGCGAGCCTGCAGTTGCTTCTGCATATCATCAAGACGACCAATCATGTGGCCGATCTCGTCATTCGACTCCACCGACAAGGCAACATCAAGCCGCCCACCGGCAATCTGGTCTAGTGCGCTGGAGGCCACCACAATGGCACGATTGATCCGCCGCAAGGTGACAAAGGCATAGCCCGCGGCCAGCGAAATCATCAGCAGCACCATCAGCAATATCGTCAAACGTTTCTGCGCAATCGACGCAATACGTTCAGCAAGAAGATCATCAAGCACATTGACGGCACTATCGTAAAGCTTGAACGTCGCATCTATCGCCGTCGTCGTCTCATCAAAGTATTTACCTGGCTCGTAAGTCAGGCTCTCCACTTTGAGAATGTTCTCATCAACGTTGCGAATAAAAGTGGCCATCCCGTCACGCGCGGCTTCAAAGTCCGAGTTCATGCGTACTTTAGCCGCGGGGAAACTCGTAAAAACCTTCTCCGTCGCCGAAAGAATCGCCTTCTCGCGCAAGCGCATCTCGGAAAACGCCGAAATCATGGCATCGCGACGCTCCTGAGTAAGGCTCTTGTCGGTCAGAATCACCGCCCCCAGCGCCCGACTCTGCCCCATGCGCTCAGTCGCCGGCGGCAACTCAAGCATGGCGACTGACATGGCATAAAACGTCGTCATCTCCGGATCAAGGATTAGCGCAGAACGATCGGCAACTTCCGACATTGCCTCAGCAAGGGAAGCAATAAGCAAGCTATGCTGCTTGACACTCTCGGCAGGCTTCATGACTGCGTAGCCCGTCCGTAAATCCTGCCAGCCCGCCTTGAATTTTGGCCAGGCATCAACCTGGCCCAACAAGCCCTCGTTTGCCGCCAGAGCCGCATCGGTCTTGCGAATAGCGGCATCGACGCCACCCCGCGCTTTGTCAGCACGAGCGCGAAAATCATCTTTGCCACTCAACAAGGAAGCCGTTGCTCCCCGATGGCGCTGTATGTCCTGCAAAACGGCACGCATTTCCCGGTGGACCGCAACCCCCGCCCGCTCCTGCTCCGAACTGACTATCAGTTCGCTAAACGACGTTAGCAAAGGCACGATAGGAACAATTACCGCAAGCGCAACAGCCAGCCCGATGCCAAAAAATTTATTGGCCAGCTTGCTGCTTTTCTTACCCGATGCGGCCATCGCAGACTCCCTGTTGGATAGGCTCAAAACTCGGTCCACTCGTCATCCAGGGAAGCCGGAATTGCCGCCTGTTTGTTACCGGCAGCCTGCTGCGCGGCACTTACTCTCGGCTCACGGACTGGCGGAGCGAGACGGGCCTGACGCCCGGACTTTTCCGACACCTTGAATACGGACACCGAGTCAGCCAGATGGCCGGCCTGCTCTTCCAGACTTTCAGCGGCAGCAGCGGCCTGCTCAACCAACGCGGCATTCTGCTGCGTCACCTCGTCCATCTGGCTTACCGCCAGACTGACCTGCTCAATACCGGCGCTCTGCTCACGACTGGCTTCCGAAATATCAGTCACTATCTTCGCAACCCGTTTGATGCTGACAACAACCTCCTCCATCGTCCGCCCGGCCTGATCGACCAGCCGGCTGCCGACCTCGACACGATCAACCGAGTCAGAAATCAACCCCTTGATTTCCTTCGCCGCATCAGCACTGCGCTTGGCCAAATTACGCACCTCGGTGGCGACCACAGCAAAGCCACGGCCCTGCTCACCGGCACGCGCTGCTTCAACCGCCGCATTCAGGGCCAGAATATTGGTCTGGAAGGCAATGCCGTCGATCACGCCAATAATGTCGGCAATCTTGCTGCTCGCCTGGTGGATAGAACTCATGGTGGTAACCACCTGGCCAACCACTTCACCACCCTTTTCGGCGACGCTCTGGGCACCGGCCGCCAGCTCATTGGCCTGTTTGGCGTTCTCGGCATTCTGACGCACCGTGGCCGTGAGCTGCTCCATGCTGGAAGCTGTTTCTTCAAGGCTGCTCGCCTGTTCTTCCGTGCGGCTGGAAAGATCAACGTTACCGGCAGCGATTTCCTTGGAGGCAACGTTGATTGTCTCGGCTGATTGTTGAATATCGCCAACCAATTCACGTAACTTGCTCACCGTCTCGTTGGCGTCATCACGCAAGCGGCCAAAGGTCCCCTGATACTCGCTGGTCACAGTCTGCGTCAGGTCACCGGCAGCCATTCGCGAGAGCAGATCAGCAATTTCGCCAATTGCCAAACCGCTGGTTTCCACCAGGCTGTTGATACCGGTACCGAGATCTTTATAAAAACCTTCCAGTTCACTTGTATCAAGTCTGGCCTCAAGATCGCCCGCGGAAGCACGGGCGATCAAAGCGGCAACGGAGCGCTGAGCATTCAGTTCTGCCGTACGATCCACCCACTCGCCTACCGTACCAAGACGCTGTCCACGATCATTGATGATGGGGTTGGTAACTATATTGTAGATACGGCGGCCAATTTCCATTTCAGTCTGACGGGTGCTCTGCAATTCACGCAAAGCTTTGAGTGCAGCCGCCGAATCCTGATAGAAAGCACCAATGTTGCTGCCGACGAACTTATCGACCGAGAAATTAGGCTGCTGTTCGCGCAGCCCTGGCTCAATCTGACGCAGTGTGGTCAACAAACCCTTGTTGGCGTAAATGACCAGACCATCATCGTCAGCAATCCGCAGATTGGCTGAAACACAGTCGAGCGCAATCCGGATGCGCAGGTTGTCGTTGGCGATACGCAAATTCTCGGCGACATTGAAACCCTGCTGTATCTGCATCGACTGCAGCCCCTGCAGGACCTGTCCGACCTCATCGTTGCGGCCAATCTCCAGCGGCGTATCGTATTTTCCTTCAGCCAGATCGTTAAACACCGGCAGGACCGTTTGCTGCAGTGGCTTGACGATCAGCTTGCCGATCAGCCAATACAGGAAGGCCGCCAGCAGCAAAGCCAGCACCAGCCCACCGAGCATGAGCAGACGCGTCAATTGCGTCGAGAGGTTACGAAACTCGTCGGTATAGGTACCACCGCCAATCAGCCACTTGGCTTCAGGCAGCGTGTCAAATATGGCAATCTTGTCACGCGGAGAACTATCGCCAAGTTCAGTATTCATCCAGGGATAGGTTATCTCTCCGCTGCCACGCTCGAGCATTTCACGAATGAATTCGCGCCCTGACGCATCCTTCGCGGCAAGAATGTTGGCGCCCTCCTTGGCCGGGTGTACGATCAGGTTGCCGTACTCCTTGCCGGGATTGGCATCCAGCACATAGTAGTAACCCGTTTCGGCAATCTTGAGTGCACGAATCTGCTTTTTGAGTGATTCGAGTTCGCTTGAAATATCGAGACCGATAAAGGTCGCGCCAATCACCTTTCCACTCTTGGCAACGATCGGGGTATAGCTCGTGTAGAAGGCCTTGCCGAACAGATTGGCACGACCGACATAGGGTTTCCCGGCCAGAAGTGCGGCGAGCGCGGGATGCTCCTTGGCCAGATTGGTACCGACGGCACGTTCACCATTCTCTTTTTTGACTGAGGTGGTAATTCGAGAAAAATCATCCCCCTTGCGAACAAATATGGTCGCTACGGCCCCGGTTTTCTCGGTAAAGCGATCAACCAGATCAAACTTGCCGTTAAGAACATCGCCTTTCGCCAAGCGGAGTAGCGGCTGATCGTCAGATCCGTCAAGGATGATCTCATCCTGAAACGACATATCGAAACCACGATTTAATTGGATCGCAGCCTTGCGCAATGCCTCAAGGCTGATCTCAACCATTGAGCGGATCAGGCCGACGTCATTTTTAATGGTGTCTCGCCCTTGCGCATCAAGTAGCGTAGCGACATGGCCGCCAAGTAGCTTGGTTGCGCCACCGAGAATGATGCCGAAGCCCAGCACCATACCCAGCACAATTTTCTTCGAAGACGATGCGCCACTAAACCAGGCGTGCATCTTGCCCATCAAGCCACCGCTGACCACGTTGCCGTGGCGGATTTCCCTGCCGTCCGCCCGCTTTTCCCGAATTTCCCGGTAAGCCGCTTCGGCCGCCGAAATCTGCGCCTGAGTAGCCTTGCGACGGACCGACATAAAGCCGACAACTTTGCCGTTTTCACGCAATGGTGTGGCATTGGCCAGCACCCAGTAATAATTACCGTTCTTGCAGCGATTCTTGACTAGGCCGGTCCACGGCCGGTCATCCTTGAGGTCTTGCCAAAAGTCGGCGAAGGCTTCTGCCGGCATATCCGGGTGACGCACGATGTTGTGCGGCTGGCCGATCAACTCAGCTTCGGTAAAACCGCTGATGTCGATGAAGTCCTTGTTGATATAAGTAATTTGCCCCTTGAGATCGGTCTTGGAAACGATCAGGGTGTGCTCATCCAGTTGGACTTCGACATTGGTCACAGGCAGGTTATTTCGCATGGGGGCAATCCGTCAGGGTGTAATCGTTATTAGCATTCTTCCCATTCGTCCTCGTCCGGC
>ERZ724527.604-NODE-604-length-17677-cov-18.320111_pt1 | contig 17677 bp, 17 predicted proteins | sample MGYA00376060_ERZ724527 | MGnify/ENA primary metagenome ERZ724527 (study PRJEB28724, sample SAMN07190886) | activated sludge metagenome | isolation source: activated sludge of sewage treatment plant in Hong Hong | place: USA: Christiansburg, Virginia | collected...
GGCCTCAAATCGTGTTGAATGCTGTCCTGAGCGTTTTCAAATGCAGGTCGCTACATTTAATCACAGACTTTTTTTTAAAGAGCGGCAGCGATCCGATTTTAGTCAATATTATCGAAGGCAGTAGGGCGGGGCAGATTGCTTTGTTTAGCTCGCATAACGCAGCCAAGTCTAGAAAATATTATACGGCTTTTGCACAAAGCTTAATGAGCGAGCAGCCTTTAAAAAAGCCTGTTGCGGTGTTTACTTCACTGGATGAAGCGGTGGCTGCTAGGGATAAATTGCTCAGGTCGTAGGTGTTGATTCGTCACTTAAGTGTTTTAGTTAAGCTCTCAATCGAAAAATTAATGAAAGAAACGCCCTCCGAAGAAGGGCGTTATTATCTAGTTTTAAAAACAAAAACTAGATGTACTACATGCTTAATATTCTCTCTAACTAGCAGCGATTCATAAAATGATCAGACGAACATTTATGAAAATATGGCATGCTGATATGATGAAAAATTAAGCATTTACAACACACATGTAATGATTAAAAAAAACATCTCATGCGTTAACACACACGCAGCAACGCACACACGTTAAGCTATACAGCATTCACATGATCTGTGGTACTACATTAATCTTTGCTCTGCCAAGAGCCAAGGCGTGAGCATCCTATCACTGCTAAATGTAATTAGGCTTTGTGAAGAATTTCTCAATAAGTTAAGCGAAGAGGGGTTTCCACGCCCCCCTTCACTTCGCAAGATTCCACACTTGCCTTTTGTCTAGATCAACACCAACAACGCACGTCACGCCAATGACGCACGACTTGTTAATCTAGACTGCTATTTCACACTACAGTTAAGTTCCACCTTAAAAGCGTGTTTCATACGGTTGCAGCTTTCGGTACTCAGACGAACCCACATCGGTTCAGCTTGTCATTTCAAACCCTACTCACCACATCTCCCTCGCATAGATCACAACGATAAACTACCTCGTTTCAACGGTTTCCAGCCGTTTCAAGTGATCCTTAGCGATTCCCAAATTAGCTATCAGCTACATACATGACAATACGCCACCGCTCTCATGTTTGATACATCGCATACGCTTACCCCAATACTCGCAAGTATTAAGTTTCACGGCTCCGAGATTCCAAAGCGAGTCCGTTACCCGCATCAAACAGTCTAACAAGCTACCGATTACCATTACTTTTTACAGTAATAACAATGGCTTAAAGTCACTCTAGACAGCATCCTCGTGGGATGCCGTTACACGGTTGAGCTATACATCGACCCCTCTTATTCCCGATCCATCGGTATTGGGAAGGTGCCAGCATCTCCAGATTTCTCCTCAATGCCCTAACGCCTTTCGACGTTCTCAGAAGCCTTCGTGTCTAGCATACGTCATACTCTTCGTTTCGAGTGATGCCGCAGGTGGGACTGATTACCCACTTTCACCGATAACAGGTCACACAGTCATTTCCTACTGTGAGCCGTTTCAATGTCGCCCAATCCCATTTTCATAAAAAATGATTAAGTCGAAGGAAGCGTTTCAGCTCCCAGCGCTTGTCGTAGCCGCACCAGCTTAATTACAAGCATGCGGCTTCACCGTACTAAGAACAAATTGGAGGTTTGTTGCTAACGTCGCATCCGCGACTGACGCTTGCTGAGTGCTAGGGCTTGGCGGCCCTGCACTCAAGTAGAACGAGAGTGCAGGTTTGGCGACCCACACTCAAAATAGCGTGGGTTGGAAGCCCTAGAAATAGCCGCCGAATTATACACGAGAAAATCGCGTGTTTTTGCAAATAGCAGGAATCTCATTACATTACATGCAAAAAAAAAGCGATAATTCGCTTTATACATTATCTAACAGCACTGTATTTTTCTTTTTGTCACTTGCAGAACGGCAAGTGGTCAATATTTGTACTGTTTTAAACGAGAAGTTACACTATGGATCGGCCATCAAACCCATTTGTATTCACAAAGAAAACGGTTTTTATGCAGCGTTTATCAGATGCTATGGTTCATGGGGCTGTGCGTTATATACAGGGTACAGTGCCAGTTTTAAAAGCTGGTGCATTTGCATCAAAAATGACACAGCGTTACGACTGCGATTTAACGCCTGCGCAAGCCTCCAGAAAACGTAAAGCAGGGTATGCAACGGCAAAGCTGTACTTCTGGTATCCGCAAAAAGGCAGCCTCGATTTGCATTGGATTTTATTTATTACGGAAGGGGAGTTAAAAGACGGCGTAGGGTCAGACGAAAAATGGCGTGACCCGACCAATAACAAAGAGCGCGTCACGATCACGAATTATGTCTTAGTCAACATCCCGACGACCTTTGGGTTGCCGAGATGGTCATGGCGTTATACCAGAGCGTCGTTCGATGGCTTATGTTATGACATCGTGAATACCATACGCAGTAAACACGATGAACGCTTAAGACAACTAATTTATAGCCTGTATCGTAGTCCGAGCTTTAGCGGCATCCGTGAACAAGTCAAAAAAGCCGCGACGCTGATTGAAGCGGAGTGGCAGCGCACGCGTGGTTCTAAAGAAAATATGCCAGAGATTCCCAAATTCAAAGGTTATGTTCGACGATTGCCCGATAAAGGTGTGCGGTTAGCCGCGATTAAAGTACAGTTAGCGAAACGAGAGACTTTAGCGACAGACGATGATATGCGTCGCTTTTATGATAATCACGATGACTATGATGAAGGTGATGACGAAAATGCAAACGAGGCTAAGTGAAGTGAAACAGAAGAGTAGGGCGGTGTTGTGCGTCATCTTGTTAGAATTTAATCAAGCAGAGCGTGTTGCTGGCGGCAAACGTGTAGGAGTAAAGGAGTAAACCAACTAAACGATGATGGTGCCATCGTTTAATAAAACCGCCGTGACTTAGTGTTTGTTAAAAATAGAAAGCTAATCACTAGGGCTGTTTTTTTTGTTCTTGATAGGCTTTAAATAATCGCACCCGTTCCTCTGCCCAGTGCCTTTCAATGGCCTCAATTAAGGCAATTTCTTGCAAGGGATTAAGACGATAAATTCGGGTAATCAACGCCTCAATGTTGTGGCTATTAGCGGCGGTTTTTGCCGTGTTAAGTAACTTCTCTAAGCCTGTTGCGGTGAACTCTTTCCATGACTCACGTTCTTGAGTGGCTTTTTCTTTGGTGACTTGGTAAATCATCGCCAAATCGCTGGGGCTAAACGTAGCCGCTAGTTCTTGGGTTTGAATCAGATGACCATATTTTTCAATGATGCCATTTAAGCGGCCACTGGAAAATGGCCCAAGGATGTCGAGGGCGTGGTCTGATAAAAAAACAGATTTACGATTTGCAGACATGGCCTGACCTTGGGGTAATGAATAAGGGATAACTCGCTAACTAAGGCTAAAAGTTTATCCTAAATGTTAGCCAGAAGGTATGTTTAGCGGTGGTATGTGTCGGGGTAACGCCTTCTACTGATCAAGCTAAGTCGTTAACCCCCTAATGTACTTGTCTTGATTGTGCTAACAAGCACATCGGGAAGCATTGCTCAACCCATGTAAAAATAAGCCTTCGGTTAGCGTCTAATTGATTTTGATTGAGCTTTGATTCAGAAAAAGACAACACCGAATTAGGGTAAACGCTATGAACCTCTGTGTGTATGACCATCGTTGAATGAGCCTCAAATGTTAGCTTTTCTTGCGTCGAAGAGACTGCCTTTGTGGAGACCATCGCCAGCCACGCTTTACAGTCAACATCGCTCATATACGCGTTTTCACAAGAAATAATAACATCAACATGTTGTTCGTACTTCTCTTGGTGTTGGTTTTTACTGACGATTTCCAAGACAATACAATGATCAAACCGCCATGCTATATAAATAGCGTGTGTCGATAGAGTCATCACTAAATCCACGGCCTGTGCTAAATCGCAGCGAGCATCAAGCACAACACGTTGACTCTTGGCGTTGGTGTACGCCTTAAATATTTCTTTTACTAACTGATGACCTGCATCAAAAGCAGGCGAGGGGCATTTAATCATGAAAAATACGCTACGCTGAGAGAAAGCTAAATTACGCGGAGATAAACCGAAATAAAGCGAGATAAAGGGATCTCATTAAAAATCAGAAAACAGTCGCTTTAACGGCGACAAGATTTCACCGATGCGTTAGTTTTAATCAGCCAATAGTTTTAGTCATGCCCTTCATATGAAGGGCATCGTCTTTATTTGGTGTTGGGGCGTAAGTCTAAGACCATCTGCTCTTGACCATCAATGCTGGCAGTCAGGTGTAAATGTTGACCATGTAGCAGGGTATGAGCGGTTATCCCTAAAATCATCAGGCATAAAAAGCCCACACCATAAACGCATAAGGCACAAAGCTGTTGTACACAACACTGAGCAAGGACTAAAGATTTTTGCAGGGCGATCGAAAGGGTGGATTTTACATCCAATGAGGGCATCATCATGAGCATTCACCTTGTACCTCATTCGGTACTTTTGGTTAATAAAAGGTTACAACATTGCTATTCTACACCGAAAATCAGGGCTGAAAACCATGATTAGGGCTGTTTTTAGCAGTGATGTGGTTATAACCCCTTATTAGCGGTGTTGTTAGAAATTCGAATGACGAATGATGCCATGAGTAATATAACCTTTTTATATTTCAGGACATTTAAAGAGGGCAGCTTGACGAAGTATGAAGCACGTCAAACTAAGTCGTACTAGCATCAGCAAAATCACTTATTAGCTTGTCTGTTAGTTTGGCAAGTGAGATAGTTAGGATAACAACATAATCAAGTGTGCAAGGAAAGATGAGTACAGAATCCTCAAAAACAATCAAACGCCAATGGCATATTGTACGTTACCTACTAAAAGGGGCTTATGTTTCTAGCACCCAAGTCAAAAACCATTTAGAAGAACTCGGTATTTTGGTAGATATACGTACCGTTCAACGTGACCTAAAAGTCTTAGAAGACGTATTTCCATTAGAGTGCCTCCAAAGTATGCCGCTTAGTTGGCGTTGGCATCGTATCGAAGACACCAACACAGGCAGTATCAATCTAGCCCAAGCCTTAACCCTGCGCCTAGTCGAAGAACAGCTAGGCGACATTTTGTCGCCCAAATTATTGCAACAGCTAGAACCGCTATTTGAAAAAGCAAAAGTCGTGACAGGCATGACAGAGGAAGAAATAGAGCAACTACCGCGACAAGGCTTTATTAAAAATCCAATGGAGCGTGGTATTACTGGTCATCAACCATCACCATTTGATTTTGTTATTGGTGCAGTAGCAAATTTGTTTGAAAAAAATAACCATAAATCACAAGAAAAAGCAGCCCTTGATGAGCTTATAAAAGTACTGAGCGAAGAAGAATTAGATGAGTTAATGAGTGACTTTTAAGTACGCATAAAGGAGGGCGGTCATGGTAATCCCCATCGGTAATATCAAAGTAACGTGTTTAGACTGTGGTTGGCATAAAGTGATATATCAACCCAGTGATGTTGTATTTTTGCCTAAGTCGTGCCAAAAGTGCAAAGGCGTGAGGCTAGAAACGCAAATGGTGGGTACGCCAAAATCTTTGCTACAGAAGTTATTAAAACTGTGGCGTTAGTGTTAGATTATCAAAGCATCTAAACCATTAAAAATAGGTTTAGATGATATTTTTACATAAAGATAAAACAAAAAGTTTGTTTAGCTAGGAGTTGAATTATGAGCAATGTTTTAGAGCAAGGTTTAAATATCCGTCAAGCACGTATTCAAGAAACGCGTGATTACTTAAAAAGAACTCATGAATTGTTTGAGCAGTTTGGTAGTCAAGAGTTAAAAACTTCTCATGCTAAATTTGATGAGCTAAAAAAAGCACTAGATTCCGACAGCCAAGTGCTATTAGTGGTGATTGGTGAGTTTTCACGCGGTAAATCTAGCTTAGTTAATGCCTTGTTAGATATTCGTTTATTGCCAACGGCATTGGAAGCAACAACAGCGATTAACACCTTTGTTAAAGCCTTGCCCGAAGGCAAAACTGAGCGTTTTATTAGAATTCACTACCAAGATGGTCGCCCAGCAAAAGATATGGAATGGACAGATGACTCAGTGCTAAGAAAATGGGGAACGGAGCTAGATACTGAGCACTCCGATATGCGTAAAACCTTAGACTATATTGAAATATTTACCTCGCATCCCTTATTAAACAAAGGCTTAGTACTAATAGATACACCTGGTTTAGAAGCGGTATTGCAACATCACGAAGAAATTACTCGCCGAGCAATTGCCCAAGCTCATATTGCATTATGGATGCAAGATGCAGGGCAACTAGGAGGAAATGCGACTGAATGGAAGTTTATGTCCGAAACCATTCGTAAAAATTTTCGTAAGTTTATTACGGTGGTGAATAAATGGGATCTAGTGCTAGACCCCACAGATCAACATGAAAAAGAAAAAACTGAAAAGGCGCGTGTTGATGGCAAAATGAACACGGTTAAAAAGAATTTCAAATCAAATTTTACACAGCAATCAGAGAGTGAGTTGGAATTACTAACCAATAAGGATCACTTATTAGGGGTTAGCGCAGGATGGGCATTGGGTGATGACCCGATTAAAAAGTCTCGTTCGGGCGTTGATGTATTAGCTGAACGTATTAGCGATATGTTTAGTTCGGGCGAGGCATTAGAACAAATTTATTTAAAACCCTTACAGCAGTTGACTCATATCCAAGAGCAATTAGCGGCAACAATTGCCGACGAACTCAGTCAATTATCTTCCACGGAAACCTTAGAAGAGCGTCAGCGCGATCTTGAAATCTTTGACCAAGACATTAAAAATCTTGATTTAGAAATGCGGACAGTGACTGTTGAGTCTAAAAGCGAGCATGAACGTGCAGCAAAAGCATTAGCTGATGCTATTGAAAAGCAATTGGTTGCGCCATTGGCTGACTTAAAAGCCGATATTGAGCAACAAGTAGACAAGAGTTATGTCGAAAAGATGATGGCTGAAAAAGTTGAAAAAATTGGCTTGCCCGATAAGTTGCAAGAGAGTTTTGAGAAAGTGTCTCAACAAGTCGCAAGCCATTGGGCGCAAGAAAAGACCAAAATGGCAAATGCTTTAGAAGGTTTACGTACCAACTATGCCGATAAAATGAAAAAACATGCCAACCATTTAAAGGCAGGTTTAAACAAAGTTGATATTAGCCTGCCTACCTTAGATGTGGGCTTAGAGATGGATTTTAGTGCTATTGAAGAGTACCACGCCAAGGCTCTTGAATTAGAGCAGGCAGTCAAAGCACGTGAGGCAGAGATTGATAATATCGAAGCCGAAAAATCTATGAATATGACGGATAAAGCGAAGCTGGATATGGCTCAACAAGCGGTTTTGCGCGCTGAGCGTCAAATAGAAATGTTAGGGTCGCAACCATCACCAAAAACAGGAAGTCGTCGAGTCAAAGTTTCAGAGGGTGGAATGTATTCCAGTCCTAAATACGAGCGTGAAGAATACTCTGATTACAGTAATGTGAATGCGTGGAAAGAGCAATTGGCTAGCCAAAAAGAGGTGTTGGATAATAAAGAAGAACGCCTTGAGCAAATTATAGCCGAGGAACAACAAAAAACGAATCGCCGTATGTCTCTTGAAATGGCGCAAAAGAAATACGAAAAAGAAATGGCCTCTTTGATGCGTGACCAAGCCAAGTATGAGCGTGAAATGGCTAATGAACACGCCAATATACTAGAGGAAACAACGCGTAAATTAGTCAATAGCACGGCTGGCCAGTTAGACCAGAGAATTCGGTATTTACAAGACCATGCCAAACAGTCAATTCATCAAATATTTGCTGACCAAATGAATTTGTTGGAGGCTTGTGTACAAGAGCAATACTTAGAGCCGTTAAATGCCAAACGCCAAAAGCGTGAAGAAGTGCAAGTGTTATTACAACAAGGAAAAACACAAGTAGCCGAACGCCAAGCAGAGTTACAAAAGGCACAAGACGAAGTTGGGCAGTTATTAGATTTAACTCAAACAGCGTTAGTGGGTTAAGTAACTTAGAAAATATTAGAAACTCTGGTTTAACTTAAACCAGAGTTTTAAAAAAAGATAACAAATTTAAGGATTATTAACTCATGAACACAACCGAACAATTATTAAATTTACTCGAAACCACATTGCCAACCGCATGGCAAGAACCTATAGCAGAATTGGCTGCACAAACCTTACATGCTGATAGCCCATTACGCGTCACACTGGTTGGCGGGTTTTCGGTTGGTAAAAGTAGTTTGCTTAATATGCTACTTGGCGAAAAACTGTTATTTACCGCCATTGAAGAAGCAACCGCACTGCCTACCTTTTTAGAATATGGCGATGAGCGTGCGATGAGTCTTATTGGTACGGATGGCAGCCAATTACCATTAGAGGCGGCGGACTTTGAGCGTGTGACCACTCAAGCACCTCAAGGAGCAGCTTGTGCGGTATTAGCCTTAGCATTAGATTGGTTACAAGACGTTGTTGTAATTGACTTGCCTGGTTTGGGTAGTGTTTCAGAGACGCATCATGCGTACACCTTGGCGCAAATTCAACAAGCCGATGCTATTCTTTATTTGGTTGAGCCTCGTGGCCCAAGCCTAAGTGATTTGAATATGCTTAAGCGTATTCGTGAATATGGTAAGCGAGTTAAAGTGATTGTTACTCGTTGGGATGAAGTAGAAGCCGCGATTGCGAGAGGAGAAAAGTCTCCTAATTTGCAGCAATGGGCAGCACAAATTGAGCAAAAAACAGCATTAAAAATTCGATTGGCAACGGCAAGTCATCATGGTCATGGCCGCGAAGAGATACTTGAGTTTATTAGTCGTGCCAAAGACGATATTAGCCATATACGTCTTAGTCGTTTTAAAGCAGAGTTAGTTCCTACTTTGCAAAATGCTTTAGGGTTAAATGCGGCAGAACAGCAGTCGTGTGAAGTTCGCTCCGAAGAATCAGCACGTCAATTACACGCAGAGTTAATGCAGCGTAAACAGTCCTTATTAGCATTTAAAACATCATTATACGAACAACAACAACAAGAATATAAAAAAGTAGAAAATGAGGGCAGCTCTTGGGCAGCTACTCAACGTAAACAATTACGTCAAAATTTACAATTGATTGCCAATGACTTGCAAAATGAAAATGATTGGCAGGATTTTATTAACCAAGGTGCAGAAGTATTACGCACAGAACTCTCTAACCTAGCAGAAACCATGAGCCAACAATCGGTAAGCTATGGAGAGTTAAATCTTCCGCCTGTTGCTGTTGAGCAATTGAATTTGCGTTTACCTGCTCCCGAAACGGTAGATGTAAATGACTTTTTGGAGGTTGCTAAGCTAAATCAATTGCAACAAGCATTAGCCACTAAGCAACAAGAAATAGCAGTAAAAGCCGAGCAGTTGCAATCCATTGATGACGTGGACTTAACACAAGAAGAACAAGCATTACGCGAGATGCTTATGCATCGCCAACAAGTCGCCTACGAGCCATTACCGCGTATTATTGAGCGGACTCAAGGAGGATCGGGTGCGGCAATAGGCCGTATGCTAGGTGAAATAGCGGACATAGGATTAATCTTTGTTAATCCTGCTGTTGCGGGTTCTAAAGCGGCTGCACTGGCAGGTAAAGGCGCAAAAGTTATTAATGTGTCAATGAATGCCAAAAACGTAGCCAAAGGTGTGGCCACGGGTATTAAGGCGTCAAAGGCCGCTAAAATGGGAAAAAATATAGGCAAAGCACACCCTGTAATGGAAAAATTAGGTATGTTAGAAGTGCTGTCTTTAGGTTACTGGGGAGAGCGCATTGGTGGCTTATTTGGTGAGCAACCTAGCGAAGTAGAGGTGATTGACCCACAAGCGCGTGCAGAACAAGAGCGCGCACTTGGTGAATTAGACAATCAAATTCACCAAATACGCCGAGAGTTAGCTCGTAAAGAAGATATGGCCAACGAACGCCAATTAACGGGCTGGGCATTAGCGCAAAATCAACAAGAGCAAGCACGTTTGCAAGCAGACCTAGAAAAAGTCAGCGGGCAATTAATTGAACGTAAACAACAGGCAGAATCAGAGCTAACAGCGCAACGAGTACAAACGATTATCCATCATGCTGAGCGCGCACAAAACCAATGGTTACGCAGTTTTGACCAACAAAGTACCAGCATGACAACGCTATTACTGGCACGAGTTAAGCAGTATTGGACAAATTATGTTGAGCAAACCTTGGTAGATAGAATGCAAGAGGTAGATAGTCTAGTGGCACAAATGCAAGCAGCACCTCAAGAAAAGGCCACCACACTAGCGCGACTACAGCAAGAAGCCATTGCCTTAAACCATGTTTTAAAGGAGTTAACATGAGTTGTGCCACAAATCGCCCCGTAGAGGGCGATAAACTGACGCAGTTTTTACAGCAGACACTAGGGACGTTAGCTGAGGGTTATGTGGTGAGCTTGGCTGAGTTGAGCTCTCTCAAAGAGCCGAGGCATCAGAAAGAGCTGCTTAATCTAAAAGTAGATTTAAAAGCAAAAGATAATGAGCTTGCAGCCTTAAGAAAAAAATTAGAAAAAGCAGAGGCTGATTTGGTGTTGGCTAATACGAAAATAAGGGAACTGCTAGAGAAAAATAAGCGACTGCCTGAGCTAGAGAAACAACTTCTGAAAATTGAAAGATTGGAGTATCAATGGCTTTCTCATGTCAAAACTAAAAAAAGAGAGAGATAATGTATTTGAGATGGAGCAGGTAGCACAATAGGTCAATTTAGACTGATGAGATTTATAAAAATGAGCATCCAAGATAAGCAGTTAACCGATTTTTTGAGCATGACCATCGGCAGGGATATAGATGGTTATGTAGCAAATTTGGGGGAGTTGAGTTGTCTTAAAGACGCAAAGTATCAAAAGGAACTGCTTAGTCTGAAACAGGATTTAAAAGCAAATGATAAGGATTTATCTGGCTTAGAAGAGCAACTTCGAAAAAAAGATAATGAGCTTGCGGCGGTAAGAAAAAAGTTAGAAAAAGCAGAAGCAGATTTGGTGTTGGCTAATAAGAGCAATCGAGAAATTCAGGAGAGAAATAAGCGTGAGCTAACTGAGGCTCAGAAAAAAAATGCGGAAATTAAAGATTCCTTAGCGTCGGCCACTACTAAAATCAAAGACATGGAGGATGCAGTGTGTAAGTTATTATCTAAGGTAAATATACCTAGCACGATGATAGGACACCTTATGCTTAAAGACCCAAATTTTCAGGGAAAAATAGAGAAGTGGGGCTGTAGAGAAGGAGGGTTGATAAAGAAAAATCATTATGATGTCGTTAGGGTTAATTCTGCTTGGCTAGGTTGGAATTTTAATGGCTTTATCATCTCGAAATTAAAACAGGAAGGCGATAATGTGGTTAATCCGCGAATGCATATTGCAAAATATGTCAGTTTAGACTGATGAGATTTAAAAAAATGAACCACCAAGATAAGCAATTAACCAATTTTTTGAGCATGACCATCGGCAGTGCTGTAGATGACTACATGGCAAATTTAGCACAGCAAATAGCAAAATCAAACAAGCAAGAAGAAACATCAAAACGTAATATAAAGGACTTAGAGACTGTTTTAGCAACATATCAGCAGCGTTTGTCTATCGTTGAGCAAAAAACCTATCAGTTGGAAAAAGAATTAAAAGAGACTAAAGCTAAATTAGCTTCTATGGTAGCTAAAGAAACTCAAGTAGACACGCCCAAGCCTGAACAGCCAGTTATTAAACATTTTATGGAGTGGCAAGAAATAGGCATAAAAGTGGGTGCAGCTAATAAGGAGTTGCAATGGGCGGCCATTCTAGATAACCATAAAAAGCTGATGTGGGCAGTGAACACCTCAAAATCAGATAGCTTCCCTCATCCTGCTAAATTGCTTTCTTGGCAACAAGCTCAAGAATGGGTAAAACAAGTTAATGCGAAAGGGTGGTGTGGCTATCATAATTGGCGACTACCAACGTGTGATGAGTTAAGCCTGATTTTGTTGCTAAAGGCAAAGGATGACTTCCTACTAAATAGTTATATATCTACTAATCAAGGCTTCGCTACTGAAAATACTTACTGGACATCAACGACTAGAGCTATTGCGGGTATTAAGCAACCTCATGTATATGTTGTGAATTTCAAGCTGGCGTTCTCTTACACAGCAACACCCAATAATGCATATCAAACTCGCCTTGTACGTTCAGTCTGACTGGAAGTGAAGGTTAACAGATAACTAAGTTCGTCAATTTAGACTAATCAGATTTATAAAAATGAACCATCAAGATAAGCAATTAACCAGTTTTTTGGGTATGACCATAGGCAGTGCTTTAGATGACTACATGTCAAATTTAGCCAACAAGTACCAAGAATCAGAGCAAAAAACAGCCGCAATCGAAGAAAATCTATGGCTAGTTAAACAAGAAAAAAACAAATTTGACCAATTGGTTAAAGAGCGTGACAAAAGAATACTCGATTTAGGGGTTCAGCTTCGCCAAAAAGATAATGAGCTTGCAGCGGTAAGAAAAAAGCTAGAAAAAACGGAAGCTGATTTAATGTTGGCGAATACGAAAACTCAGGAAATGCAAGATGATAAAAATCGATTATTGGAGTTAGAGGCACAAGAGGAACGTAAACGTTTAGAGGTTGAACGGAAGAAAAAAGATAGCGAGTTAATTGCAAGGAAAGTAAAAGAGATGAACACATCAGGTCAGCCTGTTCCGATGGGAAGAAAGCAATGTTGGCAATGTCATCAAATCTCGTTTACCCAATCAACTTATTGTGAAAAGTGTGGCATTAGAGATTGGTGGATTTCATGATGAACCAAAAAGATAAGCAATTAACAAATTTTTTAAATATGGCCATAGGCAGTGCTTTAGATGACTACATGGCAAATTTAGCCAAGTTATCAGTCAAAATACAACAAGATGCTGAGAAGAAAGCATATCAATTGGAAAAAGAACTAAAAGATATTAAAGCGAAAATGGCTCTATGGTGGCTAAACCAATACCCACTCAAATAGATGCGTCGATGCCACCTCCTGAGTTAATCAAAGCAATTGAGTTATTAAGTGAACTTCTCAATTTTGAATAGGACGACCAAATATAATGATGCTCACGGAACTTCAAAAAAGCATACAAACAACACTGCATCAAGAAATTGAAAAAATTCAGCCATGCGCTACAAATGCAACTGCTAAACACGCACGCCAAAGACTCACCCAATTGGCTGATAATATTCCTGCATTTTTAACTATGTTGGCTGAGCCTTGGCTAAACGAACCTATATCAAAAGACATTCAAACCACGTTAGAAGACTGCGCCAAAGTTCATTTGTGTTTGCGTGTTATTGATGATGCCATTGATGAAAATTTACCTATTCATCGTCAAAATTTACTGCACGTGCAACCATTATATTGGCATACTTTTTATAGCTTAGGCGCACGTTATCCCGACCTAAACCAGCATAGTCAATCATTAATTATAGAAACGGTTGCCGCTGTTGCAGAGGACGACAAACACGCAAATCCCAATTGTTGGGGAGCTAAAAATCATCATTTGTTACTTGCACCTTTATTGCTATCAGGCCATAACGAAGCGTATCAACACGCTAAAGAAAGTTTGTCTATGATGATGGCCTTTGCCCAAGCCCAAGATGAATGGACGCAAGGGGAGATTAATAACCCCAATACAGTTAATGCACTATTGGCGTTATTAACAACAGGTCTATCCCAAAAAAAAATTAACTGCTTGCATCACTATGGTTGGCATAAAGCCGCACAACGACTGGTTAACGATGGTCGTTACCTTATAAACACTTTGCAGAATTTTTCATTTAAAACTTAAATATCAATGGATTAAATAACACCATGAGCAAAACAACGAATTACACAGCCATTACCGTAGCGGCTTTACAAAGCTTTGCCAAAAAAATGGAAAAAGAAACACAATTAAAAGATGGATGTTTAACGGCAAGAATAGTGGGTGAATTTTCGGCAGGCAAAACGCGCCTCCTAAAAGAGCTATTAAACGAAGTCATTCCAGCTGATTTATTTCCTGTGAGTTCTATTGAACGTCAAACAAAATTACAGCTCGAAATGACCTATGGCGAACAAGCCGAGTTAACCGTTATTGAACGAGAAGCAGATTATAGCGAGGCTAAAGTTGTAAAAAAACTTAGCAAATTTCCTCATCGGGAGGATAAAGACTGCCAAGACTACCAACCAGAAAAGCACCGTTTGCGTTTATCTGTACCTGAGCCGCGTTTTATTTTGCCAGAAGGTGATGGCTACAGTGAAGAAAAAGTCCCTATGCGCCTATTTTTAATTGATACACCTGGTTGGAACTCGGGCGAAGATGATATTGCAGAAAGTGATGCAAGCGACATCATGGCAGGACATCATAATTTAGGCTTGGTGTATGTTACAGATGCCAGTAGGCTAGATGGTAAAACAAATCAACAACGACTCACCGACTTTTTAGAAGTGTTACAAGAAGCAGACTTTTTGAGTGAAGCTCATTTGGTGTTTGTGGTGACCCATTGCCCACCGCAAGAGCAAGTCAAGTTACGCAAACGCGCCGAAAGTCATGTATTGGCTTTATGGAAAGAGTTAGGTAATGAAGAAGACGAATTAACGCTTCATGTGTTATGTGTTGATTTTGGGCAAATGAATAAAGAGCAACATCAACAATTTAAACAAGATTTTTGGCAGTATTTATTAGCTCCATTAGGTGCGCAAAAAACACCGCTTAATCCGTGGGTTTCTCAGATTCATCACTGGCCAAAAGAATGGGATATTCGCCCAAAGTTATCTGATATTCAGACACGGCTTCATAAGGCAAAACAATTTTTAGAGCGAGCCTGTATTGAACAAGAGTTTGTAAAAGGCATGAATATGTATCGCTTGTTGGGTCTAAATGCAGCAGACATACAAAAGCGCATTAAAGATGTATGGCTACGACAAGTAGGCGAACAAAGTTTTGAGGGTATCTCTGTTGCATTTAAATGGCATATTTCTTTACCGCCAGAACATCCGCTAGCAGATTGGTGGAAAAGCTATTTACAGGCCAAACTTAATGAATTGTTAAAGCCTAGCCAAGATTTTTTGATTGCCTTTGAAAAGTCCCTAGTGGCAGTTAATCCTCAAACCGAAGATTTGCAAAAGCATTTTACAGCGCATTTAGCCTTACCGTATAAACAGGCATTGGCAAATTTTGATTCTAGCTTTACGCGTTTAATAGATACGGCTCAATTATTAGTTAACGAAACAGCTCCAGAAAAAGTCGTTGCAACATTACTGACGCTGTCGTTATTAGAGAGTCGTTACACAGAGCATTATAACTATGCTCAACGAGGAATATCCGCATGACCATTCAAGACTTTTTAAAAAGCAGCAGCCAAGAGATAGTTGTGTTTAAGGTTTTGCACAAGTTAGCCAAATAGGAACACACTAATGCATGGTTTTTCAGACAATTCACGGCTTATGGCAGCAAAAAAAACAGGCGATGCCGCCGAAGCAAAAGTGTTAGCGGCTTTAAAAGCTCTACCCACGCCTTGGCAGGTCTTTAATACCGTTGAATGGCGCAAAGCAGGCTATCATGGCGAAGAAGTGGGTGAAGCAGACATCGTTCTGTTTCATCCACAGTACGGCGTAGTTGTTTTTGAAATCAAAGCAGGTCAAGTGCATATTAGCGATGGTACTTGGTTTTATGCCTCTGGCCGTCAAATGAAACAATCACCCTTTAGCCAAGCACGGCGTAATCGTTTTGCCTTAATCGAAAAGCTTGAAAAGCGTTTAGGTAAAACCACACTAGAAAGTTTAACCATCACGCATGCGGTTTGGTTTCCCGATGTAAAATGGCCAAAACAGCTTGTGATTGCCGAAGCCCCTAGCTCACACTTTATTTTTGACCGAAATGCACTAAGCAATCCTTTGCCACAACTAGAAAAAATGTTTGCCGACATTAGGCAAGCATCATCACCTGCATGGACAAAGATTCAGCAAAATACCCTTAAAGAATTATTAGCACCCGACTGCTTACTCCTCGTACCCCTTGCCAATACATTAGATGACACAGTTACCCAATTGCACCAAGCCACCGAGCAACAAATTCGTGTATTACGTTTATTACGAATTCAAAAACGCTTATTGGTCGAAGGTGGTGCTGGCTCTGGTAAAACCTTACTAGCTACCATGATGGCGCGGGAACATGCGCAACAAGGCAAAAAAGTCTTATTGACCTGCTATAACAAAGCACTGGCTTTACAACTTGCCGAACAACTATTTGCTTATGAATCACAAATCACTGTATTACATTTTCATGAGCTAGTGCGTGTCTTTTGTTTGCAGGCAGGACTTAGCTATCAAGTACCTAATGATGAGCAACAACGCCGCCAGTTTTTTAATGACGAATGCCCCGAATTACTCATGATGGCAGCCGAGAAGCTATCAACCCGTTATGACAGTTTAATTGTTGACGAGGCAGCAGACCTAAGCCCCACATGGTGGATTGCCTTAGAGTCACTCATGAATAAAGACTTCAGTTGGTACTGCTTTTACGATACCTATCAGACTATTTTTCATGACAATCAACAATGGCAAGCTCCGTTTGAAGGCGAAGTCATGCCGCTAGAGGTTAATTTACGCAATACGCAACCTATTGGTGAATTAGCAGTACGTTTAGGAAAATGCCCCACACCTACTTTTGCGGTGCATACAGGCCAAAATCCACACCTGACTATTTGCCAAAGCTTTGATTTAATGGCTGACGCATTACGCCAAACATTGCATCAATTGATTGTTGAAGAAGCGGTTGCACCTGAGCGTATTGTTATTCTTTCACCGTATCGGCATACCAACTCACAATCAACATGGGCAGCAGGATTAAACGGTGTTGATTTGCATACCGAAATGAATGTGATGGCAAAGGGTAAAGTGCGTATAGGCACAATACAAAGTTTTAAAGGTTTAGAGTCAGATGTGGTTATTTTGGTGGGTTTAACTAAACATAGTCTGACTCAAGATGAATTGTTGTATGTAGCAACTAGCCGAGCTAAAGCTGCCTTATATGTGTTTTCGCTGTATGCTTTGTCGTAGGTTTCTATCAGTCCATTTTCTAGGTACTATTGGGGCGACTCAGAAAACGGATTATAAAGTACGCTAAGTTATGTAGATGGTGTTTGCTATTTTTAACTAGCAATATCAGCACCGTTGAGGGATGCACTCGAAATAGACGCGCAGCATATCCACCTTTTTGATGTGTGTTGAGTTTACCGTATGAATTGATTGGGATAAATCAGGCAGCCATTTTGAAAGCATTAAAACTTGGGCTGGCGACCTAAAATTTAGTTTAGCTTGAATCTACACCTGATTGTAAAAGTTTTCGATCAAAAATTGAAAAAATTAATGAAAGAAGCAGAAATAATTGATATAACACCTATAGTTATTTGATAGTTACAACATCAAAAACTTGATTTATATCTTTAGAGTTCATAAAGGTGTTGTAGGTTATTTTTTATCTTAGAGATAGTTGTAATTTATTTTTATAAATCTATAACTCAATGTTAATGGACTATTACGTTGTCATTATGAATAAAAAAAATATTTTGCTGTCATGGCTTGGTGACAATGACTTGAAAGATCCTCAAAAGAAAACAGGGGAAATACACAGTGCTATTACGTCTATTTTGACGTGTTCACAAATACACTTT
>ERZ724527.605-NODE-605-length-17673-cov-7.912987_pt1 | contig 17673 bp, 17 predicted proteins | sample MGYA00376060_ERZ724527 | MGnify/ENA primary metagenome ERZ724527 (study PRJEB28724, sample SAMN07190886) | activated sludge metagenome | isolation source: activated sludge of sewage treatment plant in Hong Hong | place: USA: Christiansburg, Virginia | collected...
ATGTAGTATCGCAATTCACGCAGGCTCATGCTTTCCGGCTCTGTCGCAACGACATTGAGCAGCCCGGGATCCAGTTCTGACTTCCAATGATCATCGCCCGCCTGCAATCCAGTGCTGATTGCGTTTTCACCAAATCGGGTCATCCGGATTTTTTTCAGTGTCCAACCGGGTGAGATACCTTCTGCAGAATATTCAGCGCGCGATGCATATTGGGCGTACAGCAACTCGCCATGCTCATCAAAAGCCAGCCGCGCAAACCCGGTGATATCCCCATTAGCACTGACATGATTGAAATGCAGGAAGTCATTCTCCTGTCTCATCCACAAACCACTATCGTTGTCTTTTATCATGTCAAATATGAATTCCTGCTCTTTTTCTTCTGAACGCAAGAAACCCGCATAACGATCAACAACAGGCACAACATATTCGCCCAGTAAGCTCACAAGCAGTATCACGGCCAGCATCGGCCTCAATACCATCCACACGATTCGCATCACAGAAACACCGCTTGCACGCATGACAGTCAATTCACTCTGGCTCGCTAGTACGCCCAGCCCTAGCAGACACCCGATCAACATGGCAAACCCGGCATTTGCCACCACCATGCCGGGCACACGCATTGCAACATACAAGGCAAGATTGAAAATATCGTAGTGATCAGGTGCATCACCCAGCTCATCGGCAAACAGTACGACGGCAAACAATCCGGTCAGTGCGACTATCACCAGCATCACTGCGCTCAGCACATGCTTTGCTATGTGTGCATTCAGATGTTTCATACAGCACGCCTCCATCTGCGCAGCTGCTCGCCATACAAGAACATCAGGGCAATACCCAGAAACAATAAATGAGCTACCAGCAATCCGGGCATTACTGGCCAATCGCCCTCTGTAATTTTATGACGCGACACATCAAGCGCCGTCATATAGGCAAAGTACAACAGCATGGCAGGCAGCAATTTTACATAGCGTCCTTGCCTCGGCGTGGTGCGACTCATCGCCACTGCCAGCATGGCCACCAGCGGTACAAGAATAATCAGGGACAAACGCCATTGGAGCGTTGCCATATGGCCAGGCTTCTCGATATCCGCCACAAGGGAAGTGGTCGACAATGTATCTTCTTTCAATTTTCGCGGATCAAATGCATCAGGCGGCTGCATGCGCTGGTGCAAGCTGGAAAACCGCAACCGCTCCCCGGCTGCCTGCCCGGGCATGAGCGTAACCCGTGCGCCGTTCTGTAGCGTCATGAAGCGGGCATCCTCCGCACTTTCATAGTGCTGGTATCCACTGGCTGCACGCAACACAGTCCACTCGCCATCAATATGTTGCTGGACAATAAATACATCTTTCATGGTCTGGCGCTCTGCGCCAATTTCACCCGTGTAGATGATGCCCCGACGAGCCCGTAGCTGCAGAAACTTGCCCGCCTCCACCAGCTCCAGTTCACTGCGCTTTTTTTCATGGTTCAGCATGCGCTCAACCTGCTGGAATCCGGCAGGGCTGACATATAGCGTCAAAATACCCGTCACCATTGCAATGGGCACAATCGCCAACCCACTGGACCATAACAATTGTGGCGCACTAACACCCGCCGCCTGCAATGCAGTAATTTCGTTCTCGACATACATGCGCCCAAACACCAGCAGTATTCCAAGAAACAGCCCCAATGGCAGGACGCGCTCAAGGATATTGGGGACGCGATACAACAAAAGCGTGAGAATAATATCGGCCGAGATCTTGCCGGTGGCGGCATCGGTCAGGTATCTGGCAAACCGGCCAGATAAAAAAATCAGCAGCAGGATTAACGTCACGGCCAGTGTGGTTTGCAGGATTTCACGCGCAAAATAGCGAGCCAGGATCAGGCGGGATGGCATCACGTCACAAGCTACCAATAAAAATATTCATTGCAGACCAGACAAATCAGAGGTTGAAGGCATTTCGACAGGGGGTAGACTATACCAGTCTTTTATCCAGCCCAGAAACCGCTCACGCCTTGGAGTCATTCATTATGCTGACCATCAGCAGCCAGCCCGCCAATGCCATTACCTGCAAAACCGCCTGCCTTGTGCTGCCCGTCTTCAGCAAAAAGCAAGTGTCTGGCCATGCGTCGGGTGAACTGGGCAAGCTGGTCAGCCACCTTCAAAAGCGGGGAGATATTGCGGGCAAGCCGGGTGACAGCCTGCTGCTGCCACATACCGATGCCATCGCCGCTGATCGCCTGTTACTGGTTGGCGCGGGAGACGGCACAGCGCTCACACGTGGCCAGTATCTGGCAATGCTGAATAATATTGCGGATCACCTGCACAAGATGCGCGCCAGAGATGCTGTGCTGATGCTGGATGAAATCCGTGTTCAGGAACGTGATGCCTCTTGGTGCGCCGAAATCGCCAGCCGCCAGCTCAGCAACAGCGGCTACCATTTTGACACCCTGAAAAAAGACAAGAAACCAGTGACCCTGCAAAAACTGGTCTGGCACACCGATAGCAAGAAGCAGAAACCCATAGCGCAGGCCCTGGCAAGAGGGCTTGCCATTGCATCCGGCATGGCGCTCGCCCGCGAGCTGGGTAATTTGCCGGGCAATGTTTGCACGCCCGGCTATCTGGCAACACAGGCACAACAACTGGCACGCGGCAAGAAAAAACTGTCTGTGACTGTGCTCGATGAAAAACAGATGCGGGCACTCAAGATGGGATCGCTGCTATCCGTATCAGCAGGCAGTGATGAACCCGCAAAACTGGTGATTATGGATTATCAAGGCAGCGCAAAGAACGCAAAGCCCATCGTGCTCGTCGGCAAAGGCATTACGTTCGACACCGGTGGCATCAGCCTGAAGCCTGGCGCGGGCATGGAAGAAATGAAGTTCGACATGTGTGGTGCAGCCAGCGTGATGGGAGTGATGCAATCCATTGCCGAGTTACAGCTACCACTGAATGTGATTGGCATGCTGGTTTGCGCAGAAAACATGCCGAGTGGCCGCGCTACCAAACCGGGTGACATTGTCACCAGCATGAGCGGTAAAACCATTGAAGTGATCAATACCGACGCGGAAGGCCGGCTGGTGCTGTGCGATGCACTGACCTACGCTGAGCGTTTCAAACCAGCGGCAGTGATTGATATTGCCACACTCACCGGCGCGTGCGTTATCGCTTTGGGCAACCATGCCAGCGGTTTGTATAGCAACCGCGACGAACTTGGCGAGCAATTATTCAAAGCAGGGATACAAGCAGAAGACAAAGCCTGGCGCATGCCACTGTGGGAAGAATACCAGCAGCAACTCAAAAGCCCTTATGCAGATGTCGCCAATGTGGGGGGGCGTAATGCAGGCTCCGTCACTGCCGCCTGTTTCCTTGCGCGCTTCACTGAAAATTATCCGTGGGCACACCTTGATATCGCAGGCACCGCGTGGAACAGTGGTGGCCACAAAGGTGCAACAGGACGCCCTGTTCCATTACTGGTGAAATTCCTGCTGGATTACGCGCATGCTGATTAGAGAGTTGTTTACCCGCTGCTATCGTATTGCCATGTGTGATGCACAATGACACGTGTTGATTTTTACATCCTTCCCCAGCCAGATGATGATGCCCGCTGGCAGTTTGCTTGCCGGCTGGTTGATAAAGCCTGGCGATTGGGTAATCGTTTGCTCGTGCATACTGCAAACGGCACTATCGGACAAAAACTGGATGAACTGCTCTGGTCATATCGGCCCGACAGTTTTCTGCCACATGCCATACTGCCAGCCAGCCAGCTTTCTCCTGTGCATATCGGATGGGGCGACAACAGCGGCAGCCACCATGATTTACTGATCAATCTTGGCGACAGCATCCCGGGATTTTTCAGCCGTTTTGAGCGTGTTGCTGAAATTGTCTGCCAACAACCTGAGCAGCTGGCTACCAGCCGTGAGCGTTACCGTTTTTATCGTGAACGCGGCTACGAATTGCAAATACACGACATGAAAAAAACATGAGATGAAAAAAATCACATGACACCCGCCAGCAAAGAACGACGCGAAGCACTACTCAGTGAGCTTGAATCCATACGCAGCATGCTGGGAGAAGATTCGCACGGCGACAATATCCCGGTGCTGACACCGGAAGACCATGGTATCGCGCCCGACCATATTCCCGTGTTGTCCGTTATTGCTGGCGAAACAGCAGCAGCTCCCGTTGCTGATCCTTTACAGGCTATTCGGCAAGCCGCTGCTAAAGTAGTAGCCAACACCGGGCGTCATCGCAGCCGCGCGATTCCGGAACACATACCTGCCCCCCAGTCATCCGTCCCGGTTGCAAGCACCATTGTGCTGAATGATCGGGAAAAGCTGGTGGACGACATAGTACGAGGCGCCATGCCAAGACTGGAAGCGCTGTTGCGGGAACTGGTGCAGGAAGCACTGTTACAAGAAAAATTGCGTGGCGGGAAACGCTGAAAATTATTCACTCTGGTTTTTTTCAATCTGTATTTTTATGTGTGTCGCCACCAATGCATTACCCTGCGCCGTTGCATGCCCATCATGAAACAATAAATCAGGGCAAGAAGCTGGCCCCTCATTACAACGCGCAACAAATAATGGCGTGATATCGATCAACGGAACATGCTGCTCTCCGGCAACCACTGTCAGCCATTTATTTGCGCCAGGATAAAATCCCCAGTTGGACGGGTAAGTGAGCAAGTACACTTTGGCATCCCGCGCACGAATTACGCTGATCATCGCAGCCAGATTTTCTGACAGGGCATTGCGGTTACGTGATGGCTCTCCCTGCAATGTGCCAAGATAAAAAGCATCACCGTCCATGCGAACCAGATGCTGTTCAATATTGTTGACATCCACAGGGCTGCCATCGCGCTTCGAACCGAACGTCATATCTTTCTGGGCGATGCGACTGCGCGATGCAATCAGATACAAACGGAACACTCGGCTGTGGTTTTTAATCCACTCCACTACACTTTCACTGCGACTGGAATAGGCTGGTTCTGACGGCGTCCAGAAATCATTGAAACCGACCATGATCAAGACAATATCCGGCGATAATTTGTCCAGCAGACCGGGCAAGCTATCCCTCACCCGGAAGGAATTAGTGCCGGGGTATCCCAGATTCAATACCTCAACCGGTCTGCCGGGGTTGGCAGCATTCCACTGTTGTTCCAGTTGCGCCGGCCACGCTTCCTGCTCTTCCAGATAGAGGCCATAAGTATTGGAATCACCCAAGGCCAGGACACGGGTGTTACCGGTTAGCCACTGCGCCGGCATCAGGCGAGCCTGCCCCTTGACTGCCCAGGCACCCGCTTGCAGCAGCAGTTCCAGTAACAGTATCAAGCCGAACAGGTAAACAGGTATCCGTGCTACAGGATGTAATCGACGCGCCATGCCATTCCTTCTACAATTCATGAGCCGATTGTAAGTGCGGCGACAAATGCCGCTGGCCAAACTACGACATTTGTCTAATAATAAGCCCTTGGCATCACGGACAGACGGACATTACCAATGAAGCAGTTAGGCGTACTTGATTCAGCATTTATAAACCTTGAACACCCGAATACACCGCAGCACATCGGCGGTCTGGGTATTTACGACCAGTCTACCGCACCCGGTGGCACTGTTCGCTTCAAGGAAGTCATAGCCAGTTTCGAACGCAAGCTGAAGAAGCTGCCTCTATTCCGCACCCGGATGGTACAGGTACCGGGCGGGTATGACCGGCCGTACTGGATCAAGGATGACAAGTTCGATATGGAATTTCATCTGCGCCATATCGCCCTGCCCAAACCGGGCGACTGGCGACAGTTGTGCATCCTGATTGCACGTTTGCATGCGCGCCCACTCGATATGTCTCGTCCGCTGTGGGAGGCCTATATTATTGAAGGGCTGGATAATATCCCGCACCTGCCTAAAAACTGCTTTGCCGTGTACACCAAAATGCATCATTCACTGGTGGATGGTGCGGGCGGCTCGTCGTTCATGGCTGCACTGCATGATCTTGAACCCATTCCATCCGGCAGCGATGAGGAAGATGGCATGACCTATCTGGGTGAAACGCCGCCCAGTGCATTCAACATGCTGACACGCGGCACCTTCAACACGGCGCGCAACAGTGTGGATCTGGTGAAAGGTTTGTTCAAAACCGGCATCGAGATCGGCAAGAATGTCATTGACGTGTCTCGCGGCAATGTCCCCATGCCTGATATCCGCGCGCCCAAAACTCGGTTTAATAATCCGGTCGGGCCCTATCGTATTTTTGAAGCGGCGCTCTTTGAGCTGGAAGATTTCAAAGCCATCAAAAATGCGACAGATGCCAAAGTGAATGATGTTGCACTGGCGATCATTTCAGGTGGTATTCGCCACTATCTGCAACATCACAATGAGCTGCCCCTCGATTCCCTGTCGGCCATTATGCCGGTAAATATGCGCACCCGACGCGGCGATAACGAAGAAAACAACCAGATCGGTTCTATCTTTGCCAATATCCATACCGACATTGAAGATCCTGTAGAACGTATGCATGCCATACACAAGAGCACTGATGAGGCGAAGGAGTTTGGCGAACAGACGCCTCTGGTGGATGCACTCAAACTGGCCGGTGTATTCTCGCCGCGCCTCACAAAAAGCCTTGTGCATTTCTATATCGATAACAAGTTAACAGAACACCTGCCTATAAATATCAGCTCGGTTATCTCCAACGTACCAGGACCTCCGTTCCCGCTGTATTGTTCAGGTGCAAAACTGGTGCAATACCACGGTGTTGGCCTCCTGACACCGGGAGTAGGGCTTTTCCATCTCGTCATGAGCTACTGCGGAACTGTTACCGTCAGCATCGTTGCAGACCGTAACATCATGCCTGATCCTGGGTTTTATCGTGAATGTCTCGAAAAATCGTTTGACGAGCTCAAAGCAGCAGCGCTGAAAACAGGCAAAGTGGTGAAGCACAAAACCAAAGCAGAAATGACAGCCATCCGGAAAGAAGCTACCGGTATAAAAGCCGCAAAAAGCAAGCCGGGAGAAGAACAAGCTTCTGCCTGAACCTCAACCTGAAGAGCCGCTGTTTTTTTCAGCGGCTTTTTTGTTTATGTGGGCTGATGGCTTCCGTGTGATCCGCAGCCATAAGTAATTGCCACTTCGCATACAGCGCTGGGGCGCGTTAGAATCACACACAATCCTAGGTGGGAATTTCTAAAGCTTTACTTCATAACTGCCCCACTGAATAACAACCATTTTTACGCTTAACAGAGGTAGTTTTCTCGTGGATTACAAAGCCTTTCGTCAGGATATCCGCGCATGGCTGGAAGCCAACTGCCCGGCTTCAATGCGAACCCCCGCCAAACAAGAAGAGCAGGTGTGGGGTGGCAGAAATATCAAATTTCCTAGCCCGGATGCGAAACTCTGGTTTGAACGCTGCGTAGAGAAAGGCTACTGCGTACCGGATTGGCCAGTGGAGTATGGCGGTGCCGGATTCGATACCGAACAAACCCGTATTTTTAAATCTGAAATGCGCAAGCTGGGTTGCAGGGCGCCACAGGTAAACCTCGGCATCTGGATGTCGGGGCCCGCCATTCTCGAATTCGGCACAGAAGAACAGAAGCGGGAGCACCTGCCTAAAATTGCTCGTGGCGAAATTCGCTGGTGCCAGGGATATTCCGAGCCTGGTGCGGGATCTGATCTGGCGGGCTTGCAGACACGAGCGGTAGCAGATGGTGATGACTTTATCATCAACGGTTCCAAGATCTGGACATCCTACGCCGACGAATCAGACTGGATTTACTGTCTGGTGCGCACTGATCCTGACGCTCCGAAGCGAGACGGCATCACATTCCTGCTGTTTGACATGGCATCTGCGGGCGTTGAAGCAAAACCTATAGAGTTGATCACAGGTGAACGCCACTTCTGCCAGACATTTTTCGACAACGTGCGCGTACCGCAAAAAAATGCCCTTGGCGTGATCAACCAGGGCTGGACTGTTGCAAAACGGGTGCTCGAGTTCGAGCGGAATATGATGTCCGACCTCGGCAGCGAGACAGGCAGCAATGTAGAACCACGCGAAGCAGCACTGCATTATATTGGCAAAGACAATAGCGGCGCGATTTCTGATGTGATTCTACGTGACGCAATTGCTCGCCACGAAATCCAGAAGCGCGCGTTTGATGTTACCCAGCAGCGAATGATTGATGAATTCACCAATGGCGCAGGCAATATGAATACTGCGCTGATTTTTAAATATTGCGGGACTGAAGAAGAAAAACGCAAGTTTGAGCTCCTGCTGAAAATCATGGGAGAACAAGGACTGGGCTGGCGGGATCATCAGCACTTTACTGAATCTGAATTGAATACCACTATCGAATGGATGGGAGCAAAAACCCATACCATTGCAGGCGGCACATCAGAAATTCAATTAAACATTATCGCCAAACGCGCGCTGGGTTTGCCTGGCGTGCTGAGTTGAGCCGCTGCACGTTGAGGAAGAACCCATGACTCTCGCATTCAATGAAGAACAGCGTACGCTGAAAGACACTGCACGCGAATTTGCCAGGAACCAGTCACCTGTTGAATCATTTCGCCAGCTACGTGGCGGCGCCGTGACAGAAGGATTTTCTACTGACATCTGGCAATCCATGATTGAACTGGGCTGGACCGGCATGACATTTCCTGAAGCATACGGCGGGTTTGACTTCGGTTACATGGGACTTGCCGGCTGCATGGAGGAGCTAGGCCATACGTTGGTAGCTTCCCCTTTACTGTCATCTGTCGTGTTATCAGGCTCGGCTATTTTGTTTGCAGGTACAGAAGAGCAGAAACAGACTCTGTTGCCGCAAATTGTCAGCGGGGAAAAACGCATAGCATTGGCTTGCGATGAAGGATTCCATCACCAGCCCACTGCAATCAGCGCAACTGCTGTCAAGGAAGGTGACACATTTTTGCTCAATGGCAGCAAAGCCCGCGTGATTGATGGATTGTCTGCAGACCTTTTTATTGTTGCTGTGCGCACAGCTGGCAATGCGGGCGATACAAATGGCATCAGTTTGCTGCTGCTGGATGCCTCCACGCCTGGAATCAGCATTGAAAAAACCTCACTGGTAGATTCCCGCAACTATGCGCGTCTTACATTCAATAACGTCTGCATTCCTGCCTCTCATTTGCTGGGCGAAATGCATAATGGATTTGCGGCTCTTGATAAGGCGCTGGATCGCGGGCGCATCTGTCTGGCAGCAGAAATGTTTGGCGGGATACAGGAAATATTTGATCGCACTGTCCAATACCTGAAAGAGCGCAAACAATTTGGCGTGCTGATTGGCACTTTTCAGGCCCTGCAACACCGTGCAGCGCATATGTACACCGAAATAGAGATGTGCAAATCCATTCTCATGCTGGCTCTGGATGCTGTGGAAAAAGATGCTGGCAATGCTCCGCAGTTAATCAGCGCCGCCAAAGCCAAGATCAGCGAGACATATGAACTTGTCAGCAACGAAGCGACGCAAATGCATGGCGGCATAGGCGTAACGGATGAGTTGGATATAGGCTTGTTCCTGAAGCGTGCACGTATGTCTGCAGAATTACTTGGCAGCGCTCGCTTTCATTTCAGTCGCTATGCAATGCTGGAAGGCTTCTGAGGCAATCACGCCGCCACGATGTTTTTCAGCGCTCTAACCAAGGCATCATTCTGCGAACCAGACCCAACAGTTATACGCAGAAAGTTATCTATGCGCGGCAAATTGAAATGCCGGACTATCACTGACTGGTCACGCAAAGCCTTTGAAAGAGCATCTGCACGATAGTCAGGGTGTTGTACAAAAATAAAATTAGCCGCTGATGGCAACACCACAAATCCAAGCGCAGCCAATTGCACACATAGCTCTTCGCGACCACTGATCACAGCCCTGGTGGTTTCCAGAAAATAGTCGCCATCGTCAAAAGCCGCGGCGGCACCAACAATCGCCATGCGACCCAACGGGTAAGAGTTAAAACTGTTTTTAATGCGCTCTAATGCATCAATGAGATCCGGATGCCCGATTGCCAACCCAACCCGTAAGCCAGCCAATGACCGCGACTTGGAAAGTGTCTGCACCACCAGAAGATTCGGGTATTGACTGGTCAATGGAACGGCTGAATTGCCCCCAAAATCAATATACGCCTCATCTACCACCACGACCGAATCACTATTCTTCTGCAACAGCGTTTCTATTTGCTCAAGTGATGTCAGCACGCCGGTAGGCGCATTGGGATTAGGAAATATAATGCCTCCATTAGGCCGGCAATAATCCCCAACATTTATTTCAAAACTTTCTGTAAGCGGGACTGTTTCATACGCAATGCCATATAAACCACAGTAGACCGGATAAAAGCTGTAGGTAATGTCTGGAAAGAGAATCGGCTCTTCATGCTTGAGCAACGCATGAAAAATATGGGCCAGCACTTCATCCGAACCATTGCCCACAAATACTGTCGATGCATCGACTGCATAATATCGAGCAACCGCTTCTTTTAACAATCCCGCATCAGGATCGGGATATAAACGCAAATCATCATTAAGCGCTGCTTGCATTGCCGCCAATGCCTTGGGCGATGGGCCAAACGGGTTTTCATTTGTATTCAGTTTGACAAGATTATTTATTTTCGGCTGCTCACCCGGAACATAAGGCACCAGTGTATGAACAAGCGAACTCCAGAATCTGCTCATTACAATACCTCAGTTGATTCTGTATTCCGCTGAGCGGGCATGCGCAGTCAGCTGTTCACTACGCGCTAATACAGATGCAATTTTTCCCAGCGACTCAGCCCCTGCTCTGGAAGCATGGATGATCGAGCTGCGCTTCTGGAAATCATATACCCCTAGCGGAGAGGAAAATCGTGCAGTGCCGGATGTAGGTAAAACATGGTTGGGGCCAGCGCAGTAATCCCCAAGCGCTTCCGGCGTATAGCGCCCCATGAAAATAGCGCCTGCATGGCGAACACTTTCTGCAAAATTTTCCGGACTATCCATCGACAATTCCAGATGTTCCGGTGCAATGTGGTTGCAAAGACCGGCCGCCTGATCAAGATTTTCTACAAGAATAAATGCAGCCCGATTTTCCATTGCTGTTTTTACAATAGCAGCCCGTTCAAGAGTCGGTAACAGTTTCTTGCAGCTGGCCTGAACAGCATCAAGAAAAGCCGCATCGGGCGAAACAAGAATAGCCTGCGCCTGTTCATCATGTTCAGCCTGGGAAAATAAATCCATCGCTATCCAGTCAGGATTGGTCTTGCCGTCACATACAATCAGGATTTCAGATGGCCCTGCAATCATATCGAGCCCGACCTGACCAAAAACAGCGCGCTTGGCTGTTGCTACATAGATGTTGCCGGGGCCAACAATCTTGTCTACTTTCGGCACAGTTTCTGTTCCAAATGCCAGCGCAGCGATAGCCTGTGCGCCGCCAACAGTAAAAATGCAATCGACACCGGCGATGGCTGCAGCAGCCAGCACCATATCGCTCAACTCGTTATCCGGCGCAGGCACCACCATAATAATTTCCGGAACACCCGCTACTTTGGCTGGAATGGCATTCATGAGCACAGATGACGGATAAGAAGCCTTGCCTCCCGGAACATAAATGCCGACACGATCAAGAGGGGTAATCCGCTGCCCCAATACCGTGCCATCTGCCTCGCTGTATTGCCAGGATTCTGCACGCTGCCTTTCATGGAAGCTGTGTATGCGCGCAGCTGCCTGTTCCAACGCATCACGCTGTGCAGTGCTGATTTTTTCCAATGAGCTCCGCAACTGTTCCGCTGTAATCTGCAGCTCTGCAATAGATTGGACTGAGCGACGATCAAACCGGTTGCTAAAATCTATCAACGCAGCATCGCCGCGTGTACGCACTGCCAGAATGATGTCGTTAACAGCCGTAACAACATCCTGATCCGATACAGACTCCCACGCCAACAGCTGCGCAAGGCGCTCTGCAAAATCAGCTTCTTTGATATCCAGCTGCCGGATGTTCATGTGCTCTTTCTTCGCTTCTCAATAGCCACAGCCAGCTGTTTGATAATGGGCTGCATAATATCGTGCTTGGTTTTCATCGCCGCTTTATTGACAATCAATCTTGATGTCACAGGCGCGATGACTTCCCTCGCCTCCAGGCCATTGGCACGCAGCGTGTTGCCGGTATCAACAATATCGACGATTTCATCGGCCAATCCCATCATTGGCGCCAACTCCATTGCACCATACAGTTTAACTACATCAACTTGCCGCCCCTGCTCTGCATAATATCGGCGTGCAATATTGATAAATTTGGTGGCTACACGGATACGGCCGGATTTAAGCGGCGCATCCTTCATGCCTGCGGTCATTAAACGGCAACGGGCGATACCCAGATCCAGCGGCTCATAAAACCCTTCACCACCATGTTCCAGAATGACATCCTTGCCCGACACGCCCATATCTGCCGTACCAAACTGCACATATGTGGGCACATCTGAACCACGCAATACCACCAACTGCACGTGCTCATGCGTTGTGGCAAAAACCAGCTTTCTGGTGCTCTCCAGATTTTCCAGCGGCGCAATGCCAATTTCCGCCAACAGCGGCAAGGTTTCCTGCAACACACGGCCTTTGGTCAAGGCTAACGTGATAATAGTTTTCATAGGGTTCAATCCGGAACGCGGCGAATATCGGCCCCAAGTTGCATCAGTTTTTCTTCGATGCACTCGTAACCACGATCAATGTGATAGATGCGATCAATGATAGTCTGACCTTCTGCTACCAGCCCGGCAATCACAAGACTGGCAGATGCGCGAAGATCAGTTGCCATAACCGGCGCACCTTTCAAATGGTCTACGCCGGTAACAACAGCATGATTTCCGTCAATAACAATTTTCGCCCCCATGCGATTCATTTCATGCGCCTGAATCAACCTGTTTTCAAAAATAGTTTCCACGATGGTGCCTACGCCATCCGCTACCGCATTCATTGCTGTAATTTGCGCTTGCATATCAGTTGGGAACGCAGGGTAAGGTGCCGTGCGTACACTCACAGCTTTCGGACGCTTGCCATGCATATCCAGTTCAATGAAGTTATCGCCGATAGTGATGTCTGCGCCTGCTTCACGTAATTTTGCAATAACAGAATCCAGCGAATCTGCCTGTGTATTTTTCAACTTTACATGTCCGCGTGTTGCCGCTGCAGCTGCGAGATATGTACCTGTTTCAATACGGTCCGCCATCACATCGTAAGAACAACCATGCAGTTTATCTACGCCATTGATAATGATCGTATCTGTGCCGTGCCCCTTAACATCTGCACCCATTGCATTGAGGCACTCTGCAAGATCGACAATTTCAGGCTCTAGCGCAGCGTTTTGTATAACCGTCTGACCTTCAGCCAGAACAGCAGCCATCATGATATTTTCCGTTCCGCCCACTGTTACTGTTTCCAGAAAAATGGTGGCGCCTTTTAATCGACCATTGCTGGTTGCATTGATATAGCCGCCTTCCACTTCAATCACCGCACCTAACGCCTCCATGCCACGCAAGTGCAGATCAACCGGGCGTGACCCAATGGCACAACCGCCAGGAAACGACACCTGGGCGCGGCCAAAACGGCCAAGCATTGGGCCCAGAACCAGAATCGACGCACGCATGGTTTTAACCAGATCATACGGAGCAGTAAAACTACCCATTTCCCTGGCATCTACTTCGACGCGCATTTTTTCATCAACTACAACGCGTACGCCCATACAGCCGAGCAGTTCAATCATGGTGGTGATGTCGTGCAAATGTGGCAGGTTACCCAGCACAACAGGCTCATCACACAGTAATGTTGCTGCCAGAATTGGCAGTGCAGAATTTTTAGACCCGGAAATATAAATTTCGCCGGACAACGGTTTGCCGCCGGTGATAATCAGCTTATCCATTAAAAAAACCTTATCAAAGAAATTATGTAAAAACTGTTATGCCCAGACTCGTTATTGCTGGGCTTGCCATTCAGTTGGCGTCAATGTCTTCATCATCACCGCGTGGATGGTTCCGTCAGCGATTTTTTCATTCAGGGCAGCATATACCAACTGCTGCTTTTTGACCGGTCGCTGGCCTTCAAAATGCGTGCTGACCACCGTAATTTCAAAATGTCGTCCATCGCCCCCTACCAGCACTTGCTCAGCCGCCAATGCGTCCGTCAGTACCTGCTCAATCCAACTGTTGATATGCCCGCTCATTCCGCCGCACTCTCTTTTAACCATGACTTTTCAGGGCAGTCACTATACCATTTGCGCGCACCATGCTGAATGAAAGCCCCATCAGGAGCCACAAGCACCAAGCCATGAACGCGCCGTATACCAAACATGATTTCATCGCCTCAGGCCTCCGCACGGTTCAACTGGAAGGCGCTGCGGTTAGCCGCCTGCAGCAAGCGGTCAATGGCGACTTCAGTCGGGCTTGCGAGTTACTGCTAGGCTGCGATGGCCGTATTATCGTTACCGGCATGGGCAAATCCGGCCACATCGGTAGAAAAATCGCAGCGACGCTGGCCAGTACGGGCAGCCCGGCTTTTTTTGTGCATCCCGGCGAGGCCAGCCACGGAGATCTTGGCATGATCACCCCCAAAGACGTGGTGATTGCACTATCCAATTCAGGCTCCACCGCCGAGGTGGTCACTGTTCTCCCACTCATAAAGCGTATGGGCGTGCCGCTGATCAGCATGACGGGGAACGGCCAGTCGACCCTGGCGCTGGCTGCGGATGTACACCTGGATGTCAGTGTGGAGGCAGAAGCCTGCCCGCTGGATCTCGCCCCTACAGCCAGCACCACTGTTGCTCTGGTGATGGGAGACGCGCTGGCCATTGCTTTGCTGGAAGCAAGGGGCTTCACGGCAGAGGATTTTGCCTTTTCCCATCCCGGTGGCGCGCTGGGTCGCAAATTGCTACTGAAAGTTGAAGACATTATGCATACCGGCGACCGTATTCCCGCCGTTACCGCAGGCACTGCGCTGATCGACGCCCTGTTAGTCATGAATAACAAAGGGCTTGGGCTGACAACAATCTGCGACGGGCAACACCATCTGTTAGGCGTCTTTACTGATGGGGATCTTCGCCGGGCCCTGCACAGCGACATCGTTGACCTGCGCCACACACCTATCGACAGTGTGATGACGCGCAACGGCAAAACCGTCAATCGCCACATGCTGGCGGCTGAAGCGCTGGCCATCATGGAACACATGCATATCACTGCGCTGGTGGTAGCCGATGGTGAGCAACGGGTTGAAGGCATTGTGCACTTGCACGAAATACTCAAGGCGGGGGTTGCCTGATGACTTCCTCCCTGCAGAATGCGGCCATGTTGTCCATTCCAGTCAAACTGCTATTACTCGATGTTGATGGCGTGCTCACAGATGGCCGGATTACGTACAACAGTGATCAGCAGGAGCTTAAAAGCTTCCATATACACGATGGCTTAGGCATTAAATTGCTGCAAGGCAATGATATTCAGGTCGGCATTATTACTGGACGTAATAGCTTGATGGTTGAGCGCCGCGCCCAGGAATTGGGAATCAGCCTGCTGATACAAGGCAGGGAAGACAAATGGGCCGCTATGCAGGCGGTACAGGAACAGTTAGGCCTCTCCAGCCAACAGATAGCCTACATGGGAGATGACTTGCCCGACCTTGCTGCCATTCGCCATGCCGGACTGGGTATTGCACCTGCTAATGCCGTTGCCATTGTCCGTCAACATGCCGATGTGGTTACCTCTTGTTCAGGTGGCAATGGAGCTGTACGTGAAGCCGCCGAGTTCATTCTTGGTGCCCGGGATCTGTTGGACAATATCTACCAACGCTATCTGGGAGGCAATTAATGGATCCTGAAGCCATTGCTGATGATGCCCCCAGATACCGTCTGAGCAGCGCCCGCCAGTTAGGATTGATAGCCGCGATCCTGTTCCTCGCTATTGCAGGACTCAACTATCGCTGGGAGGCCGGCAGTACATCCGCAGAAAATCAATCTCCAGCTGATCGCATGCTTCCCGACGCTGTAGTAGAAGACCCATTACTGGATGTATTTGATTCAACTGGCAGAAAAATCCGCCAGCTGAACGGACAAAAACTGGATTATTACGATTCAGACAAACACAGTGTGATTCTTGCTCCGCGGATTAAATTCGAACAACGAAGCGGCGATACCCCACCAACACCATGGCAAATGACAGCAGACACTGCCACCACCTACCAATCAAACAACCGTGTTGATCTGGAAGGGAATATACGTCTCTGGAGCGATGCCACGCGCGGAGGACGTACCGAAATCCTGACTGAAAAACTGCTTGTCGACACAAGCAGGCAATTCGCCGAAACAGACAAAGCTGTTACCATACGCACGGGCAACAGCGAAGCCAAAGCACTTGGCATCAGGGCTGATCTGGCCAACGAACGCATGCTGCTGCCATCGCGTGTTAAGGAGATTCATGAAGTCCGCCGCTAGACTCATTATTATCGCAACTGCATTCACCGCCGGTTGGGCTCACGCACTCCCCGATGACCGCAGCAAGCCCATCGAGATTCAGGCGAATAGCGCGGAGCGCGATGCCAAGACCGGCGTTACAACCTATACCGGCAATGTAGACATTCAGCAAGGCAGCATTCACATTTCTGCCAACACAGTCGTACTGGATAGCAAAAATAATGAACTCACCCAGATTAATGCGACGGGCAACCCGGCAACATACAGGCAGCAACTCACTGGCCCTGATGACATTGTAGATGCCGCTGCCAACAAAATTCATTTTGATGTCGCTAAAGACCTTATTACTCTGCTTGGCAATGGTAGCCTGAAACAACAGAGCGGCAATATCAGCGGTGAGCGCATCGAATACGATATCAAATCTGAGCGGGTAAGGGCACAAGCTGCCGAAGCTGGCAGCGCCGACAACAGCAAGCGCATTACTGTGATCATCCCCCCTAGTAAAAAGACATCCTCTAATACAACCTCATCGACAAAAGAGAAAAAGTAGCCGTGACGGTTAGCACTCTCAACGCACGACATCTAGCCAAGGCATATAAGAAGCGCCCGGTCATTGAAGATGTTTCATTGCATGTCTCAAGCGGTGAGATTGTAGGACTGCTTGGCCCCAATGGTGCGGGAAAAACCACATGCTTTTATATGATGGTGGGGTTGGTACCTGCAGACAAAGGCACTATTTCACTCAATAACGAAGACATTACCCATCTACCCATACATAACCGAGCACAACGCGGGTTGGGCTATTTACCGCAAGAAGCATCTGTATTCCGCAAGCTCAGTGCGCGGAATAATATCCTGGCGATTCTTGAAACACGCAAAGAGCTCACGCATCAACAAAGACTGGCTCGCGCAGATGAATTGATGCAAGAGCTTCACATCACACATATTGCTGACACGCTAGGCATGAGCTTGTCTGGTGGAGAGAGACGGCGCGTAGAAATTGCCCGCGCCTTGGCTAGCGAGCCTCAATTTATTCTTCTCGACGAACCCTTCGCCGGTGTTGATCCCATTTCTGTTGCCGATATCAAGCAAATCATCTATCACCTGCAATCAAAAAATATCGGCATCCTGATCACTGATCACAATGTGCGTGAAACGTTGTCGATTTGTCAGCGCGCCTATATTGTTGGTGAAGGCCATATCATTGCCGAAGGCACAGCAGACGAAATTCTGCACAATGCAAAAGTCCGCAAAGTATATCTGG
>ERZ724527.612-NODE-612-length-17590-cov-7.085258_pt1 | contig 17590 bp, 10 predicted proteins | sample MGYA00376060_ERZ724527 | MGnify/ENA primary metagenome ERZ724527 (study PRJEB28724, sample SAMN07190886) | activated sludge metagenome | isolation source: activated sludge of sewage treatment plant in Hong Hong | place: USA: Christiansburg, Virginia | collected...
GACAGCTTACAACCAGGAGCTTACAGCATTTCTGTGAGAGCTATTAATTCAAGTAGTGTTGTGATTGATTCATTAGCTTTTAATTACACGGTTACAGCAAGCACAGAGCCTTGTGAGATCACCGTTTATAATGGTTTTACTCCTGATGGAGATGGATTAAATGATAATTGGATTATTGAAAACATCGAAAATTTTTCAAGCAATACAGTCACTATCTTTAATCGATGGGGCAATCGAATTTGGAATACTACTAATTATAATAATACCGACAATGTATGGAATGGTAAAACGCAAGGAGGTAATGATCTTCCAAGCGGCACTTATTTCTATGTGATTGAATTAGAAAACGGAAACGGTATTAAAAAAGGTTGGGTGGAGTTAACAGGAAAATAAATAAAAGATGAAAATTAAATTCTACATAGTTTTATTTTTTATTTTAGGATTTGCGCAATTGCAATCCCAAAATAACTGTAATAGTCCTATACAATTGTGTTTTAGTAATAATTCTTCAATTTCATTTCCAGGAGTAATCACAGGAACGGCTCAGGTAGGGCCTGCTTATGGATGTTTATCTTCTCAGCCAGCTCCCACATGGTTCTATATTCGAACTAACGCAGCAATCACTAGTTCTGTTACTGAATTTATAGTTTCTTCATCTGTTAATTTTGATGTGGATGGTATATTGTGGGGGCCATTCGCTTCCAATACAGCTTTTTGTAGTGTTGCGAGTAATTCAGCATCAATAATTGATTGCAGTTTTTCAGTCGCTTCGACGGAAACATTGACTATCCCTAATACACTTCCAAATCAGTATTATCTATTAATGATTACTAATTTCTCTGGAGCTGCACAAAATATAAATATTTCCTGTGTTCAAGGAGGTAATAATATTTTTTGCCCTCCAACATCACCAATTGCTGATTTTTTGATGTCTAGTTCAGTAATATGTCAAGGTCAATCGGTTTCACTTACTGATGCGTCTTCTCCTGCAGCCTCAATTACGGCTTGGAATTATAATTGTGCGGCTGCGATTCCAGCAAGCAGTAATATTCAAAATCCCACTTTAACGTTTAATACACCTGGCACTCATACTATTTCTCTTACAGTTGGTATTTCTGGATTAATGTCCACGATAACAAAAACTATTCAAGTTGTTCCTCTACCCTCATTAACTATAACACCTGCAAATCAAACAATTTGTGCCGGTAAAACAGCTACTGTAAACGTGTCTGGGGCGTTAAACTATTTTACAAATCCTGGTAATATAACTACACCTTCTTATACAGTGAACCCAACAAATACAACGGTGTACACAATTAGTGGTACTAATTCTTTTGGATGTATAAAAACCATAAATGATACTATAAAGGTATTTTCACCACCATCAATTGGATCTAATGTTAGTTCAAATACAATTTGTATTGGTTCTTCTATTACATTTACAAATAGTGGCGGAGCTAGCTACACATTAACTCCGTCGGGATTAACAGGAAATACAATCAGTGTTAATCCTACTGTTTTAGGAACTACTGTTTTTACAATTACAGGAGCCGGACCATTTGGTTGTATTAATACAAAAACATTAAGTATAACAACTTTTAGTGTTCCAAATGTTTCAATCACACCTTCTAATACAACTATTTGTTCTGGTCAATCGGTGTTATTAAATGTGAGTGGTGCTAATACGTATACTTGGACAACTGGCTCCTCGCTTAACGTTATTTCTGTGACACCTACAGTATCTACTTCTTACTCAGTGTTGGGGGCAAATTCTTTTGGTTGTCAAAATTCAGCAAACGCTACAATTAATGTTTTAAATAAGCCCGTTGTAACTATTAATACGCCATCAACTAGTGTTTGTTTTGGATATACGATGATGGTAGTAGCTAATGGAGCATCAAATTATAATTGGTCAACAGGCGCTACAACTAACACAACCATCATTCAACCTTTTTCAAATACAACGTTTAGCGTGGTGGGTACAAATGGTGGCTCATGTTCTGATACTGCTTTTTTATCTTTAACTGTTTTGCCATTGCCTTCAGTGTCAGCATCTGTAAGCAATACAATTGCTTGCGTGGGGCAAAGTATAACTTTAAATGCAAGTGGCTCACTTGGTAATAATTATTTATGGCAACCAATTAATTTAATAGGAGCATCACAAACGGTGCAAATATTTACGCCTACTACGTATACAGTTTATGGACAAGGAAGTAACGGTTGTGTTTTTTTTAGTACCGCTTTTGTGGATGTTCAAAATGGGAATGCGGTTATTCCTGTAGTTACGCCTAGTGCTGTTTGTGTTGGTGACACAGCTATACTATCCGTTATTGGAGGCACAATTCCTATGTGGAGTGCAAATGTTATTCCTAATACTAGCTATGTTACTCCCTCCTCGCCAACCAATTATACGCTTAGTGCTATAGATTTTAATGGCTGTGTATCGGATATCGTATTTACCGTTGATATTAATTCGAGTTGTGATGTGATTGTGTATAATGGATTTACACCAAACGGTGATGGAGTAAACGATTTTTTTGTAATTGATAATATTGAGAAATATCCAAATAATAATGTTCACATTTTTAATCGTTGGGGTGATAAAGTATTTACCACCTCAAAATATAATAATACCAATAATAATTGGGATGGAAAATTTAATGGCAAGCCTGTTACATCAGGTACTTATTTTTATTTAATTACGAACGACAACGGCAAGGTATTGAAAAAAAGTTGGTTAGAAATTACAAATTAAAAGAGATTATGAGAAGAATATTTTTAATACTTACATGTGCGCTGGCTTTGCCAATGATGGCTCAGCAAGATCCACAGTACAGTCAGTACCAATTTAATCAAATGGTAATTAACCCTGCTTATGCAGGCACGAAAGATGCATTAAGTGCAGTGCTTGATATTAGAAAACAATGGAGTGGGTTTGATGGTGCACCATCTACGCAATCCTTTAGTTTTCATGGGCCATTAAAGAAAAAAAGAATTGGCTTAGGCTTAAGCGCTTATAATGACGCCGTGGGACCGAAACGAGTGACGGCTGCTTATGGTAACATTTCTTATATGTTACCAATTAACAGTAAACTAAAATTATCATTTGGCTTAAGAGCAGGTGTTGTAAATTATGTATTTGACTTCAGTAAAATTAATTACAGAGATCCAGGTGAAATTAATGCGATGGCAAATATTTCAACTAATAAATTAAAGCCAGATTTTGATGCAGGTTTATTTTTAAAATCAAATTCGTTTTATGCAGGTTTTAGCGCTACGCATTTAAATGCCGCTTATGTGTATCAAGATAAAATTTCTTATACTAATGTTTCTGGTTCACAAACCGAATACGATTTAACGTACAGATTAAGTACTCACGTATTTGCTATTGTTAGTAAAGGTTTTGCTGTGAATGATAATTTTGTGATTAATCCAACTATTATTTATAAAGGATCTAAGTCAATTGGAAATATAGATGTGAATTTAAATTTTTTAATCAAGCAACGTTTATGGTTGGGTGCCTTTGCGAGATCTAGTGGTTCTATTGGCGCTTTGGTTCAAGTGATTGTCACGGATAATATTAAAATAGGTTATTCATTTGATGCTGGATTAGGAAAAGTGCAAAGGAAATTGGGAAATGGGCATGAGATTATGATTGGATTTGATTTAAATACGTTTAAATCAAAAATGTTATCGCCCCGTTATTTGTAAAAAATTGATTGAAAAAATTGTATGAAAAAAATTAATATATATATATCCACCATTTTTTGTTTTATTGCCTTGGTGGGTGTAGCTCAAATGAAAAAGGCTGAAAAGCACTTTTCGAAATTTAATTACGCTAAAGCGATTCCAGCTTACGAAAAAGTATCTAAAGGTAAATCTAATGACAAGCAAGTAGCTTTGATTAAGTTAGCGGATTGCTATCGTATTTTGAATAATTATACAAAAGCAGAGAGTTATTATGCGCAAGCGTTGAGCATGGGTAAAGTGCCAACCGAAGTAAATTATAATTATGGAAATGTTCTTAAATCAAATAATAAATACTCGGAAGCTTTAAGTCAGTATTATGTGTATTTAGAAGATAATGAAAAAAGCGTAACAGCTAAAAATGCAATTAAATCATGTCAGGAAATAAAATACTGGGAATCAAAGCCAAAAGAATATGAAGTAAAAAATGTAGAGTCCATCAATACAAAACGTTCTGAATTTTGTCCAATCATCATCAACAATAAATTAGTGTTTGTTGCTGAAAAGATAAACGACATTGTTGACTTCGAAAAATCATTAACAAACAATCAACCTTTTCTAAATATTTTTGCTTCTGAAATAAAAAACAATGAAGTTAAAAAAGAAAAATTATTATCTAAAAAAGTAAATTCTAATTTTCATGATGGGCCAATAACTTTTTCAGGAGATGGTAAAGTTGCCGCTTACACTCGCGTAAATTATATTGTCAATAAAAAAAATAAAAACTTTATTAATAGAGCTAAAATTTATTTTAGCGAAGTTAATGGTAAGTCCTTTTCAAAAGCAAAACCATTTGTCTATAATAGCGATGATTATTCATGTGCTCATCCAACTTTAAGTTCAGATGGGACCGTATTGTTATTTTCTTCGGATATGCCTGGAACGATTGGCGGACAAGATTTATGGATGTGTAAAAAAAATGGAGATACTTGGGATAAACCAGTTAATTTAGGTTTTGATATCAATACAACTGGCGATGAAGTATTTCCTTCTTTTAAAAAAGACGGAACGTTATACTTCTCATCAAATGGTTTACCTGGCTTTGGTGATTTGGATATTTTTTCAGCTAAGCAAGTACAAGGTAAGTGGTTAATGCAACGCAACGAAGGATTATTCTTAAATAGCAAATCAGATGATTTTGGAATTACCTTTTTAAATGATTCTGTTGGTTATTTTTCTTCTAATAGAGAAGGTGGAAAAGGTGAGGACGATATTTATTGGTATAAATACACTAATAAAAATATCACTATTGATGGAACTATATTGTTAACTGAGAATGCAAATGATCCTGCTAAAGGCGTTAAGGTATATTTATTAGATGCAAATGGGAAGGCTATTGACTCTACAAAAACAAACGATAAAGGATATTTTGCTTTTAAAAATCTAGATGCTGATAAAACCTATATGGCTGAGGTAGAAGGATCAGATGTAAATTTGAAAAATAAATCGAGGTATTATTTAGCAGATAAAAATTCAAAAATCGCTCGTATTACACATAATAACGGGCCTGGACAAAAATTTGTATTTAAAAATTTGCCTGTAGATCCAAATGGAATGCCCGATTTGTATAATAATGATGATTTGAGCTTAGCAGGTAATTTATTGTATGGCGAAAATCCGAGCAAACCAATTGCCAATAAAAAAGTAATTATTAGAAATGAGTTTGGAGATATTGTTGAAGAAACGACAACAAATGAATTTGGAGCTTTTGCTTTTAGAAATTTGCCACTTGATCAAAATTACTCTTTATCGGTTGTAGATGAAGATTTACCTGCTGATGCAAAAATAATTTTAACTAATAAAAGCGGTAAAGAAGTTAAGTTTGCTCGTTCTGATGCGAAAGGTAATTTTAAATTCTCTTTATTAAGTATTGATAAATCAGCGATTGATGATTTAAGCGTAGACGATAAAGATTTAATTATGGCATTAAATGGGTATTTATACGATCAAGATAAAAAAGCAATTGGCAATGCAAAAGTGACAATTTTTGATAAAGCTGAGGTTATAGAAAATATTATCACCGACGAAAAAGGAAGGTTTGCATTTAAAAATTTAGGTGCTGATAAAAACTACTTATTTAGCATTGATGATTCTGACCCTCGTTTTACGAATATTACAAAAGTATATTTGGCTGACTCTAAAGGAAGAATATATAGAGAAATTAAACGTAATTCTAACGGTAAATTTCAATTTGATTTAATTGATATAGATAAATCGGCCATGGGTGGTTATTCTGTAGATGATCCTTGGTTAGAAGTGTTGAATATGAAGAACAAGCAGAAACAAGAAACCATTACTATTATTGAAAGCTTATATTACGCTTACGGTGATTATAAAATTGACGCGGCTGGACAAAATATTTTGGATAAAGTAATTACAGTTTTAAACTCTAATGCTAATTTAAATATTGAGTTAAGTTCTCACACCGACTCTCGCAGTTCTGATTCTTATAATTTATCTCTTTCACAAAAAAGAGCAAAAGCAGCTGTTGATTATTTAATTTCTAAAGGAATAAACAAAAATAGATTGAAAGCTGTTGGTTATGGAGAAACACGTTTGTTAAATAACTGTAAAAATGATGCGCCATGCACCGAAGAAGAGCACGCCAAGAACCGAAGAACCGAATTTAAAATTGTGGAGGTGGGAAAATCATAAGATTTTGGCATAATAATTATTAATTTTGAACATAGGCCTTTTGGTCTATGTTTTATTGTTTTAAACAAAGTACTCAAATGAAAAAACTTTATTTTTTATTAGCATTTTCAATATCGCTTATTAGCATTTCTCAAAAGGACTATTCTCGTTATTATAACTCGTGGCGTTTGGGTCTGAACCTTGGCGGGGCATGGCAAACGGCAGATTATAGAAGTTGTTGGGGAATGGCTGGAGGAATAACCCTTGAAAAAGGGTTTCATGAAAATGCAACTAACATTTTTTCATTTGCTATTCGAGGGCGATACTTAGCCGCTAATACATACGGAATGGATTACAATCGTAATTACGACGTAAAAGCAAACGATGCTTATAACGGGAAGTATGATCCTAACGTAAATTTTGCAGATAGCGTTTCTTTTGCAAAACAATATGTTTACGATAACTATAAAATGAAGTTAGGAGAAGGCTCACTGGAACTTCAAATAACCTTTAATAGATTAAGAGAACGCACGCATGTGTTATTTAATTTATGGGGAGGCATAGGCTTTACAGCGTATCAAACCAAGTCCGATTTATTGGATGGTTCAGGGAAAATGTACGATTTTAGTTTAGTTGACTCAACGGGCAACAAAACAAAAACACTAAACTCATATAATGGTTTGATTGATAAAAAGTATGAGTCTTATGCTTACGGAAGCAAAAATGGAAATTTATATACCTTTTCTCCATCTTTGGGTGTGGGACTAGGTTATCAGTTTTCGCCAGGCTTTTCTATGTTGTGGGAATACAAAGTCACTTTTCCTCAAGGTACTAATGCCGATTTGTTAGACGGTAAACTAGCGACTAATGGAGATTTTTTTGGAAGTAATGATTACTACCATTACACGGGATTGAATTTGCTTTTTACTTTGAGGGGCAAGAAGAAAACTACTAAACCAAAAGATGAAACAGTATACACTAATACCGTTGTGCCAACGCAAACTGTTGTTGCGCCTACTAACTCTGTAATTGCGCCGCCAACTAATACGGTTGTTACCAATACACCACCAACTGTTGCAGCACCGAAACCAGTTATTAGTTTCATAACACCCCCAGTAAGCGGGCATATTGTAACAGCTGCTCCTTATAAAATTTCTGCACAAATCTTAAATGTTGCTTCTGCAAATCAAATTCAATTTAAATTTAATGGAGTAGTTTATACGAACTTTAGTTTTAACACGCAAACACATATTTTAGAGTATAACAGTACATTAAATAATGGAAGTAACTCTGTACAAATTATTGCAACTAATAATGCAGGACAAGACAATAAATCAACAACGGTAGTTTACGATCAGCCAAAGCCAATGGTCAATCCTCCAATTGTAACATACATCAATCCTGCACAACCTGGTTATGTTTCTCCCACTCAAAGTTACACTGTAAAAGCACAAGTATTGAATGTAACTGCTCAAAACCAAATTTCTGTTTATTATAACGGTACATCAACCCCATTTATTTATAATGCTAGTGCAAGTCAAATTGTTTTTACAGCAAATTTAAACCCAGGCTCAAATGCATTGAGTATTACAGCTAGTAATACAAGCGGAGTTGATACTAAAACAACAAATGTGGTTTATACTCAACCAAGTCCAGTTGTTAGTCCTCCAATTGTAACTTATATTAATCCTGCTCAACCGGGTTCTGTTTCTTCAGTGCAAAATTATACGGTAAAGGCACAGGTATTAAATGTAACAGCTCAAAAACAAATTTCGGTTTATCATAATGGTATTGCAGCTCCATTTAATTATAACGCTGCAACCAAGCAAGTAGAGTTTGATGTAAACTTATTCGCAGGTACAAATACAATAAGTGCAACTGCTTCGAATGCTAGTGGAGCAGATACAAAAACTACTTCAATTATATATAACCCACCAGCTGCCGTTGTTGAGCCTCCTGTGGTTACTTATATAAATCCTAGTGTAGCTGGCACCGTTGTATCTTCATTAACATACACGGTTAAGGCACAAGTATTAAATGTAACGGCGCAAAATCAAATTGCAGTATATTTTAATGGTGCAGCTAAAGCATTCCAATTTAATGCTGCTTCCAAGCAAGTTGCATTTGTTGCTAATTTAAATCCTGGTTCTAATGCAATTAGTATTACTGCTAATAATACAGGTGGTTCAGATACAGAGACATCTTCTATTGTTTATAGAGAATTAAAAACAGCGGGTGTTTCGCCCGTAGTTAATTTAATTAATCCAGCAAGTACCATAAATGCATCAGATGACGCGAATTATAATTTCAAACTTGGAATATTAAATGTATCTGCAAAAGCAGATATTGAAGTGTTATTTAATGGAGTGGCTCAAACTAATTTTAATTATAATACAGCCGTTAAAGAAATGTTTTTTAATACAAATTTAATTCCCGGTAATAATACATTGTCAGTGAAAGGAACAAATCAATATGGTTCGGATATCAAAATTATTACGGTTAATTACACGCCACATATTGAGTTAAAAACGCCGCCTATTGTAACCATCACTAATCCATTAAACACAAGTACAACATCGAATAGTAATTATAACTTTAAAGCAACGGTTGCCAATATGCCAACTAATGCAGGTATTGTTGTGAAGTATAATGGGGTAGTAGTTACAAATTATAGTTATGATGGGTTTAATGTAAATTACAATGCTTCTTTAGTTCAAGGTAATAATACCTTTGAAGTAATAGCAACCAACAATGATGGCACGGATTCGAAATCAGGAAACGTTAATTATAAAATTAAGACAGTACCAGTTTTCCCAATTGTAAATTTAATTTACCCAGCTTTACTTACAAATTCTAGTAATATGGCAAACTATAATTTTAAGTTGTCAGTGCTAAATGTAAATTCAAGTGCAGATATAGAGGTCGTATTTAATGGCGTGGTACAAAATAGTTTTACGTATGATGTGAATTCTAAAGAGCTGGTTTTTTCAACAAACTTAATAGTTGGAAGCAATACTTTAATTGTAAAAGGTACAAATCAGTACGGTAATGATAGTAAGCAAATTGCAGTTGAATATACTCCAAAGATTAAATTAAAATCTTTACCACTTATTACCATTTTAACGCCAGTAAATGGTAATGGCAGTAGTCAAACTAATACCTATAATTTTGTCGCAACTGTTGATTATGTGCAAAGCGCAACTGGTATTATGGCAAAGTATAATGGCGTTGTTATTACTAATTTTACTTACGATGGATTTAATTTTGGATACTCTGCCGTTTTAAATACTGGGGCTAACACTTTAGAGATTTCAGCAACAAATCAAGATGGTAATGATGTTAAAACAGCAATTGTAACTTATAAACCAAAGGCTATACCAAAACCACCGGTAGTCACTATTTTGCAGCCAACAGCAACACCAACGGTTGCCATAAAGCAATTTGGCTTCTCATTTAAAGTAACAAATGTTACTCAAAATCAAGTTCAAGTATTTTTAAATGGCACAGCGATTACACCATTTACGTTTGCAAACACTGCGGGCTCGTTTGTAGCAAATTTAGTAAGTGGTAATAATACGTTATTAGTAAAAGCTACGAATGCCGATGGAACTGATAGTAAAACGGAGTTAATCTTTTATAAAGAATCAGCTTCTACTTCCGATACAACTACAACAACCGCTGTAGGTACAACAACCGCAGCTGTTATTACAGGTACAAATAACACAAATCAAACGGTTGTTGTTTGTCATAAAGTTTCAGGTGCTGAATCGGTAACAAGAACGATTCCTATAAATATGTTATCTTTACATTTGGGTCATGGTGATACACAAGGGGCGTGCCCCGCAAAAACCGATAGCGTTATTGTTAATCCAGTAAAACCACGAACTATTCAATTAAAAAATAATACTACAGGAGAAACACAAGACAGTACACAAAAACCAACACCAGCAAATACACCACGAAGACCTCGCTAATATGAACTATATTTTATTTGATGATCACACTTGGCAAAACTTATTGCCACTAACCTTTACAAAACCTGTTGCCGAAATTCGCATTGGTATTTTAACAATTACCGAAAAATGGGAACAGTATTTAAATGGAAAGTTAACCTTTCAAACTCAAGATTATTTAAAACATAAATATAAAGCAAGTTATACCAATAATGCTGTTTTTATTAATGGCAAAATTTGTCCTACTCCTGAGCTGTTAGCACAAATCAATCAGTTAGAATTTAATGCCGGCATAAAAAAAGGAAATACATTAATTGCTTATAGAAGTAACACGGCCTCCCCATTAAATATTACGGAAGCATTAACAAGTTCGGTTGAAACTTCCACTATGTATACTTCTGTAGAAAATGTATGGGATATCTTCTCTAAAAATGGTGACGCCATTAAAGCTGATTTCGATTTAATTACACGAGGAAGAACATCACAACCATTATCTACTTCAAATACTGTTATTGGTGATGCAAAACAAATCTTTTTAGAAGAGGGTGCGATTGTTGAAGCATCTATTTTAAATACAAATGCAGGTCCAATATACATTGCTAAAGATTCCGAAATTATGGAAGGCTCTGTAGTTCGCGGCCCATTTAGTTTAGGTGAACATGCGGCATTAAAGTTAAGTACTAAAATATATGGACCAACTACTGTTGGCCCACATAGTAAAGTTGGCGGGGAAGTGAACAACTCTGTTATTTTTGCTTATAGCAATAAAGGACATGATGGTTTTTTAGGAAACTCTGTTATTGGAGAGTGGTGCAATTTAGGTGCTGATACCAATAACTCGAATTTAAAAAACAATTACGGTAACGTAAAGTTATATAACTACCCACAAGATAAAATGATAGACACTGGTTTACAGTTTTGCGGTTTAATTATGGGTGACCATAGTAAGTGCGGCATTAATACCATGTTTAATACAGGAACTGTTGTAGGTGTAGGTGCTAATATTTTTGGTGGTGGTTTTCCTCCAACGCACATCCCAAGTTTTAGTTGGGGTGGAGCCGATGGTATGGAAGAATACAAATTTGATAAAATGATTGAGACTGCCAACCGAGTTTATGCCCGACGTAACTTAACGGTGGATGCCGTTGAGAAAGATATTTTAGAAAAGGTATTTAAAAATACAGAAGCGACGAGATAGTTTATCGTATTAGCTTCCCAATAGTCGAATAAATTTCTATTGTAAATAATGCGGAGTGGCTCACCTGGCTTTCTTTCTTTCTCATAATTTTATATATTTACTCTTAAAAAAAAGATAAGATGAAGAAAATTCTATTGCTTTTGGTTTTAGTCATTTCTCTTACCGCCTGCAAAAAAAAGGATGTTGTTACCGAGCTTGCCGGAACTCCAGTTGCTGGAAATGGGTTAGTAGATGTATTATGGACACTCGATAAACCACACGGGAGTGTGTGTTGGGAATCTAATTACTTAGATTACTCTGTTGGTAAATTAACGGGCCGTTTCAATAATTATGGTTTTTCTCCTAAATTTATATTTGACGAGGCTAATCTTTCTAACTGTAAAATTAACGCTTGGGTTACTTTATCTTCCGTAGATTCTGGTGAACCACTGCGCGACGCTGTTGGAAAATGTATTCGCAATTACATGGGCGTTACCTATTTAGATACACTTAAAACCATTGTAAATCCTGCAACTGATACTGCTTGGTTTCGCAGCACATCTGTTGTAAAATCAGGAACGGGTTATGTGGCTATCGGTAATTTTTATTTTAACCGTTACCGTTCGCCTAGTGGTTTTCCTGATGGAACACCAATTTCTAAACCTGTTAACTTGTATTTTAATTATAATGGCACATCCGATTTTGATACAGATGGCGATTTTATAAACGATAAATACCGAGCATCGTTTACGGGGCATTTTTCTTTTTTACGATCAAACCACATGGACGTAAATGCAAGCATTAAGTATGTACCTGTGCCAGCATTAATTGATTTACCTGGTAATAGTATTGCAGCTAATAATAAAACATATGGTGAGTGGACAACCAACATTGCCGATGAAATGAATTTCACCTTGAACCTTCAATTTTTTAGAAATCACTAATCATGCGTATGAAACAAATTATTATAGCTTTTATGGTTTTAGTGTTAGTGTTGCCAGCATGTAAAAAGGAAGCAGGAATTGGAGGCAAAAAAACGATTTACGGCTCGGTAACTTATAAAAACGGAGTAAGCTCTGCTTTCGAAAATGCAAGCACCGCCATAGTAAATATTGCTTATGGAACAAAAACCACTACTTCATCTTTTGATCAAAGTGTTGCTGTTGACGAAACAGGGGCTTACCACTTTGACGGGTTAAGAAAAGGAGACTATTTTATCTCTGCCGAATTTACCGACGAAAATGGATTTACATATACAACTGCCGGTTATGGTGTAACAGTAAATAACAAAAAAGAGAAACTGGCGGTTGATATTAAGCTTCAATAAATTTCTTATCTTTAAATTATAAAAAACAATAAATATCTACACATGAAATAGCCATGTGCCAAAACGCACAAACACCAATGAAGATACATGGCGTATACCATATGACAATAAAAAAAACAATAAATATCTACATATGAAAAAAATCTACTTTAAGTTTATCGCTGTTTTTATTTTATTTGGATTTTCATCTTTAGTTGCACAAGTGCCTACTTGGCAATCGGCTTTTTCAGCGGGCTATAACGGTAACGAGTCTGTATCAGCAATAGCTGTGGATGCATCTGGCAATAGCTATATAACAGGTTCATACACTTCTTCGTACATCAATTTTGGAACGTTTTCATTACTAAATAGCTTTTCCGGCACTTCGGATATATTTTTAGTGAAGATAGATCCAACAGGGACTGTTGTTTGGGCAAAAACTTTTGGAGGCGCCGATGGCGATCAAGGAAACGGCTTAGCAGTGGATGCTTCAGGAAACGTAATTTTAACAGGATGGTTTGCAAGTGCCAGTATAACTTTTAGTGCAACGGTTTTAAATAATGTTGGGACAGCAAGTAGCGATTTATTTATTGTTAAATACGATACGGATGGGAATTTAATTTGGGTAAAAAGTACGGGTGGAAGTGGAAATGATCGCGGTTATGCTGTAAGTTGTGATGCAAACTCTAATGTTTTTGTAACAGGTTGGTACACGAGTGCAACCATTAATTTTGGAACTGGTAATTTAACTAATGCAGGTTCTTCTACAAATGATATTTTTATAGTTAAATATGATGCCGGCGGAACTACTTTGTGGGCAAAATCAATTGGTGGTAGTAGTGCAGATGGAGGCCGAGCCTGCGCGAACGATGCTTCTGGAAATACATACGTTTTAGGAAGTTTTTCAAGCTCATCTGTTAATTTTGGAACTGGATCACTTTCTAATTCAAGTTCAGGAACCTACGATTTGTTTCTTGCTAAATACGACCCTTCAGGAACAGCATTGTGGTCAACTAAAGTAGGTGGCATTTATGATGAAATGGGAAATGCCATCGCTGTTTCGGGAAATAATATTTACTTAACAGGTAGTTTTACAAGTGCTAGTATAAACTTTGGCAGTTTGCCAGCATTAACGAATGCAAGCGCTGGAACATCTGATATTTTTTTGGCAAGTTATTCTTCAACAGGTACAGCTAATTGGTCAAAAGCAAGCGGCGGTGCCGACGCTGATGAAGCTAAATGTGTTTGTGTTGACGCGTCTGGAAACGCATTTATTTCAGGTTCTTTTATTAGTTCAAGCATTACTTTTGGTACTAATACATTAACTAATAGTGCCGCAGGAACTAAAGATATGTTTGTAGCAAGTTTTGATAACACAGGCAATTCACCCTGGGCTTTGCAAGCTGGAAGTTACAGCGAGGAAGTAGGGAATGGGATAGCAAATTCTAATACCTCAAGTGTAATTCATTTGGGGGGAATGTTTAATAGTAGTTCGGTTAGTTTTGGCACCAGTAATGTTTTTAAAGGCTGTGGCGATGATGTGTTTTATGCAAAACTAGATGCTACAACTGGCATTAACGAAGCATGGCATAGCTTAAATGAAAATGTGGTCATATTTCCAAATCCATCTTCTACAGGAATTTTTACCATAAGCGATGAATTAGAAAATGCTGAAGTTGAAGTTTATAATGTACTCGGAGCCAAAGTATATTCAAATGCATCTTTCCAAAATACGATTGATTTATCTGCTCAAGCAAAAGGGGTTTATGTGATTCAATTTAAACTGAAAGCTCAAACATATTCTCAAAAAATAATTATTGAGTAGTACTCAGTTTTTTATAATACATTACTGTATAAACGACTGTTACTAAAAAAGGAATAGTAGAGACAATGATTTTTAAATTTAAACTCATTATTCCTACAATCAACATAAAAGCTAATAATACACCTAAACTACCTATGGAAATATAGCTTATTAATTTGTGAGGTGTTTTTTGAAACAATGTTATCAATAATAATGCTTGACCAATAATTGGCAGCAGTATAAAAGGATGAATAACTGATGTTGGATCACTTATAAGTTTTGAGAATATTTCGCCTTCCGCCTGAAATAAGAATAAATGATTGTTTCCTCCCCATTCTAAATATCCAAATAGAGAAGTAACAAGTAATAGAGCGTTTAATATTTTTGCTTTCATGTTACAAATGATTTTGATAACAAATGTAAATGATAGAAGAGGTTTATAAATTGATAAATATCAAAAAAAAACGACTTTAAAATTTCACTAAGGTTTATTGATAATTTCAATTGCTTTTTCCATCAATTCATCTTTTCCTGCTTTTATGCTATTGATGGTTGGTTTAACTTCGATGTTAGGAACAATCCCAATTCTTTGAGTTTCTTTTCCATCAGGATAGTAAACACCAATGCCGCTAATCATAGAACTAATACCTCCTGGTATGTTTAATTTCGATACATTGCCATCAGCGCCTGCCGTTGTTGAACCAATAACGGTTGCATTTGGGTGAACTCTGTATGCCATTGCATGAAACTCAGCAGAACTTTGTGAAATTTCATTTACCAAAATAATTACTTTGCCTTTATAGTACGATTTATTTTTCTTGCCAACGTTTATAGACTTGCCAAAAGTAAAAAGACCTGGTGTTTCTTTGCTACCAGAAGTAAATTTGACATAAGGAGTGCTTTCGGGCATTAAATAATTACTTAAATCGTAAATAGGAAAATCTGATGGGTAATTTCTGTCATCTATTATTAAGCCTTTTGTGTTTTCCATTTCTTTAGCAATTTTAGAAAGGTATTTTGTTTTAAGCGCGCCATGATTGATATAAGCAATATCTTTATTGATGAATTTGAAACAAGTGTCTTTACTTTGAATTTTTGAGTAAAGATTAATCTCGTTTTTTGAAAATGTTTTTATGTTTTTATTTTCCTTTTTCTCATTTCTGAGATATTCAATATTAATAGTAGAATCATTCGATCTCAAAAGATTCCTAGCAATATTTCTTAGTGCCGTTGGATAATTTGAGGCAGGCGTATACTTTAATTTTTCATTTACGATGTCATCAACGGTTTTTTTATTAACAGATGTAATAATGTCACCAACTTCCAACCCAGTTGCTTTTCCAAATGGTTCGTTATAGTATCCAGTTACAACGGCTTTGTTTTCAATAAAAGTAACTTCCACTGCCGAATAATTAATTCCTAAATAATCATTTAAAGCTTTATTGTCACCATAAATATTGGCATGTGTATCATGAATTCTTCCAATAATTTCTAAAGCGGCTAGCGTATAATCTGTTTCGTTAGTTGCATTTACAAATTTTGGTATAAACTCTGCTAACACATTCTTCCAATCTTCTTCTATCAAATTTTTATATGGGAAGAAGTATTGAATCATATTCCAATAACGATATATTGCCAATAATCTAAAACCTGCGTCGGGATATTTCATGGATGAATAAGAATTTTCATTTTTGAATTCAGGATTACCAACACCTGGATAAAAGTCAATATAGTAATGATCTGAAGGTCTCTCGGCTGTTTTTATTTTTATAAGTAAAGCACTTAGTTCATTTGAAAAATTAGATGTTTTTATCCACTCTACATCAGGCATTAATTTTATGTCTGTTGGATCGAGTTTAGGCTCTTTCCCTTCAGTGAAACTACCCAAGCCATTTATCCATGCAACTAAAATATCATCTCTTGTTTTTTTTGTTTCAGCACTCAGTACTTTTGGTAAAATTCTAAACAATTCGTAATCCATATTAAAATCACCTTTAGCAACATTAGGATGATAATATTTTATAAAACCCCAAATTAAACCGAGGCTTTTTAAATTATCAATTTGAGTTTTATCAGCTGTAATTGAGGTAATTCCTGAGCCTTTATCAAATTCTTTGTCTTTTTCAGCAGCTCCTATTTTTCTTTCAAATGGTTGTAGGTCTTTAATGTCTTTTCCGTCAACCGTAACTTTAAAATTATCAAAATATACTTTTCCTTGTCCCACTAGTAATCCACCAACTACTATTTGTTTTGTTTTTTCAGGATTCATAGCCAGTGTTATTTCATACTCTGTCCAATCAGTTGTGCCTTTTATTCCTCGTTTCTGCATATTATCAAAACCAATAGAGGGATCAATTCTCATCCATAAACCAGCAAAACCATCCGTTACGTTTTCAGTTTTAATATAACCGCTGAGTGTAATTTTTTTGCCAGCATAATTATTTGGTATTTTAAATTCCCAAGCTTTATAATCGGATTTAGTGCCTTTATTTAATTCAATTACAGCGCAATATTTTTCACTTTTTGCATGGGTCGAATCAAGGGAAAGGGTGTAGTTATCTGCTCCAAAATTCGACCAACCAACTGGCTTTCCTTTTTCGGATTTTTCAAAATCAAAATTTAGGTTTGATGAAGACTGCTGGTTTTGGCAGTAAGCAGATATGGAAACAAATAGAATTAAAAATGTAGAGATTGTGTTTTTCATAAAAGAGGTTTTAGACTTTTTGTATAATTCATATACTAATAAAAGTTACTGCAAAGGTAGTGGTTTAAGCGAGGTACGAAAATTGGGATGCATTCTTGTTATATTAATTATTTATACACCAAATGATACTTCTCTCCTAAAAAAGAGATGATGATGTATTTCCCCGTGCGCATATTTTTATATGGTAGGATGTCAAATAATAAATTGGTTTTGTTTTTGGCTTGGCATGGTTTACTATCTTTGTCGTAGCGCAATAAAAAATTAA